>Ga0207814_100423_pt1 | contig 25154 bp, 19 predicted proteins | sample TtaePargueraPR_7_FD_187755 | JGI IMG/M metagenome (GOLD analysis project Ga0207814, IMG submission 187755) | Aerobic enrichment media microbial communities from Bioluminiscent Bay, La Parguera, Puerto Rico - Tt and P1 (2) (SPAdes) | ecosystem: Environmental > Aquatic > Marine > Unclassified ... | reverse complement strand
AGTGATGCGGCACCTGCACCGCCTGTGGGGATTCGACGTGCACCTGCACAGTCTGAACGGAGACGAAATTACCGCAAGCTATCACTGCCCGGAACTCGGCCGCGATCGCTCGGAAGAAGAGGAATCTATGTTGGTACCCAAGCCGATCTGAGGCCGGCACGGCCGGTCACCCGGCCGCGCCAGCAACGCCTCAGCTTGCCAATCAGGCGTCCAGCATCAGGTTGACACGTCCAACCAGGGCCGCGGGCTCACTGTTTGCCGGAATCACCGCGTCCGCCCCGGCATCCAGCCAGCGCTGCTGCTCAGCATCCCCTTCCGGGGACACCAGCAAAACGGTCAGCGCGGAAAATTCGCTGCGCGAGCGGATCATGTCCAGAATCTGGAATCCATCGATACCTTCAACATTGGTATCGAGCACCAGCAGGCCCGGCTTGCCACTTACCAGCAGGGCGCCAGCGGAAAAACTATCGGTCGCCAGCTCCACGTCACAACCCGCCTGCTGCAGCGCCTGACGGCCAGCAACCAGCTGTGGAGACTTGGCGACAATCAAAACCTTGCGGCTGGCTGCGGCCAGCTCCGGCGGAACCGGCATGGCGTTATCGCGCAAAAAACCGACAAAGTCTTCCACACAGATACGGTGGTCGCCGCGCCCCGGGAGCTTGTAGGCTTTAAGTTGACCCCGCTCAATCCAGCGGATAACTGTGCGGAAGTTGACCCCGCAATAGCGGGCAGCCTCACCAGTTGTCAGCACGTGAACTTCGCTCATTTTATTACTTTCCCCCACGAATCGCGCTTGTAGTTATTAATTATGCTGAATTAAACCAAATAATCAGGCGTTAATTCTATGCCTATATATGTTTAACGAACTAATCGAGACATCCCTCAATAAAACCGTGATATCCATGGTTGACAGGTATGACAGGTTAAATAAAATGGTCGCAAGGTCGTTGAATGTTCACATATGCATTAGCGACATGTGCGCAACGTCCGGGATATTGCGGTTATTTTCCCTCAACTGTCGATATTCTCCGGCTTCTGCTGCACACGAAGTTATTGGGTGTCTTCTCTCTACAAATACCCTAAGACCCTGGGCCCCCTTGTATTTTCGGGGCCTTTTTTTTATCTTGCCGGCGCTCAAATTTTTCATTTTTCGCCCTGTTTTCAGCCGCGAACCAGCCCGGTTTAATGGATTTATGGCAGCTTCCGGCCACATCCCAGGCAGATTTCCGAACCCGACTCCCACACCGGGGGATTACCAGTGAAGACTTATCTGGTGGGCGGCGCCGTGCGCGACCGGCTGCTCCAGCGCCCGATACACGAGCGTGACTGGGTTGTGGTAGGCGCCACAGAAACGGAGATGCTCGATCTCGGTTTCCGCCCCGTGGGCAAAGACTTCCCCGTATTCCTGCACCCCGAAACCTCCGAGGAATACGCCCTTGCCCGTACCGAGCGCAAGAGCGGTCACGGCTATGGCGGCTTTACCGTCTACGCCAGCCCGGAAGTCACCCTGGAACAGGATCTGCAGCGCCGCGACCTCACGGTCAATGCCATGGCGGAATCCGAAGGCGGCGAAATCATCGACCCCTACGGCGGCCAGGCGGACCTCGAAGCGCGACTTTTGCGCCACGTTTCCCCGGCTTTCGCCGAAGATCCCCTCCGGATTCTGCGGGTAGCGCGCTTTGCCGCCCGCTATCACCCGCTGGGCTTTTCCGTGGCACCCGAGACTATGACGCTGATGCGCACCATGGTGGATGCAGGGGAAGTGGAACATCTGGTGGCCGAGCGGGTATGGAAGGAAATCAGCCGCGCCCTACTGGAACCGCGCCCGGACATATTTATCCAGGTGCTGCGGGATTGTGGCGCGCTCAAGGTACTGCTACCGGAAGTAGACTGCCTGTTCGGGGTGCCGCAGCCGCCACTGCATCACCCGGAGGTAGATACCGGGGACCATGTACTCCGGGCGCTGCGCCAGGCACCTGCAGAATTACCGGTGCGCTTTGCGGTACTGGTGCACGACCTCGGCAAGGGCATCACTCCGGACCATGTACTGCCCAGCCACCGCGGCCACGAAGATGCCGGCCTGCCGCTGGTCAGGGACGTGTGCGAGCGTCTGCGGGTACCGAACCCGGTCAAATCCCTGTCCCTGGGGGTTTGTGAATACCACCTCCACTGCCACCGGGCTTTCGAGCTGCGCCCGCAGACCATCATGAAGCTGCTGCGCGCGCTGGATGCCCTGCGCAACCCGGGAAAATTCGAGCAGTTCCTGCTCAGTTGTGAGGCCGATGCCCGCGGGCGCCTCGGCCTGGAAGATCGCGACTACCCGCAGATGGACTTCCTGCGCGCAGCGCGCGATGCCGCCGCCAACGTATCCCCCCAGGTACTGATACAGCAGGGTTTTGCCGGGGCCGAGCTCGGCAAGGCCCTCGACCGCGCCCGCCTCGGGGCCGTGACCAAACTCAAACAGACCTATAACCCCTGACCGCCCGCGGCACCCGGCTGCCGCCAGGTTTTCCTGACAAGGCAATTTCATGTCTGCGCAACCACCTTTCGCCACCGCCAACAATGCTCTGCCTGTCGCCCTGATCACGGGTGCCGCCGCCCGTCTCGGGCGCGCCATTGCCGAGGAGCTGCACCGCGACCACCGGGTGGTGATCCACTACCGCAACTCCCGCGAGGCCGCGGAAGCCTTGGTGAATACGCTCAACCGGCAACGCGCGGACTCGGCGGTTGCGATCCCCAGCACCCTGTCCAGCGCCAAAGACTGCGAACAGCTGGCCACGCAGGTAGTCGCCGCCTTCGGCAGGCTGGACGCGCTGGTGAATAACGCCTCCGCCTTCTACCCCACCCCCATCGGCACCGCAAACGAGCAACAGTGGGACGAGCTGATGGGCAGCAATCTGAAGGCGCCGTTTTTCCTCAGCCAGGCCCTGGCGCCGCAGCTGGCCGAACACCGCGGCAGCATTGTCAATCTCGCCGATATCCACGGCGACAAGCCCATGCCCCAGCACACCGTTTACTGCGCTGCCAAGGCGGGACTGGTCATGTTGAGCAAAAGCCTGGCGCGCGAGCTGGCACCGGCGGTGCGGGTCAATGCCGTGGCCCCCGGCGCAATTCTGTGGCCGGAACAGGAGAGTGAAGGCTATAACAAGGAACAGATACTGGCGCGTATCCCGCTACAGCGCAGCGGTGACCCGTCAGACATTGCGCGTACCGTGCGCTTCCTGGTGGCGGACGCCCCCTATATTACCGGCCAGGTGATTGCCGTCGACGGCGGCCGCAGCCTGAATATCTGACTCACCGCCGACATAGCGAGGTAAGCGCGTGAACGAGAAACAATTCATTTCCGCCCAGTCGCTGCTGGAAGATTCCTTTACCCTGGCGATGAAAGTGGTCGAGAGCGACTTTCGGCCGGACTATATCGTCGGCGTCTGGCGAGGTGGCGCCCCGATCGGTATTGCGGTGCAGGAGATGTTCGATTTTCTCGGCTTCCACGCCGACCACATCGCGATCCGCACCTCGTCGTATACCGGCGTCGACCAGCGCAGCAAGGAAGTGATCGTGCACGGCCTCACCTACCTGATCAAACGGGTGGAGTCCCACCAGAAACTGCTGATTGTCGACGATGTATACGACACCGGGCTCAGCATCCAGCAGGCCATCAGCGACCTGCGCAAGGCGTGCAAAAAGAACACCCCGCAAATCCGTATCGCCTGCCCTTATTTCAAGCCCAACCGCAACTGCACCGACCAGGAGCCGGATTATTTCCTGCACAAGACCGATGAATGGCTGGTATTCCCCCACGAACTGAAGGGATTGTCAGATGAGGAAATCCAGCAGCACAAGCCGGAATTGCGCAGCCACTGGGAGTTGCTGCGGAAGGTAAAAAACGGAGAGTGAAAAAAGGAAAGCCATAAAGCGGCTGCGCGCAAACGGCCGCCAGCAGGGAATCAGCCCGCCCGCTCCAGCGGCTCGCCGTTTTCGCCCACGAACAACACCTCGCGCACGCTCAGCGCACTGCCGTCGGCGCTCCGCACTTCCACCTGCGCAACAGGCGCGCCGCTGGCCCGCTCCACCAGCTGCATGGTGTCCTTGCTGCCATTCCAGCGTTCGCTCCACTGGCGCAACGCCACAATCACGGTAAACAGATCGCGCCCCTTCTCGGTCAGGCGGTATTCGTAGCGGGTGCCGTGCTCCGCCACGTTCACTCGGGTCATCACCCCGTTTTCCACCAGCCGGGAAAGGCGGTCGCACAGAATATTCTTGGCAATCCCCAGGCTCTGCTGGAAATCCACATAGCGGCGCGTACCCAGCATCGCCTGCTTGATTACCAGCAGGGACCACCAGTCACCCACCTCGTTCAGGGCGCAGGCGATGGAACAGTCGAGATCGTCAAATCGTTTACGTGTCATGGCATGCAGTATAAGCGAAAAGGGTTGCATTAAAAAACCAAATAAAGTTTCATAACGCAACCAAACTGACCGGAGCGACCAGTGAGGCCGGGCCGGTCAACCGTTACTGCAGAGTCATATACTGAGATTTTGGAGAGTGTTATGAGCGGTACCCTGGACAGCCTGCTGCGTCCTTTCGAGCACAAATCCCTGAAACTGCGCAACCGCGTGGCCATGGCCCCCATGACCCGCACGGCCTCCCCGGGCTACGCGCCCAACGACCAGGTCGCCGGCTACTACCGACGTCGCGCGGAGGGCGAAGTGGGCCTGATCATTACCGAAGGCACCTTCGTGGACGGCAAGGCCGCCAACGGCTATGAAAATGTGCCCGCCATCTACGGCGACGAGGCACTCGCCGGCTGGAAGAAGGTAGTGGACGAAGTCCACGCGGCAGGAGGCCAGATCATCCCGCAACTGTGGCACGTAGGCGCGGTACGCCAGGAAGGCGTGGGCCCCGACAAATCCATCCCCGGCTACTCCCCTTCCGGCCTGTTCAAGCCCGGCAAGCCCAACGGCCACGCGATGACCAAACAGGATATCCAGGACGTGGTGCGCGCGTTCGCCGATGCGGCCAGGGCCGCCAAAGAAGTGGGTTTTGACGGCGTGGAAATCCACGGCGCCCACGGCTACCTGATCGACCAGTTCTTCTGGGAAGGCACCAACCAGCGCGACGATGAATACGGCGGCTCGCTGGAAAACCGCACCCGCTTTGCGGTGGAAATCGTGAAAGCCGTGCGCGAAGCGGTGGGCGAGGACTTCGCCATCGTGCTGCGCTACTCCCAGTGGAAGCAGCAGGATTACGAAGCGAAGCTGGCGCACAGCCCGGAAGAGCTCAAGCGTTTCCTGACCCCGCTGGTAGAAGCCGGCGTCGACATTTTCCACGCGTCCACAAGACGCTTCTGGGTACCGGAGTTTGAGGGTTCGGAGCTGAACCTGGCGGGCTGGACCAAGGAGCTTACCGGCAAGCCGGTCATCTCCGTCGGCAGTGTCGGCCTCGACGATGACTTTATCGGCGGCAACAACCAGGGCATGGGCGGCACCGCCAATCCCACCGGTCTGGACGAACTGACCCGCCGCATGGACAACGGCGAATTCGACATGATCGCCGTGGGCCGCGCCCTGTTGCAGGACCCGAACTGGCTGCAGAAAGTGCGGGAAGGCCGCGAGGAAGAGATCGTGCCGTTTACCAAGGAAGCCCTGGCAAGCCTGAGCTGAGAAAGAGAAAGTCAGAGGTGATCGCGGGGAATTCGACGCTGCCAGTTCTCCGCGAAAACCCGGCGGTCGCCCTCCCAGGCATCCAGCTCTGCGTGGATGTAGAAATATTCCCTATCCGCGGTGAGCACGGTACGGGTTGTCGTGCGCACGGACCAGTCGCCACGACGAAAAATCCGCTCGGTGCGTGTCTCGCCGCGCACACTGTCAAAGTCGTCACCGTCAAAGGTGTACCAGTTCCAGGTGCGATTCGCGACTTCCAAATCGATCTCATCAATCCGCTTCATCCCCTCATCCTTGATTACTTCGAGCACTGACCGGTCCAGCGCCAGGTCCACGTGCACCAGCCAGTTCTGCTCCGCCGGCTCGACTATCTGGATCGGTGTGGGGCGTGCGCCCTCCGCCACCTCGAACGCGATGTCGTCATCTTGTGCGCGGGGATCCCGTTGTGGCAGCAGCAGGCAGCTCGCGGCGGGATACACCGTCATACACACCGGCTCGGGAGGCGGCCAGGCCAGCGCCCAGTAGGAGGTGGAAAGGCTGAGGCGAATCCGGTGGCCGGCGGGGAAGTTCTGGCCAATGGCATTCAACGCCACTCGCACCCGGTAGGTCTTTCCGGGGACCAGCCTTTCGGGCTCCGCGTGGCTGCGGTGGTGAGTCAGGTTGAACAGGCCGTAGGTCACCCGGGTAGCCTTGCCGTCCGGCGCCACATCGGAAAGCCGCGCGGCAATCATCGCCACTGGCTGGTTGCACGCCAGCTCCAGTTCTACCACCGGAGCGCCCAGTATTTCCACGGCCTCCTTCAGCGGCGCGCTCTCGAACACCAGCGAGCCGCCGTCTTCCTGACGCTGGTCGTGGGGGAGATCCGGGGCGCTGGTATATGAACACCACTTGCCGGCCATCAGCCCCACAGACAGCGGAGACTGTATGCAGATATTTTCGTCGCTCGGGCAGGGCTCATCTCCGGGCATCAGGATGCGGTGGCTATCCAGCCCGTAAGCGACGTCGCGGATCCGCGGCGCCGGCCAGGTCTCCTCACCCACCCAGCGGCCCGGACGCTCCCGGTAGTAAGTGGTTGGCGGCACGCTGTCCTGCATCCAGGCGCGCAGCATCGGCTCCTCCATAACCCCGGTATCGCGCCCTTTGAGCCAGTGGTCCCACCAGCGCAATGCCTCTTGCAGAAAACCGATCGCCGGGCCGGGTACCCCCTGGTGCGGGTACTTGTGGCCCCAGGGACCGATCAGCCCCTGGCGGGGCACCTGCAGGTGCTCTAACAAGCGGAATATCGCATTGGTATAACCATCGGCCCAACCGCCCACCAACATCACCGGGCAGCGAATCGCGTCGTAGTGTTCACTGACGGAGCCGTGCTTCCAGTATTCGTCCCGATACTGGTGCCGCAGCCAGGTGTCCAGCCACAGACCGCTGCCATGTAGTCGCTGCATCCACATTTCCCGCCAGCGCTCACCCACCAGGGCCGGGTCTGGCGGACAGGTGTTGACCGAGAACATGGTGGTGGCCTCGGACAGATTGTCGGTCAACAGGCATCCGCCCATGTAATGCATATTGTCGAGATACAAATCGTCGGTGGAGCAGGCGGAGATCACCGCCTTCAGCGCAGGCGGCGCCAACGATGCCACCTGCAGCCCGTTAAACCCTCCCCAGGAAATACCCATCATACCCACATTGCCATCGCACCAGGGCTGCTCCGCCAGCCAGGCGATCACCGCCGCCCCGTCATCCAGCTCCTGCTGGCGGTATTGGTCGCAAATGACGCCGTCGGATTCGCCACTGCCCCGCAGGTCGACCCGCACACAGGCGTAACCGTGCCCCGCAAGGTAGGGGTGTATGATGGAGTCCCGCAGGCGTGTCATATCCCGCTTGCGGTAAGGAATGTATTCGAAAATCGCCGGCACCGGCGACTGTTCAGCATTTTCCGGCAACCAGATGCGCGCGGCCAACTTGCAGCCGTCGGGCATGGGAATCTCCACATGCTCGCGTGTCTCGACCGGGTTCGGGAATTCACTGGCTATATTCATCAACTGGCACCCCAATCAATACCGCACACATTTGAACTGGAAGGACTCCGGGTCACAGCCATCGGAAAATCTGAATTCCAGGGTGTCCGCAAGCTGGTGGTACTGGTGCAGGAGTTGCTGCTGGCTCTGCGCCCCAAGCCAGATATTGGCAACTTCGAAGCTATAACTATCAGGCATCGCCTGCTCGGAAAGCCTGCGGCCCTCCGCCGCTGTAATCACAATTTTGCTATCGGGAAATTCTCGCTCGACCTGCGCAACCTTTTCCTGTGAAGGCGCCTGCTCCAGGACTGTATCCTGGTATCGGCGCAGCATGAATTTTGCTGCAGTACGGTAGTCGCCCCGGTAGCGGCTCAGGTCCGGGACCCGCCCCAGGAGAAGATCAATGGGCACCAGATGATTTGAAACGCCATGTACTTTGATAAATTGATCGCAGTGCGACTGCGAAATACGGGTATTGATTTCGAGAATTTTGAAGGCGTTGTCGTTTTCATCCCAAAAAAATTCAATGCCGAACGGTGAGTTGTCGAAGCCCATGTGCCGCAGCAGCTTCTCACCCGCCCTGCAAATTTCATCTTGCGCCTGTTTCGGCCAAACGGATGGATACTCATAGCGGGTGAAACTGAAGTTCTTGCGGTCCTTGACCGTATCGATAATGCCATGCACCTGGTACTCACCTTCAAGCAGTGAGCCTTCGATGCCACATTGCTTGCCGGTAATAATCTCCTCGGCAATACACCAGTTGCCATCCACTGCACCCACCACATCCGGCACAGTTATATGCGCAAGCGCCTGATTGAAGGGGTCGCCAAAGCTGTGGATCGCCGCGCGGATTTTCTCCAGGGCACCGTGGAATTGTTCCGCATTCTCGATACGAAACCCCAGAAACGACGAGTGGGCCTTGATGGGTTTGAGCCAAAACGGATAGTCGAGCATGACCTGTTCCAGCGGCTCCTCGGCAAACGGGTCAACGGCACAGAAATCCGGTGTCCAGCCCGGCATCAGCTTGCGCTGTTCCAGTCGGCTCCAGTATTTGTGCTCGCACTTGAGCACGGCCTCCAGAGATGCCGAGCGCAGACCAAAATCCTGGCTAAGGTGCGCCAGCAATACACTGGTAGGAAAGTCCCAGTGGCCGATAATGCCGGCAATAGGCTCGGGAAAAGCTTCGAGCTGCCGACGTGCCCTGTCCAGCATTGCGTCATAGTCGAACGTCGTCCGATTGACGACTTCCTCGAGCGCGAAGAGCGGGTGGAAGCGATAGTCGCCCGCATCCGGAACACACTCGAGGAAGGAAAGACGCAGTGGATCGAGCCCGAGGACAAAAAAGTGCTTGGGCATAGACTGCTCCAGTTGCGTACAGATCTTCTGCAGCGAATAACCCGTAATTGGTCGCAGTCTAGTGTGGTGAGTTGTAAATAAGAGGTCTGATTTTTCCGCTTGCAGGCAGCGGGTAGCAACGCCCCAGTCGCCCTCAGGGCCAGCTGAAGTCCACCGGCCAGAGTTTCTGGGATGCCTGGTCATAGGCTTCCCACAACTGTTGATACGTTTTGCCCTCTACCGGATGTACCGAATCCGGCACCAGCTCCGACAGCGGCAGCAACACAAATGCATTCTTGAGGATTTCCCCGCGCGGCAGTTTCACGCCGTCGACAACCCCGGTGAGGTCATCGTAGGTGAGGATGTCGATATCCAGGGTACGGGCACTGAATTTGGGGCCGCTGCGCAGGCGGCCGTTATCGTCCTCGATCTGGCGCAGCTTCAGAGCCAGCTCGCCCACCGGCAGAGCAGTTTCGATTGACGCAACCAGGTTGTAGAAATTGTCACCGTCAAAACCGACCGCTTCACTTTCATAGACCTGGGACATTTTCAGGTCACCAAATTCCCGCACCAGTGCATCGAGGCCCGCACCCAGGTGCTTGGCCCGATCGATATTACTGCCGAGACTGAGTAACACTGTCGCCATGATCAGACCTCCGCAGCAGGCTTTTTACCGGGCTCGCCGCGCTCGATAACCACCCCCACATCGCGGGCACCGCGCACGGCACCGGGCTTGGACAGGCGCAGGCGCAGCCAGCTCACATTGAATTCATCGCGCACGATTTGCGCCGCCTGTTCCGCCATGGTTTCCACCAGCAGGAATTCACTGCCTTCGATAAAAGCGATCAGGCGCTTGGCCACGGCCTTGTAGTTGAGGGTGTGCTCGATATTGTCGGTGCGCGCTGCCTCGCTGATATCGAAAGCCATTTCGATATCCAGGCTCACGGTCTGCCGCACTTCCCGCTCCCAGTCGTAGATACCAATAATGGTGTCGACTTTCAGGTCGCGGATATAAACGATATCCAAATCCGGTTCTCCTTACTTCCCATTCCTGCTTACGGGTTGTGCCCGCCCAGAACGCCCTTCAGCTCGGTTAACGGCCAGCGGGGACGCACTTCTATATCCAGATCTGCGCGCTGTCCGGCCTGCAGGCGCAGGCAACCGGCATAGGCGATCATCGCACCGTTGTCGGTGCAGAATTCGTGGCGCGGGTAATACACACTGCAGCCATCTTCCGCCAGGCGCGCTTCCAGCCGCTGGCGCAGCAGCTTGTTGGCGGATACACCGCCGGCAATAACCAGGGTTTTGCGCCCGGTCTGCTTGAGCGCGCGGCGACATTTGATCACCAGGGTATCCACCACTGCATCCTGGAAGGCAGCGGCGATATCCGCACAGGTCTGCTCGTCCGGCAGGCCATCTTCCAGCGCGTGCTGCTGCACCGTGGTCAGGGTAAAGGTCTTGAGGCCGGAGAAACTGAAATCCAGCCCGGGCCTGTCGGTCATCGGGCGCGGAAAGGTAAAGCGCAGCGGGTCGCCCTGTTCCGCCAGCGCCGCCAGGCGCGGACCGCCGGGGTAGTCCAGGTCCAGCATCTTGGCGGCCTTGTCGAAGGCCTCGCCGGCAGCGTCATCCAGCGACTCGCCCAGCAGCTCGTACTGACCGAGCCCCTGCACATCCACCAGCTGGGTGTGACCGCCGGACACCAGCAGCGCCACAAACGGAAATGCCGGCGGGTTCTCTTCCAGCATTGGCGCCAGCAGGTGTCCCTCCATATGGTGCACGCCGATGGCCGGCACGTCCCAGCCGTAGGCCAGCGCGCGGCCGGCGCAGGCCCCCACCATCAGCGCACCGATTAGGCCCGGACCTGCGGTGTAGGCAACACCGTCGATATCCGCCGGCGTGGTTCCGCTCTGGGCCATCACCTCCCGCACCAGCGGTAGCAGCTTGCGCACGTGGTCGCGGCTCGCCAGCTCCGGCACCACACCGCCGTAGTCGGCGTGCAGCTTTACCTGGCTGTAAAGGGTGTGCCCCAGCAGTCCCTGTTCGCTGTCGTACAGGGCGACGCCGGTTTCATCGCAGGAAGTTTCTATTCCGAGTACTCGCACGGCTCTCTGACTGTTCCTCGAGGGTTAAATGACCGACCATCCGGCACCGCCCGGTCTGCGGGGGCGCCTGCGGAATGGGTCGCGGGGGCGCTATCATACTCTTTAGATGGCGCAGTCCATAGGATCGGGCCCGGAACGCCCCTCGCACAATGCACGGTCATGGTGCACCGGTGCGACCCACGCCCCCTTGCTAGGGACTATAGCTACCAACCGAGTTACGGACCGACCGGGAAGGAGGGAATCCGCCCTGCAGATTGCCGCCACAAGGCTTGCGAAGGCCAGATCATCTGTATAGAATTTGCGCCCTCGCTGTGAACCGGCCTCCGGATTGCATCTGCGAGAAGAGCAATTTGCCGGATAGGCCGAGAGAAACGAATTTTTACAAGGTAACCTAATGCCCTCAGTACGCATCAAAGACAACGAACCTTTCGACATCGCCCTGCGCCGCTTCAAGCGCTCCTGCGAGAAAGCCGGTGTACTCTCCGAAGTACGTCGCCGCGAGTTTTACGAAAAGCCCACCGCTGTTCGCAAGCGCAAGGCTGCCGCTGCTGTAAAGCGTCACGCCAAGAAACTGCAGCGCGAAAACCGCAAGTTCCAGCGTCTCTACTGAGTTAGAGCCTTTTCTCTCGCTCACAGCACGCTTAGCGAACGCGGTTCGCGATCAAAACGGCGCCCGAGCCTGACTCGCGCGCCGTTTTTTATTGCCGGAATCCCACCTGCCGACGGCAGCACTTCCGCAGCGGCAGGCCTTGGGGCTATTCTTAGCCCTCTTTACCGCACGACCAATTTAACAATACCAGCGAACGGATCACCCCCATGAGCACACTCAAGGAAACCCTGGCCACCGCCACCAAAGACGCCATGAAGGCCCGCGAAAAAGCGCGCCTCGCCACCCTGCGCCTGGTCAATGCGGAGATCAAACGGGTCGAAGTGGACGAGCGCATCGAGCTGGACGACGCCCGCATCCTCGCCCTGCTGGACAAAATGACCAAGCAGCGCCGCGACTCCATCACCCAGTACGAAAAGGCCGGGCGCCCGGAACTGGCGGCGGTAGAACAGCAGGAAATCGACGTGATCCAGGAATTCCTGCCGGAACAGCTGGGCGAAGCCGAGATTCAGGAAATCGTCGCCGCCGCGGTCAAGGAAACCGGCGCCAGCAGCATGGCGGACATGGGCAAGGTGATGGCCCTGGTAAAACCCCAGGTGCAGGGCCGTGCGGATATGGGTGCGGTGAGCAAGCTGGTCAAAGCCTCTTTCTAACGGGCGCCAAGCACTCCCTATGGCAGGCAAGATCCCGCAGTACTTTATCGACGACCTGTTGGCCCGCGCGGACATAGTTCCGGTGGTCGACAGCCGGGTGAAGCTGCGCAAGACAGGGAAAAACTATTCCGCCTGCTGCCCGTTTCACGATGAAAAAACACCATCTTTTACCGTAAGTCCGGATAAACAGTTCTATTACTGTTTCGGCTGCGGCGCCAGCGGCAACGCCGTCGGCTTCCTGATGGAATACGACCGCCTGCCGTTTCCGGAAGCGGTGGAGAAGCTGGCCGCCAGCCTGGGACTGGACGTTCCCCGCGAGCAACTGGCTCCGGGGCAGGTCAAGCGCCAGCAGGAGAGCCAGGGGCTCTACCAGCTGACGGAAAAGGCCGCCGAGTTCTACCGCGACCAGCTGAAAAACCACCGCGCCGCCGGCAACGCCATCGCCTACTTGCGCAATCGCGGGCTCAGCGGCGCCATCGCCCGCGACTTCGGCATCGGCCTGGCTCCGCCCGGCTGGGACAATCTGCTCAACCACCTCGGCACCAGCGCCGAAAAAGCGGAGCAGCTCGAGCGCGCCGGCCTCGCCATCCGCCGCCAGGACAGCGATGGCAACTCTAGTAAAAAAGGGGGCGGCAAGAACGAACCCGGCAAGCGCCACCACTACGACCGCTTCCGCAACCGCATCATGTTCCCGATCCGCGACCAGCGCGGGCGCACCATCGCCTTTGGCGGCCGGGTGCTGGGGGACGAAAAGCCCAAGTACCTCAACTCCCCGGAAACCCCGATCTTCCACAAGGGGCGCGAACTCTACGGCCTGTGGGAAGCCCGTCAGGCCAACCGCGAGCTCAAACGCCTGATCGTGGTGGAAGGCTATATGGACGTGGTGGCGCTGGCCCAGTTCGACATCCGCTGCGCCGTCGCCACCCTCGGCACCGCCTGCGGCGAGGACCATATCCAGCTCGCCTTCCGCCACACCCAGGAAATCGTGTTCTGCTTCGACGGCGACCAGGCCGGGCGCACCGCAGCCCGCCGCGCACTGGAAGCCGCCCTGCCCCACATGCAGGACGGCCGCAGCCTGCGCTTCCTGCTGCTGCCGGAAGGGGAGGATCCCGACACCCTGGTGCGCCAGATCGGCGGCGAGCGCTTCGAGCAGATGATCGAGGAACAGGGCCGCCCGCTGGAAGACTTCCTGTTCGACCTGCTGGGCGAGGGTATCAACCTGCAGACCATGGACGGCCGCGCGCGCCTGTCCAAGGCCGCGGCACCGCTACTCGACCGCCTGCAGGCCGGCGTCTACCGCCAGCTCATGTTCCAGCAACTGGCCCGGCGCACCGGCCTCGAGCAGGACATGCTGGAAGAGATCATCGCCGCGGAGAAAGCCCGCGCAGCCAAACTCGCCCAGCAGGCGCAGCCCGCCGCCCCCGCGACTGCCAGTGCGCGCCCGCAGACCGGCACCTCCCAGCCGCAAACCGCGCCGGCCCGTTTGACGCAGCCACAGCCGGCCCAGCCCCATTCAGTGCAGGTGCCGCCCGGTGATGTCGGACCACCGGCGGACTATGACGCTCCACCGCCAGAATACGACGACTACCCGCCGGAACCGGGTTACGAAGAGCCTGGCCAGAGACAGCGCGCAACACCGACCAGGCGCAGCGGCCAGTACCGCCTGCCCGCCGAGCGCATGCTGATCGCCCTGCTGCTGCACCACCCGCAACTGGCCCAGCTGATCGAAGACTGCAAGCGCTTCCGCGACAGCAACGACGCCGACCTGCAACTGTTTGCCGACCTGGTGGAGCTGCTGAAGACCCGCCCGGAATACAACCTCAACCAGCTGCTGGGCTACTGGCGCGCCCACCACGGTGCCGACTCCTGTGACCGACTGGCCAATCTCGCTAACTCGCAGCTGGTGACCGGCGCCCGTATGCTGGCCCTGAACGGCCAGTACCAGGAATACGATCCGCAGACCGAATTCAGCGATTGCCTGCGCCGCCTGGACCACGCCGCCGAAAAGCAGCGCAAGCGCGGCGTGCTCGACCAGCTGAAAAGCAGCGGCAACCAGCTGGGAGAAGAGCAGCTGGCCCTGCTGGCCCAGTGGCGGCGCAAACAAGACTGACCCTCGGCGAAGGCGCTGATACCGGGTCTTGCAAGGCAATACCCGGTGTCGGTGCCGCCTCCCATCTTTATATAAACACCCCCTTGAAATCCCATTCTCCAGCACCATATACACAGGCCCGCCGCGAAAAGACCGGCGGGCTCTGGAATACAGGCGCCCGGACAACCCGAGCCACCACTGCCTTGACAGTCACTGTGGTTATTGCTTACGCAAATACGCTATAATCCCGCGTCTTTGTCCAAACAAAAGTCCCGACTAATCCCCCAAGTTTTCAGGGTTGTGCATGACCGACAAAACCCAGCAGCAAAAAACCACCTCCCGCATCCGCGAGCTGATCGCCCGCGGCAAAGAGCAGGGCTACCTGACCTATGCGGAAGTGAATGACCACCTGCCCGAGGACATCTCCGATCCCGATCAGGTGGAAGACATCATCGGCATGATCAACGACATGGGCATCAAGGTGTTTGAAAGCGCCCCGGATGCCGAAGAGTTGTTGATGGCCGAAGGCGACAGCTCCGCCGACGAAATTGCCGCCGCCGAAGCCGCCGCCGCCCTGGCCGCGGTAGAGTCCGACGTAGGCCGCACCACCGACCCGGTGCGCATGTACATGCGCGAAATGGGTACCGTGGAACTGCTCACCCGCGAGGGCGAGATCGCCATCGCCAAGCGTATCGAAGAAGGCCTGCGCGAGCTGATGGCCGCCATGGCCTACTGGCCGGGCGCGGTACAGAAGATCATCGACGAATACGAACTGATCGAGAAGGAAGAGCGCCGCATCCCCGACGTGATCGCCGGCTGGCTCGACCCCGCCGACGAAGTGCCCCCGGGCGCCCAGGCCGGCCAGGCCGCCGAGCAGTCCAAGTCCAGCAACAAGGATGATGACGACGAAGAGTCCGACGGCGACGATGACGACGATGACGATTCCGAGGAAGAGGAAGAGAACGTTGGCGGCATCGACCCGGAAGAGCTGGCCGATCGCATGAAGGCGCTGATCGCCGCGCAGAAGAAAGCCGACGCCGCGATCAAGAAGCACGGCCGCGACTCCAAACAGGCCGGCGAGGCCATGGAAGCCGTGGGCGATGTATTCCGCTTCTTCAAGCTGGCACCGCGCCAGTTCGACCCGCTGTACAACGAAGTCCGCAGCATTCTCGACGACGTGCGCGAGCAAGAGCGCGCGATCATGAGCATGTGCATCAAGCGTGCCCGCATGCCGCGCAAGACCTTCATCAAGGAGTTCCCGGGCAACGAGACCAACGAGGACTGGATCCCGGCGATCATCAAGAAAAAGCGCGACTACTCCGACGCCCTGCGCCAGGTAGCGGAAGAGATCCAGCGCGCCCAGCGCAAACTGCAGCAGTCCCAGGACAAGGCCCAGCTGGATATCGGCCAGATCAAAGAGATCAACCGCCGCATGTCCATCGGTGAGGCCCGCTCCCGCCGCGCCAAGAAGGAAATGGTCGAGGCCAACCTGCGCCTGGTGATTTCCATCGCCAAGAAGTACACCAACCGCGGCCTGCAGTTCCTGGACCTGATCCAGGAGGGCAACATCGGCCTGATGAAAGCGGTAGACAAGTTTGAATACCGCCGCGGTTACAAGTTCTCCACCTACGCCACCTGGTGGATTCGCCAGGCGATCACCCGCTCCATTGCAGACCAGGCGCGCACCATCCGTATTCCGGTGCACATGATTGAGACCATCAACAAGCTCAATCGCATCAGCCGCCAGATGCTGCAGGAGATGGGCCGCGAACCCACTCCGGAAGAGCTGGGCGAGCGCATGGATATGCCGGAAGACAAGGTGCGCAAGGTGCTGAAGATCGCCAAGGAGCCCATCTCCATGGAAACTCCGATCGGCGACGATGAAGACTCCCATCTGGGCGACTTTATCGAAGACCAGAACCAGTCTTCCCCGGTGGATACTGCCACCGCTACCGGCCTGCACGACGCCACCCGCTCCGTGCTCTCCGGTTTGACTGCACGGGAGGCCAAGGTACTGCGCATGCGCTTCGGTATCGACATGAACACCGACCACACCCTCGAGGAAGTGGGCAAGCAGTTCGACGTTACCCGCGAGCGTATCCGCCAGATCGAAGCCAAGGCGTTGCGCAAACTGCGTCACCCCTCGCGCTCCGAACATCTGCGCAGCTTCCTGGACGAATAAATCGTCCACAATAAAAAGCCCGGCTCGCCGGGCTTTTTTTATGACATTTTATTGACAGGGCATCGGTTAAAATCCGCTGCCAAGTCCACATACCGGGACCAACCCTTATCCAAACCATGGGGCGCAAGAAAACTGCCATGCAAGACCAGTTCGTGAACAAGCCCGGCAAGACCGGTATTTCCCGTTTGATCGATGCTACCGGCTACTCCTGGGCCGGCCTGATTGCCACCTGGCGCAATGAAGCCGCATTCCGCCAGGAAGTCTCCCTCGCGGTCATCCTGATTCCCGCCGCCCTGTGGCTCGGCGGCAGCGGCGTCGAGCGCGCCCTGCTGGTCGGGGTCACCCTGCTGGTAATGATTGTCGAACTGCTCAACAGCGCCGTGGAAGCGGTGGTGGACCGGGTGGGCCCGGAAAAGCACCCGCTATCCAAGATTGCCAAAGACACCGGCTCCGCCGCCGTTTCCCTGTCACTACTGCTGTGGCTCAGCACCTGGGGCTGTATCCTGCTGCCGCGCTGGATCGGCTGAGGCCCCCACCTGCACGCGGGATAGCCCGACAAAATTCGTGACCGCCGGGCACCCAGCCCGGCAGCCCCCCGCCCACCAACTAAAATTCCTGAACGATCGTACCAATTGGCGCATGCAATGGATCTGCGTGCCGTGAACAAATGCCAAGCCAATAACGAACCAGGGATGGAATCATGTCGTATCCCCGTGCGGGTCATGGGAAAAAGGCGCTCGGCGCCTGCACACCTACGCTGCTCAGTATCGCGCTCGCAAGTATCCTCTCTCCCCAGTCTCAGACCACCAATGCCGACACCCTGTTTGGCGCCGGTGATGACCGCTACACACTGTCCACAGGCAGCCCTGCCGCAGGGGACGAAACCGCCGTTGTCAGTGGCGGCAGTGGCAACGATCTGCTCGTTCTCGACGGCATTGCACTCGGCAACCCGGCGCGCCTGTTGCACTGGGAAACCCTGCAATTAGACGCCAGCAGACTGACCCTGGACAGCAATCTGATCCTCGGCGATAGCGCCGGCCTGCCGGGCCAGCTACAAGTGGATGCCGACAGCACCCTGCTGGTACCGCACCTCAGCACAGCGGTGGCCCCCAGCAGCGGCCAGTCGCTCACGGTGATCAATCACGGCACCATCGATATGCGCGGCACCACCGCCAACAGCCTGCTGGTCTATGGGGATTTCACAGGCAGCGGGCACATTCATATGGACCTGGTGGCGGAAGGGGATGACAGCCTCGCCGACCGCCTGATCATCAGCGGCGGCCAGGCCCGCGGCAATACCGAGCTGGTGTTCAACCACCTCGCCGGCAGCGGTGCGGAAACCGAAAACGGTATCCTGGTAGTGGAAACCCGCGATGGCGGCAGCACCAACAGCAACGCCTTCTACATGAATGGCTCCGTGTCTGCAGGCCCCTACGAGTACTTCCTGTTCCGCGGCGCCGATGAGCCGGAGGAGTCGGACAACTGGTACCTGCGCTCTACCCTGCTACCGGGGGACGTTGCCGCCACAGCTCCGAGTGAGAACTTTTCCACCGCCTCGGCATTTAACGGCAACCAGCTCAGCACAGGCGACAGCGTCGCGGAATCGCCCACAGCGCAATTGATAGCAACGGCACCCGCCGCCGGCGATGCACCGCTGCGCCTGTATCGCCCTGAAATCCCCCTGTATGCCCAGGCCAAGTCCCTCGCCCGTCTCACCTCGCTACAGGAGATCGGCAGCTACCACAAACGCCGCGGGGAACAGCGCAGCTGGTTTGACGGCAGCAGCAAAGACTGGGTACGGGTTCACCACTTGCGCGCGGATTACAACTGGCAGGGGGATGTCAGCAACCGCTTCGATGGCAGCATTACCGGCTTCCAGGTGGGCACCAACTTCTATGCGGCCCCCACCTGCACCGGCGGCGCGCGGGAGTCCGGCATTTTTCTCGGTAGCACCCGCGCCAGCGGAGACGTCAGCGGCTTTGCCCGCGGCTTCAGCGACTACGCCGCCGGCAGCAATCAGCTCACCAGCCACCATGTGGGTTACTACTTCAACGACTACCGGCCCAACATGGGCTACCTGGATATCACCGCCAAGGTCGCCTACCTCAAGCTGGAGAGCCAGTCGTCCCGCGGCATCGACAGCACCGTCAGCGGTTCCCAGCTGACGCTGTCGGCGGAGAAAGGCTTCACCCTGCCCGCAAGTGACGTCTTCAACCTCGAACCACAGCTGCAGTTAATCGCCAACTACAGCAACCTGAGCGCCTACAACGACGGCATTTCCTGGGTGGAGCCGGACATGACCCCGGAACTGAACTTCCGCGCCGGCCTGCGGGGCTACAACACCGACGGGGTACTGTCTGACCTGGGCCTGCGCCTGTACCTGTTCGGCAACCTCTGGCACACCCTCGGCGGCAACGACCAGCTGCTGTTCGACGCCGAGCTGCAGCTGAACCTGGAACGGGAAGCCACCTGGGGAGAATTCGGCGGCGGCGTGGTGCTGCTGGAACACAAACTGGGCAGCGCCTTCCTGAACCTGGGCTACCAGCGCTCCCTGGACGACCTGGACTGGTCCGCCGGCAGCGCCAGCCTCGGCTTCAACTGGTCCTGGTAACCCGGGAGGCAAACCCCGCCACAACCGCAAAGCCGTTGATTTGCCTGAAAAAATCGAGTACTTTGCAACCCGCTCGCGCACCGTCGCGGGCGTCTCTCAGTGGGGGCCCTTAGCTCAGTTGGTTAGAGCATCCGACTCATAATCGGCAGGTCCTGGGTTCAAGTCCCGGAGGGCCCACCAACCCGCCATTCCATACAAGCTTTAGCACCGCTGGTGATATCGCCAGTAATGTTGAACCGGTTTAAGCCGCCCAGCCCTCCGATAGGACCTCAGCCTGCTTCAACACCAATTCAACCGCTTCCTCCTGCATGTCCGGCGGGTACTTATAACGCTTGAGTACCCGCTTCACCAGTAACCGCAACTTTGCCCGCACGGACTCACGCACCTGCCAGTCGACGGTAGTGCTGTTACGCAACCGCAATGTGAGCTCCATAGCGATGGTGCGCAACACTTCCTCACCGAGATCTCGTACCGAGGCCTCGTTCATCTCCAGCGCCTCATAAAAGGCCAGCTCGTCATCGTTCAGACGTAGCTCCTCTCCTCGGTTCGCAGCTGCCTTGAATTCCTTGGCCATGGCAATCAGCTCTTCGATCACCTGGGCCGTTTGGATGGAGCGGTTCTGGTATTTCACCAGGGTATCCTTGAGGCGATCGGAGAATTTTTTGGCCTGTACCACGTTCTTGGCGCTGCGGGTCTTGATCTCGTCGGCCAGCAGGCGCTCCAGGATCTCCACCGCCAGATTGCGGTGCTTCATCGCCGCAACTTCCTGCATGAATTCTTCTGACAGAATGGAGATGTTCGGCTTGTCGAGCCCTACCGCCTCAAAGATATCCACAACCCTGTCAGAGACGATGGCATTGCTCAGAACCTGCCGCATCCGCGCCTGCTTTTCGGCATCGGTCAGTTTCTTGTCCGACTGCCCGCGTTTGATCAAGGCGGCCCGTATGGCCTGCAGGAAGGCGATTTCCTCCTTCACTGTCGCGGCCTCATCCAGAGTGCCGCACAGTGCATAGGCCTTGCTGATGGCCAACACGGTGTCGCAGTAGCGGGCCTTGCCTTCCTCTTGCCCAAGTACGAAGTCCATCACCGGTGCCATCAGTTCCAGCGGCCGGCTGGCAAAGTCGGAATAGTCGCAACCGTGCAGCAGCGCCCGCACTACCTCCAGTTTTTCCAGCAGCACTGCCAGCGCCTCGTGAGCATCGACTGTTGGCTTACCGCGTCCATGGCTCGCCGTATAGGTCTTCAGCGCCTCCTTCAGTTCGGTGGCGATGCCGATATAGTCCACCACCAGCCCACCCGGCTTGTCACCGAATACCCGGTTTACCCGCGCAATCGCCTGCATCAGGTTGTGGCCCTTCATGGGTTTGTCGATATACAGGGTATGCAGACAGGGGGCATCGAAGCCGGTGAGCCACATATCCCGCACGATCACCAGCTGAAGGGGGTCGCTGGGATCTTTCACCCGCTGCTCGAAGCGCTTCAGGGTTTCTTTGGGGTGGATGTGCGGGCGGAAGTGCGCAGGGTCCGAGGCAGAGCCGGTCATCACCACTTTGATAGCGCCTTTCTCGGTATCGGTATCGTGCCACTCCGGGTGGATCGCGGTAATGGCGTTGTACATATCCACGCAGATAGCGCGGCTCATGCAGACGATCATTCCCTTGCCGGGAATTGCGGACTGCCGTGTGGCGAAGTGCTGGACGATATCACCGGCCACCTGCTTGATCCGAGGCTCGGCCCCTACCACCGCGGCCAATGCAGCCCATCGGCCTTTGAAGCGCTCTCCGGCCTCTTCCTCATCCGCCTCGGTCAGCTCATCGACCTCGGCGTCGATCAGCGGCAGCGCGTCCTCCTTCAGTTCGATCTTGGCCAAGCGGGATTCGTAGTGGATGGGTACCGTGGCACCGTCCTTCACCGCCTGCTCCACGTCATACACATGGATGTAGTCGCCGAAGACCGCGCGGGTATCCTTGTCTTCCAGCTCAATGGGGGTACCGGTGAAGCCGACGAAGGTGGCGTGAGGCAGGGCATCGCGCAAATGCTTGGCGTACCCGTACTGGTACTTACCGGACTCGGTGAGTCGCGCCTTGAGGCCGTACTGGCTGCGGTGCGCCTCATCGCTGATCACCAGCACATTGTCCCGCTCGCTCAGCGCAGGGTGCTGGCTCTCCCCGTCGAGCAAGGCAAATTTCTGGATGGTGGTGAAGATGATGCCGCCGGAAGCCTGTGCCGACAGCAATCGCCGCACTTCATCGCGGCTGTCCGCCTGCACCGGTGTCTGCCGCAATAGCTGGCGCGCCGCACTGAAGGTCTGGAACAGCTGCCCGTCCAGATCATTGCGGTCGGTGACGATCACCAGGGTCGGATTACCCAGCTCCGCACTGCCGGCCAGCTTGGCGGCGAAGCAGCACATGGAAATACTCTTGCCCGAGCCCTGGGTGTGCCACACCACACCCCCACGATTACTTCCCGCCTGATACGCCTCGATGGCGGTCTGGGTCGCCGCGCGTACGGCAAAGAACTGGTGGTAGCCGGCGATCTTCTTGATGACCTTGCCACGGTCTTCTTCGAAGATGATGAAGTGGCGCAGGTAATCGAGCCAGCGCTCCGGCGCAAATAGGCCACGCACCAGCACCTCCAATTCTAGCTTACCGATATCCTCATCCCGCTCACCGGTGATGCTGCGCCAAGGCAGATAGCGCTCCTGATTGGCCGTGAGCGAACCCAGTCGCGCCTGCTGACCATCCGAGATCACCAGTGCCGCGTTGGGCACGAACAAATCCGGGACCTGCTCCTTGTAGGTATCGATCTGGTTGTAGGCGGCCCAGATATCGGTCTTCTCATCGGCGGGGTTCTTCAGCTCAATCACCGCCAGCGGCAGGCCATTGACGAACACCACCATGTCCGGCCGGCGTTTGCGCTGGCCCACCACGGTGAACTGGCGCACCACTAGCCAATCGTTATTCTCTGGGCTCTCGAAGTCGATCAGGCGCACGAACACGCCCTCGGTCACTTCCTTGCCGGCCACATCGACGTTGACACCATCCACCAGTAGCTTGTGGAACCCGCGGTTGCCCTGCGCCAGCACCGGCGCTTCCTGGTTGGTGACCACATGGAAGGCCTCCTCCCGCGCCACCTCCGGCAGGTAGCGGTTGAGGCGCTCGATCGCGGCCTTCAGGCGTGGGCGCAGGATCACCTGCTGCCAGTCATCGCGCTCGGCATCGGGGGTATCGGGCGCAATCGCCTCGCCCTGAATAACCTGGTAACCGGTGTCTTCGAACCAGGTCTGGCAGAGGTCTTCAAGCTGGTCTTCGGTAATCATGCTGGTTCCGTTAGCTCCATCACATCAGCGACAAGACAAAGCCTGTCCGCCCGAAATCGGGAAATTTCGCCAGGCCCGGCGACCTTGGCCAAGTGCAGCTCTTCCTCCCCCTCTGTCACCAGTCGATATCCGGGGAAAGCACCGCTGGGCGAGCTCGCCAAATCGAAGCCAGTTAGTGAACTCAGCAGGCTTTTACCATCAAAGTTCAAAAGCGCCTCGAACCACTGCTTGATGCCCTCGTCACCGCTGGCATAAACAATGGATGATGCCGTTTCTCTGGCCATCTGGTCTTCTCGGATTCTTTGTGCAATGTACAACCAGCAGGCGTTCTCCCATCTAACGACAGCCTTGTCCTCAAGCTGGGCCGAAAGCGGCAATCGGGAGCGCAGTCTGATCCCAGCGACATAAGCCAGCCATCCCAAAACACCCACGAACCTGGACCACTCCCGGGTGGTGAAGACGGACTCGTCACTGGCTGCGCTAAAGAATTCATCGTTATCACGGAGGAAGTTTCTGCACAGTTCAGCGAGCAAGTCCCGACATGCAGTAGGCGATACCCAGTCTTCTCCCTTGGCCTGAACCACCCTCTGCATAAACATGGCCAAACCGAGAGCAGAAGAGAGACCACGCTTTGTTTCGCCATCTAAACTTTTTTTCAACTTGGCGATAGCGCGATCAAACCGCTTTACGCAGTTCAACCTGGTTTCTTCAACGCCTATCGAATCGACCGGGGCCAAATCGTCATCGGCATTTACAGCTTCTTCTTCGGAACGTCCGAACTTATCTTCGATCGAACTGCGCTCGGCGAAAAAGCTCGACTCGTCACAGGTTCGAATGAGTGCATCCAGAATAAGACCTACATCATCGGCAACGTTAAGCCGACTTCTGATCTGCCCGACGTTGCCACCGGGACCATCCAGGTCGGCCAACAGAGAACCGGGAACCTCGGCTTCGCCCGTGGCCACAACCCCCGCTTCTCGGGCCAGCGTTGCCACACGGTTACCTCCCCGAATGTCATTTTCCTCGAGCTGACTAATGCAATCGAAAATCATCCCCAGATCAATGGCATCGGTATCAATAGAGCCCATCGCTTGGCGTACCTTTCGCTCAAGCCCTGTATGACTCAGACGCTCAATTTCCCGCACATGGTGAAGCAAAATCGTGGCGACTAATTTTCCCTCGACTCTGACTTGAATCAGAGACTGCCCAAGAACCCGCTCTGCTGGCACCAGGATGGCGTCGGCCACCAACTTAAAATCCAGCGACTGCCAAACTTCGTTGCTGTCGAAGAAACCGAGGCTCAAGTGATCGCCCCACTCCGGTGCCCGCTGGATGGAGATATCTTCCCCCCCCAAAACAGGCAGCACACAAATAACCGCACTGGCTTCCTGGCTTTCGCTCTCCTGCTCCAACGGATGATCCAGAGAGTCTACTAGTGGCGCATCAGCTAGCCGGGGCAATCCGAGTGACTGCGCGATGTCATCAATATCTTGGTCCTGCCTCACCAGAACGGCCTCGGCATTGCTGTTCACCCCTGATCTCAGCCAGGCTGGCGCCGAAAGGTTGGCGCTGCCGGAGATCAGACAGCTACGCGCGCTACCCTGCAGATACAGCAGCTTGGCATGGGAGTACCGGTTTTGCTCGTCACTCGGAAGAAGCACGGAGCTAGCTTCAACTACCCGCGCCGAGCCCGTGTCCAGCAGCCCTTTCGGTGCCTTGACGAATCGCTGTTGAATCCCCAGGTGAAAGGAGAGTGGCTGCAAAGCGGCCAGTGCATCTACAAACCCCAGCTGCTTATCGAAAAACGCTGAGACCCCGTATATCCGCAAATCTTCCTTGGGTATCTCACTGGCCACCTGACTCCAGAGGCTCCCTGTACTTGCACTGGACCAAACCAGCTGCATGCCGGGCATCGCAGTCGCCGAACTGGGCTTCAGCCAGCTGACCAGCTTAGGCACCTTGTTAATCGACGCAGCAATCTCCCTTGGCAGAGCAGCGCCGTAGTCCTCCAGCCAGGTCAAAAATGCACGAAAGGCGGAATGAAACAATGACAGCGACTGTTCGTTTTCGCCTCTTTTGAAGCGCACGACGTTGGTGATTTCCAGGTTCCTGCCAAAGCCGGACAAGGTGACATTGTGGCTGCCAACGGCTAGAAGACCCTTGTTTTTACCCAGCAACAGCAGCAACTTCGGATGAAAGGCTCCGCCGCAATTCATCGGTGCAAGACTGTAGGTTAGGCCCGCTGACTGGGGCATGTAGTCTTCCAGCGCCTGGTGGAGCATCCCCTGATCAACAAACAGCGCCTGGTGGTCGATACCGGCGCTGCGCATCTTGGGAAGAAGCACGTTTTCATAGAAGCTCAAATCCACGTTAAACGTAGAGAGCAGGCAGGAGGTATAACCACCCTTCTTGATTTCGTCGAAAAGAGAAATGCCTTCAGCCATTCACCTGCTCCTCGAACTGTCTACCACGAGCGGTGGTACATACCAGGCCGTTAGCCCTCTGCAATAGCCCCAAGTCTGTGAGTATTCGCACCGCTTGGGTGAAGCGGGGGCTGGTATTGGGAGCCGCTGGCACC
>Ga0207814_100420_pt1 | contig 25372 bp, 15 predicted proteins | sample TtaePargueraPR_7_FD_187755 | JGI IMG/M metagenome (GOLD analysis project Ga0207814, IMG submission 187755) | Aerobic enrichment media microbial communities from Bioluminiscent Bay, La Parguera, Puerto Rico - Tt and P1 (2) (SPAdes) | ecosystem: Environmental > Aquatic > Marine > Unclassified ... | reverse complement strand
CTTGCGCAGTCCCCGCTATTCCTGGCGCAGCCGGTAAAGCCGATGGTTATGCTGAATATGTCAAATGACCATCAGCTGTATTTCAAGGCGTATGACGATTACACGGACCTCGATGAAGACGGTATCGCAGATACCACTTATATGAATGACTATGACTACTATGGCTATTTCGATAGCAATAAGTGTTATAGCTACAGTTCCGGAAAATTCGTCCCGCAGAGCTTTACCACCGACCATTACTGTGAAGCATTGAGCGGCAACTGGAGCGGTAATTTTCTGAACTGGGCGACTATGACCCGGATGGATGCGGTGCGAAAGATATTGTATGGCGGTTACCGTTCCACCGATGGTGACAAGGACGGCGATACGGTTCTGGAGCGCGCACTCTTACCTCACGATGCCCACTCGTTTGCCAAATACTATAACGGAACTGATATCGCAAAGTTAACACCGTACAGTGTCGGCGGTGGTGCAGATAGCTTAACCTCAGGTATTACTTTCTGTAATTCAACAGATGGCTCGGGCTTTTCGCAAAATGTAACCAACTCCCCGAAAATTCTCGTGGCACCGGGCAACTACTCGCTGTGGGCGAGTAACGAGCGCTGGCAGTGTCGCTGGGGCAATGGCGCGAATGGCAATGACCCGGCCAAAAGCGGTATACAGGCTTATTCATCCAGCCCCAGTCATGGTGATGGTTGGGGCGACGGCGACCAGTTTGTCGCCCGTGTTCAGGTGTGTGTCGATGGTCTTCTGGAAGAAAATTGTCGCGCCTATCCGGACGGGAACAGCAAGCCCGCGGGCCTGATGCAGGAATATGGTGAAAAGGGGGAAATCCTGTTTGGCCTGATGACAGGCTCCTACGGGAAGAACAAGTCCGGGGGGGTGTTGCGCAAAAATATCGCCGACCTCAGCGATGAGATTGCAACCAGTACCGATGGCACCTTCAATGACGTCAGTGGCATTGTTAAAACCCTGGATCTGTTGCGCATTTATGGTTACGACTATGGTGATGGTACCTATAACAGTGACAGCAATGACAATTGTGATTGGGCGTTAAATACATTTAACGATGGCCGTTGCTCGAACTGGGGGAACCCGCAATCTGAAATTTATCTGGAATCGTTGCGCTATCTTGCCGGTGAGGCTGCATATAGCGGCTTTGCCTCCAGTGACTCGGGATATATTTCTGGCTTGAGCTCGCCTACGTGGGATGACCCGATCAGTAGCAGTAACTACTGCGCAGCCCTGAATATCATCCAGTTCAATGCGTCAAGCAGTTCATATGATGATGATTTTTCAAAGGCATCGGACCTGAACGCGATAGGGAGCGTGGATACCTGGGTGAATAAAGTCGGTGAGGCGGAAGGTATTCACGGCAATAACTACTTTGTCGGTGAAAATGCAAGCAACGCCGACCAGTTGTGTACGGCGAAAGGTATTACGAACTTTTCCGAGGTTGCGGGCACCTGTCCCGATGCACCCCGATTAGGCGGAACCTATGATATTTCCGGTCTGGCGCACTACGCCCGCAGTTCAAAAATCCGATCGGATTTCAATGTAGGTAATGTTACGACCTACGGTGTTGCCCTGGCCCCTGCCGTGCCGAAAGTAATAGTGCCCGTTTCTGATGATGGGAAAGCGGTCACGATTCTACCGGCATGTCGAAACAATCTGGTGGGGGGCAACTGTGCGATTGTCGATTTCAAGATTATCGAGCAATCCGCAGATGGCAAAAGCGGCACCCTCTACGTGAACTGGGAAGACAGTGAACAGGGGGGTGACTTTGACCAGGATATGTGGGGGCTTATCAAGTACAGCGCTTCCTCGACAGAGATTGATGTAACCACGCAGGTAATGGCCCAGTCGTCTGGTGACGCAATGGGCTTCGGGTATGTGATCAGCGGTACCACCCGAGACGGTTTCCACGTGCACTCCGGGATCAACGATTTCAGCTATACGCCAGCAAACTCCCTGGATAAAGCCTGTACAGCTGATTCTGGAGGAAATAGTAACTGTAATTGCCGCGCTGGTGAGGGCTACGGCGGTACAGAGGGCTCCTGTAACTACAATCACAATGACGCCAAGGCGACCACTGAAACCTATGTGATAGGAGCATCTTCGGGGGAGTTGCTCGAATCTCCTCTCTATTATGCGGCCAAGTGGGGCGGGTACCGCGATGACGAAAATGGTAACCCCCCCTCGCAAACTGAGATTGCGGCCTCAGAGCCAGAAACCTATTTCTACGCAATTGATCCCGCCGAACTCGAGGAGAGCCTCGGCCAGGCTCTGGAGCAGGTCGCAGCGGCCGCGGGTTCCGCCTCCTCGGTTGCAACCAACTCCACCCGCTTGGGTACCGATACCGTGATCTACCAGGCACTGTTCAACAGTGCAGACTGGAGCGGTGAGTTGCGAGCGCTGAATTTGAAGAAGGACGGCACCGTTGGCAGTACCAAGTGGGTGACGGATGATTCCAAATTCGACAGCGACAGCACTCGTAACATCGTCACCTACAACAATGGCGGTGTCGATTTTGTCTGGACAAACCTTTCCACGGCTCAGCAGGATGCATTGAAAGACGGCGGTACAGAACTTGTTGGCCAGGCACGTCTTAACTGGGTACGCGGTATGGATGTGCCGGGGTTGCGGGATCGCGATTCCTTGCTGGGGGATATTGTCAATTCGAGCCCGGTCTTTGCCGGTCGCAAAAAATATAACTTCCACCTGTTGTCGGAGGAGCTCGGTGGCTTGGCTTATGAGACCTACTACAGCGGTGAAAAGGCCAGCCGCCGGGAAGTGATTTATGTGGGCGCCAACGACGGTATGTTGCACGCGTTTGATGCCACTACCGGCGAGGAACAGTTCGCGTATATTCCTTCCGGCGTATACCCACAGCTGAAGAGCCTTTCTTCGCCCGATTATGGAACCAACTCCAACCCCCATGCCTACAGTATGGATGGCAAGCTGTTTGTCGGCGATGCCTATATCAATGGTTCCTGGAAAAATATCCTAGTGGGCTCGCTCGGTGCGGGTGGTCGCGGCATTTTTGCACTGGATGTCACCAACCCCGACGGCTTCGATGCCGGCGATGTTCTGTTTGAATTGACCGACGCGGAATTTCCCGGTATCGGAAATATCACCGGCGAACCGATTATTGCCCCGACCAACGACGGCTGGAAGCTGATTTTCGGTAACGGTTACAACTCGGAAAATACCCGCGCGCGCCTGTTCGTGGTGGACCTGGAAAATCCCAACTCTACGGAGACCGTTGTGATCGAGGCGAGCGATGCCGGCTCTAACGGCCTCGCCGGCCCCGCACTACTGACCAACGGTGACGGTGAAGTAGTAACGGCCTATGCCGGCGACCTGCTGGGCAATATGTGGAAATTTGACCTGAGCGGGAATAACTGGGGGGTTGCTTTCGGCAACAACACCAATCCTGCACCCCTGTTTACTGCGGTTGATCCCAACGGGGCGGTCCAGCCGATTACCGCCACGCCTACGCTGGGGCTCAATGCCAAGATGGATAATGCCATCATGGTCTATTTCGGTACCGGCAGTTACCTGAGCAGCGGTGACAATACCACAGGTAGTGTGATCAACAGTTTCTACGCGATTGCCGATCAGGATGCGGAGGTTGGTGGCCGCTCGGACCTGATGCAGAAAACGATCAGCGCCGAGGCCAGCGGCGTGCGCACTGTCGCGGACAATGACACAACCACCTGGTGGACCAATAAAAAAGGCTGGTATCTGGACCTCATCTTTGGTGGTAACGTAACCGGTGAGCGGATAATCAGCAAACCGCTGCTGGTCTACGATCGCCTGCTGTTCCCGACCATGATTACCTCCTCGGACCCCTGTTCCTTCGGCGGTAGCGGCTGGCTGATGGAGCTGGTTGCGGTGGGCGATCGCTACGATGGCCACAGTATCTTTGGCGAAGATGGGCAGGAGGTAGATTACGCGGTGATCAGCTACTCCGAAATCATTCGCAGTGGTGAGAAGGCCTATCTCCCCACCAGTAACATCAAGGGTGAGCTGGACGTGGAAGAAGGGGATTTCCCGATCGAGGCTGTGGGCCGTATGTCCTGGCGTCAGCTTCGTTAACAAGAGAAGTGAAAATGACAAAGATGCAGAAACAGAAGGGCTTTACCCTCATCGAGGTAATGATCGTGGTGGCGATCATTGGCATTATTTCCGCGATTGCCTACCCGTCTTACATGGAGTCGGTGCGCAAGAGCAATCGTGCGGACGGCAAGGCGGCGTTGAATGACGTTGCACAGCGTTTACAGCGGTGTTTTACCGCGTATAGCAGCTACACTCATGCCAGCTGTGGGGTTGGCCAGACCCTCAATGGTGGTTCTGTAAGCTCCGGAGAGGGTATGTATACCGTTACCGGTGCCGTCGCTGCGACCACCTTTACCCTGACTGCAGCTCCCGTCGCGGGGACCACCCAGGCGGGAGACAGCAAGTGTGGCAGTCTGACGTTGACTCAGGCCGGAGTGAAGGGCGCCTCTGGCCCCCAGGGAACCGAGTGCTGGTAATTCCTGGTGTTGGCAAACATGTGATTCGAACCTGACCCGGCCCTGCGCCGGGTCAGTCGCTTTCTAGCCCGAGCTTTTTCAGCCGGTAGCGCAGCGAACGAAAACTGATCCCGAGTTTCTCTGCAGCGGCAGTTCGGTTCCAGCGGGTATCGTTCAGGGCGCTTTCTATGGCCTGGCGCTCTATGGTCTGCAGGAACTCATCCAGGGAGCTGAATTCCGAGCTGGAGAACTGATCCGGATAGGATGCACCGGTGTTCTGTAACCTCGCGGGTTGAGTTGTTTGCTTTGGTTCGGGATCCAGTTCCGGCTCTGGAGAGGCTGGCTGGCTGCCGTCCGCGATCGGCGCGCTACCCAGCTGCAGGTCCTCGGTCCGCACGGTACTGCTTTCGCCCAGTGCATAGGCGCGTTCGAGTATGCCTTCCAGCTGTGGCAGGTTGCCGGGGAACGGGTGCGCCTGCAGTGCAGCCAGTGCGTTGCGGGTCAACCTGGGGGTAGGGTTGCCGCTGCCGGCGGCTATATCGCGCATGATGCTGCGGGCAAGTAGCGGGATATCTTCCGCCCGTTCCCGCAACGGTGGTACCGATAGTCCGATGACATTGATACGGTAGTAGAGGTCGCTGCGAAAATGGCCGCTGGCAACCTCCTCGGCGAGGCTTTTGTGGGTGGCGCTCAGGATACGTACATCAATCGGGGTTTCCCTGCCGGTGCCTACCGGGCGGATGCTTTTTTCCTGGATGGCCCGCAACAGCTGGATCTGTATGTCCTGTGGCAGGTCTGCCACGTCATCGAAAAACAGGCTGCCGCCGTGGGCTAGCTGAAACAGCCCTTCCTTGACCTGAACACCGCTTTGAAATTCGCCAAAAAAGGTCGCTTCCAGCTGATCTGCCGGTACCGCGCTGCAGTTGACAGGCACAAAGGGCTGATCTGCCCGGGGGCTTTGGCTGTGGATGGCCCGGGCGACAACTTCCTTGCCGGAGCCGGTTTCACCATGGATGTGAATGGGGGCATCGCTGCGCGCGACTTTTTCAATCTGGTTGCGCAGCTTCTGGGTGGCAGGGGATTGCCCCTGCAGCAGAGGGGAGAGTTCGCCGCTTGGTGTATGGCGTTCTTCCCTTAGTTTGAGGGCGAGTTGGACCAGTGTGCGCAACTGTTCGAGATTGACCGGCTTGCTGACGAAATCAAACGCACCGAGCTTGAGTGCGGCAATGGCGGTGTCCATGTTGCCGTGCGCGGTAAATACCGCAACCGGCATCGCGCGGTCGGCGGGGTAGGAATGGATTTTTTCCACCAGCTGCAGGCCATCGCCGTCCGGCAGCCGCATGTCCGTCAGACAGAAGTCGTACTGTTTTTCCTCAAGGCGTCGGTGGGCCTCGGCGACGGTCATGGCGATATCCGCGCGAATATTCATGCGCGTGAGTGTCATGGACAGGAGATCGCAAATGTCCGGTTCGTCGTCGACAACCAGTGCTATGGGGTGAGGCTCTGCCATGTTGTATTTATGCAAGTCCCTAGAGAGGTTTTAAAACCTCTTATTGTTGTTTTCTAGAACTTCTGTTCCGTGTTGGCAAATTCTACCCTGAAGCAACTGCGCTTGTCCTGAGCGCGGCAGTAGTAGATATTGGCGCGAATGGTCTCGCACAGTTCCCGTGCAATATATAGCCCGAGCCCGGCGCCACTGGATTCCGTGGTAAAAAAAGGCTCGAAAATCTTGTCTCTGTGCTCTTCCGCAACACCGTGCCCCCAGTCCAGCACTTCCAGGCAGGCGCATTCCCGCTGTGCGTGGAAATAGATGTGGATTTCGATTTCACGGCGCCCGGTAGCGGCGTGGGAATGTTGCAGGCCATTGTTGCAGAGGTTGGTCAGGATCTGTGACAGCTGGCTGGGATCGAAGCGGGCAAGGACCGGCGACCGGTCCACGCTCAGGGTGACGGATGCATCGTGCGGAGCACCGACACTAAAGTCGCGAATAAATTGCTGTATCCAGTCGCCAAGATCCAGCAGCTGGCTGGATGTAGTTTCACGGCGTGAAAGCTGCATCACGTTTTCAATGATCTGGTTTACCCGTTGGCTGTGGCGGCAGATGATATCGGTCAGTTGACGGTCTTCACTGGTAATTGACGGCGATTCTGCCAACAGTTGCGCCGCATGGCTGATGGCGCCGAGCGGATTGCGGACCTCGTGCGCGATGGAGGCGGTAAGCCGGCCCAGTGAGGCGAGCTTCAGTTGCTGTGCCTGCTGCACGAGTTTGCGGTTGTCCTCGAGAAAAACCAGGCTGCCGCGGGACCCGGGAGAACGCGGCAGGCTCGCCAGGCTGACCCTGAGCTCGCCGTGGCCGGAATCGCGGGTAATGCTGTGATTGCGGCTGTCATCACCGCGCAGCTGTTCGATGGTTTGCTGTAATGATTCGCTAACCTTGTTTCCTGCGTGGTGACCCTCTCCCAGTAACTGCTGTGCGGCGCGATTGATCAGTTCCACGCGGTCGCTGTGGTCGAGCACTATTACCCCGGTGCGCATCTGCGCCACGATCTGCTGTGTCAGACGTTGCAGGTGGACCGCCTGCAAGCGCTCCTGCTCCGCCTTGCGGTTGGCGAGGCGAATATGTGCAGACAGGTATTGCAGCGCACTTACCGCGGTAAACAGCAGAATCCCCAGGCTGCCAGCGGAAACAATATCCTGGGTTTCCGCCACGCCGAGAGCGAGCCCTGCCAGTTGCTGGCCGATTACCGCGATGCTGGCGATGGCGGCAAGAAATGCCCCCATACGCCGGTCCAGCAGCAGGGAGCCTACGGCACAGGTGGTGAGCAGCAGGTAGCCGACGCCGGAATCGAGGCCACCACTGGCCTGGATCAGCAGCAGAAATGCCAGGATGTCACAGCCCAGAATGCTGCCGATCCGCCTTGGCGAGGTGTGGAACCTGCCTTTGAACAGGTAAATCAGCCAGGCGACATTGAATACCGCATAGGTAATGGCGGTGTTGAGGTAGAGCGTGGGCCATAGGGTGCCCACGCTGCCGCGGCTGACCCCGGTGGTAAACAGCCCCAGCAGGATCAGCGCAATGGCAACCCGATACCAGGCGTAGATGCGCAGCAGATCCCGTTGCCGCAGGCGCAGGTTGTTGCCCGATTTTTCCGTTGTGGTATCCGCATCCGCCGGCTGTGGTGCGGCGATGGAAGGGGCGGCGTGGGGCGCAGATGTGGGCTGGCTTGCGCTGGTCAAAATTTATTCTCGTTACTTTTCTGCGGCGCCGCCATTGTTGTGCGCTTCGGTGGCGTGGCTACAATAGCGGCCTCAGTTCAACGGGGTATTAAGATGTCTACTTTGCAGCTAGTGCTGGCGCAAATCAATCTGCTGGTGGGAGATATCCCCGGCAACACTGACCAGGTGGTCGAAGTCGCTCGGCGGGCTCACCGGGAGCACGACGCAGACCTGGTGTTGTTTCCGGAGCTGACCCTGTGCGGTTACCCGCCGGAGGATCTGTTGCTGCGCCCGAGCATGCAAAAGCGCATCGATAGCGCCCTGGAAAAACTGAAGCAGGCCGACCTTCCCTGTGCCGTACTGGTGGGGTACCCGCGGGTGGTGGCGGGCACCGTGCTGAATATGGCCGGCATTATCCAGGACGGTGAGCTGGTCGCGGAATATGCCAAACAGAAGCTGCCGAATTACCAGGTATTCGATGAGCTGCGCTATTTCCTGCCCGGCGAACAGGCCTGCGTGGTGGATATCAAGGGGATTCCCACTGCCATTACCATCTGTGAAGACATCTGGCACCCGGAGCCGGTGGCCCAGGCGAAGCGCGCCGGCGCCCGCCTGATGCTGAATATCAACGCCTCGCCTTTTCACCGCGGCAAGGCGCAGGAGCGCCTGGCGCTGCTGGGGAATCAGGCGCAGGCGGGGGAGATGCCCATCGTCTACGTCAATTCCGTCGGCGGCCAGGATGAGCTGGTGTTTGACGGGGGCTCCTTTGCGGTAGGTGCGGACGGCAAGCTTTGCGCCCGCGCCCCGGAGTTTGTCGAGAGCCTGTTGCCGGTAACGGTCACTGGCGACGGTGACCGGGTCACCCTGCGGCCGGGCAACGACGCCGAGCCGCTCGAGGGGCTCGCATCGGTGTACCAGGCACTGGTGCTGGGGGTGCGCGACTATGTGAACAAAAACGGCTTCAATGGCGTGGTACTGGGGCTTTCCGGTGGTATCGACTCGGCCCTCACCCTGGCGATTGCGGTGGATGCACTGGGCCCTGACCGGGTGGAGGCGGTGATGATGCCGTTCCGCTATACCTCGGATCTGTCCCGGAACGATGCTGCGGACCAGGCCGGGCGCCTGGGTATCCACTATCGAGTGATCAGCATCGAGGGCATTTTCGATGCCAGCATGAAAGCGCTGGAGAGTGAGTTTGCCGGCAGCGAGCGCGATACCACTGAGGAAAACCTGCAGGCCCGCGCCCGCGGTATGCTGCTGATGGCCATCTCCAACAAGAAGGGGGCCATGGTGCTCACTACCGGCAACAAAAGTGAGCTGGCGGTGGGCTATGCGACGCTCTACGGTGACATGGTGGGTGGTTACAACGCCCTCAAGGATGTGCCCAAGACTCTGGTGTTCGAGCTGTCCCGCTATCGCAACTCCATTTCCGAAGTGATTCCGGAGACCGTCATCACCCGCCCGCCCAGCGCGGAACTGGCGCCAGACCAGGTGGATTCCGACAGTCTGCCGCCCTACGATGTCCTCGACCAGATCCTGGACCTGTATATCCACCACGATCACAGCGCGGCCTATATCATCCAGCAGGGCTTTGACGAGGCTACCGTGATGCGGGTGGTGACAATGGTCGACCGCAATGAATACAAGCGCCGCCAGGCGGCGGTGGGGGTGCGGATTTCCGAGCGCGGTTTCGGGCGCGACCGGCGCTACCCGATCACCAATGGCTGGAAGGCCGGGGAGTAATACCCGCCGAACCTTCTCCCGAAACAAAAAAGGCCCCGCAGTATTCGCTGCGGGGCCTTTTTTACACTGTGGAATCTGCGTTTACAGTTCCGGCGGCAGCGGAGCGTCTTCCGGCCGGTATTCGGCGTTGTACAGTTCGCGGCTGTCGAAACCGCGGGGGTCATCTTTCTCGAACAGGCCCAGGGTCGCCCAGTGAATCAGGCTGCGGTCCTTGGCGCCCTCGTAGTAGTCGTAGTCAAAGGTACCGTCCTTGTTGAAGGCCGGGTGACCGGGGTAGTTGGTGCGCAGCACCGCCAGCGAGTTGGCCTCCAGTTGCGGCATCTCCAGCAGGTGGTAGGCCTCTACCATTACCGCCAGGGCATCTGGCACCGCCGGCGTCTGCTGGAAGTTCTCCACCACATAGCGCCCGCGGTTCGCCGCCGCCAGGTAGGCGCCGCGCTTGAAGTAGTAGTTGGCGACGTGGATCTCATAGCGAGCGAGCAGGTTGCGCAGGTGGATCATGCGCTTCTGTGCGTCCGGCGCATAGCGGCTGTCCGGGTAGCGCGCCATCAGCTGGGAGAAGTAGGCAAAGGATTCGCGCGCCGAGCCCGGGTCGCGGCGGGTCATATCGGTGGGCAGGAAGCGCTCGAACAGGCCGCTGCCTTCGGTGAAGGACGCTAGACCCTTCATGTAATAGGCGTAGTCCACGTTGCGATGCTGGGGGTGCAGGCGAATAAAACGGTCTGCCGCGGAGATGGCGGCGTCGTTCTGATAGTCGCGGTAATAGGCGTAAATCAGCTCCAGCTGGGCCTGCTCGGCGTAGTTGCCGAAGGGGAAGTTGTCTTCCAGGGCCCGCAGGTTCTTGATCGCCAGCTCCCACTGGCTGGACTTCAACTGGCGCTGGGCCGCCTCGTAGAACGCCTGCTCGGTGCGATTGCCGGAGGGTAAGCCCTCTTCTTCCTCATCGGTGCTGGCGCAGGATGCCGCAAGAATCGCCAACAACGTCAGACACAGGATTTTCCAGGCCTGCCTATTCCAAGACCACATTGCCCCTCGCTCTATCATTATTTGTCTCAACCTTATTAAACTAGCCGCCCTTTACAATTCACCGGGGGCCGAAGGGCAGCTATTTAACCACAGCGTCCCCGCCAGCCCAAAGTATTAGACCCTCTCGGATGAGCAATCAAATACAACTCGATATACAAGTCCCGGCCGAGTACGCCGGGCAACGGTTTGACCAGATCGCAGCGGATTTGATCCCCGATTACTCACGCGCGCGCCTGCAGGCCTGGATCAAGGGCGGAAAACTCACCGTCGACGGGCGTACCGCCAAGCCCAAGGACAAGCTGTTCGGCGGTGAGCAGCTGCAATTGCGCGCCGAACTGGAGCCCCAGGGCGAGTGGCTACCGCAGCCGATGGACCTGGACATAGTGTACGAGGACGACAGCCTGCTGGTGCTCAACAAGCCCGCGGGGCTGGTGGTGCACCCGGCAGCCGGCAACCCCGATGGCACCCTGCTGAACGGGTTGCTGGCCCACTGCCCGGGACAACAGAATATTCCCCGCGCGGGCATCGTCCACCGCCTCGACAAGGACACCAGCGGCCTGATGGTGGTGGCCAAGACCCTGCAGGCGCAGGCAGACCTGGTCGACCAGTTGAAAGAGAGAAGTGTCAGCCGCCAGTACGATGCCATAGTCCAGGGCACCCTGAGTGGCGGTGGCACCGTGGATGCCCCCATGGGCCGGCACCGCCAGCACCGTCTGAAGATGGCGGTACTGGACTTCGGCGGTAAGGAAGCCATCACTCACTACCGCCTGCAGGAGCGCTTCCGCGGCCACACCCTGGTGCGCTGCCAGCTGGAAACCGGGCGCACCCACCAGATTCGCGTGCATATGGCGCATATTCGCCACCCTCTGGTGGGGGACCCTTTATACGGCGGCCGCGGCAAATTACCTGCCGGCGCCAGTCCGGAGCTGATTCGGGCGCTGCAGCAGTTCCCCCGCCAGGCCCTGCACGCGGCCGAGCTGGCGCTGATTCACCCGGAGAGCGGCGAGCCGATGCACTGGTCGGCGCCGATGCCGGAGGATATGCTGCAACTGCTCGCACTGCTGCGGGCGGATGATCACTGAACCGCCTAATTAGCAAGGATTCACCATGGCTGCCGATCACTACCTGAAACCCGACTGGCCCGCCCCAGCCAATGTGCGCGCTTTCGTTACCCGGCGCGCCGACGGCAACAGCAAAGGCCCCTATAGCGCCTTCAATCTGGCGGACCATGTGGGAGATGACCCCGCCGCGGTGGCGGCGAACCGCGCGCAGTTGCAGCAGGAGCTGAACCTGCCCAATGCCCCCCAGTGGCTGGAGCAGATCCACAGCGACAAGGCGGTGGAAGCCAGGAGCGATGGCAAGATCCTGACCGCGGATGCGAGTTTTACCGGCGACAAGGGCATTGTGTGCACGGTGCTGACGGCGGACTGCCTGCCACTGCTCGTGTGCAACCGGGACGGCTCCGAGGTGTCGGCAATTCACGCCGGCTGGAAGGGGCTGACGGGCGGGGTGATCCGCGCGACCATCGAGGCGATGCAAAGCAGCCCCGAGGATCTGCTAGTGTGGCTGGGGCCGGCCATCGGTCCGGAAGCGTTCGAGTGCGGCGTGGATGTGCTGGAGGCGGCCTTCGAGTCCGCCATGAGTGAGTCCCACGCCGAGGCAATCTCCAGGTGTTTTATTCCCCACAGCAAAAAGCCGCTGCATTTTCTTGCGGATATCTATGCGCTGGGCCGTGCCGAACTGGCGGAGCTTGGCATTACCGAAGTCTTTGGTGGCGACCGCTGTACTGTTAGCGAAGAGGGCGAATTCTTTTCCTATCGTCGGGACGGGGATACCGGGCGCATGGCGTCTTTGATCTGGTTCGAATAAGCCCCTAGCCCGGAGGCTTCGTTCATTAGCTGGCCCTGTGGCGGTCAATCACTGCCACAATACTCCCTCATTCTACCTGCTTAAAAACCTGAGCTGCGGGCCTTCTCCGAGCCAACCTATTGAAAACCCTCCATCCGCCCGCAAATTACTGATCAGCACTAGACTGTATTCGTCATTGCATTTCCGCGCGCCGTAACCTCGTGTCTGGCGCGTCAATGATCAGGAGAGGGAAAAGTACAATGCGCATCGACCGGATGACCAACCCGTTGCAGGCCGCCATTGCCGACGCACAATCCATTGCCGTCGGTCGCGATCACAACCAGATTTATCCCGAACATTTGTTGCAGGCACTGCTGGATCAATCCAATGGCAGTGTCACCGCATTTCTCAACCAGGCCGGTTTTAACCTCAATGGCCTGCGCAACGATCTCGCCAAACGTCTGGACAGCCTGCCCACGGTGGGAACGCCCACCGGCGATGTCGGTATGTCGCAGGAACTGATGCGTCTGTTCAATCTGGCGGATAAAAAAGCGCAGAAAAATGGCGACAGTTTTATCGCCAGCGAAACCGTATTGCTGGCGGCGTTTGACCCGGCAGCCGGCGAAATCTCCAAAATCCTGAATACGCACGGCGACCTCAAGCATCTGCAGGATGCCATCAGCAAAATCCGCGGCGACGAAAAGGTCAACGACCCGCAGGCGGAAGAAGCGCGCCAGGCGCTGGACAAATACACCATGGACCTGACCGCGCGCGCGGAAGCAGGCAAGCTGGATCCGGTGATCGGTCGCGACGACGAAATTCGCCGCACCATTCAGGTTTTGCAACGGCGGACCAAGAACAACCCGGTGCTGATCGGCGAACCCGGTGTGGGCAAGACCGCTATTGTCGAGGGCCTTGCCCAGCGCATCGTGAACGGCGAAGTGCCGGAAGGGTTGAAAGACAAGCGACTGCTGTCCCTGGATCTGGGGGCGCTGCTGGCCGGTGCCAAGTTCCGCGGTGAGTTCGAGGAACGGCTGAAAGCGGTACTGAACGAGCTGTCCAAACAGGAAGGCCGCGTCATTCTGTTTATCGACGAGCTGCACACCATGGTCGGTGCCGGCAAGGCCGAAGGGGCGATGGATGCCGGCAACATGCTGAAGCCGGCGCTCGCCCGGGGCGAACTGCATTGCGTGGGTGCCACCACCCTGGATGAATACCGCAAGTATATTGAAAAGGATGCCGCGCTGGAGCGTCGCTTCCAGAAGGTACTGGTGGATGAGCCCAGCGAGGAAGACACCATTGCCATCCTGCGCGGCCTGAAAGAGCGCTACGAAGTGCACCACGGTGTGGATATCACCGACTCCGCGATCATTGCCGCCACCAAATTGTCCCAGCGCTATATCACTGACCGCCAGCTGCCGGACAAGGCCATCGACCTGATCGATGAAGCCGCCAGTCGTATCCGTATGGAGATCGACTCCAAGCCGGAAGAAATGGACAAGCTGGACCGTCGCCTGATCCAGCTCAAGATCGAGCGCGAGGCAGTAAAAAAAGACAAGGACGACGAAGCGGCGAAGAAACGCCTGCAAAAGCTCGAAGAGGATATCGACAGTATTGAAAAAGAGTACGCCGACCTGGAAGAAATCTGGAAGGCGGAAAAAGCCAAGCTGGCGGGCAGCGCGGACATCAAAAACAAACTGGAGCAGGCCAAGCTCGATATGGACGCGGCGCGCCGCGCCGGCGACCTGACCCGTATGTCCGAACTGCAGTACGGCGTAATTCCGCAGTTGGAGCAGCAGCTGAAACTGGCATCGGATACCAGTGACGCCAGCGAAAACCAGTTGCTGCGCAACCGCGTCACCGATGAAGAGGTGGCGGAAGTGGTTTCCCGCTGGACCGGTATTCCGGTGGCCAAGATGCTCGAGGGCGAGCGGGAAAAACTTCTCAAGATGGAGGATGCCCTACATGACAGAGTGATCGGCCAGGGCGAAGCGGTAGAAGCGGTATCCAACGCCGTGCGTCGTTCCCGCGCGGGGCTTGCTGATCCCAACCGCCCCAACGGTTCATTCCTGTTCCTCGGTCCCACCGGCGTGGGCAAGACCGAGCTGTGCAAGGCGCTGGCGGAGTTCCTGTTCGATACCGAGGACGCCATGGTGCGGATCGATATGTCGGAATTTATGGAGAAACACTCCGTCGCCCGGCTGATCGGCGCGCCTCCGGGATATGTCGGCTACGAGGAGGGAGGCTACCTGACCGAAGCGGTGCGCCGCAAACCCTACTCGGTGTTGCTGCTGGATGAGGTGGAGAAGGCCCATCCGGACGTGTTCAATATCCTGTTGCAGGTACTGGAAGATGGCCGCCTGACCGATGGCCAGGGTCGCACCGTCGATTTCCGCAACACGGTGGTGGTCATGACGTCTAACCTCGGTTCGGACCTGATCCAGAAATATGCCAGCGCGCGGGATGACGACGAGGTGGACAGCGAAATCCACTACCGGCAGATGAAAGCGGCGGTAATGGATGTGGTTGGCAGCCACTTCCGCCCGGAATTCATCAACCGGATTGATGAAGTGGTGGTGTTCCATCCGCTGAACCGGGCCGAGGTGCGCTCCATTGCCGAGATCCAGCTGCACAGCCTGCGCAAGCGTCTGGCGGAGCGCGACCTCAAGCTGGAGGTTTCCGAGCCCCTGTTGAACAAACTGGCGGATATCGGCTTCGATCCCGTGTACGGCGCGCGACCGCTCAAGCGGGCTATACAGATGTGGTTGGAAAACCCGCTGGCGCAGGATGTGCTCGCCGGAAAGTTTGCACCGGGAGACACCATTCACGCGGAACTGGAAGGGGACAGGGCGGTCTTCACCAAGTAGTACCGGGTTGCCCAACCGACGCCGGTGCAGATGGACGGGCAGGTGTAAATGGATTTGATGTATGACACTGGCAAGGCAGATATTTAACCGGCGCATGCTGTGGATGCTGCTGGGCTGCCTGCTGGTGTTCGGTGGTGTTTTCGGTTTCAAGCTGTTCGGCAAATACATGATGAACCAGGCGTTCAACAATATGCCGTTGCCGCCCGCGACCATTACCTCCGCCCGTGTCGAAGTGCAGCGCTGGCAGGGAATGCTGAGTGCCGTGGGCAGCCTGCGTGCGGTGAACGGTGTCGATGTCACCACCCAGGCCCAGGGTGAAGTCAAGGCGATCCATTTTGAGTCCGGCCAGCAGGTCAGCAAGGGGGATCTGCTGATGGAGCTTGCGGCAGCGCCGGAGACGGCGCAGATTGAAGTGCTGGAAGCCGAGCGCCGCCTCGCGGCGCGCGACTATCGGCGTATTTCCGAGCTGAAAAAAAAGGGCGTCGCTACCCTGCAGGAGCTGGATCGGGCTCAGGCCACGCTGGATCAGGTGGTCGCCAATCTGGCGGTGCAGCGAGCCACCATCAATGAACGCAGTATCCACGCCCCCTTTTCCGGACAACTGGGAATCCGCCAGGTCGACCTGGGGCAGAATGTCGCCCCCGGGGATGCGGTGGTATCACTGCAGCAGTTGCACCCGATCTATGTGGATTTCTCTCTTTCCGAGCAGGATTTCTCCCGGGTTCGCGAGGGCATGAATATTTCGCTCACCGCGCCCGCGCTGCCCGAGCGGAAATTTAGCGGTCGCATTACCGCGATAAATCCCGCAATCGACCCACGCAATCGCACTTTTCTATTACAGGCCACCCTGGAAAACCCCGAGCGGGTGTTGCGTCCCGGCATGTTTGCGGATGTTCAGGTGAAAGTGGAGAAATTCCGCAGCGCACTGGTGGTGCCCCGCACCGCGATCAGTTTCGCGCCCTACGGCAATTCCGTATTCGTGATCCAGAAATCCAGCGCCGAGCGCCCAGATGCGGTCGCAAAACAGGCGCAACTGGTGGCGGTCAAGCGCTTTGTGAAAACCGGCGAGGAGCGGGGTGACCTGATAGAGATCACCGATGGGCTGGAGCCGGGTGAGCAGGTTGCCACCAGCGGCCTGCTGAAACTGCGCAACGAGGGTTCCGTCATCGTCAACAACGACAATCCACCGCCACAGCAGCTGAACCCGAAACCCGATAACAGCTAGGAGTCGCTGGTCACGAGCCTCACCGGCAGGGACGTCCGTGTGAACTTTACCGAGATTTTTATCCGCAAACCGGTGCTGGCCTGTGTGGTCAGCCTGTTTATTTTTCTGCTCGGGCTGCGCTCCGCCACCGAGCTGAATGTACGCCAGTACCCGGAGCTGGAAAATGCGGTGATTACCGTCAGCACCGTTTACGTGGGTGCGGATGCCGATCTGGTACAGGGGTTTATCACCACGCCGCTGGAGCAGGAAATCGCCAGCGCGGATGGTCTCGACTATCTCGTGTCCACCAGTGTGCAGGGCAGCTCGGTAATTCAGGCCTATGTGCGGCTGGACTACGATCCCAACGAGGTCCTCACCCAGGTGGTGGCCAAGGTCAACAAGTTGCGCAGCGAATTGCCGGAAGAGTCCGAAGATCCTACGGTCGACCTCGCCATCGGCGAGACCATCGCCGCGATGTACCTCTCATTTTCTTCCGACCTGCTGGACAACAACCAGATCACCGATTACATCACCCGCGTCGTGCAGCCCAAGCTCTCCACCATCGCCGGTGTGCAGCGGGCGGCATTGCTGGGCAATCGCACCTTCGCCATGCGCATCTGGCTGAAACCCGCGGAGATGGCAGCGCAGGGCGTAACACCCGGGGATGTCAGTTTGGCGCTGCGTCAGAACAATGTCCTGGCGGCAGTGGGGAGCACCAAGGGCAGCCGCGTGGCAATGGATATCCGCGCGGCAACCGATATTGCCTCGGAGCCGGCATTTCGCGACCTGGTAGTGCGGGCCGATGGCGATCGGCTGGTGCGCCTGCGGGATGTGGCGGAGGTAGAGCTGGGATCCGAGTCCTACGATACCTCGGTGACATTTAACGGGCGCTCGGCGACTTTCGTTGCCGTGGAGGTGGCCCCGGATGCGAATGCGCTGGAGGTGATCGCCGAGGTGCGCGACAAGCTTCACAATGAAATTTTTCCCCAGCTGCCGGAAGGCATGCTGGGAGAAATCCCCTACGACAGCACCGAGTACATTCAGGACTCCATCAATGAGGTGGTGAAAACCATTGCCGAGGCGGTGCTGATTGTCATCGTGGTTATTTACCTGTTCCTCGGTTCCCTGCGCAGCGTGATCATTCCCGCTATCGCGGTGCCCCTGTCCCTGGTCGGTGCCCTGTTCCTGATGTTGTTGATGGGCTTTTCCATCAATCTGCTGACCCTGTTGGCAATGGTGCTCGCCATCGGCATTGTGGTGGACGACGCCATCATTGTTCTGGAAAACGTGCACCGGCATATCGAGGAGGGCATGGCGCCCGAGGACGCGGCGATCAAGGGTGCGCGGGAACTGGCCTGGCCGGTGGTGGCGATGACTACCACCCTGATCGCGGTGTATCTGCCGATCGGCTTCCTCGGTGGGCTGACCGGCACCCTGTTTGTGGAGTTTGCCTTTTCCCTCGCCGGTGCGGTCTTTTTGTCCGGAGTTGTGGCCCTGACCCTGTCGCCGATGATGGCCGCAAAAGTATTGCGACCTCGGGATGGCGAGCAGGGTAACCGGTTCGAGGTATGGCTGGGGCGCCGCCTCGACGGGTTGCAGAACAGCTACCAGCGCCGCCTGCACGCTGCGCTGGATGAGCGGCTGGTGATACTGGTATTCGGGGTAATCGTTCTATGTAGCTGTTACTTCCTGTTTATCACTTCGCCCGCGGAACTGGAGCCGAAGGAAGATCGCGGCTTCGTCCTCGGTGTTGCCAGTGCCGATTCCTACGCAACCATCGACTATATCGAGCAGTACACTAACCAGATCAACAGTATGCAGGACCGCTACCCGGAAATAGAAAACCTGTTTCTGCTGAACGGTGTTGGCGGTGCCGGTAACAGTACCAACAGCGCCATTGCGGGCTTCGTCCTGTCCTCGTGGAACAAGCGCGACAAGAACACCCAGGAAATGCAGCAATTGATTGGCAATGAGGTGTCGCAGATCGCGGGCTTGAAAGTGGCAGCATTCGTACCGCCAAGTCTGCCAACCGCAGGCGGCACCTTGCCGGTGGAATTTGTTATCGGTTCCACCGAGCCTATCGCCAATCTCGCGGGGTTTGCCGATGACATCATGGGGCGCGCGCTGGAGAGCAGGAAATTTATTTTTCTCGACTCGGATCTGAAGCTGGACAAGCCGCGACTGTCGGTGGTCATTGATCGGGACAAGGCGGCATCCGTCGGTGTCACCATGGCGGACCTGGCCCGCGAACTGGGGGCGATGATGTCCGGTGCCTACACCAACCGCTTTTCCCTGGAAAATCGCAGTTACAAGGTGATACCGCAGGTGGTGCGCAGCGAGCGCCTGACCGGCGAGCAACTGGAGCAGTACTACATTCGTGCCGGTGACGACACCCTGGTGCCGCTTTCCACCCTGGTACGGGTGGAGGAGACCGTAGAGCCGCAGCAGTTGAAGCGTTTTCAGCAGTTGAACGCGGTTACTATTTCCGGCGTGCCGCGGCCGGGAATTACCCTGGGAGAGGCGCTGGGGGTGCTCGAATCTGCAGCCAGAGAGGTGCTGCCGCGGGAGTACTCGACGGATTACTCCGGCCAGTCGCGCCAGTTCAAGAGTGAAGGTTCGGACCTGGTGCTGACCTTTTTCTTTGCGCTGGTGGTGATCTACCTGGTGCTCGCCGCCCAGTTCGAGTCCTGGCGCGACCCGCTGATCATGCTGGTGACGGTACCCATGAGTGTGTGTGGGGCAATGATCTTTGTCAGCCTCGGGCTGACCACGCTGAATATCTACACCCAGGTGGGACTGGTGACCCTCATCGGGGTGATTTCCAAGCACGGTATCCTGATTGTCGAATTTGCCAACCAGTTGCAACAGCAGGGCAACAGTAAGCGCGAGGCGATAGAGGCGGCCGCGTCCATTCGCCTGCGTCCGATCCTGATGACCACCGCCTCACTGGTACTGGCGATGGTGCCGTTGCTGGTGGCAGCAGGGCCGGGCGGTGGGGCGAGGTTTGCCATGGGGTTGGTGGTGGCCACGGGCATGACCATCGGCACCCTGTTCACCCTGTTCGTGGTACCGGCGATGTATCTGTACCTGGGGAGGGATTACGCTGCTGAGGCCAAGGGAAGTGAGGAGGTGCTGGGAGGAGGTGGCAACAATTCACAAAGCTGAATGGGCGGGGTGGAAGGCCGCGGCGCGGCCTTCCCGGGATTGAAAACCGTTTAGCAGCTGGTTTGCAGAATCTGCTGTGCCTGCTGGATCCGCTGCTGGCGCTCCTCTTCCGGGAGCACGCGGTAATTGCCGCTGGCATCCACTTCCCGTACCCGCGCGTGGCTCTGCAGTTCCTGCAGTCTGCGCTGGGCACTCTCGCAGCGCTGGGCGCGGGCAGCCATTTCCGCCTTGTTGATGGCGGATTTCTCGGCGGTAACCGGGGCCTTTGCCTGTTCCTTTACTTCTTCGGTGTTTGCGGCAGTTTCCAGCTTGCGCCCGGCTTCCAGGGCATTCTGCTCCTGTTGCCATTTTTTGTAGCGTTCGGACTTGGGGGCCTTGACCACTTCCACCTGCTTTTCCTGCGGTGGCTGGGATCCGAAGTGCACCACGCCGTCTTCATCCACCCATTTATAGATGCCATCTGCCAGCGCGAATGCGGGAAGGCCCAGGATCAATGCCAGAATCGCGGAGCGAGTGCGCATGGGAAACTACCTTGTGTTGTCTTGATTCTTGTTTTCTTCTTCCCGGCGTAGTGAAAGCCGCCGTTCACGCATTGTAACGGGCTGGGGTGGGCATCTCGCAACCCAGTTAACACTTTGTTCGGCTCGAACCTGCGATCTTTGCTGTCTTTCGGTGCCCCCGAGGCTTCTGTGACCGTTCGGACTATTGACAGCCCGGGTTCAAGCTGGACAATTTGTGGCTCACTCGGCGAAGTAGATGTCACCGCAACACCCTGCGGATCGCACTCTCTCTCCGGTGGGTTAAGCACCCACCCGCTCCCGCCGAGGAGGCCCTCCCCATCTGGAGGCCTTGGGGTCTGGCACCCGGTTTCTCCACCGGCCAGATTCCGCGCAGAAATGATGTTGCCGTGAAGTTATCCTAAAAAACGGGCTAAATCTGCGTTTAAGGCTGATATTTATCACGCTTTTCCTTTAGAATCGCCGTCTGGCTTTCGTGCCACCCGGTGTTTCTGTGGTTTCGGGGTGATGCGTATCCTAACAATTGGGAATTAATGAGGGGACTCAAGTGGAATTACTCTCCGGCGGCGATATGTTGGTTCGCGCGCTGCAGGATGAAGGGGTAGACCTGATATTCGGTTACCCCGGCGGTTCGGCGCTGCATATTTACGATGCCATCTTCCGGCAGAAAGGCATCAAGCACGTACTGGTGCGTCACGAACAGGGCGCTACCCACGCGGCGGATGGTTACGCCCGCGCAACCGGCAAGACCGGCGTGGTGCTAGTGACCTCCGGTCCCGGTGCCACCAATGCCATTACCGGCATTGCGACCGCTTATATGGACTCCATCCCCATGGTGGTGATTTCCGGCCAGGTGCCTTCCGACAAGATCGGTGAGGACGCCTTCCAGGAGACCGACATGGTCGGCTGTTCGCGCCCGATCGTGAAGCACAGTTTCCTGGTCAAAAAGGCCGAGGATATTCCCGAGACCGTTAAAAAAGCATTCTTTATCGCCTCCACTGGCCGCCCCGGCCCGGTGGTGATTGATGTGCCCAAAGACGTTACCAATCCGGTCGATCGCTTCCCGTACAAGTTCCCGGAAAAGCTGCGCATGCGCTCCTACACGCCTGCGGGCAAGGGGCATACCGGACAGATTCGCAAAGCGGTGGCGCTGCTGCTGTCCGCCAAGCGTCCGGTGATCTACGCGGGCGGTGGTGTGGTGCAGGGGGATGGCTCCGCGCTCCTGACAGAGCTGGCCCAGCGCCTGAACTATCCGGTGACCAATACCCTGATGGGGCTCGGGGCCTATCCCGGCACCGACAAGCGGTTCCTCGGCATGCTCGGCATGCACGGCACCTTTGAGGCCAACACCGCTATGCATCACGCGGATGTGATTCTCGCTGTGGGTGCGCGTTTTGATGACCGGGTGACCAACACTCCGAACAAATTCTGCCCCGGGGCCAAGGTGATTCACATCGACGTGGACCCTGCCTCCATTTCCAAGACCATTACCGCGGATGTGCCGATCGTCGGCACCGTGCAGTCGGTACTGGGGGATATGCTGGAAATGCTCAAGACCTCCGAGGATATGCCGGATCAGTCGGCAATCGTCGACTGGTGGCGTCAGATCGACGACTGGCGAGAGCGCCACGGTATTTATACCGCTCCCCGTTATCGCACCGATGGTGACATGTTGATGCCGCAGGAAGTGATCAGGGCGGTACACGAAATCACCCGTGGCGAAGCCTACGTGACTTCGGATGTCGGCCAGCACCAGATGTTTGCCGCGCAGTATTACCTGTTCGACAAGCCTCGCCGCTGGATCAATTCCGGTGGTCTCGGCACCATGGGCTTCGGCCTGCCGGCGGCACTGGGGGTGAAGATGGCGCACCCGGATTCGGAAGTGGTGTGTGTGACCGGGGAAGGCAGTATCCAGATGTGTATCCAGGAGCTGTCCACTGCCACCCAGTATCACTTGCCGGTAAAAATCCTCTGCCTCAACAACCAGGCGCTCGGCATGGTGAAACAGTGGCAGGAGATGCAGTACGAAGGCCGCCTGTCCAACAGCGTGTACGAAGAGTCGCTGCCGGACTTTATCAAGCTGGCGGAGGCCTACGGTCACCTGGGTATGAAGATCGAGCACCGCGACGAGCTGCACGGCAAGCTGGCTGAGGCTTTCGCGATCAAGGATCGCACGGTGTTTATCGATGTTTACGTCGACCCGTCCGAGCACGTTTATCCCATGCAGGTAATGCCCAATGGCTCCATGCGGGATATGTGGTTGAGCAAGACGGAACGGACGTAAGGGGAGGTAAGCAGAATGCGCAGAATAATTTCGGTTCTGATGGAGAACGAACCCGGTGCATTGTCGCGGGTGGTAGGGCTGTTTTCCCAGCGAGGCTATAACATCGAAAGTCTCACGGTGGCGCCTACCGAAGACGCGACGCTGTCGCGCCTGACCCTGACCACCATCGGGAATGATCACAAGATTGAACAGATCACCAAGAATCTGAACAAGCTGATCGATGTGGTGAAACTGGTGGATCTAACCGAAGGTTCGCATATCGAGCGTGAACTGCTACTGGTGAAGGTGCGCGCGACCGGCGCCCAGCGGGACGAGGTCAAGCGTAGTGTGGATATTTTCCGCGGCCAGATCGTCGACGTCACCAGCAATATGTACACGGTGCAGGTATCGGGTACCAGTGAAAAACTGGACGCTTTCTTACAGGCACTGGGTGAGCACACCATTATGGAAGTGGTCCGCTCTGGAGTTTCGGGAATTGCCCGTGGCGAGAAGGTGCTCAGTATTTAACAGACTGGGTATGTGAAATGCCGGCAAGCGCCCTGATTTACCGCTGAGAATTCAGCGAGAAACAACACTTTTAAAGCACATTAAGTAGGAAGTAAGTTATGCAAGTTTTTTACGATAAAGATTGTGACCTTTCCCTGATCAAGTCCAAAACTGTTGCCATCATCGGTTACGGCTCCCAGGGGCACGCCCACGCCAACAACCTGAAAGACTCCGGTGTGGCCAATGTGGTTGTCGGTCTGCGCAAGGGTTCTGCCTCCTGGGCGAAAGCGGAAAAGGCCGGTCTGCGTGTTGCCGAAGTGGCGGATGCGGTAAAAGACGCTGATGTAGTGATGATCCTGACCCCGGACGAGTATCAGGCCGCGGTTTACCGCGAGCAGGTGGCGCCGAACCTGAAAGCCGGCGCTGCACTGGCATTCGCCCACGGCTTCAACGTGCACTTTGAGCTGATCGAGCCCCCGCAAGACGTGGACGTGATCATGATCGCGCCGAAAGGGCCGGGCCACACCGTGCGTTCCACCTACCTGGAAGGGGGCGGTGTGCCGACCCTGATTGCGGTTTATCAGAACGCTTCCGGCAGCGCCAAAGAACTGGCGCTCTCCTATGCGTCCGCGAACGGCGGTGGCCGCTCCGGTATCATCGAAACCAATTTTCGCGAAGAAACCGAAACTGACCTGTTCGGCGAGCAGGCGGTACTGTGTGGTGGCGTTTCTGCACTGGTACAGGCCGGTTTTGAAACCCTGACAGAAGCCGGCTATGCACCGGAAATGGCCTACTTTGAGTGTCTCCACGAGCTGAAGCTGATCGTAGACCTGATGTACCAGGGCGGCATCGCGGATATGCGCTACTCTATTTCCAATACTGCAGAGTACGGTGACTACGTTACCGGACCGCGTATCGTGACCGAAGAGACCAAGGCGGAAATGAAGCGGGTACTGAAAGACATTCAGACCGGCAAGTTCGCCAAGGACTTCATGCTGGAGTCTCTCGCCGGCCAGCCGCGCCTGAAGGCAGAGCGTCGCATTGGGGGTGAGCACCAGATTGAAGAAGTCGGTGCCAAGCTGCGTGCGATGATGCCTTGGATCAAGGCCAACAAGATCATCGACAAGACCGAGGGCAACAGCTAACTCGGTTTCAGACTGAGGCAGAAAGCGGCGGGGTCAGGCGAAAGCGGACCCCGCCGCTTTTTTTTTGGCGCGCAGCCACTGTACACTCGCTGGCATAACAACCTGATACGGAGCTTTTATGAGCGACAACAAGGGCGCGCCGGAATTCGAAGGTGCGCGTTCCGAAGAAGAGATTCGCCTTCCCGTCGACGAGCATATCGAGGAAGAGGTCTCGGCCAGCGGCAAGCGGGTGCGGGCGAAAGGTGTCTACCTGTTGCCGAACCTTATTACCACCGGCGCCCTGTTCAGCGGCTTTTACGCCATCATCGCGGGCATGAATGGCAATTTCGAAGCCGCGGCTATCGCCATATTTGCGGCAATGATCCTCGATGGACTGGATGGGCGAGTGGCGCGTCTGACCGATACCCAGAGTGCGTTCGGTGTCCAGTTCGACTCCCTCTCAGATATGGTGTCTTTCGGGCTCGCGCCGGCGCTGGTGGTATTCAGCTGGGGGCTGGGGCCGTTGGGTAAACTGGGCTGGGCGGCGGCATTCCTGTATGCGGCCTGCGCGGCCCTGCGCCTCGCGCGCTTCAATACCCAGGTTGATACCGTGGATAAAGGGGTGTTTATCGGTCTCGCGAGTCCGACCGCCGCTGCAATCGTTGCGAGTATGGTCTGGGCTGGCTACGACGCAGAGATTGGCACCGGTCTCGCCATAGTTGCCGCACTGGTCACCATCGCTGCGGGCTTGCTGATGGTGTCGAATTTTCACTACACGAGCTTTAAGAAGCTGGATTTCAAGGGGCGTGTACCTTTCGTGATGATGCTGGCGATCATTTTGATCTTCAGTCTGGTGACCATTGATCCCCCGCGGGTTCTGCTGTTTATCGCAGTGGTGTACACCTTCTCCGGTCCGGTGACCTGGGTGTGGCAGCGGCTTCGTGTGCGCAGGGCCGCTATTTCTGCGGGGGTCCCTGTGGAGGGGGCTGGCGCCGGCGCGGAAGATTCTGCGGAGCCGGAAACTGCGGAGAAGTCTCCTGAAGCAGGCGCAAAGGACAAGTAGCGACACAAGTAGCCAGCTTTCTTAGCCGTTTGGGGCGGCCGGTCCTGGCCGCCCATTCCTCTTCTGGCGTTTGGTGTTTCCCGATGCCGATACTACGCTTAGTGAATCCCTTCTCTGAATCTTCAGGGCCAAGTGATTGGGCCTGTGGATTTACTGCGCTGGAACTTTTGTGACTTTTTTGTCAAAAAGCGCTTGCGCAGCCCCGGCGGGGCCCGTATAGTTCGCGCCCTCGCTGCTTGAGCGGCAACGCAAAAGGCGGCGAGGAGGCAGGATAAGCTGTTGATTTCCAAGGGTTTTTTCCTTGAAAAAGA
>Ga0207814_100416_pt1 | contig 25593 bp, 22 predicted proteins | sample TtaePargueraPR_7_FD_187755 | JGI IMG/M metagenome (GOLD analysis project Ga0207814, IMG submission 187755) | Aerobic enrichment media microbial communities from Bioluminiscent Bay, La Parguera, Puerto Rico - Tt and P1 (2) (SPAdes) | ecosystem: Environmental > Aquatic > Marine > Unclassified ... | reverse complement strand
CAGCCTGAATATTCACCACTGCAACCTTGGTTTGCGCTACTGCCGCACCGGTAAACAACAGGCCCGCCAGCAGAATTGCACTTGCTTTAACAAATTTGAACACGTTTATTCTCCGTATCTCTGTCCGTTTGCTGCGCTCTCGTAAGCGCAAGTTTTTATTGATTAGAAGCTATTGCCCAGTGAGAACTGGAATACTTCCACATCGTCGTCCTCGTTTTCTTCCAGTGCCTTGGAAAGGCTGAAAGTGAGAGGGCCAAAACCGGTAATCCAGGTCAGACCGATACCGGCGGAAACGTTGAGGTATTTCGCGTCGATATCGTAACAGTTCAGCTGAGATACGCCACAGCTGGAACTGAAAACGTTACCGGCATCGACGAAAAACGCCGACTGCATGGAACGCTGATCTTTCACGAAGGGAATCGGGAAGATCACCTCGGCACTACCCTCCACCAGAATATTTCCGCCGAAAGGCTGCGGTCTGCGCGACGGGTCGGTGGTCAGCAGCTCACCGGTGGCATCATCGAGGATGTAGGAAACCGTTACCTCATCGGCATCTACAACACCGTCACCATTGGTATCTTCCCAGGCTGAGGTTTCCCTGCGGTAGTTGACGGCCGGTGTAGAGCGGGGCCCAAGGGTATTGCGTTCGAAACCGCGTACCGAGCCAAAGCCACCGCCGTAAAAGTTCTCGAAAAATGGCATTTCGTCGGTTTCGCCATACCCGTTCGCGTAGCCGAGGCGGGTGCGCAGACGCAGAGTCAAGTCCTTGGTCAGCGGACGGAAATACTGGGCTGTGTAGATAAACTTGTAGTATTCGAGATCGCCACCGGGCAGTGCAATCTCCAGCGAGGCGCGCTGCGATGCACCGCGCGTCGCAAGAATGCCGCGGTTCAGCGTGGACCGCGCATAAGAAGTCGTCAGGGACCAGGTATCAAATTCGTCGCCGTACAGGTCGACAAAACCATCCGGATTGGTATTCAGCAGGCTGACGTCAACCGGCTGACTGAAATCAAACTCGACCCCATCGGCAAGATCTTCCAGGGCCCGGCTGACGTCATCCGAATCCATCTGGGTATCAATACCCGGGATAGGTACCGGGCTGTCTTTAATTTCCTGCACGGAGGCGCTGCTCGAACTCAGCTCGAGATGGTTGAAACCGATGTTCAGCCCCACCCGGGAAATTTCGGAAATCGGATAACCGAAACTCAGGCCCGCGCCATAAGTGGTGGTGTTGTAGCTGGACAGGTTGATCTCGGAGTAATCCCGCTCCTGATAGAACACATTGAAACCGCGGCTTACGCCATCGGGTGTGAAATAGGGGTCGGTATAGGAGAAGTTCACTACCGACTGGTATCTGGAGGTATTTACCGCAAAGCCAACCGACTTACCGGTACCCAGCCAGTTGTTTTCCTGCACATTGGCACCCAGCACCAGGCCGCTGCCCTGAGCGTAACCCACGGTACCGCCGATGGTACCGGAGGGCTGCTCCTCTACGGTGTATTCCACATCGATCTGGTCGGACGTGCCGGGCACCTCGGTGGTTTCGACCTGCACTTCCTTGAAGTAACCCAGGCGCTCTAGGCGCACCTTGGATTGCTCGATACGTGCCGACGAGGCAGAGGCGGATTCCATCTGGCGCATTTCGCGGCGCAGCACATCGTCGGAAGTGCGGGTGTTGCCGCGGAAATTGATCCGGCGTACGTAGGCGCGCTTGCCCGGATCGATAAAAAAGGTGACTTTTACCGTCTTGTCTTCCTCGTTGGCTTCCGGCATACCGTTGACTTCAGCAAAGGTATACCCCTCATTACCGAGGCGCTTGGTGATGTAGTCAGAGGTGGTGGTCATCAGCACCTGGGAGAAGGTCTGCCCCTTGCGCACCAGCAACAGGCGACGGATTTCCTCCTCGGATACCACCGGATCACCGGCAAGCTCCACCTCGGACACCTTGTAAATGTCCCCTTCGGTAATGTTGACGGTGATGAATACACTCTGCTTGTCCGGGCTCAGGGAAACCTGGGTGGAGTCGATCTTGAACTCCAGGTAACCGCGGTCCAGATAGTAGGATTCCAGCCGCTCGAGGTCGCCAGTGAGCTTTTCCCGGGAGTACTTGTCGTCACTGTTTAACCAGGACAACCAGCCGGTTGTCTGCAGCTCGAAGATTTCCGCCAGCTCATCGTCGGAGAATGCACGGTTGCCAACAATATTGATGTGCTTGATGGCGGCAACGGAGCCCTCATCCACCACAACCTTCAGTTCCACCTGGTTGCGGGGCAGTTCCTTGACCTCGGTCTTCACGCTGGCGCCGTAGCGTCCCTGGGCCACATACTGGCGCTGCAGCTCCTGTGCCAGTCCCTCGAGGGTGGCGCGCTTGAAGATCTGCCCTTCCGCGAGGCCGTTATCATTCATGCCCTTCAGCAGATCTTCGGTCTTGATCGCCTTGTTACCGGTGATTTCGATCTTGGAAATGGCCGGACGCTCGCGCACGGTGATCACCAGTACACCGTTCTCACGACCTATCTGGATGTCCTGAAAGTAACCGGTGCGGAACAGCGCGCGGGTAGCGCTCTGAATGTCCAGGCTCTCGATCTGGTCGCCAACCCGCACCGGCAAGGCGGCAAACACGCTACCGGCGGACACACGCTGCAGACCTTCAACGCGAATATCGTTGACCACAAACGACTGGGCGTAGGCCGCAACCGGCAAGGCCAGGCCAAGCGAAGCCGCTTTCAGGAAATTCTTCATCTACTAATTCCGAGTTGTTATTCGCAATTCCAGCAGGGCCTTTCGCCCGTACATACTTCTCCGGCTTCAACCTGCGCAGGTCGGAAACCGGTTGATTAAAGGCGCAGGATATCGTTGTACAGCGCCAGCGCCATGATGCCGAGCACCATCGCCATACCTACCTGCAATCCGATCATCTGCACCCGCTCCGAGACCGGCGACCCCTTGATGGCTTCAATACCGTAGTAGAGCAGGTGTCCACCGTCGAGCACCGGAATGGGCAGCAGGTTCAACACGCCGAGACTGATGCTGAGCAGTGCCAGCAGAGACAGGAATGACTGCCATCCCGCGTCCGCCGAAGTGCCGGCCACTTTAGCAATGGTGATTGGGCCGCTCAAGTTGCGGGTGGAGAGCTGGCCAAACAGCAGTTTTTTCAGGCTGTCGAGGGTAAAAACCGTTTTGCTCCAGGTTTCCTCGAGGCCTTTGCTGAACGCCCCAAACACGCCGTAGTGGTACCGGCGCACCCGGTCTTCCGGCCAGGAAGCAGCCACCGGCAATACGCCGATACGACCGATCTCTTCTCCGGTATCGAGGGTTACCTCGTCAGGGGTCACCGAGACCCGCTGCTCGGCGCCATCGCGCCGCACCGTGACGTCTACCGCCTGCCCCGGTCGCGCCTTGATATAGCTGGTCCAGGCGTCCCAGCTGTCAAATGGCCGCCCGTCGCTGGCCACGATCTCATCTCCGGCCTTGAGGCCGCCCTGCTCCGCGGGACTGCCCGGTACCACCTGGGCCAGCTCCATGCTCACCGAGGGGGTCCACAGGGAGATACCGATTTCCTGCAGGGGGTCGGGCACTTCCTGGCCGGCAAGCCAGCGCTCGACATCCGCGTACATGTGATACTCGAGGGGCGAGTCCGGGTAGCGCACCGAAAACTTGATATGCCCGGTGTCACCAAGGCGATTGGCGAGCTGCCAGTTGAGCGCCTGCCAGGTGGGCGTAGCCTGATCGTCTACAGCGATGATCTCCTGCCCGGATTCGAGTCCGGCGTAGGCCGCGAGACTGCCCGCTTCGACCTTGTCCACGATGGGTACGGCACCAGAGGTGCCGCCGAGGAACACCCCCCAGAACAGGGCAATCGCCAGCAGGAAATTGGCCATGGGCCCCGCGGCAGCGATCGCCATGCGCTTCCACACGCTCTTGCGGTTGAAGGCCTGGTCCAGCTCCGCCGGCGCGACATTCCCCTCGCGCTCGTCCAGCATTTTCACGTAGCCACCCAGAGGGATGGCGGAAATGGTGAACTCGGTGCCATGACGGTCGTAACGGGACACCAGGCGCTTGCCGAACCCCACGGAAAAACGCAGCACCTTTACGCCACACCAGCGCGCCACAATAAAGTGGCCAAACTCGTGGAAGCTCACCAGCACACCGAGGGCAACCAGGGCCCAGACTGCAGTTTGTAAGAAATCTAGCATGGGGGTCAGTTTACATTGATCTCGATTGCGGGCACGGCTGGCCCCACGGGGTGCCGTACAGCTGTTCCAGAATTTCGCAGGCCCGCTCGCGAGCGATCCGGTCAGCGAGTTCGACTGCATCCAGGTCCGTCAGTTCAACCAGTTCGCTGGTTTTCATGACCTTTTCGATCACCCGGGCAATCCCGGTGAATGGCAAGCGCCCCTCAAGGAAGGCCTCAACCGCGATTTCATTGGCAGCATTCAGGGTAGTGGGGGCACTGCCACCGGCTTCGATCGCCTCCCGCGCCAAGCGCAGGCAGGGAAAATGCGCCTCGTCCGGCGCCTCGAAGTCGAGCCGCCCCTGACGGATCAGGTCCAGCGCCGCCACCCCGCTGTCGATACGCTCGGGGAATGCCAGTGCGTGGGCAATGGGGGTACGCATGTCCGGATTGCCCATCTGCGCGAGCAATGAGCCATCCCGGTACTGCACCATGGAATGCACGATACTCTGGGGATGGACTACCACCTGAATGTCGGCGGGACTGGCGCGGAAAAGATAGCAGGCCTCGATAAACTCCAGCCCCTTGTTCATCATGGTGGCGGAATCCACCGAAATCTTGCGCCCCATGGACCAGTTGGGATGGGCACAGGCCTGATCCGGGGTTACCGTTTCCAGTGCCGCCGGGTCCGCTGTGCGGAAGGGGCCACCGGAGCCGGTCAGCAGGATCCGCTCGACGCCGGCAGCCTCCAGGCTCTCGCAAGGGTATGGCAGGCACTGGAAGATGGCGTTGTGCTCACTGTCGATGGGCAACAATTGCGCGCCGCTGTCCGCGAGCGCGGACATAAACAGGGGGCCCGCCATCACCAGCGACTCCTTGTTGGCGAGCAGTACCTTTTTACCGGCGCGTACCGCCGCGAGGGTCGGCCTGAGCCCCGCCGCACCGACAATGGCGGCCATCACCGCCGCCACCCGCGGGTCGGCCGCCACCTGACACAGGGCATCGACGCCCCACAGCACTTCCGTGGGCAACTTCTCGCCCGCCAGCAACTGCCGAAGCCGGGCCGCCCTCTCCTCCTCCAGCACTACCGCATAGCGGGGAGCATACTTGCGACACTGCTGTGCCAGCTCATCGACCCGTTCGCGGGCCGTGAGGGCGAACACCGAATACTTGTCGGGGTGGCGGGCCAGCACGTCCAGGGTGCTGACACCAATGGAACCGGTGGAACCGAGCACACAGACCGGTTGCGGAGCGGAAGAAACCATGGAAACGAACTACCTCAGAGCCCACAGACGCATCGGGTCAGACCGATCGCGGGACCAAATTTCGTCGTCGGCCGCTTGGCCGGGCAATAGTCAGACACCTTGAGCCCCATTTACAGGTATTTTGGCAGTTCGCTGGCCAGCGCTGCCATGGTGAAAACCGGCAGAGCTGCAGTCAGGCTGTCCAGACGATCGAGGATACCGCCGTGCCCGGGCAGGATACGACTGCTGTCCTTGATCCCCCGGTGGCGCTTGAACATACTCTCCACCAGGTCGCCAATCACCGAGGCCAGTGCGGTCACCAGCACACCGAAGGTGAACAGGATGGTATTTTTGGTAGGCAGGTCAAAAGCCACGGAAACACCCAGCGCCAGTACAAGACAGGCCGCGAGGCCGCCGAAGAAACCCTCCCAGGACTTGCCGGGGCTCACTTCCCGCGCCAGCTTGTGCTTGCCGAACTTGCGCCCGACGAAATAAGCACCCACATCCGCGGCGACGACGACTGCCACCACAAACAATACCAGCCAGGCACCGTGCTCCAGGCCCTGCAGAATCACCACCGACAGCCAGGCCGGCACCAGCACCACCAGACCGATCAGGCCGCGAGCCCAGCGATTGCCCCACAGCATGGCACTGGCCGGGTAACCCTGCACCCACAGGAACGCCAGCGCCCACCAGCCACAGGCCACCGCGAGAATCTGGCGGGCGCGGCCGGTATCCGGGTCAGAAAAGTCGAAATCGAAGACATAGCGCGCGGTCGCGACCAGAGCCGCACCCAGCGCACCGAGAAACACAAACCGCAGCGCGCGGTTCAGATTGGAAAGGTTCGCCCACTCCCAGCCGCCAAGGAGAATGACACCCGCGATAGCGATAGCGAACCACTGCAGGGGCACCCAGAACAGCAGCCCGAGGAAAAGAGCCACCAACACCAGCGCGGTAATTATTCGTTGTTTTAGCACCGTTTAACCCTTGATCAATATATTCTGGTGACCGGCCACATCGGACGCTTCCGCCGGGACCGCTTCACCCCGGCCCTCAGGCCTGTGCCTCCAGACCACCCGGATTGCGCCCGCCGTAGCGGCGATCGCGCCGCCGGTACGCATCCAGCGCCAGGTCCAGCTCTTCCGTATCGAAGTCCGGCCACAGCGCCTCTGTAAAATAGAACTCACTGTAGGCGGCTTGCCAGAGTATGAAATTGCTGATGCGTTGCTCACCGCTGGAGCGGATCAGCAGATCCACCGGCGGCAGGTCCGCCAGTTGCACCCGCTCCCCAAGCGCGGCCTCATCGATGGACTCCACCGAGCGGCTGCCATTGGCAACCTCTTCGGCGAGCGAACGGGCCGCCTGGGCAATATCCCACTGGCCACCGTAATCCGCGGCGATCACCAGCGTACCGTTTGCCCCCTCTCTGGTCAGCTCCTCAGCCTCCGTGATCGCCCGCTGCAATCGCGGTGAAAAGCGGTCCCGGCGTCCGATGACCCGCAGCTGCACCCCCTGCTCCCGCATCTTGCGCGCCTCGCGGCGAAGATAGGAGTGAAACAGCGTCATCAGCAAGTCCACCTCCTTGGGCGGGCGCTGCCAGTTCTCGCTGGAGAATGCGAACAGCGTGAGCACCTCGATATGGCGCTCTTTACAGGCCTCGATCAGGTCGCGAATGCGCTCGACACCGGCCTTGTGGCCAGCAGAGGGAGACAGCCCCCGACGCGCAGCCCAGCGCCCGTTGCCATCCATGATGATGGCAACATGGCGAGGCCCCGACCGCTCAAACGCTGTCTCACCGGTACCGCCTGTAGACATCAGATTTCCATCAGGTCTTTTTCTTTCACGGACAGCGCCTTTTCCACTTCGGCCACGTACTTGTCCGTCAGCTTCTGGATCTCGTCTGCGGCGCGACGCTCGTCGTCCTCAGAGATTTCCTTGTCCTTGACCAGCGCCTTCACTTCCGCCAGTGCATCGCGGCGATTGTTGCGGATGGATACGCGCGCGCTCTCCGCCTCGCCCTTGGCCTGCTTGATGAAGTTCTTGCGCGTTTCCTCGGTCAGCATCGGCATGGGGATACGGATCACGGAGCCGGCAGTGCTCGGATTCAGGCCGAGATCAGACTTCATGATGGCCTTCTCGATCTCGGGCACCAGGTTCTTCTCCCAGGGAGTCACCGACAGGGTGCGCGCATCTTCCACGGTGACGTTGGCCACCTGGGACAGCGGCGTGTCGGAGCCGTAATAGGACACGTGAATGCCATCGAGGATGCTCGGATGCGCACGGCCGGTGCGGATCTTGTTGAAGTTACTGCCCAGTGCTTCCAGGGCTTTCTTCATGCGCCCTTCCGCTGATTTCTTGATATCGTCAATCACTGATTCACGTCCTCTTCAATAAGTGTGCCCTCTTCACCGCCAACAACAATGTTCAGCAGTGCGCCGGTCTTGTCCATCCGGAACACCCGCACTGGCATGTTGTGCTCGCGGCAGAGGCAGATTGCAGTTAAATCCATAACGCCGAGCTTTTTGTCGAGCACCTCGTCGTAGGTGAGGCGGTCGTATCGGGTGGCATCGGGCACCAGCACCGGGTCGGCGGAGTATACGCCGTCGACCTTAGTGGCCTTCAGTACCATTTCCGCTTCAATCTCGATCCCGCGCAGGCAGGCGGCGGAATCGGTGGTGAAAAACGGGTTGCCGGTACCGGCGGCAAAAATCAGCACCTCCCCCCGCTCCAGGTAGCGGATGGCCGCGCGGCGATCGTAGTGATCGACAATACCGCTCATCTGGATCGCGGACATGACCCGCGAGGAGATGTTCGAGCGCTCCAGCGCATCGCGCAGGGCCAGCGCATTCATCACCGTCGCCAGCATGCCCATATGGTCGCCGGTGACCCGGTCGAGGCCCGCGGCATTGAGGGCCGCACCGCGGAACAGGTTACCGCCCCCGACCACCAGGCCGACCTGGACACCAATACCTACCAACTGGCCAATTTCCAGTGCCATCTTGTCCAGCACTTTGGGGCTGATACCAAACCCCTGCTCGCCCATCAGCTCCTCTCCGCTGAGCTTTAACAGGATTCGCTTGTACTTTCGGTCTTTAATACCTGGCATCCTTTGTTCCTCAACTGTCACGGGCTAAATTCTGTGTTGAGACACAAACCGTATTCCTGTTTGCGCCCGCCGAACATTACAACAAATTCGGCGCTATACCTATGGCCCCGCCACTCAGGAGGGCCTATTCCCACCATATCCGGCCCTACCAACAACCCCGCTGCTCAATTTATAAGCACAAATTTGTTCGCGGGCCAGATACTACAGCGGGGTGCCCCGGCAGTATTCGGATGAACACCCCGGGAGCACCCCGCTGGCGCCGATGACACAGAGCCACCGGCAATTCAGGCATCAGGAGCTGGATTTCACCTGTGCAGCCACTTCTGCTGCGAAATCCACTTCTTCTTTCTCGATACCTTCGCCCACTTCGAAACGCACGAAGCTGGAAACATCACCACCGGCATCCTTCACCAGCTTGGCAACGGTAACGTCCGGGTTCTTGACGAAAGGCTGTTCCACCAGGCTGTTTTCCTTGAGGAACTTCTTGATCCGGCCGCCCATCATCTTCTCGACGATTTCGGCAGGCTTGCCTTCCATGTCCGGCTGGGCCTTGATGATCTCTTTTTCCTTCTCCAGCACTTCTTCGGACATGTCTTCCGGCTTCACAACCTGCGGGTTCACCGCGGTCACGTGCATGGCCACATCGCGCGCAGTCTCGACGTCACCACCACTCAGGGCAACGATCGCGGCAATACGGTTATTGGAGTGGACGTAAGCACCAACCACCGGCGCTTCCACCAGCTGGATACGACGCACGCCGATATTCTCCCCGATCTTCTGCACCAGTGCTTCACGGGCTTCTTCCAGCTCGCCCTGCATCAGAGCGGCAACATCTTCCTGGCGATCGGCAAATGCCTTGTCGACAACCTTGGCAACAAACGCCTGGAAGTTGTCATCGCGGGCCACGAAGTCAGTCTCGGAGTTTACTTCTACCAGTACACCGTAGCTGCCGTCTTCGGCAACTTTAGCGGCAACAACGCCGTCTGCAGCGGTACGGCCGGCCTTTTTGGCAGCCTTCAGGCCGGAAGCCTTGCGCAGATCTTCAATCGCTTTCTCGATATCACCATCGGCCTCGGTCAGTGCTTTTTTGCACTCCATCATCGGCAGGCCGGTGCGCTCGCGCAGTTCTTTTACCATTGACGCGGTAATCGCCATGATTCAATCCTCGGGTTCAGATTCAAATTCTTTGATGGATTTGAAAAAAAGGGGCCGGATAAGTGGCCCCTTTTCCCTGCAGCGTAACCCAATAATGTTACACCGCCAGTAGCCTGCGGCTATGACGCCTCAATCAGGAGTCAGCTGCAGCCTGGTCGTCGCTTGCTTCTACGTATTCGCTCTGCGCAGCAGCACCACCGGCTTCGGCAGCACCGGCCACAACGGCGTCAGCCACCGCAGTGGTGTACAGCTTGATGGCGCGGATGGCGTCATCGTTGCCGGGGATTACGTAGTCAACACCTTCAGGGCTGCTGTTGGTATCAACGATACCGATCACCGGGATACCCAGCTTGTTAGCTTCCTGAATGGCGATGCGCTCGTGCTCAACGTCGATCACGAACAGCGCGTCGGGCAGACCACCCATATCTTTGATACCACCGATGGAGCGCTCGAGCTTCTCCATGGTGCGGGTGCGCATCAGGGCTTCTTTCTTGGTCAGCTTCTCGAAGGTACCGTCCTGAGACTGGGTTTCGAGGTCGCGGTAACGCTTGATGGAAGCGCGGATGGTTTTGTAGTTGGTGAGCATACCACCCAGCCAGCGGTTGCTGACGTAGGGCTGACCTGCACGCTCGGCCTGCTCTTTGATGGACTTCTGCGCGGCGCGCTTGGTACCAACAAACAGAACCTTCTTCTTCTGCGCTGCCATGCCTTTGATGACTTGCAGAGCTTCGTTGAAGGCCGGAACCGTGTGCTCCAGGTTGATGATGTGAATCTTGTTACGGGCACCAAAGATGAACTGACCCATCTTGGGGTTCCAGTAGCGGGTCTGGTGGCCAAAGTGGACACCAGCCTGCAGCATATCGCGCATGCTGACTTGCGGCATAATAAACCTCAGTTTCACATGGAAGCGGCGGACTCTATAACTGCCGATCGCTTCCCGGGTTACATCCTCCATATACCCCATTCACCAATCCCCACCGCAAAAACTGACGGTGAAGACACCCAGGAGAATGTGCCGGTATATGTGCGGCGTTTGTATCAGGACAGGAAAAAACCCGCCCCGGATTGGTTGGTTTCGCCCGGGCACCGCCCAGAGCGGCGCGCTTTATACCACATTACTCGGGGTGCTGGAAGTATAGGCTCGCAAGGGGTGCGCCCGAGGCAACGCCAGCTGCACGCGGACGGCGGCCAGCCTCCCGTTAATGCTGCAGGGATGTAATTCCGCTACAATACCGCGCCGCGCCGGCGTAGCCCCGACACCGCCCGACCACAGGGCGAGCCTCTCGCTGTCGCCAGAGTGCGCTAAATGTACAGAACTTCCGGGAAAATCCATGACCAATGCCGTAAAGACCCCTGAACAGATTGCCAAAATGCGCACCGCCGGCCGCCTGGCCGCCGAAGTGCTGGAAATGATTGGTGAGTATGTTGTTCCCGGTGTCACCACGGAAGAGCTGGACCGCCGCTGCCATGACCACATCGTCAATGTCCAGCAGGCCATCCCCGCCTGCCTCGGCTATCGCGGCTTCCCCAAGTCCATCTGCACCTCCGTGAACGAAGTGATCTGCCACGGCATTCCCTCCGATTCCAAGGTGTTGAAGAAAGGCGACATCATCAATATTGATGTCACGGTCATCAAGGATGGCTGGTACGGTGATACCTCCAAGATGTATTTCGTGGGCAAACCCGCGCCCCACGCCGAGCGCCTGGTGAAGGTCACCCAGGAGTGCCTGTACAAGGCCATCGAGATAGTGCGCCCCGGAACCACCCTCGGCGACATCGGCCACGTCATCCAGCAGCACGCCGAGAGCAACTACTACTCGGTGGTGAAGGATTTCTGCGGCCACGGTATCGGCGATGTCTTCCACGAAGACCCGCAGATTCTGCACTACGGCAAACCCGGCACTGGTCAGGTGCTGGAAGAAGGCATGACGTTCACCATCGAACCCATGATCAACGCCGGCAAGCCCGGCAGCCGCGTACTGCGCGACGGCTGGACCGCGGTTACCGTCGACCGCCGCCTGTCGGCCCAGTGGGAGCACACCATGGCGGTAACGTCAGATGGCGTTGAGATCCTGACCGCGCGCAAGGAAGAATCGTTTTAAGACGGCACCCGGGGTAAACCGCTCTGCCGGAAGACACGCGCGAATTCGGCCTCATTCTGCACGCGCTGTGCGGAAGGAGGCCAGGGAAGGAACAACCGGCCCGGGAGCACTCCCTTTGACGCCCCCGCGCCGAATCGGAATCGACACAGATGAATTCCATGCAGCTGGCCAAGACCCCACACTTCGAAAAACCCCTGTTCTTCTTTGACCAGTCCCGTTTCCGGCGCGACCTGGAGGCCGGCGAGCGCCCGGCACTGGAGATTTTCAAGGATGCGGTAGGCGCCGCCGACACCCATATGGGCCGCCGCTTCCGCGAGGGCGAGGACGTGCGCACCCTAGTGTACGAGCGCGCGCTGTTCGTGGACTGCCTGCTGCACTACGCCTGGCACCAGTTCCAGTGGTCGGACGATGTCAGCCTGCTGGCGGTCGGCGGCTACGGCCGCGGCGAACTGCACCCCCGGTCCGATATCGACCTGCTGATCCTCACCCGGGAAAAGCCCGACGACAGCACCGTGGACAATATCGAGCGACTGGTCGCCTTCCTGTGGGATCTGAAACTGGATATCGGCCACGCCGTGCGCACCGTCGATCACTGCATCGAGATGGCTGCCGAGGACATCACCGTTGCCACCAACCTGATGGAATGCCGCACCGTGGTCGGCAACCCCACCCTGTGTGAATCCCTGGTCGAGCGCATGACCCCGGAGCAGATCTGGCCGGCGGACAAGTTCTTCAGCGCCAAGTACGCCGAGCAGGAAGCCCGCCACAGTAAACAGCAGGGTGCCGAGTACAACCTGGAACCCAATATCAAGAACGCTCCCGGGGGGCTGCGGGATATCCAGACCATCAACTGGGTGGCGAAGCGCTATTTCCAGGTGCGCACCCTCAAGCAGCTTCAGGGCAAGGGCTTTTTCACCGAGGAGGAGTTCGCCATTCTCCAGTCTGGCGAAGACTTCCTGTGGCGGGTGCGCTACGGCCTGCACCTGCTGGCCGGGCGCCCGGAAGAGCGCCTGCTGTTTGACTACCAGCGCGAGCTGGCGCGGGAGTTTGGCTACAAGGACAACGACACCCACCTGGCCGTCGAACAGTTCATGCACACTTACTACCGCATCGTGATGGCGCTGCGGGAGCTGAACGACGTGATGCTGCAGTTCCTCGACGAGGTCATTCTGCAGCGCGGTAAACACCTGCCGGTGACTCCCATCAACGAGCGCTTCCAGCTGCGCGGCAACACCATCGAGGCCGCGGTCACCCGCACCTTCATCGAGCACCCCCCTGCCCTGCTGGAAATTTTCGTGCTGATGGCCAACAACCCGGAAATCCAGGGTGTGCGGGCCTCCACCATCCGCCTGATCCGTGAACACCGCCACCTGATCGACGATCAGTTCCGCGCGGACCCGACCAATACACGCCTGTTCATGCAGCTGCTGCGCAGCCCCCGCGGGCTTTCCACCCAGCTCACCCGCATGACCCGCTACGGGATTCTCGGGCGCTACCTGCCGGAGTTCGGCCGCGTGACCGGGCAGATGCAGCACGACCTGTTCCACATCTACACGGTGGATGCCCATACCCTGCAGGTGGTGCGCAATATGCGCAGCTTCCGCGGCGAAGACGCCTGGGAGAAATTTCCTCTCGCTGCAGAGATACTGTCGCGCATGCGCAAGCCGGAGCTGCTGTACATTGCCGGCCTGTATCACGATATCGCCAAGGGCCGCGGCGGCGACCACTCCAAACTGGGTGTGGTGGATGCCGACGCCTTCTGTCGCCGCCACGGGCTCTCCGCGCGGGATCGCCGCCTGGTGTGCTGGCTGGTGGAAAAACACCTGCTGATGAGTGCGGTATCGCAAAAGCAGGATATTTCCGATCCGGAAGTGGTACACGCCTTCGCCGCCGAAGTGGGCGACCGCGAACACCTGGACTATCTCTACGCCCTGACCGTGGCAGACATCAACGCCACCAACCCGGACCTGTGGAACAGCTGGCGCGCCAGCCTGATGCGCCAGCTCTACCAGCACACCCAGCGCGCCCTGCGCCGGGGGCTGGAAAACCCCATCGACCGCGACGAGATCTATGTGGAAACCCAGGCACAGGCACGCAACATGCTGCGCGCCATGGGGCTTCCCAGCAACGCGGTGGAAGACATCTGGTCAGAGATGGGGGAAGACTATTTCGTGCGCGAAAGTGCCGACAATATCACCTGGCACACTGCCGCCATCTACCAGCTGCAAAAAGACCCGGCGCGGGACGAGGACACTGACACTGTGGTGCTGACCCGCAACTCCGGTCCGGGCGAACACGACGGCGCGACCGAAGTCTTCGTGTACACCCCGGACAGACCCAATGTCTTTGCCGCGGTGGTCACCGGCCTGGACATGCTCAACCTGAACATTCACGACGCACGCCTGTACAGCTCTGCCGGCGGGTACACGCTCGATACCTTTTATGTGCTGGATGAAAGCGGGCAGCCCCTGCTCGACGAGCCCCATCGCCTGGAACAGATCCGCAACACCCTGCAGCAGGAGCTGAAGCTGGTCGGAGACTACTCCAAAGTGATCAAGCGCCGCACCCCGCGCCGCCTGAAAATGTTCCACCTGCCGAGCCAGGCCCATATCTCCACCGAGCCGGAAGATAGCTACAGCACACTGGAAATCACCAGTGCCGACCGCCCCGGCCTGCTGGCGCGTATCGCGCGGATTTTTATTACCCACGACCTGCGTTTGCACAACGCGAAGATTTCCACGCTGGGCGAGCGAGTCGAGGATATTTTCCATATTACCGACGGGGAAGATCAGCCACTGACCGATCCAGCCCTGATCGAGACCCTGGAACAGGCGATCTGCCAGGAACTGGACGCACACCAGGCCACGCTGCCGCCGCAACCGTAAGCGACAGCGCGTTGATTTTTTTGGCCAATAACTATTGATAGCGCGAGTAAATCGCCAGCAAGCAGAACAATGATGAACCCGAACTTGCAACAGTTACAGCCCTACCCCTTTGCCAAGCTGGCAAAACTGAAAGAAGGCCTGGAACCACCGGTGGATCTCGCCCACATCGCCCTGTCTATTGGCGAACCCAAACACACACCACCCGCCTTCGTGCGCGACGAGCTGATCGACAACCTGGACAAGCTCGCTGCGTACCCGGTCACCAAGGGCCTGGACCCGCTGCGGGAAACCATCGCCCGCTGGTTGTGCGAGCGCTTTAACCTGAATGCCGTGGATGCGGACACCCAGGTGATTCCGGTCAACGGCACGCGCGAGGCACTCTTCGCATTCGCCCAGGCCGTGGTAGCGCCGGGTAGCAGAGTGCTGATGCCGAACCCCTTCTACCAGATCTATGAAGGCGCCGCGTTTCTGGCCGGTGCCACCCCACACTTTATCAACTGCCGCGCCGAGACCGGGTTCAAGCCCGACTTCGATGCCGTACCTGAAGACGTGTGGCAGCAGTGTGACCTGTTGTACCTGTGCACCCCCGGTAACCCCACTGGTGCACTGCTGGATATCGACGACCTGAAACAACTGATCGCCCTGGCGGATCGCTACGACTTCACCATTGCCTCGGACGAGTGCTACTCGGAGCTCTACTTCGACGAAGCGAACCCGCCAGTGGGATTGCTGCAGGCCTGTGCCGAACTCGGCCGCAACGACTACCGCCGCTGCGTGGTCTTCCACAGCCTGTCGAAGCGCTCCAATCTCCCGGGCCTGCGCTCGGGTTTCGTCGCCGGCGACGGCGATATCCTGGAGAAATTTCTGCTCTACCGCACCTACCACGGCTGCGCCATGCCGGTACCGACCCAGTACGCGTCCATCGCTGCGTGGCAGGACGAGCGGCACGTGCAGGAAAACCGCGCTCTTTATCAGCAGAAGTTCGACGCCGTGCTGGAAATCCTCGATGGCTGCCTGGATGTGCAGAAGCCGCAGGCCAGCTTCTATCTGTGGCCCAGGGTGGGTAATGGAGAGGAATTTGCCCGCGAGCTGTTCCGCCAGCAAAACATCACCGTACTCCCCGGTGCCTATCTCGCCCGCGAAGCAGAGAGGGTAAACCCGGGTGCCGAATACGTGCGCATGGCACTGGTCGCCACTCTGGACGAGTGCATCGAAGCCGCAAAACGTATTCGTAACTTCTGCATGTAGGAGCCTGCCGTGCAGGCGAACGCGATGACCACAAGAAATCTTTTAAAACAGGAACGCGTAGACTTCGTGCTGAATCGGCTCGAAGAGCTGTACCCGGAAACCCCGGTTCCCCTGGACCACTTCGATGCCTATTCACTGCTGGTGGCAGTGCTGCTTTCCGCCCAATGCACCGACGAGCGGGTAAACCAGATAACCCCGGCCCTGTGGGAGCTTGCGGACAATCCCTACGACATGGCCAAGGTGCCGGTAGAGAAAATCCGCGAAGTCATCCGCCCCTGCGGCCTGTCTCCGCAAAAATCCAAGGCGATCCGGACGCTTTCGGAAATTCTGGTCAACGAATACCACGGTCAGGTGCCGGAAAACATGGCAGCACTGGAAACCCTCCCCGGGGTCGGCCACAAGACCGCCAGTGTGGTGATGGCGCAAGCCTTTGGCCATCCAGCCTTCCCCGTGGATACGCATATCCACCGTCTGGCCCAGCGCTGGGGACTGACCTCGGGAAAGAATGTGGTGCAGACGGAAAAAGACCTGAAGCGCCTGTTCCCGAAGGAAAAGTGGAACAAGCTGCATCTGCAGATCATTTTTTACGGCCGCGAGTACTGTAGCGCGCGGGGGTGCGACGGCACCGTCTGCGAGATCTGCACCACCTGCTATCCCGCCCGCAAACACCCGAAAAAGATCAAGAAAGCCTGATCGTTTATCAGGCCCCGAAATACATCGACAGGAAGGAACATGATTACCCTTTACGGCATCAAGAATTGCGACACCGTAAAAAAAGCCCGCAAGTGGCTGGAACAGAACAGTGTTGAATACACATTCCACGACTTTCGCGAAGACGGCATGGACTCGGTACCGCTCTCCGACTGGCTGGGAGAGTTCGGCTGGGAGCAGGTTCTGAATCGCCGCTCCACCAGCTGGCGCGCGCTCAGCGATGCGCAAAAGTCCGGTATGGATAACAACAGCGCCGCCGCCCTCGCCGGCGAAACCCCCACCCTTATCAAACGTCCGGTAATGACCAAGGGCGACCGCACCCTGTTCGGCTTCAAGGCCGATCACTATGCGGACTTCGTCCAGTAGCAGGGGCCGCCTGGCAAGGTTCCATTACCACCCGTTTACTACTGACTAATTCAGACTCTCAGGAAAAGGAAATTATCATGAGCAAGGTTTACAGCATCGGCTTCGGCGTCGGCACCTGCAACAGCAAAGGCGAATGGCTGGAAGTCTACTTTCCGCAACCGCTTCTGAATCCGGAAGAGGCTGTCGCCAGCGCGGTGACCACGGCACTCGGTATCGATGGCGGCAACGTGGCGGTCGCGCTGGAGGAAGCGCAACTACAACCGCTGGCAGATCAACTGGAAAGCGCCGGTGCCAACGAGCAGGCCGCCATTCTGCGCCAGTTCGCCAACAGCCAGCGTCCGCGGGTTGCCGTTGTCCTGCACAGTGATGAAGCGCCGCAGTCCGTACCCGAGTCCTATCTCAAGCTGCACCTGCTGTCCCACCGCCTAGTAAAACCCCACGGCACCAAGCTGGACGGTATCTTCGGCCAGCTGGCAAATGTTGCCTGGACCAACCAGGGCGCGATCGATCTGGAAGAACTGCCTCAGCGCCAGCTGGAAGCGCGCCTCAAGGGCGAACTGCTGGAAGTGTCCTGCGTGGACAAGTTCCCGAAGATGACCAACTATGTTGTGCCCAAGGGCGTGCGTATCGCGCACACCGCCCGCGTCCGCCTCGGCGCATATCTGGGCGAAGGCACCACCATCATGCACGAGGGTTTCGTAAACTTTAATGCGGGCACCGAAGGCCCGGGCATGATCGAAGGCCGTATTTCCGCGGGCGTATTTGTCGGTGCGGGTTCCGATCTCGGCGGCGGCAGTTCCACCATGGGCACCCTGTCCGGCGGTGGCAACATCATCATTTCCCTGGGTGATGGCTGCCTGCTGGGCGCCAACTCTGGCACCGGTATCCCGCTGGGTGACCGCTGCACCGTCGAGTCCGGCCTGTACATCACCGCCGGCACCAAAGTTGCGGTACTCGACGATAAAGGTGAAGTCGCCGAGTCTGTCAAAGCCCGCGACCTGGCTGGCAAATCGGATCTGCTGTTCCGTCGCAACTCCAGCACCGGTGCAGTGGAATGCCTGACTAACAAAAGTGCGGTCGAGTTGAACGCGGAACTGCACAGCAACTAATTTTTGCGTAGCTACCGGGTCCGTTTTTTTGGGATTCCGGTGGCGGCAAATCACTGGGTGGAGCCTTTCGGAATCGCTGTGAATACATCCCTGTACGCTCCGGCGGCGACGTCCTGTCGCCGACGGTTCCGAAAGGCTCCACCCAGCGCTTTGCCTTCAGTCAACACGTTACACTTCGAGTTACAGCACCGGGCAACCAGCTGAACTAGATCAATGTATCGGCGCTTAAAGCGCAGGCCCGGCTGGCGGGGACTCCTTGCGGGACGTTGATTCGCTTCGCTCACCCTGCGGGCGCCTTCGGCGTCCAAAGCGAACGCTTTGTCCGCGAGAAGGACCTCGCGGAAGAGCCCCCATGGATGGGTTGAGGGGGGACGCCTAGTCCGTGTCTCGCAAGGAGTCACCGCCAGCCGGGCCGCCTCAAAACAGGAACAGTGCTCCCAATACCACGGAGCTAGAAGACACCCCATGACCCCGACAATAAAACTCACCTGTGACCTCATCAGCAAAAAATCCGTAACCCCTGAAGACGCAGGGTGCATGGATCTGATGCTCGAACGCCTGGAAAAAATCGGTTTCAAAACCGAACACCTCCGCTTCGGCGATACTGACAACTTCTGGTCCGTGCGCGGCGGCGAAGGTCCATTGTTCGCCTTCGCCGGCCACACCGATGTGGTACCAACCGGACCGGAAGAAAACTGGCAATACCCGCCCTTCGAGCCACAAATCGTCGACGGCATGCTCTACGGCCGCGGTGCCGCCGATATGAAAGGCTCGCTGGCTGCCATGGTCGTCGCCTGCGAAGAATTCGTGGCCGCGCACCCGGACCACAATGGCCGCATCGCCTTCCTGATTACCAGTGACGAAGAAGGCCCGGCCAAACACGGCACCGTGAAAGTGGTCGAGTGGCTGGAAGAGCGCGGCGAGAAAATCGACTGGTGCCTGGTCGGCGAGCCGTCCAGCACCACACTCGCCGGCGATGTGATCAAGAACGGGCGCCGCGGCTCCCTCGGGCTGGAACTCACCGTCTTCGGTATCCAGGGCCACGTGGCCTACCCGCACCTGGCAGAAAACCCCGTGCACAAACTGGCCCCGGCGCTGGCAGAACTGGCCGCCGAGGAATGGGACCAGGGCAACGACTTTTTCCCGGCGACCAGCTTCCAGGTTTCCAATATCAACGGCGGCACCGGCGCCACCAATGTGATTCCCGGGGATGTGAAAGTGGTGTGCAACTGGCGCTTCTCCACGGAAACCACCGCAGAAGACCTGGAAAACCGAGCCCGCGCCATTTTTGACAAGCACGGACTCAAGTACGAAGCCAACTTCAACCTGTCCGGGCAACCCTTCCTCACCGCCGAGGGACCACTGGTGGAATCCGCACAGGCCGCCATCCGCAAAGTCACTGGCCGTGAGACCGAACTCTCCACCGCCGGTGGCACTTCCGATGGCCGCTTCATCGCCCCCACCGGCGCTCAGGTCGTGGAACTGGGGCCGGTCAACGCCACCATTCACAAAGTGGACGAGTGCGTAAAGGCGGAGGATCTCGATCTGGTCAAAGACATGTACCGTGAAATCCTGATCGGGCTGCTGGCCTAGTAACAAGATCAGTATCAAGACCAGTTACCGGCAGAAAAAAACGCGGCTTTTGAGCCGCGTTTTTTGGTTACTGGATTATTCGGGCCCGGTCAATGCAACCTACCATGCCGGGTAGTGGCGACAGGGGTTTCCTTTTCGTCGAGGCCGTGCGCCATCACAAAGTAGTAGAGCACCTGCTCCTGACCATCGTCTTCCGCCATCAGGTCAAAAATTACTTCATCCTTTTCACCCGGGGTCATGCGTACCGAGCTGACCAGCTCAGGCTCGATAAAGACTTCGCCAATCAGTCGCTTGCCCCGCACCAGCTGCACCAGCAGTGTACGCGGGTTTTCCTGGGTAAACCGCCAGTGGAAGTCATCGTCGTCGTACAGGATGGAGTCCGGCGTGCCGGCGCGCAGGATGCAGTTGTAGTGGTCTGCGAGCCAGGGCCAGAAATCCTGCAAGGTGAGGCTGTCAGTGTTGGGCATGACCAATTCAGTCCTCGATCCGCACGACGCTTTCGGCACCGCCTTCCAGGCCGAATTCCTCGGCAATCTGTTCACACCAGTCGTTGAGGCGACCGGCGGTCAGCTCTTCCTGCTGATCTTCATCGATGGCCAGGCCGACAAAAATATTCTGCCCCGGTACTTCCGCCTTGGACGCCTCGAACTCGTAACCTGCGGTGGGCCAGTGTCCGACGATCGCGGCGCCGTTCGACACGATCACATCGTGCAGCATACCCATGGCATCGAGGAAGTAATCGCCGTAACCAAACTGGTCGCCCAGCCCGAACAGCGCCACCGTTTTGCCAGTGAAGTCGATTTCCTGAACGTCTTCCCAGAAATCTTCCCAGTCAGACTGGATCTGGCCGAAATCCCAGGTGGGGATACCGAAAATCAGCTGATCGTACTCGCCGATTTCCAGCTGAGTCACGTCGGCGATATCGTGGATATCCACCCGCTCTTCCCCCAGCCGCGCGACGATGCGCTGGGCGATGCCTTCGGTGTTACCTTCATCACTACCGTAAAACAGGCCGATCTTGCTCACACTCACTCCTCAACTGCCAGATACTGCCCGTATGCCGTGCATACCAGGCAGGTTGCCGGGACGCCGTCGGGCCCGGTTTGGGGCGGGCATTTTCCCAACAATAGCCAGCTTCAGCAAGGAGCACAGGGAAGTGCGCTGCCCCGTCAGCCGGGAACGAAAAAGCCCCTGTGGTTAGCAGGGGCTTCCGGAGTTGGCTTTCGGTGCTGAGAGAGCCCTTCGCGGTCAACCCTCACCATTGCTCTTTTTCCAGCGCTCCATGCGCTTCTCGTGGCGCGTCTTGTGCTCGGCCTTCATTTCTTCCAGCTTGGTCTTTTGCTCGTCGGTCAGGATGGACTCAAACTGGACGCGCTTCTGGTGCATCCGCTGCATTTTCTGCACCTCGAGCTGGCCAATCTTTGCGCCAAGGGCGTCCAGGGTGGCCTGATCCGCTCCCGCCTCGACCGCCTCGCGTAATTGCTGGCGCGCTTCGTGGGCTTCTTTGCGCGCTGCCTTGCGGGCTTCTTTGCCCGCCTCCCGGTCGGCCTTAAGCTGCGCCTTCTGGCCCTCTGTCAGGTCCAGCTTTTCTGCCAGATGCTCGTACATGCGCTCCTTGTGATGGCCGCCACCGTGGTGGCCTTTGTGGCCGCGGTGCCCTTCGTCACCGTCGGGGAAGGCCAGAACCATGCCTGAAGTGGTCAGTGCGCTGCCCAGTACCAGGCTACCTGCGAGTGCTTTCCATTTGTTCATACGTTCGTCCTCAAGTGCTGCCGATGGGTGATACCGGCTTTCGGTATGCCGTGTTTGGCTTGGTGTTGCGTTTGGTGTTTCCCGAGTCGGTAGGTGCATACTAGGCTCGTGCACTGTAAACAGGGGATAACGGCGGTAAACATTTGTTAAGAACGGTAAAACACGCAAAACCTTTCCCGGGCTGCCGCCATTACTGCGCATATAATCCCTCCTGTCGGGGCAACCGCCCACGGCAGAGCGGCGGAATTGCGCATTGCGCCCACAACACCAACCGGACACAGAGTACCCATGAGCCATATCCTGCTGGTCGACGACGACACCGAACTGACAGAACTGCTGGAAGAATTCCTGGTCGGTGAAGGGTTTACCGTGACCGTGGCCAACGACGGCGGTCGCGGCCTGGAGCTCGCCCGCAGCCAGCCCTTTGACGCCCTGGTACTGGACGTCATGCTGCCGGTTCACAACGGATTTGATGTATTGCGCAAGCTGCGTGAGGATGCCGCCAGCCCCGCGCACTCGCTTCCGGTGGTCATGCTGACCGCCAAGGGCGACACCGTAGACCGGATAGTAGGGCTGGAAATGGGCGCCGACGACTACCTGCCCAAGCCCTGTAATCCCAGGGAGCTGGCCGCGCGCCTGCGCGCCATCCTGCGCCGCGGTCGCACCGAGGTGGAGACCAGTGACGACAATCTGGCCAGCGGTTCCCTGCGGTTGCTGCCGCGGGAATACCAGTGCTTCTGGGGTGACCAGAGTGTCAACCTGACCGGGGCCGAGTTCTCCGTCCTCAAGGTGCTGGTAGAGAATACCGGCGAGGTGGTGAGCAAGGAGGTACTCACCGAGCAGGCACTCGGCCGCAAGCTGATGCCCTACGACCGCTCGATTGATGTGCACGTGAGCAATATCCGCAAGAAACTCGCCGAACAGGGCGCCAGCCGCGAGCTGATCATCAACATTCGCGGCGCCGGCTACATGCTTACCCGCAGCCAGGGCTGAGGGCACCGCCATGAGCAGCCTTTTCGGACGCATATTTTTCGGCGCCTGGCTCACGGCCATGATCATGGTGCTGGCGGCGGTGTACATTACCCATATCCGCGAATTCGGCGACCCGGCGCAGAAAGATCGCTGGGAAGGGCCGGAACTGTTCCGCGAGATCACCCACAACCTGCGCATGACCCGCCGCCACGGTAGTGACCACTTCCGCCACTGGCTGGAGCGGCAACCGGACGACGTGCGCGACCGGATCTTTGCCATCGACCGCAGCGGCCGTGAAATTCTGGCCCGCCCTATTCCGCAATCCATGGCCCCGCTGTTCAGCGCACTGAATTACCGCAATCGTGAGGCCCACGGCCTGGTGGACAAGAAGCCCAGCGTCGGCTTTTTTGTGCCGCAGCGGGGTACCGACAACCTGCGGGTGGTATTTATCGCCGGCAAAAGCAAGGGGGAGCTGCTGCTGCGGTTTATCCTGCGGAGCTTCTGGCCGATTCTGGTGCTCGCCACCCTCGCCTCCGGCCTCGCCTGCTACTGGCTGGCGCGCTACCTGAGCAAGCCGCTGGACAATCTGCGCACGGCCACTCGCCGCGTGGCAGCAGGCGACCTCAGCTACCGGGTTACCCCGACCTTGCGCGGCCACGGGCGGGAGCTGGGTGAACTGGCAGCGGACTTTGACTCCATGACGGCACAGCTGCAGGAGTCCATGAGCGAGCAGCGCCGGCTGATCAAGGATGTCTCCCACGAACTGCGCTCGCCCCTGGCGCGGCTGCAGGTGGCACTGGGCATCGCCCGCCAGAAAAACGTGCAGGCACTGGACCCGGAGCTGGACAAGATCGGCAAGGCCGCGGATTACCTGGAAGACATCATCGCCGACATCCTGTCACTGCCGGTCAGTGGCAGCGATGAGCGCCCGCTGGACGACGTGGTGGAAATCAACAGCCTGCTGGCAGCACTGACCGACGATCTCAAGGACGAGGCGGGAAACAAGGGCGTGCACTTCGACACCCGCAGTGACGACGTCGAACTACTGGTTGCCACCCGCGGCAGCTCACTCACCGCCGCGCTGGAAAATATCCTGCGCAATGCCATCAAGTACAGCCAACAGGGTGACCTGGTGGCGGTGGCAATAGAACACAGCGACGGTAAATGCCGTATTCAGGTCACCGATTCCGGCAACGGTGTGCCCGAATCCGAGCTGCAGGCAATCTTCCGACCCTTCTACCGCACCGATGAAGCCCGCAGCCGCGAGAGCGGCGGTTTTGGCCTCGGCCTGGCCATTGCCCAGCGCACCGTGGCGCAACACGGTGGCAGTATCGAGGCCTTCAATGTACCGGCCGCCGGTCTGGGGATCCGGATTACACTGCCGTTGCTCGACACGCACTTTTAGCCGTCCGGGCAGCTGTGTTGCTGCCCCGGGCACTACTGGCGAACAAACTCACCAGTCAGTAAACTCCCTGACTACAGTTGTACCGGATAACCGCACCGGACGTTGGGGCGGCGACCATCTTGCTGGCCTACCGGGCCACCTTAAAGAATATGATCGGGGGAGCCATCGTGCGCTGGATACTGTACATTCTGATTTTTCTCGCCCTGCTGGTACTCGCCGGCTTTCTCTTTCCGCGGGTCGCCACCACTGAGCGCAGCGTATATATCGCCGAGCCGCCACAGGTGGTGTTCCCCTACGTGAACAACTTCCGCAATTTCAACAAGTGGTCCCCCTGGTACCAGGTAGACCCGGACACCGTATATACCTACGAGGGTTTCCCGGAAGGCAACGGCGCGGTAATGAAGTGGACCAGCGACGACCCCAGTGTTGGCAGCGGCTCCCAGACCATTACCACCAGCGAGCCGTATTCCCGGGTGGTCACTGCCCTGGATTTCGGCGCCCAGGGCAAGGCGCAGGGAGTGTTCATCCTGCAGCCCCAGGGCAGCGGCACCAACGTCACCTGGTCCTTTTCCTCGGAAATGGGCGGCAGTCCGCTTGCCCGCTGGATGGGGTTGATGGTTTCGCGCATGGTGGGCAAGTCGTACGAACAGGGCCTGCAAAAGCTCAAAACCGTGGTTGAGGAAGAAGCCGGCAGTACCGGCGACAGCTCGCCCGACACGTCCATGCCCCCACCCACCTCTTCCGAGCCGGGAACGCTGGAACCGGAAAATGTCGACCCGGGCATGGAAAACCAGATCATCGAGGGCGACGAAGTCGAGGAGCCGGATACCGACGGCGATGCGCTGGAAGAATTTGATCAGGAAGAGCAGCCCTGACCCGCGCCACTCACCGCACACAAACAGAAAAGGCAGCTTTCGCTGCCTTTTTTATTCGCTCACCGGTAAAACGGCACCGACACCTTACCCACGCCGGGGCGGCTTGCCACTGCCTTTCCGCGGGGCGCCTTTTCCTCGCGCATCTTTGCCCTGGAAGCCTTTGCCGGCACCAGTTTTTGCCGCACCAGCTTTCCCTGTCCCCGCTTTTCCTGCCCCAGCCTTACCGGCGCCGAACTTTGCCGCGGCGGGTTTCTCCGCGACACTTTTTGCCGGGGTGCGTCCGCCGGCAGGTGCCGGGGACTTGCGCAGTTTACGACGCTGGCGCTGCAACGTTTCCTTTTCCGCCTGGGTCAGCGGGCGCTGCCCCAGCTTCGGCAGTCCGGCGGTAATGCACAGGTCGTCGATTTCATTGGGTTCCATTTCGACCCACTGGCCGACGCGCACATGGGACGGAATAAACACGCTGCCATAACGCACGCGCTTCAGGCGGCTGACACGCACCCCCTGGGATTCCCACAGGCGGCGCACTTCGCGGTTGCGCCCTTCCATGACCACACAGTAGAACCAGCGGTTTGTGCCTTCGCCACCGCTCTCCACGATATCGGTGAAGCGCGCCTGACCGTCGTCGAGCAAAACCCCCTTGGTCAGGCGCTTTTTCATTTCATCGTCCACCTGCCCCTGGATACGCACCAGGTATTCGCGGTCGATCACCGATGACGGATGCATCAGTTTGTTGGCCAGCTCGCCGCTATTGGTAAACAGCAACAGGCCACTGGTGTTGAAATCCAGGCGCCCGACGGAAATCCAGCGACCGCTCTTAAGACGCGGCAGACGGTCGTATACCGTGGGGCGACCCTCCGGGTCGTGGCGCGAGCAGATCTCGCCAATGGGCTTGT
>Ga0207814_100415_pt1 | contig 25611 bp, 16 predicted proteins | sample TtaePargueraPR_7_FD_187755 | JGI IMG/M metagenome (GOLD analysis project Ga0207814, IMG submission 187755) | Aerobic enrichment media microbial communities from Bioluminiscent Bay, La Parguera, Puerto Rico - Tt and P1 (2) (SPAdes) | ecosystem: Environmental > Aquatic > Marine > Unclassified ... | reverse complement strand
CGCTCGTCGGACAGCTCGAGTTCCAGGCCGGCGTCGCGCAGCCGCCTCATCAGCGCCTCGCGGTACTGGCCCGGCCGTTCCGGGGCGCGCTCGCCGAGGGCCGCGCGCTCCCGCTCGAGCAGCTCGAGGCGGGTCTCGAGGTCGCGGGCGAGGTCCGCGCCCTCGGAGGCCCGCATCTCCAGCACCTGCTCGAGGGCCGCCTCGAGGGCGGGCTCGATGACGCTCCAGGCGAGCTCCGGGTCGATCCCGCTCTCGTCGAATCCCAGCACTCCGGGCGCGCGCAGGAAGTCGGCGGCCCCGGCGACGACCTGGCGGCCGATCTGGCGGGAGATCTGCGCGAAGGCGGCCTCGAGTCCCTCGGCCAGGGCGAGGTCGACGGTGACCGGCTTGGGCTCGCCGGCGCTGCGGTCGACCTGGACGGACACCTGCACCCGGCCACGCGAGATGCGGGTGAGCGTCGCCTTGCGGATCCGGGCCTCGATCCCGGCCAGCTCGCGGGCGCCCTGGATCACGACCTCGGCCTGCTTGCGGTTCACGCAGGCGATTTCAACGTTGGCGGTGAAGTGGTCGGCGGTGGCGGAACCGCGACCGAATCCGGTCATCGAGTGCATCGTCGTCGGGGTTTCGAAGTGATCAGTCGTCCATCCTGCGCCGCTCCTCGTCGGGCAGGCTCTCGGCGTCGTCCTCGGTCGGGTCGCCGCGGTCCTCCTGCTCGCCTTCCTCGGTGGCCAGCGGGTCCGGATCCGCGTCGGGCTCCTCGTCCTCGCCGGTGAGCAGGCGCTCGAGCCGGTCCCGCGACTCCTCGTCGTCCTCCCGCTGCCGCTTGCGGTGATCCAGCCAGGCGAGGAAGATGCAGGCCTCGTAGAGGAGGTACATCGGCACCGCCATCAGCGAGAGCGTGAGCACGTCGGAGGTCGGCGTGATGACCGCCGCCAGCACCACGATCGCCAGCACCGCGTAGGAGCGGGTGCGGTGCATCATTTCCCAGGACAGCAGGCCGAGCTTGACGAAGACCATCACCACGACCGGGAGCTCGAAGGAGAGGCCGAAGAGCAGCGTGAACTGGGTGGCGAAGCCGATGTACTCGCCGATCCGCCACTCGTTCTCGACGCCCATGTCGAGGCCCCACTCGAAGAAGAAGGCGAGGGCCCGGGGGAGCACCACGTAGTAGGCGAAGGCGACCCCGCCGAGGAACAGGCCGAAACCGATGCCCATGGCCGGCCACAGCATCTTCTGCTCGTGGCGGTGGAGTCCGGGAAGGACGAACTGGAGCAGGAACAGGAGCAGGAAGGGGAAGGAGACGACCAGGCCGGCGAAAAACGCGAGCTTCATCGACAGCATGAAGGTCTCGGTGGGCCGCAGCGCGGACATCATCCGCAGGTTCCCGCGCTGTCCGACCTCCGGATCCGCGCCGGCCCCACGGAGCGCCTCGACGGCCTGGCGGAAGTCCTCGTCGCCCTGCCCGAACTCGTCGACGAATCCCGCCTGTTGGTCCTCGGGCAGCAGGGCTGCGGCGCGCAGGACGCCGACGTAGCGGACCAGCTTGCGGGTGTCCTCGCTGAATCGGGCGAGGTACGAGTCCCGCAGCGGCGGGTCCAGAGAGGCGGCGGCGTCGTGGACGAGCTTGGCGTGGTCCCAGTCGGCGACCGCAAAGCCCTCCGGCAGGTGCTTCTGGTTGTAGTTGTCCCAGACCTCGAGCACCGGCTTGCGCAGGACGTCCATCAGGTAGCTCTGGAAGCCGAAGCAGGCGACCATCGAGACCACCAGGGTGAGGACCATCCGGGTGATCATGATCCTCAGATCCTCGAGGTGCTCGAGGAAGGGCTTCTCCATGTCGGGATTCGCCTTGTCCCGGAGTTGGAAGACCTTCTTGAGGAAATACATGAAACGCGGGCGGATACTTGGCGGGCGGGGGATTCTTTCGCAAGCGCGGATCCGGCCGGCGGCCCCCGCCGGGTGCGGCATCGATCGGGCGGAAGCGGGCCCCCGGGGCGCCCGCGGGCCCGCAGGCCGGGGCGGAAGGGCGTCAACGGAGCTGTCACATTCCGACCGCCGAGCGCCAATTCGGGCGAGCGGGAGGAAAAATGCTCCAAGGAAATCCGTCCCGCGGTGTCGTTAGCTTAGAAGCCGATGTTCTTCGCTTTCGATGAAACCCGCACCCCGTCGAACCGGCCCTGAGCCCCCGGGCGTGCTTTCCTTTGCCCCGATGACCGAGGAGAAGCGCACGCTCCGGGAGGTGTTCGAGGCCGAGGAAGGCCCGCTCCTGCGCTTTGCGTGGGGGATCCTGGGACAGCGGGAGGCGGCGGAGGACATCGTCCAGGAAGCCTTTTTGCGCCTCCACGCGCACTGGGACGAGGTGGCCAACCCGCGGGCCTGGCTGTTCCGCTCGGTGCGCAACCTGGCGCTCAACCACCTGCGGGACCACCGCCGCGAGACGGTGACCGACGAACCGCCGGAGTGGGATGCCGCCGGCGGCCCCGGGGAGCAACTGTCGCGACTCGAGGCCGCGGGCGCCGTCCGACTCCTGTTGGCGGAGCTCGCCGACGACGATCGCGCCCTGATCCAGCTCAAGTACCACGAGGGTCTGAAGTACGCCCAGATCAGCGAGCGGACCGGGATGTCGGTCGGAAACGTCGGCTACAAGCTCCACCACCTGCTCAAGGGCCTGGCCGACAGCCTGCGGCGAATGGGCATCGAGAGTGCCGGAGGCTAGGGAACATCGAACACCGAACGAAGATGAAGGACGAACACGACAAGCCACTGGAGGCGCTCGGTGACGAGGCGCTGGAGGCCCGGGTCGTGGCCTGGGTGCTGGGTGAGGCCTCGCCCTTCGAGGCGGCCGAATTGGAGGAGCGCTGCGGGCGCGAGCCGGAACTGGCGCTGTTGGTCCGCCGGATGCGGGAACTTCACGGGCTGATCGGGGAGAGCGCCGCCCCGGCCGGGCCGGAATGGCGGCTGCCCGACGCCAAGCGGCGCTCCGTGACCGACTTGCTGGGGGTGGAGCCGCCGCAGGCGGTGAAGCGTCGACGCTTTCCCGTGCGCTGGCTCGGCATGGCCGCGGCGGCCTGCCTGATGGGCCTGCTGATCGTGGGCGGGATGGTGACGGTGATGCAGTCGGGGGAAAGGCGTTCGGAGGGATTGGCGGCAGGCGGCGTCGATGCGCCGTCATCGATCAGCTTGGAGGCCCACCGGGACGCCTTCGAGTCGCGGGCAGTCCCTCAGTCGCCGGCGCCTCGCGAGGCGTCGCGTGCCCGCTACCGGGAACTGGCCTCGGACGACTCGCCCTTCACCAGTGGCCGCGAACCCGCCCTGGCGGAGGTCGACGACGAAGTCCGGCACCGGCCGCTGTCGGCACGTCGACCGGCTCCGGCGCCCCGCCTTGAGGCTCCTCCCGAGGAAAGCCCCGTGGACCAGCTCGTGCTGGGCGGTGGACTGCGTTCCGGCGACGGGGCAGTGACCCGGGAGTCGATCGACGCCGTGCTCAACAAGCCGGCGCGCGTCGCCGACAAGGATGCCCTGGCGCAGGTCGAGGAGAAGTCCGGGGAGATGGAGCACGGCTTTGTCGCCGGCGGGCTCGTCTTGGATGGAGTGGATGCCACGAATCCGGGCGCGGGGGGCAACGCACCCGAATTCGGCGAGGTCGCCCTCAAGGAGTCAGGGGTCGAGACGGTCCCGGCGCTGGAGCGGGTGCCGAGCCTCGGGCGTCTCTTCGACGATGGCGAATCGCCGGTCGGGGGCGCCGCGCGAGGCGTCGGCGTGGCCAATGGTCGCGTGCTCGACGAAAGCCTGACCGGCGAAGGGGTCGTGGCAGGGACCCTCGAGATGAAGCAGCTCGGGGGGCGGGGCGCGCAGGTCGAGGGGGCGGCACTCGGCACCGCGGTGGACTTCGACGGGAGTAGCGACCGATTCACTGAGCACGAGTACCGGGAGTCACAGGGCCGAATCGCCGGGCTGGATGGCGGTCTGACCCACGGGCCGGGCGCGAACCCCCTGTGGTCCGAACTGTCGGACGCGCCGGCCTCCGGCGCCACCGCCACCCATCTTGGCTTGCGGCTTGAGCCTGCGCCGGCCTCGCCCACGGGAGGCTTCGGGCGGGATCTCTCGCTGCTGGTCGATCGCGCCGACGAAGCGTCCGGCCAGCGTGGCTGGGCGGGGGAACGGAGCGTGGCGCAGCCGGGGGTGGGCGACAATGCACCCGACTCGTCCGTTTCGTTTCGGGCCGGCAAGGTGGTGACCGGTCCGGACGGCACGTCCCTGTACTCCCTGTCGACCGGCGAGGGGGGGGAGGCGCTGCGGCGACGGGCCGAGGTGGACTTCGGGGTGCCGTCCGACGACGCCCTCCGCCAGCCGCAGGATGGGTTCCCGCTCCTCGACCGTCCGGCGGTCGGTGAGAAGACGCGAAGCGAGGATGAGGGTTTCAACTCCCGTCGCAACTGGCACGCCTTCAGCGTCGATGGGGCGGGGGCGGAGCGTGGGGAATCCGACGCCCGGATGGGAGGGATGGGCGGGGGGGGCTCGGCGCCGGCGCCCGGCAGCGCTTTCGGCAACAGCGCCGACTTCGTCCCGCAGGGCGTCGTCGGAGCCGGTCGCCCTTCGGAGACGGAGACCTTGGGCGATGTCGAGTCCGCCGGCCGGGAGAAACTCGACGCCGTGCGGCGGGGGCTGTACGTCGGCGAGTCCTACTACGCTCTCGGAAAGTTCGAAGAGGCGAAGCAGGAGTACCAGCGGGTCCTCGGGGAGGATCCCAGCAACGCGGAGGCCCGCCGTGGCCTGGATCGGGTGACGCGGGCGAAGAGCGACTACTACCGGGCGGCCCACGACCAGACCCGCGCCGAGTTGCTGGCGGAGGTCGATGCGGCCTGGGAGATCCCGGTTCCCACGGAACCCGGAGGGGCAGCCGATCGCGCGCCCAGCGAGCTCGAGGACCTCGTGCAGCGGCAGCAGGAGCTGGTCGAGGACAAGCGGAAGGCCCTCACCCAGACGATCCGCCAGGACAAGCTCTACTACGACACCAACGGCGACGGGGTGGGGCGCGAGGGCTTCACTTCGCTCGACCGGGCCCGCGATTCGGCGCTGCGCTTCGCCGAGGTCGAGGCGGAGAAGATCAAGCTGGAGAGCCAGCTCGATACGCTGCTGCGCTACGACGGCGACGTGCTCGTCAATTACGCGGCCGGGCTGAACCTTCCCGAGAACACCGTGCGGGAACTGCACCCGGAGCTGCTGGAGAAGGAGCGGGAACTCGAGGCCTTGAAGGTGAAAGGTCTCGCGGCGAACCATCCGGAGGTCCGGAAGAAGGCGCAGGCGCTCGAGGGCGCCCGGAAGGAACTCGACGAGGGAGTCACGTCGCTTCGGGAGACGCTCAACGCCAAGCTCGAGTTGGCCCGGGAGCAGGAGGAGCGGCTGAAGTCGACGATCGCCGCCGAGGAGGGAGAGGCCGTGGTCAGCAGCATCGCGCGGCAGAGCTTCGACGACGCCCGCGCCGACTTCGAGTCCGCCCAGCGCCTGCTGGAGCAGCTCAAGCTGAAGCAGGTGACCGAGGAGATGCAGATGCGGATCACCGAGGATCCGGTGGTGGTGCACGAGGATGCGACGATCGAGAAGCCGGGCTTCCTCTCCCTCGACCGGCGCTCGTCGAGCCGGTCGGTGCTCCAGGTCCGGCCGTCCGCGGCGGCGATGGAGGTGCTTCCGCGAATGGCCACCAGGGACCCCGCGGGGCCGAATTCCTTCGCGACCGAGTTCGAGGTCGTGAGGGCGGACAAGACGCTGCGCGAGGCGATCCGCTCAGCGGACCTGGCGAAGCGGCTGGGTCGCAGCGAGGACCAGTTGGTGGGGGAACTCGGGAAGGAGCTCGAGGTCGACCGGATCGACGGCACCGACTTGCTCGAGCTTCGTTTCAAGCACCACGACGGCGAGCTGGCCAAGGACGTGGTCGAGGCGGTCACCGAGGCGTACCGCAAGCGGCGGGTCGAGCTCGAGAATGAGCGGACCAGCCTGGCGCTGGGCGAGCTGCGCAAAGCGGTGCAGACGCAGCACGAGCGGGTCGAGGACACGCAGCGGGCGATGCAGGGAAGCGTTGCCGCTCCGCCGTCCCCCCCGGCACCGAGCGACGCACTCCGTCGGGCGACCCTCGACAAGATGGCCGAGCTGTCCGCGAGGGACGAGCCCTACTCGACCTTCTCGCTGCACGTCAGCGACGCCTCCTTCAAGCTTGCCGGCGCGGCGATGGAGCGGGGCGAGGTGCCGGCTCCGGAGGGGATCCGCCCCGAGGAGTTCTACAACGCCTTCGACTACGGTGATCCCGGGCCGACGGCGGGCGAGCCGGTCGCCTGCGCGGTCGAGCAGTGCGCCCACCCTGCCTTTCCGCAGCGCAACCTGCTGCGGATCGCGGTGCGGACCGGGGCCGAAGGGCGGGCGGCTTCCACGCCCCTCAACCTGACGCTCCTGCTCGACAATTCCGGATCGATGGATCGCGAGGACCGCGCCGAGGGAGTGAGGAACGCCGTCGACTCCCTGAGCTCGCTGCTCAAGCCCGGCGACACCGTGACGATGGCCGGCTTCGCCCGCCAGCCGCGGCTGCTCGCGGACCGCGTCGACGGCGGCGACGCCGCGCGCCTCAACGGCGTGGTGATGGAGACCCCGAGCGAAGGGGGTACCAACCTCGAGGAGGCGCTCAAGCTCGCGGGAGACCTGGCGATGCGCCAGTTCGGCGAGGGCGCACAGAACCGGGTCGTGCTGTTCACCGACGGGGCGGCGAACCTCGGCGACGCCGATCCCGAGTCGCTCAACGGCAGGATCGAGGAGCTGAGGCAGCAGGGGATCGCCTTCGACGCCGCGGGCTTCGGCGCCGACGGGCTCAACGACCGCCTGCTCGAGCGGCTGACCCGCAACGGCAACGGCCGCTACTACGTCGTCGACCGCCCCGAGGAGGCCGGCCCGGGCTTCGCCCGCCAGCTGGCCGGTGCCTTCCGTCCGGCGGCCGAGAACGTCAAGGTCCAGGTCCGCTTCAACCCGGCCCGGGTGGGGAACTACAAGCTCATCGGCTTCGACGAGCACCGTCTCGCCAAGGAGGACTTCCGCAACGATGCCGTGGATGCCGCCGAGATGGCCTCCGAGGAGGCGGGGGTGGCGGTCTACCAGTTCGAGGTCCTGCCGGATGGCGAGGGCGAGGTCGGAGAGGTCAGCGTGCGCTTCCGCGACACCGCCAGCGGCCGCATGGTGGAGCGCTCCTGGACGATTCCCTACGATCCCCAGGCCCCCGGCTTCGAGGGGGCGAATCCCAGCCTGCAGTTGGCCGGGCTGGCGGCCTTCGCGGCCGAGAAGCTGCGGCAGGCACCGATGGCCGACGCGATCGACTTCCGGGAGATGAAGGAAGTGATGGCCGAGGTGAAGCAAGCCTACGGCAAGAGCGGGCGGGTGGCGGAACTGGAACGCATGATGGGGAGGCTCGACTGAGACGACCGCGAAGCCGGGGAACGGAGGAGGTGGAGAAGATTTACGGCGGGTTTACCCAAGAAACCGAGGCAGCAGGCAGAATCACCCTTGAAACGATGATGAAGACGAAACGATTGGAGCGATGGATGGCGCGCGGTGCCTTGTGGCTCGCCCTGCTCGCGGGAGCGGAGTCGGGGCACGGGCAAGGGGTCGGCGACGGGGTGGCGGTGCTGCCGGTCGACAGGGTGCGGCAGCAGGCGCCGCTGTTCTTCTCGGTCACGGCGGACACCACGGTCACCGCGCAGGAGCGACGGGTGGACGAGGAGGTCCGCCTCAAGGTCAGGGTGCTTCAGGGACGGGCCGAAACGATCACCGTCGGCCTCTCCGGAGAGGGCGAGGTGACCGGCGTGGACGGGTCCGAGCTGGTTTCCTGGGCGGTGCGCCGGGAGTCGGACGGTTCGCGCTTCCTCGACCTCAAGCCGAAGCTGCCGCAGGCCGACCCGCAGCCCTTGGTGCCGCGCGGGCAGCTGGTGCCATGGCAGTCGTACTTCGCGAATCCCGGGATCTACCGCCCGGCTCCGGTGGTCGAGCCCCGGACGGACGGCCCGGCGGAGTTGGACTTCACCGTCCGCATCGCCCACGAGTTCGAGACGGGCGAGGTGTTCGGCCTGACGCTGCCCGGGCCGGGCAAGGCGGTCGGTTTCGCGTCGACGGTGCGCCTCAACCAGGCGGCGGGCTACAAGGCGAAGCTGCTGGAGATCTCGGGGCTGAGCCGGATCGAGGGTGAGGCCCTGCGCTTCGAGGGCAGCGGAATCGCGAACCTGCGGGTCAAGGTGATCCCGGTCGGCGGCGAGGATCCGGAGATCGAGCTGATCGAGCCGGCACTGGTCGGCACGGTGCACGACGACAGCGTTTCGTTCGTGCTGCGTGCCCGGGTTCGGGTGAACCAGGTGGAGGCCGCGGTTCCGCTGTTCGATGGCGCGGCGCTGCGGGGCACGACCTCCGGCGAGAACTGGCATGTCCGGCTCGCGCGGAAGGGCGACGCCTGGGTCCACGAGCTGGTCGGCGACCGAGAGGGTGAGTCGCTGCTGGAGATCCCCTTCGAGGTGGGGATCGGCCGCAACGGCGACTGGCACCGGGTCGGCTTCCGCATGCCCTCGGGAACGATCGTCCCGGTCCGGCTGGAGGGTCTCGGCGAGGGCGTGTCCTTCGAGGCCGCCGAGCCGGTGGTCCCGGAGCGCTCCGGCGGCCGCTGGGAGGGTTTCCTCAACGCCGCCGGCGAGGCGCGCTTCGCCTGGAAGGAGGGCGGCGACGAGTCCGACGGCGCGCTGTTCTTCTCGTCGAGCGAGGTCAGCGAGGTCCGGGTCGGCGCGGGTTTGGTACGGCAGGCATCGGAGCTCCGCTTCCGGATCCTCCAGGGCAAGCTCGAGAAGATCCGCCTGGCGATCGGCGGCGAAGGCGAGGTGCTGTCGGTGGCGGGGCAGCAGGTGCTCGGCTGGAACGTCCGCGAGGCCGACGGGGCCCGCTTCCTCGACGTCGACCTGAGCCGGCCGATCGAGGGTTCGGGGCAGCTGGTGGTCCAGGCGCAGGCGGCGCTCGGCACCTTTCCCGTCAAGGCCGTGCCGATGCGCTGGACACCGGAGGGGACGCTGCGCCACAGCGGCCACCTGCGGATCGCCAACGAGGGCGCGGTGCGCCTCGAGATCCTCGATGCCGAGGGGATGATGCAGCTCTCGCCCGAGCAGTTTCCGGGCGGTGCCGCGCCGGAGGGGCTGCGCCAGGTGTTCGTCTACCGCTTCCCCTCCGCCGAGCACTCCTACCAGGTGGCGGCGGACCGGGTGCTGCCGGAGGTCTCGGTGTCGGAGGTGACGATCTACGAGATGGGCGAGACCGACCGGGTCGTCGCGGCCGGGCTCGAGCTCGACATCCGGGAGGCGCCGGTGCGCGAGTGGACCGTCGGCATCCCCGAGGGCTTCGCGGTCGCCGAGGTCCAGGGCGCGGCGGTCGCGGACTACAGCGTGGCCAGCGAGGCGGAGAATGGCGTGCGGCTGCTCAAGGTCCTGTTCGGCGGCCCGGTGGCCGGACGCCAGCTGTTGTCGCTGCGGCTGGAGCGGAACCAGGCCGCCGAGGTCGGCGACTGGGTCCTTCCCGCGCTCACCCATCCCGACGCCCGCGCGGCGCGGGGTTACATCGGGGTCGCGACCGCTCCCGGCTACCGCGTGGTGACCGGTGCGAGCGGGGGGCTGGTGGAGACCCCGGTCGACTATTTCCCGAAGAAGCAGCGGGGGCTGCAGCAGACCTTCCGCATCCGGGAGGAGATGTGGTCGGTGACCATGCAGGTCGAGGCGCTCGGGCAGAGCGTGCAGGCCGACGTGTTCCACCTGTACTCGCTGAAGGAGGGGGTGGCCTATGGCAGCGTGGTGGTGAACTACTTCGTCGTGGGAGCTCCCTCGAACGAGTGGCGCCTGCAGGTCCCCGAGGGGATCGGCAACGTCGCCGTCACCGGCCAGGGCGTCGGTCGCGACTGGCGCCAGGAGGGGGACACCCTCATCGTCCCGCTGGTCCGCCCGGCCCTCGGTGCCTCGACCATCCTCGTGACCTTCGAGCAGCCGATGGGCGCCCGCGGGGGGACGATCCGCCCGGGCGAGGTGCGGCCGCTCGAGGTCCAGTCGGAACGCGGCTACGTCCAGGTGACGAGTCCGCTTCAGATGAACTCGACGGTGGCGACCGAGGACGGTTCGCTGCTCAAGATCGACGCCTCGGAACTGCCCACCGAGTACCGCCTGCTGTCGAGCGCGCCGACGCTCGAGGCCTGGCAGTACACGGCAGGCGACATCGACATCGCGATGGACGTGGAGCTCTACGACACCGGCGAGACGATCGGCGAGATCGTCGACTTCGCGTCGCTTGCGAGCCACGTGTCGCGCGACGGGCAGGTGGCGACCACCGCCCGCTTCTTCGTCCGCTCGAAGGCCTCCTCGAGCCTCGGGGTGACGCTTCCGGGCGGCGCCCGCCTGTGGGAGGCGGTGGTGGCCGGGGAGCGGGTCAACGCGCGGGAGGACGACGACCGTGGCGTCACGCTCGTGCCTCTGCCGCTGCAGGTGGACCCGAACGAGCCGATCGAGGTGGTGCTCCGCTACGGCCAGGCGCTGGGCGCGGGGACCCTCGAGCTGGAGGCGCCGCGCATCGGGGCCGCCACCGCGGTCGCCAGCTGGGAGGTGACCGGCGACGAGGGCCGGCGCCTGCTGCCGAAGGGGGGGACGGCCGAACTGGTGCGGCCGGTGCGGACCGAGTCGGGATTCGAGTGGCTTGCCAACCAGGGGCGCCAGGTGGCGCCGGTGGTGCTGGTGCTCGCGGCGCTCGGCCTCGTCCTTCACCGGATCCGCCCGGTGGCGGTGCTCGGCTGGGTCTCGCTGGCGGGGGCGATCGTGTGGTCCTTCGCGCTGGCCCGCGAGGCATGGCTGAGCCGGCGCCCGAACCTCGGCACCCTGGAGTATACGTCGCCCGCCGTACTTTCGGAGCACCCGCTGATGGTGAAGCTCGCGAACGTCGAGCCATGGCAGGCCCACCTGAGTTCCTCCGGGTTGCTGCTCGCCCTCGCCGGGGTGGCGTGCCTCGTCTGGGCGCTGCTGAGGGCCGTCGGCGGCGACAGCCATGTGCGGCTGCTCATCGGAGCGGGAATCGCGCTGGTCGGCTACGGCCTGCTCGCCCAGCGGGGCGGGGCGGTGCTCTTCTTCGTGGTGTTCGGCCTGGCGCTGTTCGCGGGCATGCTGGTCCCGTGGACGGTGGCGTTCTTCAAGGGGCTCAAGCGCAAGCCCGCGGCCGCGGCCGCCGCGATGATCGTGCTGACGGGAGTGGTCGTCGGGGACCGCGCGGAAGCGGCGGATCCGGCGGAGTCGATGACCCAGCGCTGGGTGCTCGACGAGGGCCGCCTGCACGGCGAGCTCGAGGTCCGGGTCCGCGCCGACGAGGCGGGCGAACGCTTCCACCTGCTCTCCGCACCGGCCTCGCTGGTGGCCTTCGAGGGCGCGGGCATCCGGGTGAGCAAGGAGGGCGGCCACTACTACGTGGTCGCTGCGGCCCCCGGGGTGTTCGAGGGGACGGCGGGCTTCGAGATGGCGGTGCCCAGCCCGCAGGAGGGTTGGACCGTGCCCTGCGGACCGGCGGCGGTGCAGGTGGTGAGGGTCGAGATGACCGCGCCGGGCTGGAGCTTCCATGCCGAGGGCGCCGCCCGGGTGAGCGGGCTCGATGGCTTGGGCGAGGACCGCAGCGGGGCGGAGATCGTGATGGGGCCCGGCGGCGCCTCGCCGGTCCGGGTGCGGCCGAAGCAACGCGACGCCAGCCGCGAGGAAACGAGGTTCTACAGCGAGGTGTCCGACCTCTACGTGCCGGGCCCCGGCGTGGTCAACGGGCTGCATCGCGTCTCGCTGCGCCCGGCCCAGGGCGTGGTCAAGGAGCTGGTGCTCACGATTCCCGAGGGCTTCACCGTCGGCGAGGTGGGCGAGGGCCCGGTGGGGCGCTGGCGCTTCAACCCGGAGAGCCGCCAGCTCAAGGTCGCGGTGGAGCCGGCGCAGGAGAGTCCCTTCGCCTTCAGCGTGGCGACCCAGCGCGCGACCGGTCCCCTGCCGGTCGACCTGGACCTCGCCCCGCTGCGGGTCGCCCAGAGCGCCGGGGCGGTCGGGATGCTCGGCCTGGCCTTCGGCGGCGAGGCGCAGCCGGAGCAGCTCGAGCCGGAGGGGATGAGCGGCGTGAATCCGGACGACTTCGATGGCGCGCTGCTTCCGAAGGACCGCGAGGGACGGCCGCTGGCGGTGCTGCAGAAGGTCTACCGCTACGGCGCCGAGGCCGCCAACCTGGGGCTGCGGGTGGCTCCGGTGGCCCCGGAGATCCGGGCCGAGCTGGTGCAGACGCTGGTGCTCAGCGACGACCGCATGGTGCTCGCCGCCGACCTCACCGCGGCGATCACCCGGGCCGGGGTGTTCAAGCTGACCGTCGAACTGCCCGAGGGGCTGGAGGTCGAGGCCGCCACCGGCCCGGCGCTCGGGCACTGGACGGAGAGCCGCGACGGCGAGACGCGGCTGCTGACGCTGCACCTGAAGGGCCAGACCCTCGGCGAGCAGAAGTTCTCGATCTCGCTGGCGGGGCCCTCGCCGGGCAGCCAGGACTCGTGGAGCGTGCCGCGGCTCGCCCTGCGCGATGCCGCCCGCCAGCGGGGAACGCTCACCGTGGCGCCGGAGCGCGGGCTCCAGGTGCGCGCGGTGTCCCGCACCAACGTTTCCCAGCTCGATCCCAGCGAGGCGGGAGTGCCGCGCCCCGGCGCCCTGGCCTTCAAGCTGCTCCAGGCCGACTGGGAACTGGCGCTCGCCGTCCAGCAGCTCGATCCCTGGGTGACCGCGCAGGTGCTCCAGCAGGTCACGCTGCGCGAGGGCCAGTCGCTGACGCGGGCGCGGGTCGTCTACCGGATCGAGAATGCCGCCCGCAAGGCCCTCCGGGTGCGGGTGCCCGGACTCGACGAGCGGGCCCGCGCCACCGTGCGGGCCACCGGTCCGGCGGTCGGCGACTTCGTTCCGGTGCCCGACGAGGAGGGCCTGTGGGAGATCCGCTTCCAGCGGGGGGTGGCCGGCGAGACCCCGGTCGACATCGAGTTCGAGCAGGCCAACGGCGAGGACGAGCGGGCGATCACCACGCTGGAGCTGGTGGACGTACGGCAATCGACGTATTTCGTCACGGTCCGCACCGCGGGCCGCCTGGTGGCGACGGTCTCGGAGGTGGTCCGGGGATGGCAGAAGTCGGAGTGGAACCTGGTGCCGCCGGCGCTGCGCGAGGACCGGACCGGCGAGCTGCCCGAGTTCGTCTACCGCGTGGCCGAGGCCGAGGGGCCGCTCGGGGTCCGCGTGGCGTGGCACGAGCTGGCGGGCTCGGAGAGCCTCCGCGTGCTCGAGGGGCGGCTGGCGACCCTGGTGTCGCTCGAGGGGGCGACGATCACCACCGTGGAGCTGAAGATCGACGCCAGCGAGGAGGCGACCCTTGCGCTGACCCTGCCGGACAAGGCGACGCCCTTCAACCTGCTGGTCAATGGCGAGGGGGTGCCGCTGGTGCGCGACGGGGAGACCTGGCGCTTCTACGTCCGGCCGTCCCCGCTGCCGGACCAACCGGCGCTGGTGCGCTTCGCCTACGGGCTGGAGAGCGCCCGCGGGGCGCTTCAGGCGCCGAGCCTCAGCGTGCCGCTCGAGAACCTGGTGTGGGACGTCTACGTGCCGGAGGGCTGGGCGCTGTCCGGAAGCCGCGGCGACTTCGAACTGGTGGACGAGTCGGACGTCGAGGAAGTCGGGCTCCGGCAGTACCTCGCGGCGATGGCGCGTCGACGCGCCGAGGGCAAGGCGATGGCGGTGGCGGAGCTCGACCAGGGCTACGCCTGGCTGCGCACCGGCGAGCAGGACAAGGCCGGCGAGGTGCTCGGCAAGGCGGCCCGCAACGGCTTCCTCGACGAGGCCTCGAACGAGGACGCCCGCGTCCAGTTCCGCAACCTCAAGATGCAGCAGGCGGTGCTCGGCCTGAACACCCGCCGCCAGCGGATGTACCTCGACAACAAGTTCAGCGGGCTCGACGCGCAGAACCAGCAGCTCGAGCAGGCGGCGGAGGACAACCCGATCCTCCAGGGGCGCTTCAACTACGACCCGCAGTCCTTCGACCGCCTGATGGTCGGCAACTCGGCCGAGGAAACCAGCGCGCTGAAGACGATCGCCAGCTGCATCGTCGACCAGCAGATCCAGGTCGAGGGCGCGCGCGAGGCGCTCGATGTCGAACTGCTCGGACTTGGCAAGCGCCTGCGCTTCACCCGCAGCCTCCAGGTCGAGGGCGACCGCCCGATGGCACTCGAGCTCGACCTGCGTCGGGAGCGCAACCGCGGTTGGTTCTACGGCGGCCTGGTCGGCGCGCTGGCCGCCGGGGTGGTGGTGGTCGGGATGCGCAAGGGCCGCTGAGCCGAGGGTCCCGGCTGCTCAGTAGATCCACGGCAGCAGCCGCCGGGTCCGGCGGGCGTAGTCATCGTAGTCGGGGAAGCGGCGGCTCAGCCGCCGCTCCTCGCTGCGTGCCTTGGCGTCGAGGAACACCGCGGAAGCGGCCGCCAGCGCGAGCGATGGCATGCTTTGCCAGCCGAGCGCCCAGGCAAGGGAGAGCAGGATCACGCTGGTGTAGAGCGGATGGCGCACCACCCGGTAGACCCCGCCTTGCACCAGGCCGGCGCCGGGTTTCGGCTCGGGGAAGATCGTGCGCGCCGCCCCGAGCCGGGCAACTCCGCCGAGGCCGAAGCAAGCGCCGGCCGCCAGCAGGACAAGCGCCAGCGGGAGGCTCCACGAGTTCCGCCACGAGCTCGCTCCCAACGGCCCGGTGGCGAGCGTGCCGAGCATCAGGACCCACTGCGAGATCACCCAGAAACCGCCCCGCTCCCGGAAGCGGGCGGCGGGGCCGGTGCCCTCGGAGCTTGCTCGGCGGGGATTCATGACGGCGGATGACGCGTCGCGGCGCCACGCGGGCCATGCCAATCCCCGCCCGGCTTCCGGGCAATCGAAATCCCTTCCTCCTGACAAGGCGTCCTCCGGGGCGGGGAGGGTTCGGGAGCGCTTCGCCGCTTCGAGAACCGAACGGTCTTCCTCACTCGGAACGCAGCCAGCAGGAGCCTCGGCGCGACTCCGGACGGTGCTCGAAGGAACTCGTTCCCGGCAGGCCTTCCTTCTCGCAGAGCTCGATGGCGCGGCCCCCGGCGATTTGCCGGGGGCGCCGGAGGGTGGTCACTCAGGACTCGCCTTCCTCGACCTTCCAGGTGGTCTCGACGTTGCCCTCCTTGGATCCCTCGGGGGCCACGTGGACGGCCCGGATCATCTCGAAGTTGAGGGCCAGCGACTCCATCGGGGGTTCCGAATCGGCCGCTGAGGATCCACTCACGCTGTAGCTGGTGACCCGGACGTTGCTGAGTTCCCAGATGAAGTAGGTGCGCTCGCCATTCGGGTCGGACTGCGTGAGATGGATCTCGACCTTGGGGAACACCTTGCCCTTGACCGCGGCTTCCAGCAGCTTCGGCGTCGCCTTGCTCATCGGGACCTCCACCTTGAAGTCGCCGGCCTCGACCCGGGGAGGGGCATCGGATCCCTCCGGGATGGAGCGGAAGATCGGGCTGCTCATGGACTGGATGATGATCCAGTCCTTGTGGCCGCTGTCGGTGGACTCGCCCTTGATGTCGCCGCACCTGAGATAGCCCGAAGCATCGGCGGTCGACGCGGCGGCGAGCAGGGCGGTGGCCATCAGGAGAGGGCGCAGGAACGGTGCGAAGTGGTGTCGGAGGTTGATTCTCATGATCGGTCTCGGGTTGGATGTTTGGGAGTGGCGACTCGGAGTCGTCGCACCCGATTCGCGATCCGGGGCGGACGATTTCAAAGTCCCGACCGAAGCTGCCGCAAGGCCGGATGCCCGGGGCCTGCGTTGTCCGGGGAAGCCGGCGCGGAAGCAGCTGGGGTCGATCACCGGGCCCGAATCCGCTTCACGATCGTTCCCGCGTGCCCGGACCGTGCTCCCGGGCGCTTCACCGAAACAAACACAGGTCGCTCCCCAATCTTTGGTGTAGACCCCGCTCAGCAGAGCTCTCGGCCCGCCCGAAACGCCATCACCCGACCCCAGCGAGCTGGAGTCGGGTGATGGCGGACCGGGAGGGATTGCCTCCACTCCGTTCCGGCGATTCCAGTTTGGGTGCCCCGCCGGGCACTGGAAGTATGCCGCCGTCAGGGACGGCTTCCCGAATTCAAACCCGATTCGCTTCGCTCAGCAGAGCTCTCGGCCCGCCCGAAACGCCATCACCCGACCCCAGCGAGCTGGAGTCGGGTGATGGCGGACCGGGAGGGATTCGAACCCTCGATACCCTTTTGGAGTATACTCCCTTAGCAGGGGAGCGCTTTCGACCACTCAGCCACCGGTCCGGGTCGCGGGTCGGCGGCGTTTGAACCACAGCAACCGGGGATGGTCAATGGTCCCGAGCGAAAAATCGGCGCCGCCCCGATGGCTTGAACTCCCGGCCGCAGCGGCGACGCTGCTGGGGAGATGAAGGGACCATGGATCGCACTCGCGGCCGGGGCAGCGCTGATCGCTTCCTGCGGCTTGGGAGAGGGCGGGGATGAGGAGGAGGCGAAGCCGTCGCCGAGCGCTCCGAAACTCGTCGGCCGGGTGGCGACGGTGCACTCGACGGAGGGCTTCGTGCTCGTCGAAGGCTACGGGGACCACACCCTCGGCGAGGGCCTGGTGCTGTCGGGCCTCGGCGCGGACGGGCGGACTTCGAGCCTGCGCGTCACCGGCGAGCGGATGGGGCGTTTTGCAGCGGCGGACCTGCAGTCGGGCGAGGTGAGGGTGGGTGACGTCGTGTATGCCCGGGTCCTCGACTTCCCGGAGGAGGCGGAGGCTCCCGCCGAGAGGGCCTCGCCCGGCGATGGCAGCCCAAGCCCCTGAATGCTCGGAAATTTGAGAGAATCCGCCGAGGTGGCACCGAAAATTTTCAATTTAGGTCTTGCTTACAGTTCGGGCCCGTTGCTAAGTTGCGCCGCGCAAAGGCTGTGCTCCCTTACATGTCCCGAAACATGAACACTACAACCAGCCATGAAATTGAGCACCCAGGGTTCTCAGAACCCGACTCTGCATGCAGATGCAGATCGCCTCGCTGACTTCGTCCTCTTCACGCAGCGCAGCTGCATTTTGAACCTGTCGACGGAGCTCAACAAAGGCAACGTGTCGTTCCCCCAATTCTTCCTTCTGGCCTACCTCTCGAGCGAAGAGTATCTGACGATGTCGGATATCGCGAAGAAGATGGGCCACTCGACCGCGGCGGCCACCGGCCTCGTGGATCGGCTGGAAAAGCTGGGCTACGTCGAACGTGTCCACGCCGCCGAGGACCGCCGGAAGATCATGGTCCGCATCACCCAGAAGGGCATCGAACTGGTGTCCAAGATGCGGAAGGAGATCGCCTCGGACCTCGCCTCGATTCTCTCCGAAATGGACGAGGATCAGGCCGAAGCGGTAGAACACACCAAGCGCGCCTTGAAGAGCCGCGCCATGGCGTGAGCGATCGAGTTCGCTGACAGACGTCCCCCTATTTGGCGGATCGATTGCGCCCCCGTTACGCAGCCCGCGTGACGGGGGCGCTCTCTTTTTGGCGCTCGGTGAGGACCGCCGGGGAGCGATCTTGCGACTGAGCCGCGGAGGGGCTTGGAATCCGAGAGCGCGTGGACTCGGTGCACTCCGAGGGCCAGGACGTCGTGCCCGGCTTGCCCAGGCCTGATCGAAGCTGCCTGGAAGGGGTGCCGGGCCCCGGGCGGCGATGCCTCCTGGATTCATCCGATCGTTCCCGCCCCCGACGCCCGCGGCGGGGTTTTCCCGGCTGTCGGAACCCCGAGAGGCGCCGGGAGAGATTGGGATTGCGGTGGGGGGTGGGTTTGTGGTCGGGAAGGGGCCGGGATGAGGGAGGGTGAAGCGTTTCTCGAGCCACTGCGGGCAGTGGAAGGGCTGGTCGTGGACTGGATCGACCGGGTTCCGGGCGTGCCGGTCGAGGGCGAGCGGGACGAGGTGCTGGGCCGGCTTCGTCCGGCGCACGCGACGCGGGTCGGGGAGGTCTTCGGTCGGGACCGGTGGTGGCGCGCCGAGCAGGTGCACGGTTGCGGTGTCGCCCTGGTGCCGGGCGCGGAACTGCAGCCGGCGGGCGACGGCTTGCCGGTGGTGCCGGGGGTCGATGGACTGATCACCGGACGGCCGGGCGAGGTGCTCGGGATCTACGTCGCCGACTGCGGCGCGATCTGGCTGGCGGATCGGCGGACGGGGGCGATCGCCCTGCTCCACTCCGGCAGGAAGGGCACGGAGATGGGGATCCTCGGGGTCGCGGTCGAGCGCATGCGGGAGAGCTTCGGAAGCCGGCCGGAGGATCTCGTCGGCGTGCTCGGGCCGTGCATCCGCCCGCCGCACTACGAGGTCGACTTCGCGGCGGAGATCGTGCGCCAGGCGCGCGAGGCGGGAGTCGGCGAGTTCCATGACTGCGGGCTCGACACCGCGTCGTCGCAGCGCTGCTACAGCTACCGGATGGAAAAGGGTCGCACCGGGCGGATGCTGGCGCTGATGATGCGCGCGGAGGCATGAGCGACACCCTGACGATCGAGGCCCCGGCGAAGCTGAACCTGTCGTTGAGGGTGCTGCGTCGCCGGGACGACGGCTTCCACGAGATCGAGTCGCTGATGGTGCGGCTTCCGGGGCTCGTCGACCGGCTGGAGTTCCGGCGGGCCGACGAGGATGCCTTCCGCTGTGACCGCGACGACGTCCCCGCGGATGCCAGCAACCTGGTGATCCGGGCGCGCGACCTGTTCCGGCGGGAGACCGGGCGGGACGACCCGGTCCGGATCGAACTCGCGAAGCGGATTCCCCATGGCGCGGGGCTCGGCGGCGGGAGCAGCGACGCCGCGGCGACCCTGCGTGCGCTCGACGCGATGTGCGGCACCGGCCTGCCGGGCGGGCGCCTGATGGAACTGGGGGCGGAGATCGGGTCGGACGTGCCGTTCTTCCTCGGCGGACCGGCGGCAAGGGTCGGCGGACGCGGGGAACGCATCGAAGCGGCGGAGGCGGTGCCGATGGAGGTGTTGCTCCTGAAGCCGTCCTTCGCGGTGGCGACGGCCGACGCCTACGGTCGCTGGAGGGAGTCGGTCGAACTTCCGGGGGTGCCCTACGGGCGCCAGCGGGTCGGGCCCGTGGAACTGGTCAACGACCTCGAGCGGCCGGTGTTCAGCAAGCACCTCTTCCTTGCCGAACTGAAGTGCTGGTTGCTGGAGCAGGCCGGGGTTCGGGCGGCGATGATGAGCGGCTCCGGGTCGACGGTGTTCGCGGTGCTCGATTCGGGGGACATCGCGGTGGGTATCGCCGGCCGGGCCCGGGAGGCGCTCGATCCGACCCTGTGGTGGTGGGCGGGTTCGCTGGAGGGTTGAGACTCTCCGGTTGGCGGTTAGAGTGACCCGATGAGACACCTTCTCCCCCTGCTCGTGCTTCTTGCCGGAGTCTGGACGCCGGTCCGGGCGCAGGAAGTTCCCGATCCTCCCGCGATGGAGAAGATCGAGAGCGGGGCGCAGCGGCTGCGGGCCCTGATTCCGGACCTGGTGGCGGAGGAACAGGCCCTCAAGGAGAAGGCCGCGGAGCTGGCCGCCGCCACCGAGGAGGAGGTTATCGAGGAACTCAAGCAGGAGGTGGCGACGCGCGACCAGCGGGTGCGGCAGATGCGTGCGAACTTCCGGACCATCGCCACCGGTGTCGACGCGACCAGCTACCAGAGCGAGGCCGAGGCGTCGGTTTCCTGGAAGCAGAACCTCGAGGACATCATCGCACCGATCAGCCGCGAGGTCCGGGAGATGACCGAGGGGCCGCGGGAGATGGAGGAGTTGCGCAGTGAGCTGGCCGTCTGGGAGAAGCGCAAGGCGCTCGCCGGGGCGGCGCTGGCCCGGCTCGAGGAGCTTGCGGGCCAGGTCGAGTCCGAGGCGATCCAGGCGGAGCTCGAGACGGCGCGGGAGTTCTGGGAGAGTCGCGAGGGCGAGGCGGTGAGCCAGACCGAGGTGCTCAAGCAGCAGATCGAGGAGCGGGAGGCCAGCCGGCAGACCACCTGGGAGCGGGTGTCGGGCTTCCTCGCGGAGTTCTGGAGGAGCCGGGGGCTCAACCTGCTGCTGGCCGTGGTGCTCGCGGTGGTGGTGTTCTGGGGCTCGCGCAAGGCCCACCGGATGTTCCGGCGGGTCAGCCCCTTCCACCGCAAGGGCGGCAACAACCTGGCGGCGCGCTCGGCCGACCTGGCGTGGTTGATCGGCTCGATCCTGCTCGCCGTGGTCGCGGTGGTCGTGGTGTTCTACGTGCGGGGCGACTGGCTGCTGCTGGCGCTCTCGATCGTCGCGATTCTCGGCGTCCTCTGGGCGTCGAAGCAGGCCCTGCCGCCGTACCTCGAGCAGATGCGGCTGATCCTCAACCTCGGGCCGGTGCGCCAGGGCGAGCGGTTGGTCTACCAGGGGGTGCCGTGGCGGGTCGACAAGCTGAACTTCTACTGCGAGTTCAGTAATCCCGAGCTGTCCGGCGCGGTGCTTCGGCTGCCGGTGCGGGACGTGATGCCCCTGCACTCGCGGCCGGCGCCCGTGAAGGAGCCGTGGTTTCCGACCCACCTGGACGACTGGGTGGTGCTGGGCGACGGGACCTACGGCAAGGTGATCCAGCAGAGCCCGGAGCAGGTCGTGGTGCTGAGGCTCGGCGGAAGCCTCAAGACCTACCCGACGTCGGAGTTCCTCGGGCAGACCCCGGAGAACCTGTCCCGCGGCTTCCGGATCAGCTCGACCTTCGGGATCGACTACCAGCACCAGGCCGAGTGCACCGAGGAGATCCCGGAGGTCTTCCACGAGGCGCTCGAGCGGGTGCTGATCGAGAAGTTCCACCGCGAGCACATCCGCTCGATCAAGGTCGAGTTCGCGAGCGCCGGGGCGTCGTCGCTCGACTACGCGATCCTGACCGACTTCTCGGGCGAGCTCGCCTCGCGGATGAACGTCATCCAGCGCCTGGTCCAGCGGGTGTGTGTCGACGTGTGCAACGAGCGCGGCTGGGTGATCCCCTTCACCCAGATCACCGTCCACCAGGCCTGAGGTTCAGGGGCGGGCCCGCAGCAGGTTGCGGCCGCTCCACAGGTAGTTGGCGCCGGAGATCACGGTCAGGGCCACCGAAAGCCAGAGCGAGGCGGGCATCAGCCAGCCGCCCGCGGCGGCCGGCCGGGCGAGCTGGAGCAGCAACGAGGCCACCGGTCCGGGCTCGTCCAGGTGGGAGAAGGCGAGGTGGACCAGCGCGGTGATGACGAAGGTCAGCTGGAAGGTCGTCTTCCACTTGCCGAGGCGGTCGGCGGCCAGCACCTGCCCGGCCTCGATCGCGATCTGCCGGAGGCCGGTGACCAGGAACTCGCGGCCGATGATCACCGCGGTGGCCCACACCGGGGCGAAGCCCTCGACCGACATGAAGACGAAGGCGGAACACACCAGGATCTTGTCGGCCAGGGGGTCGAGCAGCTTGCCCAGGGGCGTGACGAGTCCCATCCGCCGGGCCAGGTAGCCGTCGAGCCAGTCGGTCGCGGCGGCCACCGAGAAGGCGATCAGGGCGACGAGGTGGCCCGTCATCCCGGCGATCTCCATGCCGATCACGAACACCGCGGTGAGTACCAGCCGGGACAGGGTGATCGCATTCGGGAGGTTCACGGCGGGAATGTGCGGAATCGATGGATTCTTGGCAACAAGGGGTTGCGCGGAAGGTCCGACCTGTCATACAGCCCAGCCGTCATCCCAACCGATCCAAGATCATGAGCAACAGCGATTTCGGCCTCATCGGCCTGGCCGTGATGGGCCAGAACCTCGTCCTCAACGTGGAGTCCCGAGGCTTCCAGGTCTCCGTCTACAACCGCACCACCTCGGTCACCGAGGAGTTCGTCGCGGCCCACCCCGACAAGAAGCTCGTCGGGACCCAGTCCCTCGAGGAGTTCGTCCAGAGCCTCGCCCGTCCCCGCAAGGTCATGATCATGGTCAAGGCCGGCGGCCCGGTCGACGCCGTGATCGAGTCGCTGATCCCGCTGCTCGACAAGGACGACATCATCATCGACGGCGGCAACTCGCTCTACACCGACACCGAGCGGCGCGACGAGTGGTGCTCGAAGGAGGGCCTGCGCTTCATCGGCGCCGGCGTGTCCGGCGGCGAGGAGGGCGCGCGCAAGGGGCCGTCGATCATGCCCGGCGGCCCGGCCAGCACCTGGGAGGTGATGAAGCCGATCTTCGAGAGCATCGCCGCCAAGGTCGACGGCGTGCCCTGTGTGACCCACATCGGCCCCGGCGGCGCCGGGCACTTCGTGAAGATGGTCCACAACGGCATCGAGTACGGCGACATGCAGCTGATCTGCGAGGCCTACAACATCTTCAAGGCGGCCGGATTCAGCAACGACGAGCTCGCCGGGATCTTCGCCGACTGGAACGCCGGCGACCTCGAGTCCTTCCTTATCGAGATCACCGCCAACATCTTCAAGCAGAAGGACCCCGAGACCGGGAAGGACATCGTCGACCTGATCGTCGACAAGGCCGGCCAGAAGGGCACCGGCCGCTGGACGATGATGGCCGCGATCGAGCAGGCGGTGCCGCTCTCGTGCATCGGCGCCTCGGTCGAGGCCCGGATCCTGTCCTCGATGCGCGACCAGCGGATCGCCGCCTCGAAGGTCCTCAGCGGCCCGAGCAACACCGAGATCGAGCTCGGCGAGGTGAGCAAGGAGCAGCTGGTCGAGATGGTTCGCGACGCGCTCTACGCCTCCAAGATCGTCTCCTACGCCCAGGGCCTGGACCTCATTGCGAAGGTCGGGGCCGACAAGGGATGGGCCCTCGACCTCGGTGCGATCGCCCGCATCTGGCGCGGCGGCTGCATCATCCGCGCGAGGTTCCTCAACCGGATCACCGAGGCCTACGAGGGGGCGGAGCAGCCCACCAACCTGATGCTCGCCCCGTTCTTCACCGACATCCTCACCAAGGCCCAGGGGAACTGGCGCAAGGTGGTCGCCCTGGCCTGCGTCAACGGCATCCCGATCCCCTCGTTCGCCGGCTCGCTGGCCTACTACGACAGCTACCGGAGCGAGCGGCTGCCGGCGAACCTGCTGCAGGCGCAGCGCGACTTCTTCGGCGCCCACACCTACGAGCGGCTCGACAAGCCCGAGGGCGAGTTCTTCCACACCGAGGACTGGCCCGAGCTGATCAGCTGAGCGGGCAAGGCTTCCGCCTTCGCGGGGTCACGGGGCGACCCGTGGCCCCGCTCTGCTACAGGCGCCCGGCCTCGGGCGGCTGGTTCGGGTCCGGCAGGATCTCGGCCAGCTCGAAGTCGATCATGCAGAAGCGGCCGGCGCGGTTGTCGTAGGTCACGTTGCGACGCTCGGCGTCGAGGTGGCGCACCCCGTAGTGGCTCTCGAGCTCGGCGAAGAGCTGCTTGACCCGCTCGCTGGAGATGCTGGGCGCCGGCTGGCCGCAGGAACTGGTGACGATGTAGAGCTCCTCGGGGTGTTCCTCGAGCAGGCGCGGGACGTTCGGGGCGCCGCGCTCCTCGAGCACCTTGAGCACCTTGACCTCGTTCTCGTAGCGCTTGTCGGCGTCGGTTCCCAAAAAGCGCTTGTGCACCCGGCCCGTCCAGTCGAGCCGGACGTGCGCGCGAATGCCGTCCTTCAATTCCTTCATCGCGCCCCCATCATAGTCCCAGCAGCGCCTGGGCAACGGTAAAATAGATCACCATCCCCGAAACGTCGACGAGGGTGGTGATGGCCGGCGCCGCGACCACCGCGGGGTCGAGGCGGATGCTGCGGGCGCCGATCGGCAGCATCGAGCCGACCACCGCCGAGGTGGTGACCTGGGCGGCGAGCGCCACCGCGATCGAGAGCGCGAAGCGGCCGAGGCCGATGCCCTCGGGCATCGGTGGCCGGAAGGCGGGGAGGACGAAGAGGGTGACGAGGGCGATGCCGCCGCCGAGCAAGGCACCGAGGATCAGGCCGAGCCGGAACTCCTTCCACAGCACCCTGAGCGCGGCGCCGGTCTCGATCTCGCCCAGCGACATCGCCCGGATCACCATCGTCGACGCCTGGCCTCCGGTGTTGCCCCCGGCGGCGACCACCATCGGCAGGTAGAGGGCGAGCAGGAACACCCGGGTCAGGGTGTCCTCGAAGCGGAGCATCACGTAGCCGGAGGCGATCGCCAGCAGGGCCAGCCCGAAGAGCCAGAAGAAACGCCGCCGGATGTGGGTGACGAGGGTCGTGTTGAGATAGGTGTCCTCCGACTGCTCGCCGGCGATACCCGCGAGCTTCTCGATGTCCTCGGTGCTCTCCTCCTGCAGGATCTCCATCGCGTCGTCGTGGGTGATCACCCCGAGGAGATGATCGAACTCATCGACCACCGGGAGGGTGATCAGGTCATACTTCAGGAGCATGTTGGCGGCCTCCTCCTGGTCGGCGGTGGCAAGCACCCGTTGTTCGGGCCCGACCTCCTCCATGATGTCCCGGATCGGGGTGTCCCAGGTGTTGAAGGCGAGGTCGCGCAGGCGCACCCGTCCGATCAGGTGACCCTTGGCATCAACCACGAAGATCCGGGCGAGGGTCTCGGTGTTCTCCTGGTCCCGGCGCAGGCCGTCGATGGCCTGCTTGACGGTCATCGAGGCGAACAGCCGGCCGAAGCTGGTGGTCATCCGCCCGCCCGCGGTGTCGTGGTCGTAGCGGAGCAGGCTGCGGGTGAGCTCGCCGTCTTCCGGGCCGAGCAGTCCGAGGAAACGCAGCCGCGCCTCGTCGCCCACGTCCTGCAGGATGTCGACCCGGTCGTCGTCGGAGAGCTCGCGGAACAGGATCTTCAGCTCGCTGGGCGAGAAGACGTCGAGGGCGGCCTCGATCATCGAGTCGGGCAGCTCGACGATCATGTCGGCGGCCAGCTCGGGTCCGATGGTCCTGAGCAACAGCTCGTGTTTCTCGGGGTCGAGTTCCTGGTAGGCCTGGGCGAGGTCGGCGTAGTGGGTCTCCGACGCCACCGCCAGCAGGGCGCTCTGGTCGCCCGCATCGAGCGCCCGGTCGAGCGCCTCGAAGGGCAGGGTGGCGGTTTCGTCGGACATGCGGCGAGAATGGAGACGGCCCGATGCGGGAGCAAGCGCGGCGGTGTGCCGTTTCGGCTCCCGCTCCGGCTTTCGGGGGGAATCTGGGAGTCGCCGGGGCTCCGGGGCGGGGTCAGGGCGTCCCCTGCGCCTCCGCCTGCGGCTGCACGATCACCCGGACGCTCGGCTTGTTTCGGAGGTAGGCGAAGGCCCAGCCCAGCAGCACCACCAGCTTGTTGCGGAAGCCGATCAGGAAGAGGATGTGGACGAGCAGCCACGCGGCCCAGGCGACGAAGCCATGGAGGCGCAGCCTTCCCGACTTCACCACCGCGGCATTCTTGCCGATGATCGCCATCAGGCCCTTGTCGCGGTAGCGGAAGCGCGGGCGGAGCTGGTGCTTGCGGTCGGCGAAGCGTGTCGTTTCCAGGCGCAGCTCCTCGCGCAGCACCCCGGCGATGTGCTCGCCCATCTGCACGGCCGCCGGCGCCACCCCCGGGACCGGCTTTT
>Ga0207814_100414_pt1 | contig 25660 bp, 12 predicted proteins | sample TtaePargueraPR_7_FD_187755 | JGI IMG/M metagenome (GOLD analysis project Ga0207814, IMG submission 187755) | Aerobic enrichment media microbial communities from Bioluminiscent Bay, La Parguera, Puerto Rico - Tt and P1 (2) (SPAdes) | ecosystem: Environmental > Aquatic > Marine > Unclassified ... | reverse complement strand
GTGGCTATCCAGATGGATCTGGCGGATTCGGGTATCGACCCGGTGGACCTGGCCTATGTCAGTGCCGCGCAGGTATCCGGCAATATTGCCTTTAATCCGCAGGGGAGTGTGGATGGCGGTCTGCTGACGATTGCAGATGCCGCGAACGGCATCGATGTGGAAGCCGGTGATGAAGCGGTCATCGATGTCACCCTGAGATTGCGCGATACCGCGCTCAACCAGTTCGGTAAATCCTTCTCGGCCCGCGCAGGCTATAGCTACAGCTACGCCAATGACGACCCGGATGCGGGGCGCGGCATGGGCGAGGTGAGTGCCTACTCGGACGCGATTGAAATTGTCGAGCCCTACGAGCTGGTACTGACCAAGTCCGGTGATGCCCAGATTCAGTCTGGTATCCCGGGCCGCTTCCTGCTCGACGTACACAACCGCGGTACCGGCCCGGCCTGGGATCTCACGGTACGCGACTTCCTGCCGAGCACCGAGCAGGGCGGCATGTGCGCAACACCGCCGGCCAATTTTGCGGCGCAGGTGGTCGATGGCGCGGGCAATACCGTGGCCACCCTCAGCGAGGGCAGTGATTTCACCACCGCATTCGACGCGGAAAACTGCACCCTGACGTTCACCACCCTCGGCGCAAATGCTGCCGTGGCGGCGGATCATCACGTGCAGTTCGGCTACGACGCCTGGCTGGATGAAAACACCGTGGACGGCACCGCACTGGACAATGTTGCCGGTGCCGAGCGCTGGTACAGCTGGGACAGCACCGCTCCGGATGCGCGCCTTTACGAGCGCACTTACGCCGCGGATCCACCCGATGGCACACCGTCCGTGGAAGACCACGAGGACGTGTTTACGGTGATCGCGGCGGTACCCAGCGTGGTGTTCGAAAAAGTCGTGGAAAACATCACCTCGGGCGACAGTCCGGCGACTACCGCGGCACCCGGTGATGTGCTCCAGTACACCCTGACACTGCGCAACCTCAGTGATCTTGAGGTGCAGAGCATCGCGATCACCGATGAACTGGATCGCCTCAATGCGCCGGCCTATTTTGCGGCCGGAACCCTGCAACTGATCAGTGCACCGACTGCTGCCGATTCGACGGCCACCAGTGCCGCCGGCGGCGCCAATGGCACCGGTCTTGTCGACGTGCGTGAACTGACACTGGGCGCGGCCGGCAGCGGTAGCGAAGAAATCCAGCTGGTCTATCAGGTACAGCTGGTCAATGTGATCGACAGTGCCACCGCGGTGTTGAACCAGGCCCAGGTGCAGCTGCCGGGGCAGCCGCTGATCAACAGTGACGACCCGGACATCAACGGCGCAGCGGATCCGCAGGTGGCTGGGGATGAAGACCCTACCCGCGTGATCATCGAGTCTGCGCCACTGTTCAAGGTGGAGAAAACGTCCGCGGACCTTACCGGTGAACCGGACAGCCTGATGCCCGGCGACATCCTGCGTTACACCCTGCGTGTGGAAAACATCGGCAACGAAAATATGCTGGAAGCCAGCCTGCGCGACCAGGTGCCGGCGAATACCACCTACGTGGCCGGCTCTACCACCCTGAATGGTGTGGCACTGGACGATGTTGATGGCAGCACACCTCTGGGAGCGACGCTGGTGATCCAGTCTCCGGGGGCCGAAGCGGGTGAGCTGCTGGCCGACCCGAGTGCCTCTGGCAGCCAGGCAGCACTGATCACCTTTGATGTGACCATCAACGACGTCAACGATGGCACCGTGATCTCCAACCAGGGCTTTGCCAATGGCGTCGGTGCTGGTGGTGAAAATACGGCAGTGGATGAGCAGCCGTCCGACGACCCCACTACCGAAGTGGCCGACGACCCCACCATCGATATCGTGGGTAACGTGCCGCTGATCCGCGCGCAGAAAACCGTGGAGCTGGTGGTCGACAACCTGACCGCGGGCATCGTTGATCCGGAAGACGTGCTGCGTTACACCATTACCGTCAGCAACATGGGCGGCAAAGATGCCACCGAAGCCCGCTTTGTCGACCTGGTGCCCGAGTACACCACCTATGTGGCCAACAGCACGCTGCTGAATGGCAATGCGGTGGCGGATGACGGCGACGTGTCGCCGCTGGTCGACGGCATTGCCATCAGCAGTGACGATCTGACGCCGCCGCTGCCGGCGGAGGGTGAGGGCGTTATCACCACCGCACAGACCGCCACCATCGTGTTCGATGTGATGGTCAACGCGGACACCGAGCGCGGCACCATCATCAGCAACCAGGGCAATGTGTACAGCCTGGAGTTGCCGCTGACCCTGACCGATGCCGATGGCAACAGCAGCAACGGTGCCCAGCCGACCGAGGTGGTTGTGGGCGATGCGCAGCAACTGAACATCACCAAGGAAGTGGCGGTCGTCGGTGGTGGTGCGGCCGAGCCGGGCAAGGTGCTGGAATACATCGTGCGCGTCACCAACATCAGCGCGGTGCCTGCAAGTCTTGTCAGTATCTACGATGACCTGCTCACCGCCGGTGAGGGCGTGCTCACTTACGTGGAAGACTCCGCGCGCCTGAACGGCCAGCCTGACGGGGTGATGGTCGACGGCCCGCTGATTACCGTCGACTACAGCACCAACTACGGCGACCTGCAGCCGAGCGAAACCATCACCCTGCGCTTTGAAGCCAAGCTGGGCGAAAACCTGGCCATGGGCTATTCCGTGGTGAACACCGCGCAGGTGAAATGGAATGATCCGCCGGTATACAACGAGGCCACGGTGGCCATCGATATCGGTGGTACCCCGGGTATCGCGAACCTCAGCGGCTACCTCTGGCATGACGTGAACTTCAGTGAAACCGCAGACAGTGAAGAGCGCCTGCTCAGCAACTGGACCGTGGAGCTGTACTTCAATAACGGCCTGTTGGAAACCGTTCAGAGCGATGAGAACGGCTACTTCCAGTTCGCCGGCCTGGTGCCGAATATGGACGGCGCCGACATGGCCGGTGCCAATTACGAGCTTCGCTACCTGGCGCCAAACGCGGTGGAGTCCACGGCATCTCTGGGGATGGCGAGTTCGGACTATACCAATGGTCCGCAGCAGATCCGCGATATTTACATTGGCTCCGGTGCCAACCCGCAGAACCTGAACCTGCCGATTACCCCCAACGGGGTGATCTACGATTCGGTGGTGCGCGCACCCATTGCCGGTGCCCGCGTCAGTCTGCTGCAGGCATCCAGCGGCCAGGCATTGCCGGACAGCTGCTTTGAGGATCCCGCACAGCAGAACCAGGTGACTCTGCCCGGTGGTTACTACAAGTTCGACCTGAACTTCAGCAGTGCGGCCTGCGCGGTGAATGCGGATTATCTGATTCAGGTGGAAGTGCCGAACGAAGATTATATGTCCGGCCCGTCGCAGATCATTCCGCCGCAGACCGGGACCGAAACCGGCGCCTTCGACGTCGGCGCCTGTCTCGGCAGCGCTGCGGACCTGATTCCGGGTACGCCGGAGCACTGTGAAATCCAGCTCACCGAGCTGCCGCCATCCATCGATATGGATGCGCGTTCCAGTGAAACCGACTACTACCTGCGCCTGAATCTGGACGACACCAACCAGCCCGGCAGCAGCCAGCTGTTCAACAACCACATTGCCCTGGATCCGCAGCTTGAAGGCGCGCTCGCGCTGACCAAGACCTCGGCCATGACCAATGTGACCCGCAGCCAGCTGGTGCCTTACACCATCACCTTCACCAACACCATGCCGGTGCCGCTCACCGACCTGCAGCTGGTGGATTACTTCCCCGCGGGCTTCAAATACGTGGCTGGCTCCGCGAACCTGGATGGCGTGCCGGTGGAGCCGGAAGTGAACGGCCTGCAGCTGCAGTGGCCGCACCTGCGCGCCGAGGGCGAGCAGACCCGCACCATGAAGCTGTTGCTGGTGGTCGGTTCCGGTGTGGGCGAGGGCAAGTACGTGAACCGCGCGCGCATGTTCAACGAACTCTCCGGCCAGCAGGCTTCCGGGGAAGCTTCGGCCACCGTGCGCGTGGTACCCGACCCGACCTTCGACTGTACCGATGTGATCGGCAAGGTGTACGACGACAAGAACCTGAACGGTTACCAGGACAGCGGCGAGGGCGGTGTGCCCGGAGCGCGCGTGGTAACGGCCCAGGGCCTGCGCGCCACAACCGATGCCCACGGTCGTTTCCACATTACCTGTGCGGCGGTGCCGAACCCGGATCGCGGTTCCAACTTTGTGCTGAAACTGGATGACCGCAGCCTGCCCAGCGGCTACCGCCTGACCACGGAAAACCCGCGGGTGCAGCGCGCCACCCGAGGCAAGATGCTGGAGTTCAACTTCGGTACCAGCCTGCACCGTGTGGTGCGTCTCGACCTGGCGGAAGCGGTGTTCGAACCGGGCTCCACCGAGCTGCGTCCGCAGTGGCACTCGCGCACCGAGCTGCTGCTGGAGCGCCTGCAGGAGGATCCATCGGTGCTGCGTCTGTCCTATCTGGCGGAGAACGAGGACCCTGCACTGGTCGACGCGCGCCTTGAAACCATCAAGGCCCGCATCGCCGAAGACTGGGCAGCGCTGGACTGCTGCTATCCGCTCAATATTGAAACCGAGATTTTCTGGCGCCGTGGCGCGCCGCCCGAACGTGGCGGTGTACTGGACGGGCTCAAACGCAGTGTGAACCGCATGATCGGAAGTGATGATCAGGGAGGAGCCCGGTGATGTTCCGTCCTTCAAAAAATAAACTGGCAATGATCGTTGCCGCGTTGATGAGCACCGCGGCGCTGGCCCAGGACGATAGCAACAACGACGTGTCCTGGTGGCAGAAAATCCCCGGCCTCTCGCCGCAGATCGAGAGTGCGGGGGACTACACCGACAAGCCCCTCGGCAGCAATACCGAGACCACCCTGATTCCCGCGGTCGGTCAGCTGTGGGTGCAGGACGCGGAGACCTTTATTGACCCGCAAGAACCGGTGCTCGAAACCGATGTGCTGCCGCCGCTGCTCTATCGTACCGTCGATGACGAGATCGATCCGGCACTGGTGGCACAGCTCCGGGAAAAGCTGGCCGAGCTGGAAGGTGCCCATGAGCTGCAGCTGATCTTTATTGCGCACACCGACAGTGAACCGCTGGCCGAAGATGAGCAGGGAGAATTCGCGGACAAGGGCGCCTTTACCGAGGCGCGCGCCCGGCAGGTGGCAGATTATTTCCAGACCGCGCTGGAGCTGCCGGAAGAGGCGGTGGTGTTCGAGGGCCGCGGCGACAGCGAGCCGCTGACGGAAAACATCACCGAAAAAGGCCGTGAACTGAATCGCCGCGTGGACGTAAAACTGCGCTATTTCGAGCTGGATCAGCAGGCCCGCGAAGCACAGCGCCGGGCGGAAGCGGCACAGTTGAACCGCGTTCAGGTCTGCCGTCAGGAAACCGTGTGTAAACTCCGTTACACCGCGGGCGCGGACAAACGCGCGCGTCTGAAAAACCTGGTATCGCCGCTGCGCCTGCAGCCCGGCCAGGTAGACCTGCCGGCGGCATTTGTGCGTCGGGTGCAGGAAGTGCGCAACACCCTGCTGGAAAAACCGAATCTCACTATCCATTTTGTCGGCCACACCGATGGCAAACCGCTGCCGGAAGGCCCGGCGGAACTCTACGACGACCAGATGGCCCTGTCCCGCGCCGAAGCGCGCCGGGTGGCGCTGGCGGTGGCCGACCAGCTGAATCTGCCGGGTTACATGGTGACCAGCAGCGGCAAGGGTTCCAGCCAGCCCATCGCCGCCAACGATACCGCCAAGGGCCGCGCCCTGAACCATCGGGTGGAAGTGGAATTCTGGTACGACGACCTGCTGGAAACCGCCGCCGACGGCCTGCAGGCCTGCCCGGAATCCGCCGCGGCAGAAACCATTACGATTGCGCACGAGTCACCCACCGGTGATATCCCGCCGATTTTCCTGGACAGCGGCGAGCCGCAGATCTCCGGCACACAGCTGGCGCAGATGCAGCGCATGATGGATGAAGTGGCGGGCAAACAGAATGTGCGCCTGAGCTTTATCGGTTACAGCGACAACCAGCGCATGGAACGCCGCGAGGCCATGGTCTACGGCGACGACGTGGGCCTGTCTTCGGCGCGCGCGGAAAAAACCATGCGCGCGGTGCAGCAACACCTGGATCTCAACGACGCGCAGGTTGAATTTGAAGGCCGCGGTTTTGTGGAATCCAAGGACGTAGTGCAGACCGGCTTTATCCATATGGACGGCGCGCGGGTGGAAGTGCAGGTGCTCTACGATGAACTCGCCGTGCTCGCGGAAAAAGACCGCCTGGAGATCGAGCGCATTCAACAGGAGGCGGAGGCCCACAACCCCTACGCGCTGAACCTGATGCGCATCACCGTGGACGGTTCACCGGAGTACGACCCGCACAAGAATTCCGCGGACCTGCAACGCTGTACCGATGTGGCGCTGGAAAATGCCAACATCCAGTTCCGCTTTGACAATCAGGCCATGCAACCGCGCCTGAACGTCACCGCCTTCCCCAGCACCATCCGCTACGCCGATGACCCGGACACGGAAATCGCCGACAGCCGGGTGCAGTTCAAACGCTACACCAATTACCCATCGTTCATTACCCGCGCGGAAGTGCGTATCTTTGAAGAAGAGCAGTCCCTGCGCGACAAGCCGCTGGCGGTGGTCACCCTCGACCAGAACGGCGAGGGCAGCTGGGATGCGGACTTTGACGCCTACCAGGCGCCGCTGAAAAAACTGCAGTATGTGCTGCGTGTCTATGACTGGAAGCAGCGCTTCGACGAAACCCGCCCGCAGACCCTGTGGCTGGTAGACAATTTTGAGCCGCAGCTACAGGAAGCCACCACCGAGCAGGAACTGCTGGTGGGCTACGGGGAAAACCGTCTTGCCGAGCAGAATATTCCGGTCAATGGCAACGCGGTGCTGGTCAACGGCGCGGACATTCCCAGCAACCACAGTGTGTGGCTGGCGGGGCGCGAGGTGCCGGTGAGCAGCAGCGGCGACTTTGTTGCCGAGGAAATTTTTGCCAAGGGCCTGCACACCGTGGAAGTGGCGGTGCTGGATGACGCGGGCAACGGCGAGCTGTTCCTGCGGGATCTGGAATTTACCCGCGACGACTGGTTTACCGTGGGCATCGCCGACCTGACCATCGCCCGCGATGATACCAATGGCCCGGCCGCACTGGTGACCGGGGACGAAACCCACTACGACAATTCCGCCAGTTACGACGGTCGCCTGGCGTTCTACACCAGCGGCAGCTTCGGCGACGGCTGGCGTCTGTCCGCGAGTGCGGATACCGAAGAGGGCCCGGTTGAGGACCTGTTCACCAACTTTATGGAAAAAAATCCGGACGCACTGTTCCGCCGTCTGGACAGCGATCTTTACTATCCCACGTTTGGTGACGATTCCACCGTGGTGGAAGATGCGCCCACCTCCGGCAAGTTCTATATCAAGCTGGAAAACTACGACGATTACGGTCTGTGGGGGAATTTCAACGCGTCCTACACGGACAACGAACTCGCTCATATCGACCGCGCGCTGTACGGGGCGAATTTCCACTTTGAAACGGACGATGTCACCGACTTCGGCGACAAGCGTTTCCAGATCGACGCCTTTAGTGCTGAGCCCGGCACCATTGCCGGCCGCGACGAGTTCCGCGGCACCGGTGGCTCTCTGTATTACATGCGCCACCAGGATATTCTCACCGGTTCCGAGCGCCTGCGCGTGGAAGTGCGGGATAAAAACTCTGGCATTGTGCTCGGGGTAAAAAACCTCACCCCGGTGATCGATTACGATGTGGATTACATTCAGGGGCGGGTATTGTTGAACCGTCCACTGTCCGCCATCGCCAATGACAACCTGATCGTGCAGGACGGCTCCTATAACGGCAATCCGCAGTATCTGGTGGCCCGCTATGAGTACACCCCGGGCTTCGATGATCTGGATACCCTGGCGGTGGGTGGCCGTGCGCATTACTGGGCCGGCGATCACGTCAAGATCGGGGTAAGTGCCAGCCAGCAGGACGAGGAGGACAACGAGTCCTCTTTGAACGGTATCGACCTCACCCTGCGCAAAACCGCCGGTACCTGGATGAAGGTCGAAGTGGCGGAGAGCCAGGGCAATACTCTCGACAGTCTGTCATCCCTCGACGGTGGCTACAGCTTCAATCAGGGCAGTTTCGAGCAGGGCGGTCTCAGCCCGGAGGCGTTTGATCCGGATGCGAAGGCCGGCGCCAGCAAGTTCGAAGCGGCGCTGCAGATGGGTGACTTGTTCGAGGGCATGCGTGGTTCCGCATCGGTCTACACGCAACAGCGGGATGCGGGTTTCTCCGGCCCCGGCCAGCTGGCCACCCGGGAAACCGAGCAGTACGGTGCCGCGGTCAATCTCCCCATCGGCGAGCGTTTTGATGTTGGGCTGAAAACCGATACCCGCGAACAGCAGCAGGGCCTGCAGACTGAGGCCACCGATGTGGAACTCGGCTATCGCCTCAGCGAACGCTGGCGTCTCGCCGCCGCCGCGCGCTCGGATTCCCGCGAGGATCTGTCACCGGTCGTGCCGCTGACGCAAAAGCAGGGCGAGCGCACCGATGTGGCGGTGCAGGCCAGTTACGATTCCGGCGCGGACTGGAACGCGTTTGGTTTTGTGCAGCGCACCGCGGAGCTGTCCGGCAATCGCGATGAAAACAACCGCGTCGGCTTCGGTGGTGCCTACCGGGTGAGTGATCGCCTGACCCTGGACAGTGAACTCTCCGGTGGTGACACCGGTACCGCCGCGCGTCTGGGCACCGATTTCCTGGTAACTGACAGAACCAACCTTTACCTGAACTACACCCTCGACAACGAGCGCACCGATACCGGTGTGCGCGCGCGCAAGGGTAATCTGAACAGTGGCTTCCGCAGCCGTTTCAGTGATACCACGAGTATTTACGGCGAAGAGCGCTACACCCACGGTGATGTGTCCACGGGGCTGACCCACGCCCTTGGCGTGGATCTGGCACCCAGTGACAAGTGGAATTACGGCACCAGCCTGGAAGCGGGCACCCTGGAAGATCCACGCACCGGTGCGGAAACCGAGCGCCGCGCCATGGGCGCAAGCATGGGCTTCAACGACGGCGAGCTGCGCCTGTCCAGTGCGGTGGAATACCGGGTGGACAATATGCAGACCCTTTCCGGCACAGGAACCGAAGAGGATCCGCAGAGCGTGCTGGAAAACGAGCGCAAAACCTGGCTGTTGAAAAACACCCTGAGCTACCAGATCAACCCGGACTGGCGTCTGGTCGGCAAGCTGAATTATTCGGACAGCCAGAGTTCCCAGGGCGAGTTCTACGACGGCAAGTTTACCGAGGGCGTCATGGGTTACGCCTACCGCCCGGTGTACAACGACCGCTGGAACACGCTGCTGAAGTACACCTACTTCTACAATGTGCCCACTACCGATCAGGTACTGGTGACCTCGAACAGCACCAGCAGTGCGCTGGAGTTTGTGCAGAAAAGTCATATCTTCTCGGTGGATACCAACTACGATCTCACCCAGCGCTGGACCATCGGTGCCAAGTACGCTTACCGCCTGGGTCAGTTGAGCATGGAGCGGGACAATCCCGAGTTCTTCGACAGTGCCGCCAGTCTGTATGTGCTGCGCGCCGACTGGCACTTCGTCAACAAATGGGATCTGCTCATCGAGGGCCGCCTGCTCGACCTCCCGGACGCCGGCGACCGCAAGAGCGGTGCACTGCTGGCCCTGTATCGCCAGATGGGCCGCAATTTCAAGGCGGGTATCGGCTACAACTTCACCGACTTCTCCGACGATCTGACGGATCTGGATTACGACAGTCAGGGTGTCTTCATCAATATGGTGGGCAAATTCTGATGTGACGCTCATACGGTCGCTACAGGATTCCTCAAAGGATTCTGTAGCGATCGTCTTCCCCATCCCCGTTCTCTTTTCCCGTTACCAGCCCTTCCGCTATTTCTTCCACGATGCGACGAAGCGCCGAAACCCGGCCGAAATCCCTTTGATGCCGTGGTGCGCACCGCATAAACAGGCAAGAAGCGCAGAGAAATGTGCGTTGAAAGCCTTCCCCGCTTGCTCTACTTTGATACCGGTAAAATTCTGAATAAAAAACGGGGCGCAGAAATCAATGATAAAGCTCACGATCAATGGCGAGCCCCGCTCGCTGGATGTCCCGGCGGATACGCCCATACTCTGGGTGTTGCGCGATACCCTGAAGCTGACCGGCACGCGTTTTGGTTGTGGCATGGCGCTATGCGGCGCCTGTACCGTGCATATGGATGGCAACCCTATCCGTTCCTGCACTACGCCAATCTCCATGGCGGAGGGGAAACACATCACCACCATCGAAGCCATGGAACAGGATCCCGTAGGCCGGCGGGTGCAGCAGGCCTGGATGGATGAAGCCGTCGCCCAGTGTGGCTTCTGCCAGGGCGGTCAGGTCATGAGCGCGGTGGCCCTGTTGAAAAACAACCCGAATCCCGACGATGCACAGATCGACAGCCATATGAGCGGCAATATCTGCCGCTGTGGTGCCTACCCCCGTATCCGCAAAGCCATCCATCGCGCCGCTGAGAGCAGCGGCGTCAGCGTGGACGAATCCCTGTTCACGGAGGTGAAGGCATGAGCGATAAACTAAAAATCGCCAATGTCAGCCGGCGTCGTTTTCTGAAGGGCCTCACCGCAACCGGGGCCCTGGTGATTGCCGCACGCTGGACGCCGGCCGTATTCGCCCAAGGTGAAGAGCCGGACGACAAGAAAAAATACGGCGCCGACGCCATGTCTCACGGCTGGGTGGACGATCCCGATGTATTTATCAGTATCGCGCCCGATGACACAGTCACCATCATCAATCATCGCGGTGAAATGGGGCAGGGTATCCGCACCAGTGTGGTGATGGTGATGGCCGACGAAATGGGGGCGGACTGGCAGAAAGTCCGCGCCGAGCAGGCCATTGCCAACGAAGAGAAATACGGCAACCAGAATACCGACGGTTCCCGCTCCATGCGTCACTGGTTTGACCCCCTGCGTCGCGCCGGCGCCGCCGCCCGAACCATGCTGGAACAGGCGGCGGCCAGTCAGTGGGGCGTGCCGGTGGCGGAATGTCGCACGGATGTGCACCGGGTTATCCATGTGCCGACCAAGCGCGCGCTCACCTTTGGCGCACTGGCGACCGCCGCTGCCGAGCAGCCGGTGCCGGATCGCGCTGACCTGAAATTGAAAAGCCCGGATCAGTGGCGCTATATCATGCGCGAGCCCCGGGATTTCCCCAAAGCCAATGATGAGCAACCGCTGGCGGTGGACGGAATGGATATCCTCACCGGCAAGGCACTGTTTGCTGCGGATGTCAGCTGGGACAACATGCTGTACGCGTTGATTGCCCGTCCGCCATCCTATGGCTCGGGGGTAAAGTCATTCGATGACAAAAAAGCGCTGGCGGTGCCCGGCGTGATCAGGGTGATCGAGATGCCCACCGCCACCCAGCCCTCGGGCTACGAGCCCATGGGTGGCGTGGCCGTGCTGGCGGAATCCACCTGGGCGGCGATGCAGGGGCGCAAGGCGCTGAGCATTGAGTGGGACAACGGGCCCGCCGGTGCCAACGCCACCTACGACTCCGCGGAATTCCGCAAGCTACTGGAAAAGCGCGCGCAAAAGCCCGGCAAGATTGCCGCACAGAAAGGGGATATTGCGGCAGCCCGCAAAGCCGCTGCACAGTCATTGAGCGTCAATTACTACGCGCCGCACATGGCGCAGGCTCCAATGGAGCCCATGGCGGCGATTGTACGTATCGACGGCGACAAGGCGGAGGTGTGGACCTCGGTGCAGAACCCCCAGGCTGCCCGCGACGGGGTGGCCAAGCGTCTTGGGCTGAAGCCGGAAAATGTCACGGTGCAGTGTGGCCTGATGGGCGGCGGTTTCGGGCGCAAGGCCAAGCCGGACTATGTGTTTGAAGCGGCGGACCTGTCCAAAGCGATGGACGGGCGACCGGTACGGGTGCAGTGGACCCGTGAGGATGATCTGCACAACGGCTATTTCCACACCGTGGCACTGGAACATATGGAAGGCTACCTGGATGACAACAAGCGGGTAGCCGGCTGGTTGCACCGCTCTCTTGCGCCAAGTATTTCCTCATTGTTTGCGCCGGACGCTGAGTACCAGTCTGCGGCGGAGCTGGGGATGGGCATCCGCAATATGCCGTTCGATATACCCGCGATACAGCAGGAGAACGGTGAAGCGGAAGGCCATATCCGTATCGGCTGGTTCCGCGCGGTGTACAACGTGCCGCACGCGTTTGCGATCCAGAGTTTCGTCGCTGAACTGGCGCACCTGGCGGGGCGCGATCACCGGGAGTTCCTGCTCGAGCTACTGGGCCCGGACCGACAGATAGATCCGGGCAAGCAAGACATTTTCAACTACGGTGAAGACCCGGCGCGCTATCCCATCGACACCGCGCGCTACCGGGCGGTGATCGAGCGGGCCACCAGAGAGGCGGGCTGGGGCAAGAAAATGCCAGCCAACCGCGGGCTGGGCCTGGCGGTGCACAACAGTTTTGTCTCTTATTGTGCGGTCGTGATGGATGTGGAAGTCACCGATGCCGGGGAGGTGATCGTGCACCGGGCAGATATGGCTTTTGACTGCGGTCCGCAGATCAACCCGGACCGTGTTGCCGCGCAGCTCGAGGGCGCCTGTGTAATGGGCACCGGTATTGCCCTGATGACAGAAATCACCGCCAAAGACGGCCGCATTCAGCAGGACAACTTCCACCAGTATCGGGTGCCCCGCATCAATGAGTCGCCCCGGGAAATCCACGTGCACGCGGTGAATAACAATCTGGAAACGCCCATCGGTGGCGTCGGCGAGCCGGGACTGCCACCGGTGGCGCCGGCCCTGTGCAACGCCATCTTCGCCGCCACCGGCAAACGTATCCGCAGCCTGCCGGTGGCGGATCAGTTGAAGACCTGAGTCCAGGTTCAGGAAAGGACGAACGATGCAGCATCTCGACGTGCAGGTAGTGGAGCAGGCACTGGCCTGGCTGAATGCCGGAGACACCGTCTGGTTCTGCACCGTGCTCGCCACCTTCGGATCGTCGCCGCGGGAACCGGGCTCGATTATGGTGGCGCGGGCGGACGGGGACTATCTTGGTTCGCTGTCCGGCGGCTGTGTCGAGGAAGATTTCCTCGAGCGGGTCCGGCGCGGCGAATTCCGCCGGCGCGTGACTATCGAGCGTTACGGCGCCGGAGACCAGCAGACAACCGGCGATTTCCGTCCGCAGGTACAGTTGCCCTGCGGCGGTATGCTGGAGGTACTGGTGGAGCGCCTGGCGCCGGACGACGACAACCGCAGGCATATACAGGCGTTGCTCGCGGTAATGCGCGGGCGTCAGCAGAAGCTGCGCGCGGTGTCCCTGATGGATGGGCGCTGCACCCTGCGCCCGACCGGTTCTCCCGGCGGCGATCGCGTTGTACTCACCGACGAATCTGCACAGGTGCGCGTGGGACCGGCGTTGCGCTTGATTATTGCCGGGCTCTCGAGTGTTGCCCGCTTCTGTGCGGAATTTGCCGTGGCACTGGGCTATGAAGTGATCGTGTGCGAGCCACGGAAAGAGTTATATCGCGATTTCGATCTCGCCGGTGTGCGTCTGGAGAAAACCTTCCCCGCGCTGTTTATTGGCGAAGCGGACAACTGCCATCAGCAGACGGCGGTAGTGGCGATGACCCACGACCCGCGCATTGATGACCTGGCGATGATGGAGGCGGTGAAAACCGAGGCGTTCTATATCGGTGTAATGGGATCCCGCCGGACCTCTGACAAGCGGGCCGCGCGCCTGTTATCCACCGGGGGACTGAGCCCGGCGGAACTGGAGCGAATCCAGATGCCCATCGGCCTCGCCCTGGGCAGTAAAACCCCGGCGGAAATTGCGCTGGCGGTGATGGCCGATATTCTGCGGGTGCAGCGGGGCGTTGAGCGCGATGCCCTCTGAGCCTCACTCTGATTGCGATCTGCCGCCCGGTAATCACGATCACCGGACCTTGGGTCTGGTGATGGCGGCGGGTTTTTCCCGGCGTTTCGGTGGGGAAGACAAGCGCACGGCGCCACTCGCCACTGGCGGAACGCTGCTGGCGCGTACCCTGGCACGGCTGCTGCCGGCATTTACCCCTGCGAGCGGGGAATGCCTGCTGGCCGTGGTGATCCGCCCCGGGGACTGTCCATCCGCGCTGGGGATTCCCGTGCAGTGCCCGATCCTCCGGGCGCCCAATGCCGGGCACGGGCTGGGGGCAAGTATTGCCGATGCCATGCGCGGGATCCGGGAAATGCCCTTGATTGATACCGTCGACAGCATCGCCATTCTGCTGGGGGATATGCCGGCGATCCGGGCGCAGACGCTTTCGGACCTGATCCACTTCAGCCGTGTCGATACCATCGTCCGCCCGTATTACCGCGGGCAGCCGGGACACCCGGTGATTTTCGGGCGGAAGTTCTGGCCGCAGCTGCGCACTGTGACGGGAGAGCAGGGCGCGCGTCAGGTGGTCAATGCGCATGCCTCTGGCGTGCTTGCGGTGGCCGTGGACGATCCGGGCATCCTGCTGGATGTGGATAACAAGGCGGCGCTGGATTGCCTACCTGTATGTGAAGGTGCGAGTGCAAACCTGCAGTAGTGGCTTGAGCCTGTAGCGGGGAATCAGGCGGCCGAGGCCGGCTGGGTTTGGACGGCCCCGGATACTGCTGATGCTTTCTGGCGCTGGAGGCGGCGTTTCTTCCACCAGAGGTAGCTGCCGGTGGCAAACAGAAGGGCCGGCACCAGTCCGGCAATCAGTATCAACCAGCGTCCGACGATACCCAGGGCATCGCCATTGTGCAGGGGAAACTGCCAGCGCAGGATTTTATTGCCCAGGGGAATTTCGGTGACATCCTGGGTCATCAGCAGTTCGCCGCTGTACTGATCAACCCGCGCAATACTGGCTCCGTAATTGGTCCATACCTCGCCCTCGGCGCGGAACGTCAGGCCGTAGCTGTCGCCGGCATTGCGGGGCAGGTAGATGCGCTTGAGTGCGCCGCCGGGAAATGCGGCCTGGCCGATGGCCACGGCCTCGTCGGCCGTAATCGGTGTGCCCTTGTCGGTGCGCGATGGCGGCAGGGCGGGGCGTGGCTCGGTAGTGAACAGAGTGCCGACCACCGCTTCCACCTGGGTCGGGAAGACCAGGGTGACACCGGAAAAGCTGGTCAGCAGCAGCACCGGCAGAAAGTAGATGCCGAAGACCCTGTGCACATCAAAATAAAAACGGAAGCGATTGCCACTGCGGGAAATGCTGAACGCCCGCTTCCATTTTTTTGCCGACCGTTTGCTGCCACTGCTCTTCTTCGGCCACCACAGAACCGCGCCGCTTATACAGAACACCATCAGCAACAGCCCCATAAATCCCACCACCGTCTTGCCATTTTTCCCCGCGAGCAGGGTGTAGTGCAGGCGGTACAGCCAGGTCATGGTGTACTCCGGGGTGCCCCAGCCCCGCACAGCGAGCACCTCGCCATCGGTGGGCGAAACACTGACCTCGATGGGCCCAGGCGCGCCGTCCGGGGAGGGAAAGCGCACCACGTGCGGGCTGCCAGGCTGGCGCTGGATCATCAGGCGGGTGGGGGCAGGGTTGTCCGGTACGGCCGCCTGGGCGGACGCGAGAACTTCCGCGTAGGTGGCCGGGCGCGAAGACGGGTTGAAGGTGACGGTTTCCGGCGCGAGGGTTTCATCCAGCGCGTGGTCGAACACCAGCAGGCTGCCGGTGAGGCCGATCAGGCTCAGCAGCAGGCCCAGTGTCAGGCCCGCGTACTTGTGCAGGATGAATAACGATTTGCGCATGGAGTGAAGCTTGTCTGGGTTCGCCTGCCGGGCAGGCGAACTGTTTTCGCGGCTAACCTTGAGAGGCGTCGAAAGGACGCCGATCAGAAGACCCTGGAGTAAGACAGGTTCACGCCACGACCCAGACCCTTGAAGTTGCGCACGTCATTGCCTGCGGTCTGGGAGTAGTAGGTGAAGTAGTCTTCGTTGGTCAGGTTTTGCAGGCCCAGGGCGAATTCACCGCCGAGGGCTTTCAGCTGCGCGCTGGCATCGATGACGACGTAGCCGTCAAACTCGGTGGTCACTTCACCGGCACTGTTCTCGAAGTCGCGGTCCAGCAGCCAGTTGGCCTGCACGCGGGTACTGAAGTCGTCGCTCCAGTTGCGCGCCCAGCTCAGGTTGTAGCGGTTCGGCGAGATATTGCGGCCGTCCAGGTCTGTGTCCACCTTGCCGTCCTGATTCGAGTCGTAACGCCCCTTGGTGTAGGCGTAGCGGGCTTCGAGGGTGTCGGTCCCGGTCACAAACCACTGCCACCGCATTTCCGCACCGTCGATATCGGTTTTCTCGCGCTTCACGCTGTAGACACCGTCGCTGCCCAGTGCCAGGCGCTGGCCAAAATCGGAGTCGGAAGAGTAGAGCGCAACCTGCAGGCCGAACTGCTCGCTGTTGAAGTCGAGGCCCAGCTCGTGGTTCTGGGTCAGGATGGGTTTCAGCTCGAGGAAGCTCTCGGCGCTCTGACCCGGCAGGTTGATACCGCGCAGCACCCGGCCGACGTCGGGCATGGAGAAACCTTCGGAGTAGTTGGCGTACACCCGCCAGGCATCGTTGAAGGCGTAGGTGGCACCGATATTACCCAGTGTCTCGCTGAATTCCGGGTTGCCGCCCGCGACAAACTGGCTGCCGTAGGACGCCAGTGTGGTGAAATCACACACGTCAAGCTTGGAGCGCTCGTGGCGCACGCCCGCGGTTATGGTCAGTTTGTCGATGCCGCTGAACTCCGCCTGCGCATAGGGTGCGGTACTTTTGTATTTGGTGGGCGGTACCCAGGCGCGGCCGGTCTGTACCAGCTGCTGCCAGGTCTCGTCCTGCAGCAGGTCGACCCCGTAGGCGAGGCTGATGGCGCTGCCGGCGATGTTGTCCTTGAGCAGCGTCAGCTTCAGACCGCGCTTTTCAGAATTGTTCTGGGACTGGTCGAAGATGTCTTCGCCGTACGCCGGATCCTGGAAGGTGGCGAAGGTGCCACCGCCGTAGGTACCGGCAAAGTCCTGGGAAAATACCTGGGCGCGCAGTTTCTGCCCCAGCAGGTCCTCATTGGTGTACTGGAGGTTGATGGTGGTGACCTCGTTGGAGGGCGCATCGCCGGGTACCGGTGCTTTGATCGCCGTGGTGGCAATGCCTTCACTGATATCGCCGTCGACGCTCAGCCAGTCGTTGTTGCCTTCTACCAGGTAGCGGTTGACGGTCAGTTGTACCCGTTGCTCATCCCAGCTGTAACCGGTCTTGATAAACGCATTGGTGGTTTCACTGTCCATGGTGTCGCCCTGGGTATTGTCGAAGCCGACAATCTCCCCATTGGCGTCGTAGCCCACGCCGCTGCTGCGGTAGGTGAAACTCGCCATGACATCGACCGCGTCCACTTTGCCGGAGAGGCTGTAGCTGCCGTTGTAGGCGGCAGATTCGCCGACGTCTTCCGGTTGCAGCGCAGTCTCCACGCGCACACTCTGCTGGAATTCGTCACTGGGCGTGCGGGTAATCAGGTTGATGATGCCGCCGGAGGCACCCATACCGTGGATGGCGTTGGCGCCGTGGATGACTTCCACGCGCTCCAGAACCAGCGGGTCAATGGTGTGCCCGTCGCGGCCGCCATCGCGCAGCGGGTTGGACTGGGGCACCCCGTCGATCAGGTACAGCGGCTTGCGCCCGCGCAGGCTCTCGCCGGCGTTGCTCATCTTCTGGCGGCTGGGGGAGAAGCTGGGGATCAGGTTGCCGAGTATGGTGGAGAGGTCGCTGGTGGCGGCCAGCTGTGTGGCCAGCTCCTGTTGATCGATCAGGGTCACGGTGTTGGGTATCGAACTCAGTGGCTTTTCGGTGCGGCTGGCGGTGACCACCACCTCTTCCTCAATGCGGGCGTCCGATGCCGTGGCGAAGGCGGTGGTGCTGGCAGTGGCGATGGCCAGGGCGAGTGTGGTCTTCAGGCAGCGCATGCTGGGCTCCTTGGCAAGAAACTGGTTGAGATCGATACGGGAATGACGCGCATCCATATAAATGGACAGACAGGGTCACCGGCACCGGGGTGATCCCGGATTTCGTGCCCTTCTAATTTGGCGGCGATAATAAAGAAAATGAGAATGCCTATCAATAGTAAATGCAATTGTCTCGGGCGCTTTCTCGCCCCGCGCGCGGTGCGCTCGCTTCTTGCGATGCCGTGGCGTCTCTGAAGGTGCTGTGTGAAGAAATGCCAAAAGTGACTTGACTCCCCGGGGGGCGGTCAATAGAATGCGCAGCCTCTGAGCGGTTGGGGCAACCCACCGCAGGAAACCGAACACTTACCAGGGGCGGTTTCCAGGGTCGTTGGTGCGGGGTGGAGCAGCCTGGTAGCTCGTCGGGCTCATAACCCGAAGGTCGTAGGTTCAAATCCTGCCCCCGCTACCAAATTTTGGTATCAGTGGTTCTGGCGAGTTGCCCGACGGGCTCTCTCTTTACCTCTGGCGGCAAAGCCGGCGAAGGTCGTAGGTTCAAATCCTGCCCCCGCTACCAAATTCTGCTTATACTTGAGAAGGTTTAGGTAGTCGCCAAACCCTAGAGTTGTTGCGGGGTGGAGCAGCCTGGTAGCTCGTCGGGCTCATAACCCGAAGGTCGTAGGTTCAAATCCTGCCCCCGCTACCAAATTCTGTAGCCGCATTAATGATGTGTGACTACGCAGTTGAGGCCCCTGTTAGGGGCTTTTTCGTATCTGCGGCAAACGAGAATGTCTCGGTTTGCCATCCGAATGGGCCGGGAGTCGGCGCCGCGGTTTCTCATTCGGGCCGTGGGGCCAGCTTCGCTGCCCATTTTTCGTTTTTGCAACGAGCGGATGCCGTTGCTCATCTGCCCCGGGCGGTCGCCGGGCCAAAGTGGTGATATGGCAAGCAAGCGCGAACTTTTGGAAGAGCTGTTGGCTCCGGTGGTCGAATCACTGGACTGTGAACTGTGGGGGATCGATTACCAGACCCACGGTCGCAAAGCCCTGCTGCGCATCTATATCGATGCCGAGCGCGGCATCTCGGTGGATGACTGTGAAAAAGTCAGCCGCCAGGTGAGTGCGGTCATGGACGTGGAAGACCCGATCAGCAGCAATTACACCCTGGAGGTGTCCTCCCCGGGGATGGATCGGCCGCTGTACAAGCTGGAGCACTACCAGCGTTTTATCGGTGCCCAGGTTGAGCTGCGACTGCGCATGCCGCTGGACGGCCAGCGCAAGTGGCGCGGTCTGCTGGCCGGTGTGGAAGGGGATGAGGTCGTCCTGCGCATCGACAGTGAAAACGAGTACCTGTTGCCAATCGACAGTATCGAGAAAGCGAATATCGTCCCTCAGTTCGAGGGTGGAAAGAAGTAAGGGCAATGCTGAAGTACCCGGTGGCGCAGGCTAGATCGCGCGCACCGGAGCATTGAATAGCAAGCACGTAGCGTTTTTGAAGAGGCAGCTGCATGAACAAAGAAATCTTGCTGGTAGCCGAGGCGGTTTCCAACGAGAAAGGCGTTGACCGGGATATTATTTTCCAGGCAATCGAGGCGGCCCTCGCAACGGCCACCAAGAAGCGCTACGACGAAGATTCCACCATCGAGGTCATCATCGATCGCCGTACCGGTGACTACGAGACTTTCCGCAGCTGGGAAGTGGTAGACGATGACACCCTCGCGGAGCTGGGTACCCAGTTCACTCTGGAAGAAGCCCACGAGAAAGACACCGAGCTGAAGGCCGGCGATGTCTACCGTGAGCAGGTGGAGAATGTCGAGTTCGGCCGCATCGCCGCACAGACCGCCAAGCAGGTGATCGTGCAGAAGGTGCGCGAAGCCGAGCGCGCCAAGATTGTTGACGAGTATCGCGACCGTGTTGGTGAACTGGTCAGCGGTACCGTTAAGAAGGTGACCCGCGACTTTATCGCCGTGGACCTGGGCAACAACGCGGAAGCGCGTCTGCCCCGCGATCAGCTGGTCGGCCGCGAGATTTTCCGCCTCGGCGATCGCGTCCGCGCCATCCTGCTGGAAATCCAGCCGGAAGCCCGCGGCCCGCAGCTGATGCTTAGCCGCTCCTGTCCGGAAATGCTGATCGAGCTGTTCCGCATCGAGGTGCCGGAAATTTCCGAGCAGGTGATCGAGATCCGCGGTGCCGCCCGCGATCCGGGCCTGCGCGCCAAGATTGCCGTCAACACCAATGACGGTCGTATCGACCCGGTCGGCGCCTGTGTTGGCATGCGCGGTGCACGGGTTCAGGCGGTTTCCAACGAGCTGTCCGGCGAGCGTGTGGACATCGTGCTGTGGGACGACAACCCCGCCCAGTTCGTGATCAACGCCATGGCGCCCGCGGAAATCGAGTCCATCGTGGTGGACGAGGATGCCGGCTCCATGGACGTGGCGGTAGCGGAAGAAAACCTGGCCATGGCCATCGGCCGCAGCGGCCAGAACGTGCGCCTCGCCTCCGAGCTGACCGAGTGGCAGATCAACGTGATGAGCGTTGAAGAGTGGCAGGCCAAGCAGGAAGCCGAATCCGGCAGCATCATGGAAACCTTCATGCAGCGCCTGGATATCGACGAAGACGTCGCCGGTGTACTGGTGGACGAAGGCTTCACCACCCTTGAAGAGGTAGCCTACGTACCGCTGGAAGAAATGCTGGCGATCGAGGGCTTCGACGAAGAGATTGCCGAAGAGCTGCGCGCGCGCGCCAAAGACGCACTGCTGACCCAGGCGCTGGCCTCGGAAGAGGAACTGGACGCGTCCGAGCCGCAGGAAGATCTGCTCAACATGGAAGGCATGGATCGTCAGCTGGCGTTCCAGCTGGCCAGCCGAGGTGTTGCGTCCATGGAAGATCTGGCCGAGCAGGCCGTGGACGACCTGCTGGATATTGAAGGCATGGACCAGGACCGTGCCGCCGCATTGATCATGAAAGCTCGCGAGCCCTGGTTCGCCGACGACAGTGATCAAGAGGCTTGATGCCCGAGTGCCGGGCACACGCCCGGCCCCGCGCATGGCTGTGCTGTGCGCGCCCGAATTGCCTGCCGTGCAGGCCAAGGGTGGAGCAGTCAAATGAATTGATGCTGCTCCGCCACAAGTGACTTTTTAGGAGAGAGAATGGCCGAAGTAACAGTTAGCGAACTCGCCAAATCGGTTGGTGCCACCGAAGAGCGTCTGCTCAAGCAGATGAAGGAGGCGGGTTTGCCCCACACTTCAGCAGATGCGACCGTATCCGCAGAAGAGAAGCAGGTCCTGCTTAACTTCCTGAAAAGTAGTCACGGGGAGCAGGCTGCTGCACCTAAGAAGATTACCCTCAAGCGCAAAACCACCACGACGCTCAAGACCGGATCCGGCACCGGCCGCAAGACCGTCAACGTGGAAGTCCGCAAAAAGCGCACCTACGTAAAACGCGCGGAAGCCGAAGAGCAGCAACCCGAACTGGATACCTCTGCGCTGCAGAAGGCCGAGGAAGAACTGGCCGCGGCAGAGAAGGCCGCTGCCGATCGCGCCCGTGCCGAGCAGGAAGCCGCAGAGGCCGAAGCCAAAGCGCGCGCCGAAGAAGAGGCCAAGCAGGAAGCCGAAGCGGCTGCCAAGGCCAGGCAGGAAGCGGAGGCCAAGGCCGAAGAAGCCGCCGCCGCTGAATCCGAGAAGGCTGCAGAACCTGAGCCCAAGCCGGAACCCAAGGCCGAGCCGAAGCCTGAACCCAAGCCGGAACCGGCACCCATCCGTTCCTCCTACGTCGATGACATCGAAGCCATGCGCATCGCCGCCATGGAGCGCCGCAAGAAAGAAGACGAGCGCGAAGCCGCGGAACTGGAAGAGAAAAAAGCCCGCGTTGAAGCGGAGCGTGCGCGCCTGGAGCAGGAGCAGAAGGAGCGCGCAGAGCAGGCCAAGCAGAAATCCGCAGCAGATGCCGCAGCACCCGCCAAACCCGGCTTGCGCCGCAAGGTGGAAGCGGATGACGACCGCGATGACGACGAGCCGCGCAAGCGCCGCAGCCGTCGCGGCAAGAGTGGACCCAAGAAGTCCAGCAAGACTTCGCTGTACGACGCTGCACTGGAAGCCTTCGAAAGCGACGAAGACGAGAAGCGCAGCACCCGCTCGCTGTCTCGCCCGACGCTGAAAGTAAAGAACACACACGGCTTCAAAAAGCCGACAGGAAAGCAAGTGTACGAAGTACAACTGGGCGAGACGATCACCGTTGGCGATCTTGCCAAGCAGTTGAATGTCAAAGCCGGCGAACTGATCAAGCGCCTGATGAAAATGGGCGAAATGGTTACCATCAACCAGAGCCTGGATCGCGACACCGCGACCCTGATCGTCGAAGAGATGGGCCACAAGGTGGTGCTGCGCTCCGAGAACGAGCTGGAAGAAAAGCTGGTTGCCCAGTCCCAGGATGTCGAGGGCGAAGAAGTGTCCCGCGCGCCGGTCGTGACCGTGATGGGTCACGTTGACCACGGTAAAACCTCCCTGCTGGACTACATTCGCGAGACCAAGGTGGCCTCCGGGGAGGCCGGTGGCATTACCCAGCACATCGGTGCTTACCGTGTGAAAACCAGTCAGGGCGAGATCGCCTTCCTGGATACGCCCGGACACGCGGCGTTTACCGCCATGCGTGCCCGCGGTGCCAAGGCCACCGACGTGGTGATCCTGGTAGTGGCAGCGGACGATGGCGTGATGCCGCAGACCGAGGAGGCGATCGCGCACTCCAAGGCTGCCGGTGTACCGCTGGTGGTTGCGATCAACAAATGTGACAAGGAAGCGGCCGACCCCGACCGCGTAAAGAACGAGCTGGCCGCGAAAGACGTTATCCCGGAAGACTGGGGTGGCGATACCCAGTTCATCGAAGTGTCTGCACACACCGGCCAGGGCATTGATGAGCTGCTGGAAGCGGTTTCCCTGCAGTCCGAAATGCTGGAACTGAAAGCCAAGGTCGGCGTACCGGCCAGCGGTGTTGTGATTGAAGCGCGCCTGGAAAAAGGCCGCGGTGTGGTCGCCACCCTGCTGGTGCAGAATGGCGAGCTGAAGCGCGGTGATATCGTGCTGGCGGGCCAGAGCTACGGCCGCGTACGCGCCATGACCAATGAGCTGGGCAAATCCGTGAAGGAAGCCGGCCCGTCCACTCCGGTGGAGCTGCTGGGTCTGGACTCCACGCCCAATGCCGGTGATGAATTCCTGGTGGTCGCGGACGAGCGCAAGGCCCGTGAAGTGGCCGAGCAGCGCGCCGACAAAGAGCGTCGTGAGCGTATGCAGCGTCAGCAGGCGGCGAAGCTCGAGAACATGTTTGCCAACATGGAAGCCGGTGAGAAGAAAGTCCTGCCGGTGATCGTGAAAGCGGACGTACGCGGCTCGCTGGAAGCCATCCAGGCTGCGCTTGCGGAGATCGGTAACGAAGAAGTGTCCGTGAATGTTGTGTCCAGCGGTGTGGGCGGTATCGCTGAAAATGATATCAACCTGGCCCTGACCTCCGGCGCCATCGTGATCGGCTTCAACACCCGCGCTGATGTGGCCGCGCGCAAGCTGGCGGAAACCGAGAGCGTGGAAATCCGTTACTACAGCGTGATCTATAACCTGCTGGACGAAGTGAAGCAGGCCCTGTCCGGCATGCTGGATCCGGAGCTGCGCGAAGAGATCGTTGGTATCGCCCAGGTGCGCGACGTATTCCGCTCGCCGAAGTTTGGCGCCATTGCTGGTTGTATGGTCATCGAAGGTACCGTCTACCGCAACAAGCCGATCCGCGTACTGCGCGACAACGTGGTGATCTACCAGGGCGAACTGGAATCCCTGCGTCGCTTCAAAGACGACGTGCAGGAAGTCCGCAACGGTATGGAGTGTGGTATCGGCGTTAAGGACTACAATGACGTCAAGCCCGGCGACCAGATCGAGGTCTTTGACATCGTCAAGGTAGCCCGCGAGCTGTAATCGATGCTTACCCGGCGATATTTTCGTCATCCCGGCGCAGGCCGGGATCCAGCGTTCGCCTGCCCTGCAGGCGAACCGCTATTCTGAATAGGTATCCAATGGCCAAAGAATTCCACCGTGCTGACCGGGTAGCCGACGCCATGCGTCGCGAGCTGGCCCGTCTGATCCAGCACGAAGTGCGCGACCCACGGGTTGGCATGGTCAATGTCAACGATGTGGAAGTGAGCCGCGACCTCACCACCGCCAAGGTCTTTGTGACCCTGGTGGGCGAGGACGACCGCGACAAGATCGACATCTCCATGGAGGCGCTGAACAAGGCCGCAGGCTTTCTGCGTACCCAGCTCGCCAAGGAGATCCAGATGCGCTCCATCCCCCGTCTGCATTTCCGCTACGACGAAACCTCCGTGCGCGGCCAGCACCTCTCGGCGCTGATCGACAAGGCGGTCAAGTCTGACCAGAGCAAATCTGGCGACAGCGACGACGATATCGAGAAAGACAACGACTGATGGGCCGCCGACCAAAATGGGGCCGGCAGGTGGATGGCGTGCTGTTGCTGAACAAGCCCGCCGGCATCTCCGCCAATGACGCCCTGCAAAGAGCCAAACGCCTGTTCTTCGCCAACCGCGCCGGCCATACGGGCGCGCTGGATCCGCTGGCGACCGGTGTACTGCCGATCTGCTTCGGTGAGGCCACCAAATTCTCCCAGTACCTGCTGGACGCGGACAAGCGCTACCGCAGCACCTTCTGCTTCGGCATGACCACCGAAACCGGCGATGCCGACGGCAATGTAGTGGCCACCAGTGATGCCTCCGGTATCACTGAGCAGCAGGTCAGGGATGCCATGGCCGACTTCCGCGGCACCATCAGCCAGATTCCGTCCATGTACTCGGCGCTCAAGCACAACGGCCAGCCCCTGTACAAGCTGGCGCGCCAGGGTATCGAGGTGGAGCGGGAGCCCCGCCAGGTCGAGATCTACTCCTACGAACTGCTCAAGTTCATTCCCGCAGCGGAGTCCCCGGACAAGCTGCCCCGGGCCGAGATCGAGGTGCACTGCTCCAAGGGCACCTATGTCCGCAGCCTCGCCGAGGACCTGGGCAAGGCGCTGGGGGTAGGGGCCTTTGTGGAGAAGCTGCACCGCAGCGCCGCCGGTCCCTACCACGAGGACGACTCGGTCACTCTGGATGAGCTGACCGAAGAGCGCGGTGAGGGTCGCGCGGAAGAGCTGGATCACCACCTGCTGCCGGCGGATTCCCCCGCCTCCGGACTGCCCAAAATGATCCTCTCGGACGACACGGGTTACTATCTGCGTCAAGGGCAGCCGGTAATGGATCTGCAGGTCTATCGCTTGGGCGACGAAGGTGATATGGTGCGCCTCTTCCTGGAAAGTGGTGAATTTCTAGGCGTTGGAGAGATTACTGATGACGGACGGGTTGCACCCCGTCGGTTGGTAAAATAAACCGGAATACGCGGATTGCGGGTATATCCGGTTTTTCATGACTAGCTGGTCTGTAAACATGCACGGGCCAGCCGAATTTTCAAAGCATGTTACGAACGAGGTAATTCGTTATGGCACTGTCTGCAAACGAAAAAGCAGCCATCCTGAAAGAGCACGGCCAAGCTGAAGGCGACACCGGTTCTCCGGAAGTCCAGGTAGCCCTGCTGACTGCCAACATCAACAAGCTTCAGGGTCACTTTGCTTCTCACAAGC
>Ga0207814_100413_pt1 | contig 25685 bp, 19 predicted proteins | sample TtaePargueraPR_7_FD_187755 | JGI IMG/M metagenome (GOLD analysis project Ga0207814, IMG submission 187755) | Aerobic enrichment media microbial communities from Bioluminiscent Bay, La Parguera, Puerto Rico - Tt and P1 (2) (SPAdes) | ecosystem: Environmental > Aquatic > Marine > Unclassified ... | reverse complement strand
TACCCCAGTCGTATCTTGGCGGAGACCGGGATCTCTCTGGGTACGGCCTGGCGGACGGCCGCCACAATGGCCTCGACCCGGGATGGGGACTGCAGCAGGCAGGCGCCGCCATCGCTGTTGTTGACCGACTTGGCCGGGCATCCGAAATTGAGATCGATGGACCGGGCGCCCACCTCGACCGCTTTGGCAGCGTTGTAGGCCATGGCCTGTGGGTTGCCGCCGAGCAGTTGCAGTTTGACCGGTGTGCCGGTGGGGGTTTGTGCGCCCTGTTCCAGCTCCGGACACAGCCGGGTGAAGACACGGCGTGGGAGCCGGGTCTGGGTAACGCGTACAAACTCCGTCACACAGACATCCACGCCGCCGATGCGAGAGAGCAGGGCGCGCACGTGGTGGTCGATGACGCCTTCCATGGGCGCTTGATAGATCACCGGGTGCGGGGAGCTGGCGGGTTCTGCGACCTTAGTGTTCGGGTACTGCGGCTGTTGCATCGGCTGGGGCGGTTTCTCTGATTGTGGTGGCTGCGATGAGGTGGCTATTGTACGAAATTCCCTGTGGGGTTGTGCAATTATTCGGCAGCTTGTAGGGGGTGCCTGTTTCCAGGGCGGGCGTGGTTGGAATTGGTAGCGAAAATGGCGGAAAAGATCGGTATCTGGCGGTTTCTTGGTTGCTTCTGTAACTAATAAGTGTTTGATTTCCAAGGGATCTTGTATTGATAATATCGCCCGAAAAATCGGAACAGATAAATAAGAAGCAATTTGCGAGGGAATAAAAGTGCAAGAGTCACTGATGCAGCAAGGTCTGGACATCACGCTGTTCGGTATGGGGATTGTATTTACTTTTCTGCTGGTTCTGGTGATCTGCACCACGATCATGTCCCGCCTTATCACCCGCTTTTTCCCCGAGCCAGAGCCTGCGGTTGCGCCGGTCGCCAGTGCACCTGCGGCGGGGGATGAGCGCCTGAAGAAAATCATCAAGGCCGCCATCGAGCAGCATCGCAACAAGCGTCGCTGAGCCGGTATCGCTCAATAAAGCGTTTCAGGCGCGCCGGGCCACCGGTGATTACACACTGAGCCGGTTTGCCTCGCGACGGAACCCGGCCGCATCACCCACTTTCAAGATCAACTTTCCAAGAGAGACGACCCATGACTGAGGTTAAAAAGCCATTGGGGATTACGGATGTAGTCCTGCGCGACGCCCACCAGTCGCTATTCGCAACCCGCCTGCGCCTGGATGACATGCTGCCGATTGCGGAGAAACTGGACAAGGTCGGTTTCTGGTCTCTGGAGTCCTGGGGTGGCGCGACCTTCGATGCGTGTATCCGCTACCTGGGGGAAGACCCGTGGGAGCGTATTCGCGAGCTGAAAAAAGCGATGCCGAACACGCCGCAACAGATGCTGTTCCGCGGCCAGAATATTCTCGGTTACCGCCATTACGCCGACGACGTGGTGGAAAAATTTGTCGAGCGCGCGGCCACCAATGGGGTGGATGTGTTCCGCGTGTTCGACGCCATGAACGATATGCGCAACCTGCAGACCGCGCTGGCGGCGGTGAAAAAGCAGGGCAAGCACGCGCAGGGCACCATCTCTTACACCGTCAGCCCGGTTCACAATATGGACCTGTGGGTAGATCTGGGGCGCCAGATCGAAGACATGGGCGCGGACTCCATCGCCATCAAGGATATGGCCGGCCTGCTGCGCCCGTATGAGGGCTACGAGCTGGTGTCCAGGCTGAAGGCCGCGGTGGACATTCCCATCCACATGCAGTGCCACGCGACTACCGGCCTGTCCACGGCAACCGCACTCAAATGTGTGGAGGCGGGTATCGACAATATCGATACCGCGATTTCCTCCATGTCCATGACCTACGGCCACAGCCCCACCGAGGCGGTGGTGGCGATTCTCGAAGGTACTGAGCGCGACACCGGTCTGGACATCAACCTGCTGGAAGAGATCGCGGCGTATTTCCGCGAAGTCCGCAAAAAATATGCGAAGTTCGAGGGTTCCCTGCGCGGGGTCGATTCGCGCATTCTGGTCGCCCAGGTGCCCGGCGGCATGCTCACCAATATGGAAAACCAGCTGCGCGAACAGGGCGCCGGTGACCGCCTCGATGAGGTGCTCGAGGAAATCCCCCGCGTGCGCAAGGACCTGGGTTTTATCCCGCTGGTGACGCCGACTTCCCAGATCGTCGGCACCCAGTCGGTACTGAACGTGCTGACCGGCGAGCGGTACAAATCCATCTCCAGGGAAACTGCCGCGGTACTCAAGGGCGAGTACGGCGCGACGCCGGCCGAGGTGAACAAGGAGCTGCAGGAGAAGGTGCTGGAAGGCGGCGAACCGGTGACCTGTCGTCCCGCGGACCTGCTGGCACCGGAGCTGGACAAGCTGGCCGATGAGCTGAAGGAGAAAGCGGCAGCGGACGATATCGAACTCACCGGTGGCGAGGGCGAGATCGACGACGTGCTGACCTACGCGCTCTTCCCGCAGATCGGTCTCAAGTTCCTGAAAAACCGTGACAACCCGGATGCCTTCGAACCGGTGCCCACCGGCAACGAATCCTCGGAAGTGAAAAACGATCAGGGCGAGTGTGTGTACACCGTCTCGGTGGAGGGGCAGAGCTATACCGTGACGGTTGCCGATGGCGGCGACGTGACTGGCATGGTGAAAGTGGGTGGTGAGTCTGCACCCGCGGCTGGCGCAGCGCCGGCCCCTGCTGCCGGGTCCGGTGAGCCGGTCAAGGCACCGCTCGCCGGCAATATCTTCAAGGTGCTGGTAAAGCCGGGCGACCAGGTGACCGAGGGCCAGAATATCGTGATCCTCGAGGCCATGAAGATGGAGACGGCGGTGAGTGCACCGCGCGCCGGTAGCGTGACCGGAGTCACCATCAAGGAAGGCGATTCCGTGGCGGTGGGCGATGCCCTGCTGACCATCGCGTAACGGGGGCGCTTGTGGAAAACATAACAAATCTCTGGCTTTCGTCCGGCGCCAACCAGATGACGGTCGGGCAGTTCTCCATGATGGTGGTCTGCCTCGGCCTGCTGTTTCTCGCCATTCGCAAAAACTTTGAACCGCTGCTGCTGGTGCCCATCGGCTTCGGCGGCATTCTTGCCAATATTCCCGGTGCCAACCTGGCGCTGCCGGCGGTGGAAGCGGCCATTTACTCCGGTGATGCCGGGGTGCTGGCGCAACTGGCGCAGGCGCTCGGTCTGGGCGCTTCTGAATCCATCGAGGGTTTGAAAGCGGCACTGGAAAGCGCGCCGGCGGCGGCCCAGCAGCGCGCGGCGCAGGTGGCTGCGGATGCGGGCTTTAACAACGGCATGCTGTACAACTTCTACAGCGTCGCCATCGCCTCCGGTGTCGCACCGCTGGTGATCTTTATGGGCGTGGGCGCGATGACCGATTTTGGTCCGCTGCTGGCCAACCCGCGCACACTGTTCCTGGGCGCCGCCGCGCAGTTCGGCATTTTTGCCACGGTGCTGGGCGCGGTGGGCATGTCGGCCATGGGCATTATGGATTTCTCCATCGCCGACGCTGCCGCCATCGGTATTATCGGTGGTGCCGACGGCCCCACCGCCATCTACGTATCCAGCCTGCTGGCGCCGGATCTGCTCGGGGCCATTGCGGTCGCGGCCTATTCCTACATGGCGCTGGTGCCGCTGATCCAGCCGCCGATCATGCGCGCGCTGACCACCGAGCAGGAGCGCCGGATCGAGATGGTGCAGCTGCGCCCGGTGAGCAAGCGCGAGAAGATCATCTTCCCGCTGGTGCTGCTGATCCTGGTGGCGTTGTTCCTGCCGGATGCGGCGCCGCTGCTGGGGATGTTCTGTTTCGGTAACCTGATGCGGGAGTGCGGTGTGGTGTCGCGCCTGTCGGATACCGCGCAGAATGCGCTGATCAATATCACCACCATCTTCCTCGGCCTGTCGGTGGGTTCCAAGTTGGCGGCGGACAAGTTCCTGGACCCGAAAACCCTCGGTATCCTGGCGCTGGGTATTGTGGCGTTTGCCATTGGTACCGCCGCCGGTGTGTTGATGGCCAAACTGCTGAATGCGCTCAGCAAGCAGAAGATCAACCCGCTGATCGGTTCCGCGGGGGTGTCCGCGGTACCAATGGCCGCACGGGTCTCCAACAAGCTGGGCCTGGAAGCCAACCCGCACAACTTCCTGCTGATGCACGCCATGGGGCCGAATGTGGCCGGGGTGATCGGCTCGGCGGTGGCGGCCGGTGTGATGATCACCATGGTGCGCGCAATGACCGGCTGATCCGCCGTTCCCTGCCGACCACAGAAACCCCGCTCCGGCGGGGTTTCCTGTTTCTGGAGTACGCACCTGACTGCTTGGTCCCATATCGTTGCCGTGAAAGGGCGCGGGCGCGGTCGCCGTGGTAATATGGCGGCCGTTTTGTAAATGGCGGCGCCGCATCTTCGGGGCATTTTCCCGGGAGTCGCGTCGCAGAGGAGAGGTTATGTCCTGGTTGGGAGCGGGTATCGGTGCGGGCATCGGCATGATGTTCGGCGGCCCCATCGGCGCGGCGCTGGGCGCCTGGGTTGGCGGTTCCTTTGGTTCCGGGCTGAAGAAACTCAGTGACGCCGGTGTCACCCTGAATCGCGATGGCGCGCAGACCGTGTTTATCGTCGCGCTGTTTTCCATGCTGGCAAAAATGGCCAAGGCCGACGGCCAGGTGTCCAAGGCGGAAATCCAGCTGGTCGACGATTTCATCAAGAACAATCTGCGCCTGAACGCGGAAGACCGCCAGCAGGCGATCAAGATTTTCCAGAACGCCAAGGATGATCAGTTCAGCATCTACGACTATGCGCGCCAGTACCGGCAGCTGATCCGCAACCAGGCGATGCGGGAAATGGTCTACCGCTTGCTGTTTGCGGTGGCCTTTGCGGACGGAGAGTTGCACCCGGCGGAAGAGCAGATTCTGCGCCGGATTCCCGAAGAACTGGGGTTGCACGCGTCCATCTTTAACGCGATGTTCAATGAGTTTGGTCATCGCGGTGCAAGCACCGGCAGCGGTAGCCTGCAGGCGCATTACGATATTCTCGAATGCAGCCCGGAGGCGAGCGACAAAGAGCTGAAACTCGCCTATCGGCGCAAGGCGGCGGAATACCATCCGGACAAGATTGCCTCCAAGGGCCTGCCGGAAGAGTTCATGCGCCATGCGGAAGACCAGATGAAAAGTGTGACCGTGGCCTACGACACCATTGTCGCCGCGCGCAAGCGCCAGGCCGCGGTCGATCAGGTCTGAGCGAACAGACGACAGATACACGGACAGATACTCGGAGTTATCAGGCATGTCCCTCGCAGAGACGATTCAACAGAAACTCACCGACGCATTTTCCCCCACGCATGTCGAGGTGGACTGTGAGAGCCATATGCACAATGTACCCGCGGGCGCGGAGATGCATTTTCGTGTGGTGCTGGTGAGCGAGGCCTTTGCCGGTGTGCGCAAGGTACAGCGGCACCAGAAGGTCTACGCGGCGCTCGCCGATGAGATGGCAGGGCCGATTCACGCGCTGGCACTGCACCTGTATACGGCGGAAGAGTGGGCCGGCCAGGCGCCGGAAAGCCCGCAGTGCCTGGGTGGCGGCAAGAAGTAGGCGGGTTGCAAGAGGGTTGATTGTGCACTTGCGCAACCCCATTAAGGCAAGGGGCGGCCCTATTCAAAGCGGGGTCGTTTATTGAATCCCTAGCGACCATCACCGCGTTTAAACACCAGTTTTAAAACCACGTTGAAAACCACACAGCCAGGAGTAATCGTGGAAGAATTTATTGTCGACGTTAGCGCCCAGAATGCCCAGCAGGTACTGATTGAAGAGTCCATGAAACGCCCGGTGGTGGTGGATGTGTGGGCGGAATGGTGCGAGCCCTGCAAGCAATTGATGCCCGTGCTGGAGAAGCTCGCCAAAGAATACGCCGGCCAGTTTCTGCTCGCCAAGCTGAATGCGGATACCGAGCAGGCGCTGGCGGGGCAACTGGGCGTGCGCAGCCTGCCTACGGTGATGGTGCTGAAAGACGGTCAGCCCGTGGATGGCTTTGCCGGTGCGCAGCCGGAAAAACAGATCCGCGAGATGCTGGACAAATACCTGCCGAAGTCCTGGGATGTGCAGCTGCAACAGGCACAGAAGCTGGTGGGCGAGGGCAACCTGGATGAAGCCCTGCCGCTGTTGCGTGCGGCGTATAACGATTCCGGTGCGCGCGCGGACATTGCCAAACAGTATGCCGCCGTGCTGTTGGAGAAGAATCGCACCAAGGACGCCGAGGAGGTGCTGGGCAAGATTCTGATGGCGGACCAGGATGCGGATTACCAGCAGCTGATGGCACAGCTGGAGCTGAAGCAGCAGGCGGCCGAGTCACCGGAAATCAAGGCCCTGCAGCAGGCGCTGGCGGCCAATCCGGACGACAGTGAGTCTGCCTACAAGCTGGCGGTGCAGCTCAGCCAGGCGGATCGCCATGAAGAGGCGCTGGAGATTTTGCTGAACCTGCTGCGCAAGGACATGGGTTTTGCCGACGGCGCCGCCAAACAGGCCTACCTGGATATCGTCAAGGCCCTGGGTGCCGGCGATCCCGTGGCCACCACCTACCAGCGCAAGCTGATGACCCTGATGTTCTGATCAGCAGGTTTCAAACGCACCGAAGCCGTGTTCAAACGCCATGTACAAACTCTGTATCTACATTCCTGAATCGCACCTGGAGCCGGTCAAGCAGGCAATCTTTGCCGCCGGCGCCGGGCGCATTGGCGACTACGACAGCTGTTGCTGGCAGGTGCTGGGCAGCGGCCAGTTCCGCCCGCTGGACGGAAGCCAGCCGTTTATCGGCCAGCAGGGCGCGGTGGAGCAGGTGGCGGAATACCGGGTGGAAACAGTGTGTGCGGATGCGGTGGTGGATGCGGTGCTGGCGGCGATGCGCAGTGCCCATCCCTATGAAGAGCCGGCGTTCGACCTGTGGAAACTGGACGATCGCTGCGCCCCGGCCTGACGTCAGAGCTTGCGCTCAATCACCCCCCGGTGCAAACCGAACTGCCCCTTCTCCCGGTCACTGAAGTAGTGCTTTAGGGTCTGCGTCATTACCGGGAACGCCATCTCCTCCCAGGGGATGTCTTTCTCGTCAAACAATGCCACTTCCAGCGATTCCGGCCCCGGGCCGAAGTTGGTGTCGGTGAGTTCACCGCGATACAGCAGGTATACCTGGTTGATGTGCGGGATGTCGTAGACAGAAAACAGCTCATCCACCCGCAGGGTTGCTCGGGCTTCTTCCCACGATTCGCGCAGCGCGCCCTGTTCGCTACTCTCGCCATTTTCCATAAACCCCGCCGGCAGGGTCCAGAGCCCGTAGCGGGGTTCGATTGCGCGCTTGCACAGCAGCACCTGGTCACCCAGGTAGGGCAGGGTGCCGACAATCACCCGGGGGTTTACATAGTGAATGGCCCCGCAATCCCGGCACAGGTGGCGCGGGCGGTCGTCCCCGGTGGGGATCTCGAATACAACGGTTTGGCCGCAATGGCTGCAAAATTTCATGGCGCAAGTATACCCGCCGAAAGGGGGAGCGCCAGTCTGCCTTCTATAGTGTAAGGGAGAATTTTTGGCCGTTGGCGATGGTTGGTTTTCCATGGCGCGTTTTGTCGTTTTCTTTTTGCTCACCCTTGCGGTACTGGGCTGTTCGGAAAAAGAGGCCCAACCAGTTTCCAAGGCGCCTCCGGTCGAGGTGCTCGCGGTGCGCAAACACCAGGTAGTGCCGCGCTTCGAGTATGTGGGGCGCGTGGAAGCCACCGATGAGTACATGGTGCGCCCGCGGGTCGAAGGGTATATCGAGAGCCGTAACTTTGTAGAGGGGCAGCTGGTCCAGAAGGGCGAGTTGCTTTATCAGATCGATCCCCGGCCATATATCGCCGCCCTGGACAATCAGCGGGCGAATCTCGCGCAGGCGCGCTCCGCGTTACAGGTAGCCCGGCGCAATTACCGCCGCGGTCTGGAACTCATCAAGACCGGCGCCATCAGCAAGGTGCAAATGGATGAGCTTACCGGCAACTTTGAAGAGGCGGAATCCCGGGTGGCGGCGATGGAGGCGGACCTGGAGACGGCGCAACTCAACCTGTCCTACACCGAAATTCGCGCGCCACTGACCGGCCTGATCGGACGGTCTGAATACACCGAGGGATCCCTGGTTGGCCCGGCCACCGAACCGCTGACGTCCATCGTGCGCATGGATCCCATTTTTGTGAACTTCGAAGTGCCGGAGAACCGGCTGTTCGCGGTGCAGGAGGAAGAGGCCCGGCGACGCCAGCAGGGGCGGGCGCCGACCCGGCGGGAAGTCCGTATCAAGCAACCCGATGGCGAGTTTTACCCCTACCCGGGGATTATCGTGTTTGTCGACAATCAGATAGACCCGGCGACCGGCTCGGCGCTGGTGCGGGCGCGCTTTCCCAACCCCGATCGCTTACTGGTACAGGGCCAGTTTGCGCGCGTGGCCATCAGTGTCTTTTCCGGTGCGGATGCGGTACGGCCGCTAGTGCCCCAGTCGGCGGTACTGGAGGACATGCAGGGGCGTTTTGTGTACGTGGTCGACAGTGAAGATGTCGCCCGCAAACGCTATCTCGAATTGGGGCAGAGAGAGAATGCCCTGTGGGCGGTCAACCAGGGATTGCAGGCGGGAGAACGGATTGTGGTGAATGGTCTGCAGCGGGTGAGCGCAGGCAGGCCGGTCACGCCGCAGAATACGGCTCTCAATCCCTACCGGGACCTTCACACCGAGCAGCCTCCGCAGCAGCGCAGCCCGGTGCAACAGATCCGCGAGGGCCAGGTGACGCCGGAAGAGCGGCGCGCGAGCGGTGCCGCATCGGGTGCGGACATAGAGCAGCTCGAATCCGATATGCGACGCGGCGCCGGGGAAGGGCGCGAGGACGACAGCGATGCGGATCGTGAACCGGATGCGTACTTCGATGGCAAATGATCGCCGTGGTCATCAGGCCACTGCGCCGGGGGTGAGTGGGTGATCAGTGCGCCGTTTATCCGCCGTCCGCGTTTCGCGCTGGTTATCTCCATTCTGATCACGCTCGCGGGGCTACTGTCGCTGCCGCTACTTCCCATTGCCCAGTACCCGGATATTACGCCTCCGACGGTCGTGGTAAGCGCGAACTACCCCGGTGCCAGTGCGGAGGTCATGCGTGACAGTGTGGCGGTGCCCATCGAATCCCAGGTCAATGGTGTGGAGGGGATGCAGTATATGTCCTCCACCAGTAGCAACGACGGTACTTACAGCCTGACCGTGACCTTCGAGAGTGGCTACGATGGAGATACTGCACAGGTGAATGTGCAGAACCGGGTGCAGCAGGCGACGCCCAGCCTTCCTGAAGAGGTCACTCGCAGCGGCGTGACCGTGGAGAAAAAATCCAACACCATCCTGCTGGTGGTGAACCTGCTGTCGAAAGGCGACAAGTTCGATACCCTGTTCCTGTCCAATTACGCCGAAATATTTATCAAGGATGAGCTGGCCCGTATCGACGGCGTCAGTGACGTAGAAATTCTGGGCGCCCAGGATTACGCCATGCGCCTGTGGCTGAACCCGGACAAGATGGCCGCACTGGATGTTACCGCCAACGATGTCATCGCCGCGGTACGGGCCCAGAACCTGCAGGTGGCCGCGGGCAAGATTGGTGCCCCACCCATTCGCAAGGACCAGCAGTTTCAGTACAGCATCCTCGCCCAGGGGCGCCTGGAAAGTGTGGAGCAATTTGAGAACATCAGTCTGCGTTCCCGACCCGATGGCGGCATAGTGCGTATGAAGGATATTTCCCGGGTAGAACTGGGGAGTGCCAGTTACAGCGCCTACGGGGAACTGGATGGGCAACCATCGGCGGTGATTGCGGTGTACCAGCTGCCCGATGCCAACGCCATGGGGGTGGCAGAAAGTATTCGCGAAAAAGTGGCAGAACTCTCCACGCGATTCCCCGATGGCCTGCAGTCGGAAATCATTTACGACACCACCACGTTTGTAGACGCTTCGATCAAGGAGGTGGTGCAGACCCTGCTGATCGCACTCGTGCTGGTGGTCTTTGTTGTCTTCGTATTCTTGCAGGACTGGCGTGCGACCCTGATACCGGCGATCGCCATTCCGGTTTCGCTGGTGGGCACCTTTGCGTTGATGTACGCACTGGGCATGACCATCAATACCGTCACCCTGTTTGCATTGATCCTCGCGATAGGCATCGTCGTGGATGATGCGATTATTGTGGTGGAAAATACCCAGCGACTGCTGGGAGAGGGGCTGCCACCGAAAGAAGCGGCAATGCAGTCCATGCGGGAGGTGACCGGGCCCGTCATTGCCACCACGGCGGTGCTCTTCTCGGTTTTCGTTCCCGTAATGCTGATGCCCGGCCTCACCGGAAAAATGTATCAGCAGTTTGCCATTACCATCTCGATGGCGGTGTTTATCTCGAGTATTAACGCGTTGACCCTGAGTCCCTCACTCAGTGCGATTTTGTTGCGCCCGGCCAGGGGCGATGGCGAACCGGGTCAAAAAAGCACGGGCGTTTTCGGCTTCTTCAATCGTTTTCTGCACCGCTCGACGAGCGCCTATGTAACGGTCGTTCGCTTCTGCGTGCGCCGCCCGGTCCTGGGGCTTGCCTCGATCGCAGGAATCGGGGCGCTGTGCATCTGGCTATTCTCCGCTGTGCCCACCGGATTCATTCCGGATGAGGACCAGGGCTTTTTCATGATGAACGTGCAGCTGCCGGATGGCGCTTCACTCAAGCGCACCGCGCCGGTCGTGGAGGCTCTGAGCGCACAGATTCGCGCGATGGAGGGCGTGGCGCATGTGATGGCCGTGCCCGGCTACAGTTTGCTTTCCAACAGTCTCGCGTCGAATACCGCCTTCATGATTGTGGTACTGCACCCCTGGGTACAGCGGCAGTCTCCTGAGCTCAATCAGTTCGCGATCCTGAAGAGGGTACAGGCACTGGGGGTGAGTGTCCCGGAGGCCCAGGTGCAGGCCTTCCCGGTCCCCCCGCTGCCGGGCCTCGGCACCATTGGTGGCTTTGAGTATGTGCTGGAGGACTTGCAGGGTAGGGATATTCAGGAACTGGCCGGGGTTCTTTACGCGCTGCTCGGGGAAGCGAATCAGCGCGCGGAAATTGCCCAGGCCTTCACCACCTATCAGGCGGCGTCGCCGCAATTGCAGCTGGAGGTGGACAAGGACAAGGCCCATATACTCGGGTTGCAGCTGTCAGATGTCTACCTCACTCTGCAAACCTACCTGGGCAGCTACTACATCAATGACTTCAATCGCTTTGGCAAAGTATTTCAGGTGCTGGCACAGGCGGATGCCCAGTATCGCGACAGCGAAGACGACCTCACCGGTTTTTTTGTGCGCGCAAAGAGTGGCGGCCTGGTGCCGGTAAGTTCGGTGGCGGAATTCGAGCCCATTGTTGCCCCGCAAACCGTGCAGCGCTACAACATGTACAACAGCATCACCATCAATGGTGCGGCGGCACCGGGTTATTCCAGCGGCGAGGCGATGAATGCCATGGAATCACTGGGTGCGCAATTGCCGGAGGGATACAGCTACGAGTGGACCGGTGCCAGCCTGGAAGAGATTCGAGCGGGTAACCTCGCCCCCATCCTGTTCTCGCTGGCGATCCTGTTTGCTTTCCTCTTCCTGGTAGCCCAGTACGAAAGCTGGGCCATACCGATTGCGGTGCTGCTGGCGATTCCGGTGGCGCTTTCCGGCGGGCTACTGACCTGTTTCCTCGCCGGTCGCGACAGCGATCTCTACACCCAGATTGGCCTGGTATTGTTGATTGCCATGTCCACCAAGACCGCGATCCTGATGGTGGAGTTTGCCATGCTGCAGCGGGATTCCGGGCTCAGCATCGAAGATTCTGCCCTGCAGGCCACCCGCCTGCGGTTTCGCGCGGTCTTGATGACGGCCGTGTCTTTTATCCTCGGAATACTCCCGCTGGTGGTCGCCACCGGTGCCGGCGCCGCCAGTCGTGTGTCTCTGGGCCTCGCGGTGTTTGGTGGCATGCTTGCTGCAAGCCTTATCTCCACCTTTCTGGTGCCTGTGTACTATTCACTGGTGCAATCTATGCGGGAGAAGGTAAAGAGTGGCAACACGCCCGTGGTCAGAGGGGGCAATGCCTCCCCCGATACCGGCGGAAATCCGTGACCTGATTCCTGTTCGGGATGAGGGTATAGTTAAGTGAGTGCGGTAGCAGGAGGCCGGACGCAAACCAAGATGCTCGAATCCATTGAAAAGAAATTTGCCGCAGTCAGCGATGAACTGCGGGCACGCGTGCCGCGGGGCCCCGATCTTCACGGCCATGCGGCGGTACTGCTGGCCCTGACCGACGAGCCGGACCCACAGGTCATTCTCACCCTGCGCTCTCAGCAACTGTCCAGTCACTCCGGTGAAGTCTCCCTGCCCGGTGGCCGCTGGGACGATACCGACCCCTCACTGGAATACACCGCGCTGCGCGAGACCCACGAGGAAATCGGCCTGCCGGCAGACCAGGTGCGGGTGCTGGGGCCGCTGTGGACCCGCACTACCCGCTGGCAGGTTCAGGTCACGCCCTGGCTGGGCATCGTCCCCGCAGACGCGCAACTCACACCCAACCCCGGGGAGCTGGATGCCATTTTCCGCGTTCCCCTGACTTGGTTTTTTGATGATCCGCGCATCCGCACCGACCGTATCACCATCGACAAAACCCGCATCTACCTGCCCGCCTACGAATACGAGGGGTTCGAGATCTGGGGCTTTACCGCCGGGGTGCTGACCGAGTTTCTGGTGCGCGTGCTCGATGTGCCCATCGGGCACCGGCATGACGTTCCGGTCCGGGCGCTGAGCTAAGAGGCCTGGACCGCAGGCGCGCGCCCTGGTCGGGTATACTGCGCACCTGATTTGCCGAGATTGACCATGCCCAGACCCAAGTCCGCTGTCGCTCTGGAAGATGTCCACTGGAGTGCACTAAAAACCCTGTTCCCCTACCTGCTGGAATTCAAGCGCCCGGTGCTGCTGGCGCTGCTGTGCCTGGTGGGCGCCAAGGCCGCCAGTGTGGGGCTGCCTTTTTTGCTCAAATATATTGTCGATGATCTGGACCGCGCCGGCGGCGCGGCCGCGGCCATTGCGTTGCCGCTGGGGCTGTTGCTGGCCTATGGTTTTGTGCGCTTTTCCTCGGTGATGTTTGGCGAGTTGCGGGACACGATTTTCGGGCGCGTGACCGAGCGCGCCCAGCGCCGGGTGGGGCTCGAGGTTTTCCGGCATCTGCACCGGCTGGATCTGGACTACCACCTGAACCGTCGCACCGGCGGCCTTTCCCGGGATATCGAGCGCGGCAACGCCGGTATCGGCTTTCTGATGCGCTTCATGGTGTTCAACATTGTGCCCACCCTGGTGGAAATCCTGATGGTGGTGGGCCTGCTGTGGTGGAATTACAGCATCGGCTTTGCACTGCTGGTGCTCGGTGCGGTGGTGGCCTATATCGGGTTTTCGGTGGTCGCCACCGAGTGGCGGACCCGGTTTGTGCGGGATCTGAACAAGGCCGAGTCCGAGAGCAGCAGCCGCGCGGTAGACAGCCTGCTCAATTACGAGACGGTTAAATATTTCGGCAACGAGCGCCATGAGGCCAGTCACTATGACCGCGAGCTGGCCGCCTGGGAGCAGGCCCGGCGCAACAACCGCCTGTCGCTGTTTGGCCTGAACGCGGGCCAGGCCTTCATTATTGCCGCCGCCATGTGTGGTGCCATGGTGATGGCGGCGGTCAATGTCACCCGGGGCAGTATGACCATCGGTGACTTCGTGCTGATCAACGCCGTGATGATGCAGATTTTCATTCCTCTCAATTTTCTCGGCTTTGTGTACCGGGAGATGAAGGGCGCACTGGCGAATATCGAAAAGATGTTCTCCATTCTCGACGTCAAACCCGCGATACAGGATCGGCCGGATGCGGCGGCGCTGGTCGTAGAGCAGGGGGCCATCGAGTTTCGCGATGTGCACTTCAGCTACATCCCGGACCGGGAAATTCTCAAGGGCGTGAGTTTTACCGTGGCGCCGCAGCAGAAGGTGGCGATCGTCGGCGCCAGTGGTGCCGGTAAATCCACCCTGTTCAAGCTGTTGTTCCGTTTTTACGATGTGGATAGCGGCAGTATTCTGCTGGACGGGCAGGACATCCGCGACGTGGGCCAGGATTCGCTGCGGCGCGCCATCGGTGTGGTGCCACAGGATACGGTGCTGTTCAACCAGTCGATACTTGAAAACGTGCGTTATGGCCGAGTGGGGGCCACGGATGAGGAAGTCATGCAGGCCATCCGCCACGCGCAGCTGGATGGCTTTGTCGCGCAGCTGCCCGAGGGGGTGCACACCACCGTGGGCGAGCGCGGGTTGAAACTTTCCGGCGGGGAAAAGCAGCGCGTGGCCATCGCCCGCGCGATACTCAAGCATCCGCCGATCATGGTGTTTGACGAGGCAACCTCGAGCCTCGACAGCCACGCGGAACAGGGCATCCTGAGTGCTCTGAAAGAAATCTCCCGCGAGCAGACCACCCTGGTGATTGCCCATCGCCTGTCCACGGTGGTGGATGCGGATCAGATTCTGGTGATGGAGCAGGGGCGAATAGTGGAGCAGGGGGATCACCCCTCGCTGGTGGCCGCCGGTGGGCACTATGCGTCGTTGTGGCGGATGCAGCAGCGCGAGCGCGCGCTGGATACGGAAACGCCGCCAATCTAGTGTCGCGCGAGGCCGCATCCGTCAAATTTCCCCTTGCTATTCACGCCGATTCCTCAGCGGTTGGCGTGAATTGTTTTTCCTCGCGCAGATCGCGCCACGAATTTTCCTCTGATTGCCCATACTGACAGTCGAATATCCGGTACCGCCACGCCAACCGCGTGCGGCTGGACAAGATTCTGGGGCCCATTTAATGTGGCCCGCATGGGTTGTGCCCTGCAGGCAGGCCCGCACCCGATAACAACAGGCTAAATAACCAACAGGCAGGACTCTGAATGAAATCTGCACTCTTTGCGGCGTCCGCACTGGCGCTTGCCGTCATTGCCGGCTGCTCTTCTGACGAAAAATCCAACACCACGGAAACGGCTGCACCGGCGGAAAATACCGCACAGCAGATGGCCGAGACGGAACAGCAGGCGGCGCAGCCGGCTACAGGTCCACAGGCAGGTGGTGTTGCTCCGGGCGTGGATCCGGCCCGTTTCGATATCTATGCGCCGGTTGAACTGAACGCAGACCTCTCCTCCCTGTCCGATAATCAGCGCCAGATGATCGGCAAGCTGATCGACGCCAGCAAGATCATGGACCAGCTGTTCTGGCTGCAGTCCTACGGCCCGGCGCAGGAACTGCTGAGTGGTATCGATGACAGCGCCGCGCGCAAGTTTGCCGATATCAATTACGGCCCCTGGGATCGCCTGAACGACAACAAGCCATTTATCGAAGGCTACGAGGACAAACCGCTGGGTGCCGAGTTCTACCCGGAAGACATGACCAAGCAGGAATTCGAAGCCTGGGAGCAACCGGGGAAAGAGGGTCTCTATTCCCTCGTGCGCCGCGATGCCGAGGGCAAGCTCAAGCTGGTGCCGTATCACGAGGCGTACAAATCCGAGCTGGAAAAAGCCGCCGCTCTGTTGCGCGAGGCATCCGCACTCGCCGAAGACCAGGACTTTGCTGCCTATCTGAAACTGCGCGCCGACGCGCTGATGAACGATGAGTTCCGCGCGAGCGACATGGCGTGGATGGATATGAAGGACAACCGCATCGATGTGGTGATCGGCCCCATCGAAAACTACGAAGACCAGCTGTTTGCCTACCGTACCGCCTATGAATCCTACGTACTGCTGAAGGATATGGCGTGGAGCGAAAAACTGGCCAAGTTCGCCGCTTTCCTGCCTGAACTGCAGCGCGGCCTGCCGGTGGATGACAAATACAAGTCGGAAACCCCGGGAACCGATTCGGACCTGAACGCCTACGACGTGCTCTACTACGCCGGGCACAGCAATGCCGGCTCCAAGACTATCGCCATCAATCTGCCGAACGACGAGGAAGTCCAGCTGAAAAAGGGCACCCGTCGCCTGCAGCTGAAAAACGCCATGCGCGCGAAGTTCGACCAGATCCTGGTGCCCATCAGTGGTCTGCTGATTGCGGAAGACCAGCGCAAGCACATCACCTTCGATGCGTTCTTTGCCAACACCATGTTCCACGAAGTGGCCCACGGCCTCGGCATCAAGAAAACCGTCACTGACGGGGCGAATGTACGCCAGGCCCTGAAAGAAACCTCCTCCGCGCTGGAAGAGGGCAAGGCGGACATCCTCGGTCTGTACATGATCACCAGACTGCATGAAAAGGGCGAGCTGGAAGAGGGCGAGTTGATGGACAACTATGTCACCTTCCTCGCCGGCATTTTCCGCAGCGTCCGCTTCGGTGCCGCCAGCGCCCACGGCAAGGCGAACATGATGCGCTTCAACTTCTTCAAGCAGGAAGGCGCGTTTGCCCGCGATGCAGAAACCGGTCAGTACAGCGTCGACTTCGACAAAATGCAGGCGGCCATGACCAAACTGTCGAATCTGATCCTGACGGTGCAGGGCGATGGCAACTACGCCAGGGCCAAGGAGTTGCTGGATGGCATGGGTGTGATCGGCAGTGAACTGCAGGCGGATCTCGACCGTCTTTCCGAAGCCAGCATCCCGGTGGACGTGACCTTCATTCAGGGCAAGGAAGTGCTGGGTATCCAGTAATCCCGGTTTCAGGGCCCGGGTTCCTCTGCAAAGCTGAGGATTTTTTCACACAGCGCTCGATTCTCGAGCAGACGTGTATGTCCCAGCCCTGAGGTCAGGAACAGCTGTGCACCCGGGCAACTGTTCCTGATTCGTGTCGCGTGCTCCACAGGTACCCGACGATCGCTTTTGTCGTGGGCAATCAGCAGCTGTCCACGATAACCGGCCAACGTCATGCTGGTATCCACCTGGGCGATCGGGATACCTGCAAAACCTTCGATTCGGTTGCGCATATGCTGTTGCGCCGCGCGCGACAGCTTTAGCCAGTCTGACAGACCGTTGATTGTGGATGCGACATCCGCCGGCGCGGCGATGGTGATCAGGTGTGAAGCCTGCAATCTCTGGCTGACCGCCAGCGTCGCTGATAGCCCTCCCATGGAGTGACCGATCAGCAGTTTGATCGGCCCCAGGATATCCACCGCACGTTTCAATGCATCGGCAAAATGCTGTGGCGATGCGCGCTCACCCCCGGCATCGCCGTGGGCCGGTGGATCTACCAATACCACGCTATAGCCTTTTTCCCGCAGCGCGCCCCCGAGGGTGTGGAGCTGACTGTGATGTCCCTCCCAGCCGTGAATCAACAACGCCGTCGGTTGCCCGGTGAGGCCCCAGCGGCGGACGTACGCCTGATCCAGCTCCAAGGTTTCATCCGGTTGTGGAAGCTGGCTGCGTCCTGTGAGTTTACGGCGCGGTACCTGGATCTGTTTCGCTGCCCAGTTGCCGATCATTCGGGGGGCAATATGACTTGCTCCGCCAATGAGCGCGGGCACGATTTTTTGCAACATGCTAAGTCTCCTCAAAAGCCGTATTCAAAGCCGATCAGCAGGCGGTCGCGGTTGTCGAACTGCCCGTAGCGTCCGTGCCGGCTGCCGTAAAACATACTGGCTTCGATACGCAGCTCGAGATTGGCGAGATAGTCGTAGGCGAGCTCGGTGGTCAGCAGGCCATCGCCGCGATCGACGTCCTGGATCAGCAGGTTGCGAAAGGTCAGCGCGTCATTGAAGAAATTCCGTTCGAACAATAATGTCGCGTCGGTTTCGATCGAGCCCCGCGTGGTGTTCGCACCCTTCCGGTCAAATCCGCTCTGAATCAGCTGGAGGGAAACCAGGGTGTCGCGCATTCCCATCCAGTCTACGCCGAGCGCATAGGTGAATTCGCCACCGCGGATGACGCCGTCACTGACGGTATTGAGCGGGCGCTCGATATTTGCACTTTGAGGATAAACCTCAGCTACATACCGGTCAGTGGTGTATGCCATTTCAGTGCGCAGCGCGAAGTCGCCGATGGCATTGGAGGCGGAGCCACCGATGGTGTGGGTGCGCTCGTAAGATCCGTCGAGATACCCCCCATTTTCTGTATCGCGCATGCGGATCACTGGCGTATCCGCATAGTGGTACAGGTAGTTGAGGGTCAGATCCCAGCCCCGTTTACGGGTCGACAGTTGCAGTCCCGCATCCGCATCAGCCACCACACGATCGGGCTTTTCAATGATGTAGCCGGTGACTGTGATACCGGGCGGAGGAGTTGGCACGAGTTCCGGGGAGGTCGGCGCGTAAGCGGCGCCGGCTTCGGGAATCTCGTGATAGGTCTGGTCGGGAAGCAGTATCAGTTGTCCGTCCCAGTTTTTATTCACAGAAAATTCCCACTTGATCGCCCACAACGGGATGCGGGAATCGTCGAAATCCTCGAGGATAAATTCCCGGTAGCGCTGCGGATTGACCCGGTCGAGGACTTTGATCCCGTCCGTCTGGCCCCACACAATCTGTTGCTTGCCCACCTTCAGGTACGTATCGAAGGGGTAGGCTTCAAGATAAAACTCCCGCAGCTCGGCTTCGGAGTAGGGGCCGAGGGTTGCCCTGCGCGACCAGGGGCTAACAGCCGTTTGATCCGGCTCACCGGGTTCCAGTCGGTTCTGCCAGTCCGTGCGTATGCGGCCAATGACGGTCAGGTCCAGCCCGAACGGACTGCGCCATTCCAGTTGCGGCTGAATGACCACCTCACTTTTCTGCGCAGACGCATCGGTTGTCTGTACCGCGTGGGTTGCATTCACGATGCCACCTACGCGCACCTGTGCACTACAGGTCGCACCGGCAAGTGCCAACACAATACCGCTCGCAAACGGCCACGACGACCGGTTCACTGCCGTACTCCCCGGCGCAGTGCGCGTTCTTCAAAGCGGTCGTCATCCAGTGGCGTTTCGTAGGCCACATCGGTAACCAGCAGGTGAGTCTGGTGCCCGGTCTTGTGGTTGTCGACGGTGATCTCGTGCACCGTCCAGATGTCGTCGACTTTGCGGATATTCTTGAAGCTTGCGGTTTTCAGGGGATTGCCCTGGGTATCAAAATTTTCCGTACGGCGAATGGTGGCGGTGGCGAGATCGACATACCATCGGGCGCGGCCGTAACCCAGTTCTTGCGCCACCGTCTCACTAACCGGCACGCCCTCGATCACCACCGTGGTGATTCCGTCGACTTCGGATTCGCCGATGCGGGTGAAGCGCCAGTCTTGCAGGGAAATTTTATTCTGCCGTTTCATCTCCTCATATGTGAGATCGGTACCGAGAAAGTAATCGCCGCGGTCCGAGGCGGAGATGCGTCGTGTTTTACGCAGTGCCGGCAGGTAGAGCCATTGCTCGTCTTCGGTAGCGGCGTCGGCGTAGTCATAGGTGAGGAAGGCGGTATCGCGCACATTACTCGGTTCCAGGTAGTAGAGTACCTGCCGTTTGTCATGGCCGTAGTATTTGCGCAGCACCATGGTCTGCTGTATCCGCTTGCGCCCACGGCGATCGGTGAGCTCCAGTGTCAGGTGCGCTTTTTGTGTAATGCCTTCGGGGCGCGCGTCCACCGCTTGCATAATTTCCAGCCCGGCCGCGGATTCATCGTCACTGAATTCTGCGAGTGCAGGCATCGCGAGTGCGAGCAAGGAGGCTACCGCCAGGGTTTTTAACAGGTCAACTGACACAAAACCCTGCTGTGCAACTGGTGTCGGTTGTTTCGAGGTTGGCTCTTGTGGCTGCTGAAACAGCGCCCGCGGGCGCAGCACGCCGATCAGTGCCGTCATGGTGGTCATGCTGATTACAAAGCTGGTCAGCACTGCGATGGCGACGAGCAGGCCGAAGTCCTGCAAGGGCGGCACCTTGGATGTCATCAGTACACCAAAGCCCAGCGCCAGAGCGAGCAGGTTGAACAGCAGCGCGCGGCCGGTTGTGGGAAACAGGATCGCGACCGCTTCGCCGAAGTCGAGCCGTTGATCGCGGATCAGCGTACGCAGGCGGTCGATGGTGTGAATGGCAAAATCGACCCCAAGGCCGATGGCTATGGCGGCGAACATCGAGGTGCCGATGCCGATCCAGATACCTGCGTAGCCCATGATCGCAAACACCATCAATACGGAAAACGCGACCGGCAGGGTGGCGATCAGGCCAAGCACCGGAGACCGGAAAAATACCGTTGCGGAAACCAGCACCAGTATCAGCGCCAGTGCCATGCCGGCCGCCGTATTGCCGGCCAGTGGCTGCAGCCAGGAGTAACCGAGATCAATGGCGCCGGTGCTGTTGCCCTGGATTTCTGGCGAGTTGAATTGCTCGTTGAGGTATTGCCTGAGCCCCAGAACCAGTGGTTCCACATTCCGGAAGTTGTCTTGCTTCAGCTGACCGCGGACATGGGCCTGGCGGTAGTCGTAATCCACTTCCTGTTCAAAATCACCGGGATCACCGGAGGCGCTGTAGAGAAGAAAGTACTGGGCGATCAGAGCTGCGTTGTCGGGAATTGCATAATAGGCGGGGTCGTCCTCGTGCAGGGCCTGGTGCATCTGCTTGATGTAATCGACGATGGAGGTGGTGTTGTGAATACCGTTCTGTTGTTCCATCCATTCTTGCAGGGCTTCGATTTTGCGCAGGTTCTGCGGCAGGAACAGGTCTTCCGGCTGGGGTGTCTCAATGGCGACGTCCAGATAGTAGGTGCCATCAAATCGCTGGTTGATCATCCCGTCGGCGATGCGCAGGGGTTCCTGTTGCTGAAAACTGTGAATGCGCTGATCGTTGAACTCGACCCGGCTTATGCCGCCGAGGGCGATGACAAACAACAGGGCGGTGGCGATCAGAATCCGACCGGGGTGGTGGGCGACCACACCGCCCGCGGCCGCCATGATCTCTTCTGCCAGTCCCGCTTTTCTTGCGGGTTTCCTGGCCGCCGGCTTGACCCGTGGCCGGAACAGGGAGAGAAGTGCCGGCAACAACAGCAGGGTCCACGCCCAGGCCGCGAGAATCCCGATGGCCGCAAAGATGCCGTAGGACTGCATTGGCGGCAGGGAGGCCGCGAGGGACAGCCCCAAAAATCCCGCGACCGTGGTGAGGGTGGTCAGGGTTACCGGTCGCCACATGGCGCTCATCGCCCGCGCCACCGCTTCGCGTCCAGACAATTCCGGGTTTGCTGCCAGTTCGTCGTAATACTGGGTGAAGATGTGGATGGAGTCGCACACCGCAATCCCGATCAAAATAACCGGCAGTGAATTGGTGATGACGTACATGGGGACACCCGCCGCCGCCATGCTGCCAAGCCCGACCGCGACGGTGCCCAGCACGATCAGATTGGGAAGCAGGGTGCCGGCAACCGTGCGAAACGCCAGTAGCAGTATCACGGTAATGATCAGCGCGGCGACCGGATTCAGCCGGCTGGCGTCGGCCGCAATGTAGGCGGAGAGGTATCCGGATACTGCGCCCTGGCCGGCGACATGAAGCTGGATATCATCACTGAGCCAGCCCTGTTTCTGCCCGTCCTGTGTAAGCTGCTCAGTTAGCGCGAGCAGCGCGTGGTAAACCTGCTCTTCGTTCGCATCCGGTAGTGTTTCCGCGATCACCAGGGTGCCACTGCCATCGCGGGCGACGAGGGTACCGAGCATCAGTGGAAACTGATCGACGCGGGCGCGGATTGACCGTATTTCCGTGGTTGTTTGGGGCGGCGTGTCCCAGAGAGGCTCCACCAGCATGCCGTCACTGGTACCGCGGATGTCTTTCTCCGTGGCCAGGCTGGTGATGCCGTCGGGGTCGACACCCTCGATGTTGGCCAACGCCCGCGTGAGCTGCTCCACCAGCCGCAGGGCGCCCGGGGTGTAGATACCGTGTTCGCCATCAGCAAGGAGCGCGATCACCATCGGGTCCTTGAGCCCGAAGACGCTTTCCACATGGTCGCGGTACGTCAGTGCCGGACTGTCTTTGGGGACGAAAGCCTCCGGCGTGGTGTCTTTGGTCATGGTGGGCAGAAAGCGTCCCACCGCGCCGATGATCAAAATGCAGCCGATGATCACCAGCCAGCGCCAGCGCAGCAGCCCACGGAAAAAGCGAGTTGCGGCGGAGTCGGTCTCCATGTTTATTGATTTATTCATTCCCTACCTACCGATCGTTAGTTTTAGAGTTTGAAAAAAACGCAGCCAGTGCTGCGTCCTAGCGGTGTGTTCTTATTTCAGGCGGATAAAGCCCAGTGTCTGCTCACAGATACGGGTAAACGTGGCCTCGCCCGCGTTTTTACTATCCGCCTGGGTTGCGAAATTGATGCGGGCACTCACCAGTGCACCTTGCACCGCGGTCATCAGCCACTCGGCCAGTTCGGCGGCCGATCCCCGGCTGCCATCGATGCTGCCGTCGGCAATACCGGCGTCCAGCGCGGTCTCGAGAAACTGGCGCTGCGCTTGAAACACTGCTTTTACCGCGCGGCGCAGGCTGTCGGGCAGCGTGCTCCAGCTGGAGGAGAAGGCGCCGGCAGGGCAGAGCCGGGTTCCGGCACCCAGCCAGCCGAGATAGAAATCAAAACAGTAGGCCTCCAGCTGTTTGACCGGCGCCAGACCCGCCTTCGACTGCGACCAGCGCACGATGCCTTCGTGCGCCCGCTCGAGCATGGCCACGGCCAGCGCTTCCTTGGACGGGAAGTGGTGGTAAATGCTTGCCTTGCGAATGCCAACCTGTTCCGCCAGGTCGCGAAAGCTGAAGCCGTCGTAGGATCCGAGCTGCACCAGGCGCTGGGCGGTATCGAGCAGCTGTTCGCGGGTATCTGTTTTGGGCGCTGACGCATGTTGCATGGTGTCTACCGAATATGTCTACCTACCGAAAGGTAGGCCAAGGTTGTGCCAATCCTGTTCCGGTGTCAAGGGCGACCGCCAAATCCACAAAACTGGGCACAAGGGCACTCGTTTGATGGACGGGCTGTCAGTTCCGAATCTGACTAGTCTCTTTCCGGCTCACCCCATACACTGGCCTGCCTGCAACTGACCTGCGAAGCCAACGTGCGACCCGATCCGGAAATCTGCCACAGCGCCCGACTCGCCCGCGACAAGCGGTTCGACGGCCGTTTCTATACCGCGGTGAAAACCACCGGTATCTTCTGCCGGCCCATTTGCCCGGCGCGGCCGCCGCTGGAAAAGAATGTCGAGTATTTCACCACCGCCGCGGAAGCGGCTTCGGCAGGCTATCGCCCGTGTCTGCGCTGTCGCCCCGATGCTGCGCCCGGCAGTCCGGCGTGGGGGCTGGTGTCCACCACGGTGCAGCGCGCCATCCGGCTGATGCGCAGCGAGCGCGAGGCACAGTCCATCGAGCAGCTGGCGGCGCGCCTGGGGATCACCAGCCGCTATCTGCGCAAGCTGTTTTCCGAGCATGTGGGCCTGAGCCCGCTGCAGGTGTGGCAGACCGAGCGGGCGCTGTTCGCGTTCGGTCTGTTGCGGGATACCGACATGCCGGTGGGGGATATTGCGTTTGCGGCGGGCTTTAATAGCCTGCGCCGATTCAATGGCGTATTCAAAGATATCTACCGGCGCACGCCGTCTGATGTACGTCGCGAATCTACCGTGAAACCCGTCAAGGCAGCCGTTGAGCGTGGCAATGCCATCCAGATATACCTGAGCTACCGTCCACCGTTCGACTGGCCCGGGCTGCTGGCATTTTTTGCCGCGCGCACATTGCCCGGTGTGGAGCAGGTGATCGCCGGGCAAAGCCCGGAGCAGGGCGAATACCTGCGCAGCTTCGGTTTGCTCGGCCAGCGCGGCCTGTTGCGTGTGGCCCACGAGCCGGACAAGGGCCGGTTGCGGGTGCGCGTGTACGGTGACGGCTGTGGTGCGGTGCTGTATCCGTTGCGGGAGCGGCTGCGACGCCTGTTCGACCTGGACGCCGACAGTGAGGAAATCCGCGGGCACCTGCAGGCGGATCCACTGCTGAGGCAGGTGCTCAAACACAGCCCCGGGGTGCGCTTGCCCGGTGCCTGGGACCCGTTCGAGTACACCCTGCGCGCCATTCTCGGCCAGCAGATCTCCGTGGCCGCGGCCACCACCATTGCCGGGCGGGTGGCGCGTCGCTACGGCGAGACCTTCGCCGGCCCGGACGGCGAGCCCCTGCTGTTGTTCCCCACCCCGGAACAGTTGCGGGATGCGGACTTTGCCGATATCGGCGTTACCCGCACCCGCGCCAGGACCTTGCGCACTTTTGTTGCCGCCACCCTCGCGGGCGAGATCGACTTCCACGAGCCGGACCTGGAAACCTTCTGCGCACAGATGACCGCCTTGCCGGGCATTGGCGACTGGACCGCCCACTACACCGCCATGCGGGGCCTCTCCATGCCCGATGCGTTCCCCGCGTCCGACCTGGGAATCCTGATTGCGCTCGGTGATGTGGAGCGCAAAGCAACCCCGAAACAGGCGCTCGCCCGCGCCGAAGCCTGGCGCCCCTGGCGGGCCTACGCCGCACTCTTGCTGTGGCAGTCGCTCAAACCCAATCCCAAACCCAACCCCAAACCCAATAAGAGACCGTCGAAATGATCCACTACGAAATCTACCCCAGTACGTTCGGCGAACTCGGCATCGCCGCCAGCGAGTCGGGGCTGGTGGGTATCGACCTGCAGGCCGGTAAACGGCCGCTGCCGGTGAAGCAGGACTGGCAGCGGGGCCGTACCCATCTTACCGATAGCGCCGCCGAACAGCTGGGGGCCTATTTTCGCGGTGAGCTGCAGTCCTTCGATCTGCCTCTGGACGCCGCCGGTACGCCGTTCCAGCAGTCGGTGAGGCGTGCGCTGTGCGCTATTCCCTTTGGTGAAACCCGCAGCTACCGGACGCTGGCGGAGGCCATCGGCAACCCGAACGCGGTGCGCGCGGTGGCGCGGGCCAACGGCGCCAACCCGCTGTCGATCGTGGTGCCCTGCCACCGGGTGATTGGCGCGGACGGCACGCTGACGGGCTATGCGGGCGGGCTGGAGATGAAGGCCCGACTGCTGGCGTTGGAAGGCGTGTTGATCGGCTAATCTGTCCCGTTGGTCACTGTGCCGCAAGGGTGGCAATCGGGGCCCCCGGGCGGGATAATGCCCGGCTGAATTTCACCGACCATTGCCGCGCGCAGAAACCCCGAGGGCAGACCAGATGCTGTACAGATTGGGCGACAAACAGCCACAGCTGGAAGGCGAGGGCCACTACATTGCCCCCGGCGCCCGGGTGATCGGCAATGTGCTGATGAAACCCCACAGTTCGGTGTGGTTCAACGCGGTGATCCGCGGGGACAACGATCTGATCACTATCGGTGAGCGGGCGAACATTCAGGACGGTTCTGTGCTGCATACGGATCCGGGTGTCGAGCTTGTGGTCGGTACCGGGGTGACGGTGGGGCACAAGGTGACGCTGCACGGTTGCCAGATTGGTGAGTATTCGCTGATCGGGATGAATGCGGTGGTGTTGAATGGGGCCAAAATCGGCAAGTGCTGTATTGTCGGGGCGAATGCGCTGGTGACGGAGAATGCGGAGATTCCGGATTTCTCTCTGGTGCTGGGCAGCCCGGGCAAGGTGGTGAAGACGCTGGATGAGGCGACGTTTGAGTTGCTGAAGGCGAGCAGTGAGATTTACGTGGCCAATGGCGAGCGGTTTGCGGAAGAGCTTGTGCCGTTGAACGG
>Ga0207814_100412_pt1 | contig 25734 bp, 22 predicted proteins | sample TtaePargueraPR_7_FD_187755 | JGI IMG/M metagenome (GOLD analysis project Ga0207814, IMG submission 187755) | Aerobic enrichment media microbial communities from Bioluminiscent Bay, La Parguera, Puerto Rico - Tt and P1 (2) (SPAdes) | ecosystem: Environmental > Aquatic > Marine > Unclassified ... | reverse complement strand
CCCCTCGTCGTCTACGGTGCGCCACACTCCTCGGAAGGCGCCGCGACCGCGCTGCGCTTTGCCCGCGCACTATTGCAGTCCGGCCACGGCATTCACCGGGTGTTTTTCTATGGCGACGGTGTACACAACGGAAGCGCTCTCAGTGCCCCGCCACAGGATGAGCAGGACCTGCTCGGCCAGTGGCAGCAACTCAAGAAGGCGCACGATCTGGACCTCACCATCTGTATCGCCGCTGCCCAACGCCGCGGTGTGCTGAGCACCAGTGAAGCCGCACGGCTGGAGAAGCCCACGGGCAACCTGGCCGATGGCTTTGAACTGGCCGGACTCGGCCAGCTGGCCGAAGCCACGGCGGTCAGCGACCGCGTTGTGACCTTTGGAGGCTGAGCGAATGTCCCGCCGTAAATCCACCCTCGCCCTCTGCCGCCACGCCCCCTACGGCAACACCCTCGCCCGCGAGGGGCTGGAAGCAGTGCTCGCCTGTGCTGCCATGGACCAGATACCGGACGTGCTGTTTATCAACGATGGCGTGTTCCAGCTGCTGGAGCAGGCTCCCGAAGGACTGGGCGAGAAGAACCTGCGCAGGAACCTTCAGGCACTGCCGATGTTCGGTGTGGAAACCCTGTATCTCTGCGCGCGGAGCCTTGGGGAGCGCGGACTCGATCCCGAGCGACTGAGCGTACCCGGCGCCGAGCTGAAACTGGTGCAGGACCCCGGTGCATTCATCGCCCGTTTCGACCAGGTACTGAGTTTTTGATATGACCCTGCACATCGTCAACCAGTCCCCCTATTCCGGCAGCGCTCTCGGCGACTGTCTGAAGGCCTTTGCCGCAGGTGACGCTCTCCTGCTGATCGAAGACGGCGTCTACGGTGCCGGAGCGCACCAGCCACTGCCGGAAATGAACATTTACTGCCTGAAGGCCGATGCCGAAGCCCGCGGGGTCACCGTGGCTGACCACATTGAGTGTATCGACGAATCCCGCTGGGTGGCCCTGTGCGCCGAGCACAACCCCATCGTCAGCTGGTTCAGGTGAGTGCGATGAGCAATCTGGTAATCGACGGGCGCGAAATCCCGCTGGACAAGGAGGGCTTCCTGCGCAACCTGGAAGACTGGAGCCCCCAGGCCGCAGAGGCCCTGGCCGCGCAGGAAGGTATCCAGCTGACGCCAGACCACTGGGAGGTGATTCGCCTGTTGCAGGCGTTTTACCGGGAGTTTGAGCTCTCCCCAGCCATGCGCCCGCTGGTCAAATACGTCGGCCAGCATCTGGGGCCGGATAAGGGGCGCAGCATCTTTCTGATGAAACTGTTCCCCCCCAGTCCCGCCAAGATCGGCAGCAAGATCGCCGGCTTGCCCAAGCCCACCAACTGCCTTTAAACACCACCTGCCAGGCAGGCGCCTACAAGGGCGTATCTTCAATTACCCAGGTGCACAATCACCCGGCGCTTGCCGGCATGATACCGGTGCTCCCAAAGGTAGATGCCCTGCCAGGTTCCCAGCGCCAGATGGCCATCCATCACCGGAATGCTCAGGCTGCTCGCGGTCAACGCGGCCTTGATATGCGCGGGCATGTCATCGGGCCCTTCCAGGGTATGGGTATACAGCGGATCATTTTCCGGCACCAACCGGTTCAGCCAGTTCTCCAGATCTGCCCGCGCGCTGGGATCCGCATTCTCCTGAATCAGCAGGCTCGCGGAGGTGTGCTGGATAAACAGCGTGCACAGCCCGTCCCCGCCGTAACTCTGACCCGCCAGCCAGCGCTCCACCTCGCGGGTAAACTCGTGCAACCCCTGCCCCCGCACTACAATTTCCAGTTGCCCAACGGCCATTGTCCTACTCCCGTATCACTTCGCGTATAATCCGCGCCCGATTCCATTTACCAGTTACGGCTCTCTTACATGGCTCTTCACCGCGTAAACACCGACGACTACCAGCAGCAACTGGACCACAAGGTAGACCGCCTGCGCCAGGCCTACGCGCCCTTTACCAGCCTTACTCCGGAGGTATTCCCGTCACCGCCCAGCCATTACCGCCTGCGCGCGGAATTCAAGATGTGGCAGGAAGGCGGCCGCGTGGATTACGCCATGTACAAACAGGGCGAATACAAAAAGCCCTTTGTGATTGAAGAGTTTACCGTGGGCTCCCGCCGTATCAACGAGTTGATGCCACCGCTGCTCGACGCCATCAACCAGAGTGAAACCCTGCGCAAGCGGCTGTTCTGCACCGAGTTCCTCACCACCCTGAGCGGCGATGCGCTGATCACGCTGATTTATCACAAGCCGCTGAATGAAGCTTGGGAGCAGGAAGCCCGCGCACTTCAGGAGACACTGGGTGTCCCCATCCTCGGTCGCTCGCGCAAGCAGAAACTGGTGCTGGAGCGGGACTACGTGATCGAGAAGCTGGATATTGACGGCCGCACTTATCAGTACAAACAGGTGGAGGGCAGCTTTACCCAGCCCAACGGCGACATCTGCCGTTCGATGATCCAGTGGGCGCGCAGCTGCTGTGAGGACGAATCCGGGGATTTACTGGAACTCTATTGCGGCAATGGCAACTTCACCATTCCACTGGCAGAAAAATTCCGCAAGGTACTCGCCACGGAAATCTCCAAGGTTTCGGTGAACGCGGCGCAGGAAAATATCGCCGCAAACGGTGTGGAAAACCTGGCTATCGTGCGCCTGTCGAGCGAGGAATTCACCCAGGCCATCGACAAGGTCCGCCCCTTCCGCCGCCTGAAAGATGTCGACCTGGACAGCTATGATTTCTCAACTGTGCTGGTCGACCCGCCCCGCGCCGGGCTCGACACCGACACCTGTGCGATGATCGCGCGCTATCCGCGGATTCTGTACATTTCGTGCAATCCGCAGACGCAACTGGAAAATCTCGAGGAACTGACCAAAACCCACAAGATCGAGCGGTTTGCGATATTTGATCAGTTCCCCTACACGGATCACACGGAATCCGCGGTGCTACTGGTAAAGAAATAGCGGGTAAAAAAGCCGAGCGTCAGAAATTCCGGCCAAGAATCCGCTTGGCCGCGTCCAGGGCAAAGTCCCGGTACTCCGATTCCACCCGCGCCATCTCCTTCTCGAAGGCGAACTGCTCTTTGCGCGAGAGCTTTTTCCAGTCCTCCAGAATGGGAATATGGCTGGTCTGGTCCGATACCTTGTAGAAGGCCACAAACTCCTCCTTGACGGTCGGCGCCACCTGCAGGCTATCCAGAAGCACGCGAATCCGCAGCGAGGCTTCCGTCACCCCTACCCCTTCGTCCAGCAGTGTCTTGGCAATAATCTGGATACTGGTGTTCACTCGCTCCCGCTGCGCTTCCGCCGCGATTTCTATGTCCTGCAACTGCTGCTTCTGGCGTTTTTGCGCCTTGCGCAACTCCAGGCAGTAGTAGGTCGCCACCGCGGACAACACAAATATGATGAGCCCGGCAATTACCAGTATCCATACAGGGACTTCAGTCATGGGAGATACACCTTCAACAGCGCGAGCCCGAGGCTCGCAGTAACGATAGAAAACAGGGTGCTGATCGCAATGATATTGGCCGCCAGCTGGCTGTTACCACCGAGTGCGCGCGCCATGATAAACGATGCCGAGGCTGTCGGCGCCGCCGCCAGCAGGAACAGGATGGCCAGCGCCTGGCCATCGAGCCCGAACAGCAGCCCCACCGCCACCAGAATTACCGGTACCATCAGCAGCTTGAACGCGCTGGCGGCAAACGCGCCGAAAGAGCTGCGCCGCAACATACTGAGATCCAGGCTGGCTCCGATGCACAGAAGTGCCAGGGGCAGGGTCACTGAAGCCAGATAATCCCCGGTCTGCACAATCACCTGCGGCAACCGGAGACCAACCCCTTTTGCCACCAGGGCCAGCACAATCGCCACAATCAGCGGATTGCGCAGAATGTCCCGCCCGAGCTTTTTCCAGCTGAACGTCGCTTTCTGACTGTACACCGCAAACAGCGCCACCGCCGCGACGTTGTAGAAAATGGTGATCACTGCCATCAGTAACGCAGCCTGCGCCAGCCCCGATGGACCATAGGCGTTGGCTGCCCACGCCAGCCCGATAATGCCGAGGTTGCCGCGAAAGGCTCCCTGGATAAACGCACTGCGGTCGCCGTGCTCCAATGGACGCGCCACCAGCCAGGCCAGCGGCACCGTCAGTACCGTACCGATCAATCCGGCCAGCAACAGCGGCCACTCGTCACCGAGGTGCGCGTCGGAGCCAAAAATATTGAAAAACAGCAGCGCCGGCAGGGTTACCAGAAACACCAGCCTGGAGGCGTCGTCAACAAAGGATTCGCTGAGCAGGTTTACCCGCGCCAGGCCGTAGCCAACCAGCAGGGTAAGAAAAATAGGCGCGGTGACCGAGAGCGCGAAGGAGAAGGTATCCAGCATAGCGTCCAAGGGTTATTCCGCTTCGCTCTCGGCCATCTCGGCCTCCGCTTCTTCTTCCGCCTCCGTGAGATCGGGCGCGGGTAACCGGTGGCTGTCCTCGGCCTTTTCCCGCAGATCGGCGGCGATCTGCTTGCGGGTCTTGGCGCCGAGCTTGCGCAGGCTGTCGATGCGCTTCACCGCATTACCGCGGCCGGTGGCGAGGCGCTTGTAGGTTTCCTGGAAGGCCTCATCCGCCTGGCGGATGCGCCCGCCCAGGTTGTCGAGGGATTCCAGCACCAGCGCGAACTGGTCGTGGAGCTTGCCCGCCTCGTCGGCGATCTTTTCCGCGTTCTTGTTCTGCTTCTCGTAGCGCCAGATATTCTCCACCGTGCGCAGGGTCGCCATCAGGCTGGTGGGGCTGACCAGCACAATCTGGCGCTCGTAGGCGTAGCGGAACATTTCCGGGTCCGCCTGCATCGCCAGCATGTAGGCCGCCTCGATCGGTACAAAGATGAACACGAAGTCCAGGGTCCGCACCCCTTCCAGCTGCTCGTAGGCTTTTTTGTTGAGCCCGGTGATATGCGCGCGCAGGGAGTTGACGTGTTGCTTGAGCGCCTGGGCGCGCTCCTCGTCGGTCTCCGCGGAGGCGTAGCGCTCGTAGTCCACCAGCGACACCTTGGAGTCGATGATCAGGTCCTTGTTTTCCGGCAGGCGTACGATCACGTCCGGCTGGCGGCGGCGCCCATCGGCGGTGCTGTCTTTCAGGGACACCTGGGTCTCGTACTCGCGCCCCTTTTGCAGGCCCGATTCCTCCAGCAGGCGCTCCAGCACCACTTCCCCCCAGTTGCCCTGGATCTTGCGGTCGCCCTTGAGGGCAGAGGTCAGGTTCAGGGCCTCGTCGCTGATCCGCTGGGTCTGCTCGCGCAGCGCCTTGATCTGACCCAGCAGGCTGTTGCGCTCGGCGTTCTCGCGGTCGTACACATGTTCCACACGCTTGCGGAAGTCACCCAGCTGGCGCTCCAGCGGGTCCAGGCTCTTGCGCAGGCTGTCTTCGCTGCGGCGCTGGAAGGCCTGCTGCTTCTCTTCGAAAATACGGTTGGCGAGGTTTTCGAACTGCTGGGTCATGGAGGCCCGGGTCTGCTCCAGCTGCTGCTTCTGCTCCGCCAGGGCAGACTCGCTCTTCTCCACCAGCACCTGATAGCGCGTCAGCTGCTGGGACTTGTTGTCCAGCGCATCGCGCAACTGCTGCACTTCCAGATCCAGCTTGGTCTCACGCTCCAGCGCACTGGCCAGCTGCGCCGCGCTGACCTGGCGCTCCGCCTGTAGCGCGCGGAGCTGACCGAGCAGCCGCGACCGCCCGGCCCACACCGCCAGTAGCAGCACGGCCAAAATGACCACACCGGCAGCAATGGTTTGTTCCAGGGAGATTTGCAGGGGAAACCAGGTCATAGAAATCACTTAAACTTATTAGAAGTCGCCGGCTCGGGTATGCTTACCGGCGCGAATCCAACACAAGAAACAGGCAGTAGCGGGATACAGGACTTTAGATGCCAGACACCAGCGGCCATTTTAACAGGGCCCCCAGTGCATTGATATTCGATTCCGGGGTCGGGGCCATCAGCATCGCGCGGGAGATCCGTCGCCAGCTGCCCGGATTGACCCTGCACTTCGGTGTCGACAACGGCTTCTACCCGTACGGCAACAAGCCGGAAGAACTCCTGCGCCCGCGCATCGTACAGGTCGCCCGGGCGATGATGGAAAGCAGCCGCGCAGACATGCTGGTGGTCGGCTGCAATACCGCCAGTACCCTGGCGCTCCCGGAGCTGCGCTCGGTGCTGGAGCAACCGGTCGTCGGCGTGGTCCCGGCCATCAAGCCTGCGGCCGCAGAAACCCGCACCGGCACCATCGCCCTGATCGCCACCGAGGGCACCGTCAACCGCATCTACACCCGCGACCTGATCGACCAGTTTGCCAACGGCCACCGGGTAATCAACGTGCCCGCCCCGGAACTGGTCAGGCTCGCCGAGGCCAAACTGCGCGGCGAGACCGTGACCGAGGCGGATCTGGCACCGGTGCTGCACCGTATCTTCGACACCGCCGGCGGCGACAAGGTCGATATCGCGGTGCTCGCCTGCACCCACTTCCCGCTATTGCGGGAGGAACTGGACCGGTTTGCGCCGCGACGCATTCGCTGGTTGGACTCGGGCCCGGCCATTGCCCGCCGCGTGCGCTGGTGGCTGGATGAACTGCAGTTGGATCTACCCAAAGACCCCGCCCCCGGCATGCTGCTCACCAGCGCGGAAGATACGGACGGGCGAATTGCCCTCGCCTTTGCGGAGTTTTCGCCGCGATGCCACGGGGTTGCCGATGGCTCGGAGCGAAAACATTCAGCGAGCGGAAGTTGACATCACCGCGGCAACCCGCGACGGTAAATCCGGCTTCTGAACCTCCCCGAACAAAGCTAAAACAAAAAGCCACAACAACACCAAATCAGGCCTGCCAATTCTATGCTGCAACCGGCGTTCCCCGTACTGGAGATTTTTTCGCAACAGCCCGACGGTGCGCTGCTGCTGACACCCAACAACCGGCTGCGCAATCGCTGCCAGCAGGTCTACGCCAGTAACCAGCGCACCAATACCTGCTGGTCGCCGCCACCCGTCGAATCCCTGCAGGGCTGGCTGGACAGGCAGTGGTTCCAGCTACAGCAGCAGGGCTGGCAGTCCGCGTTGCGGCAGGTACTCAACCGCGAGCAGCGACAGCTGCTGTGGCAGAAAGCCCTGGACGAGGCTCTCGACCGCGCCCTGCTGAACAGCACACAACTGTGCCGCGACGCCGACAGCGCCCTCAGCCAGTTGCTGCAGTGGCGACTGGTCGAGGATCTCGAGCAACTGGATGCCGCCATCACTCCGTTACTGGAGCAGTTCGCCCTGTCCCTGGACACCGAAGCCTTCCCCCTGTTCGCAATGGTCCGCGCGTTCGCCACGCAGATGCGGGCCCACAGCGCCATCACCCCGGACCAGAGGGATCAGTTGATCCTGCGCGCCTTTGCCGAAGGCGCGCTGCCCCGGCTGCCGCAGATCGATACCGCCGGCTTCGCGCAGATATCGCCACTGCACCGATCGATCATCGACAGCGCGGCACTGAAAATTATCGATCACCCGGGCTCGCTTCGCCGCGCCCAGGTACAGGCCGCCCCCTGCCAGAACCTCGAGCAGGAGCTGGTGCAGGCCGCCCGTTGGGCAGCACAAAAGCTCCAGCACAACCCGCGCAACAGCGTCGGCATCGTGGTAAACAATCTCGGCCAGTGCCGCGCACTGGTGGAATCGGTGTTCGCACGTATTCTGGAGCCACAGATTCTCGACCCGGAGCAGCCGCGCTACACCCTGCCGTTCAACTTCTCTGCCGGTACCCCGCTGGCGCAAACGCCCATCGGCAGTACCGCACTGCAACTGCTGGACCTGCTTACCGACGAGTGGGATTACTCGCAACTGCGCAATCTGCTGTTCAGCCCGCTGTGGGGATCGGAGGAGGAGCTCTGGTTGCGCAGTGCCCTGTTCCGGCGCCTGCAAAAGCTGGAATTGCGACGTATTGATGGCGCCACCCTGCGCTACTGGGCGGAGCGCATTGTGGAGGGCGCGGGCGAGAATGCCCCTGAGGCGCCGCAACTCCCCGGCCAGCTCGAAACACTCGGCGACTGGCAGCGCCGCTGGCAGAGAGCGCCGGCGGAAATCTGGGCCGAGCGTTTTTCCCAGGTGCTGGTAACGCTTGGCTGGCCCGGCACCCGCAATCCGGACAGTCAGGAGTACCAGCAACTGATGCACTGGGAGAGCGTGCTGGAGGATTTCGCCAGCCTGTCCGCATTCGCCGGTACCCTCACCCTGACACAGGCGCTGCAGCAACTGCGCCAGATTGCCAGCCGCACACCCTTCCAGGCCGAGACCCGCGACGGCCCGCTACAGATTCTGGGTGTGCTGGAAGCCGGCGGTCTGGCCTTTGACCACCTGCGGCTGGTGGGATTCGGCCAGCAACAATGGCCCACCGCCCCGGCGCCAAACCCGCTGTTGCCGATCCAGTGGCAGAAGCACTGGAAAATGCCCCGTGCCAGCGCTGAGCGCGAACTGGAACTCGCGCGCGAACTCACCGCCGATCTGCTCAATGCCAGTGCGGATATTGTCGTCAGCTATGCGGCTGAGGAAGACGGCGTGCACCAGGGACTGAGCACCCTGTTCGGTGAGCGGGACGTGACCCCACCACTGGAGTCCGATGCACTGAGCGCACACCGGCAACAACTGGCCGACGCCACCGCACTCGAGCGGGTAGTAGACGCGCAACTGCCACCGCTGCTGCCCGCCGAATGCGAGCGCGTGCGCGGCGGCGCCTCGGTATTGAAGGCACAGGCGCTGTGCCCGTTGAATGCCCAGTTGCGTTACCGCCTGGGTGCGCAGGATTTTATCGAGCCCAGTATCGGCCTCAGTCCCGCCGAGCGCGGCAACCTGGTGCACCAGGTACTGGCAGAGTTCTGGCAGGCCTGTGGTAACAGTGAAAACCTGCACGCCCTGGAGGAACCGGAGCGCACCCGACAGATCCAGTCAGCCATCGACAGTGCGCTGCGTGGCGCGCGCAAGAAGCATGCGCACCTGCCCCAGGGCTTCTGGGAAATGGAACTGCAACGTCTCGAACGCCTGACGCAACAGTGGCTGGATCTGGAAGCGGAGCGCCCCGCGTTCACCGTAGAAAAAATCGAGTGGGAGCAGCAGGTATCGATCAATGGACTGCAGTTCAACCTGCGCCTCGACCGCCTGGATACACTCGGCGGCCCCGGAGCCATCGCGCCACAGGAACTGGTAATCGACTACAAAACCGGACAGCCTACGATCAGCGACTGGCTGCAAACCCGCATCCGCGAGCCCCAGCTGCCGCTCTACGCCCTGTTCCAGCAGAATGCCCACGCCATTGCCTTCGGCCAGGTGCGCACCAGTGACTGCAAATGGAAAGGCTGCGGGGAGTTACAGCAACCCATCGACGGCATCAAGGCCGTGGCCGATACCCAGAAGGATTCGCCATTCGGCACCTGGTCTGACCTGATAGATCACTGGCAGCAGGGACTGGAACTGCTCGCCGGCGAATACCGCAACGGCGTCGCCACCCTGCAATTCGACCGTAAACAGGACAATACCAATCAACGTGAACTCTGGCCCCTCAACCGCTGGCCGGAACGGGAGCAGGCAGCACAATGAGCCAGGCAGTAACTCCAGAGAAAAACCGGTCCCCAGCGAAGCAGCCCATCGACGCCGGGGCGCGCGCCCGTGCCCTGGATATCACCGCGAGTTTTGCAGTGTCCGCCCCTGCGGGCTCCGGTAAAACCGGTCTGCTGACCCAGCGCGTGCTCAAGCTGCTCGCCGCCTGCCAGCAGCCGGAGGAAGTGCTGGCGATTACCTTTACCCGCAAGGCCGCCGGGGAAATGCGCGAGCGACTGATCGAGGCATTGCAACAGGCGCGCGATAGCGAGCGCCCGGACAACCCCCACGATGCCATTACCTGGGATCTGGCGCGTGCACTGCTGGCACGGGACCGGGAGCAGAACTGGAATCTGCTACAGATGCCCCAGCGCCTGCGGATCCAGACCATCGACGGTCTCTGCCGCAGCCTCGCCAGCCAGCTGCCGATCGAGAGCGGCCTGGGTGCACCCGGTGAGCCACTGGAGCAGACCGAGGTCGCGTTTGAGATGGCCGTGGTGAATCTGCTCAAGCAGCTCGACGGGGAAACGCCGGACACCGCCCTGCAACAGCTGCTGCTGCACCTGGACAACGACCTCGGGCAGCTCAACAAGCTGCTACAGATACTGCTGGAAAAGCGCGACCAATGGCTCGGGCCACTACTCAGCGTCGGTCATCAGGGCGCGCAGGATTATTTCCGTTTCGCCATCGACGAACTGGTCAGTGAAAATCTCGTAAAACTCGCGCAAGAGCTGAAAAGCTACGCTGGCGAACTGGTGGAGCTCGCCCGCTACGCGGCGAGGAATCTACAGAAAGACAAACCCGGCCACCCATTGTGTATTTTTGCCAATATCAGCGCACTGCCGGCCGCCGACAGCAGCGCCCTGCCACAGTGGCTGGCACTGACCGAATTGCTCCTGACCGGCACCGGCAGTCCGCGCAAGTCCGTCGATAAACGCATCGGCTTTCCGCCGGTCGACAAAAAGGATCCGGAAACGGCCCTCGCCGACGAGTACAAATCGCGCATCAAGGCACTGCTGGCCGAGCTCTCCGCCAATGAAAATCTGCTGGCCGCCCTCAACGAAACCCGCAAGCTGCCCAGCGGACTTCAGGACAGTCAGTGGGAGCTGCTACAGGCCCTGGCGCAGGTACTGCCCAAACTGGTGGCGCAACTGAAGCTGGTATTTCAGCAGCTCGGTGCCACCGACTACACCGAGGTGGCGCAGGCGGCACTCATCGCGCTCGGCAACAGCGATGCGCCCACGGACCTGGCACTGAAGCTTGACCTGCAGACCCGCCACATCCTGGTAGACGAATTCCAGGATACCTCGCAGATGCAGTTGCAGCTGCTGGAAAAACTCACCGCCGGCTGGGAACAAGGCGATGGCCGCACCCTGTTTATCGTCGGTGACGGCATGCAGTCCTGTTACGGATTCCGCAACGCCAACGTGGGCATCTTCCTCGACGCGCGCGCACGCGGTATCGGCCAGGTGGATCTGGAGCCCCTGGACCTGCAGGTAAACTTCCGCTCCGAGGGCGCGGTCGTGGACTGGGTCAACAGTACCTTCCTGCGCGCCTTTCCGGCCGAAGACAATATCAGCCGAGGCGCGGTGAAGTACTTGCAGTCCCATGCATTCAAAGGCAGCAAGTGGCCCGCGCCCGCGGTGAACTTCTACGGTTGCGTGGATGACGACAACCGCGAGCTGGAAGCCGAACAGGCGGTAACACTGGTAAAAGCGCTGCGCGCGCGGGACCCGCAAGGTCGCGTGGCGATACTGGTGCGCAAGAAAAAACACCTGGGCCGGATACTGCCGGCGCTCAGTACCGCCGGCATTCCATTCCAGGCACCGGACCTGGCACCTCTGGCGAGCAAGATGGTGGTGCTCGACCTGCTCAGCCTCACCCGCGCCCTGCTCGACCCCAGCGACCGCATCGCTTGGCTATCCGTTCTGCGCGCACCCTGGTGCGGCTTGCCGTTGTCCGACCTGTACACAATAGCCAACTGGGGCAATGGCAGTCCCGGCCAGCAGGACTACACCGCGCCTATGGATACCAGCGCGCGCCCGCTTATCCTCGCACTGCAGGACTGCGCCCGTGACGATGGCGACATCCCGCTGCTCAGCGCCGATGGCCGCGACCGCCTGCGACGCATCGTCAAACCGCTGCTACTGGCCTGGAAGGAACGCGGTCGCAAACCCCTGCGGCTGTGGATTGAAGGCCTGTGGCTGGCACTCGGCGGCGCCGGCACTGTCGCGCACAAAACGGAACTCGACAACGTACAGGATTTTTTCCAGTTGCTGGAAAAGTTCGATACCGGTGGTGCCATCGCCGACTGGGTACAGTTCCACAACGCCCTGGAAAAACTTTTCGCGCGCCCGGGCGACGATGCCAGCGTGCAGGTGATGACCATCCACAAATCCAAGGGCCTGGAGTTCGAGCATGTGTTGATCCCCGGCCTGGATCAGGGCGGCAAGCCCGGTGGCGACCAGCTGTTGCGCTGGGCGGAATGGCTGAACGGCAGCGGTGAAAGCCGCTTTATGCTCGCTCCCAAGAGCGCCCGCGGCGACAACGACCCGCTGTTTGATTACCTCAAGCATGACAACAACGAGCGCGAACGCCTCGAAGGCACCCGCCTGCTCTACGTCGGCTGTACCCGCGCCATTCGCTCATTGCACCTGCTGGCCTGCGTACCGCGGGATGAAAAGAAAGGCACCCTGAAAGCGCCGGGCACCGCGGCCCTGCTCGCCGGCATCTGGCCCACCATCACCAGTGACGAAGAAGCCAGCTGGTGCCACTGGCCGCAAGCCCCCGAGCAGGACGACGCTTCCGGGACATCCAGCAGCGATTACGATTACCTGCTGCGTTTGCCGGCGCACTGGCAGCCCCCCACCCTGCCGAGGCAGGAATGGCTGGCCGAGTACCGCACACCGGACTACCGGCCCAAGGAGAGTGAGGAACCCAACCTGCCGGAAATGGGTCAGGTAGCGCAGCGCTGGTTCCGCCACGCCGGTACCGTGGCCCACGAAACCCTGGCCACCCTGTGCGAAGACAACCGGCGGATGGACCAGAGCCCACAGGCGCTCGCCCAGTCACTGCGCCCCCTGTGGCAGCTGCGGTTGCGCCAGCTCGGTATTCACGGCAGCAAACTGGAAGAGGCAACGGAAAAAGTCGAGCAGGCAATACTGCGCACCCTGGATTGCCCACACGGGCGCTGGATTCTTGATGGCCGTCATCGGGACTCAGCCGCCGAACTCGAGTTGCATAGCGGTGGCAACCAACTGCGGCGGTCGATCATCGACCGCACCTTCGTGGATGAACAGGGCTGCCGCTGGATTATCGACTACAAGACCGCGGAGCCCGCGGCCGGTGAAACCGGCGATGGCTTTTTCACCGACCAGCTGGAGCGCTACCGCAAGCAGCTGGATGGCTACCGCAAACTGTTCTATCAGCGAGGAGAGACCGAAATCCGCTGCGCCCTCTACTTTCCCCTGCTACAGGCACTGGTAGAGCTGCCTCCGGAGTAGCGGCGGCCCAGCAGCCAGTGGAAAACAGCTGCGCCACACAGGCCCGCCCACCGGTGGGCCTGTCCTAACCAGTGCAGGGAATAGCCCAGAACACACAACATCATCCCAAACATCAGCGGATATGCCGGATAAACCTTCCAGCATCCAGCCAAATCCGTGACGCCTAAAACTGTTTCAAATGAAACCCTAGCCCTTCCCCCCGCCACTGGTTAGCATAACTGCCCCGCACAGCACGGTTTGCGGGCACGGACGCGAAAAAATTATTGAAAAAGTAGTGATTTAACCATGACCACTCAGCAGTTCGACGACCTGAACGTCGTCTCCCAGGACATCCTCATCACCCCGGAAGCGCTGAAGACGGAACTGCCCGTCAGCGAAGCCGCCGAAGCCTCCGTGGCTACCGGCCGTGCCGCGGTGCGCGATATTCTGGACCGCAAAGACCACCGCCTTATGGTCGTCATCGGCCCCTGTTCCGTACACGATGTGGACGCGGCCATCGACTATGCCAAGCGCCTCAAAGTGCTGGCCGACAAGGTCTCCGACACTCTGCTGATTGTCATGCGCGTGTATTTTGAAAAGCCCCGCACCACCGTGGGCTGGAAGGGCCTGATCAACGACCCGCACCTGGACGACTCCTTCAAGATCGAAGATGGCCTGCACATTGGCCGCAAACTCCTGCTGGACATCGCCGAGCTGGGCCTGCCCACTTCCACCGAAGCACTTGATCCGATTTCACCCCAGTACCTGCAGGACCTGATCTCCTGGTCCGCGATCGGCGCGCGCACCACCGAATCCCAGACCCACCGGGAAATGGCCAGCGGCCTGTCCTCCGCCGTGGGCTTCAAGAACGGCACCGACGGCAGCCTGGAAGTAGCTATCAACGCCCTCCAGTCCACTGCCAACCCGCACCGCTTCCTGGGTATCAACAAGGAAGGCCAGGTGGCCATCATCCACACCGCGGGCAACAAGTACGGACACGTGGTACTGCGCGGCGGCAACGAAAAGCCCAACTACGACTCCGTCAGCGTCGCCATGTGCGAGAAAGAACTGGAAGCCGCAGGCCTGGTGCCCAACATCATGGTCGACTGCAGCCACGCCAACTCCAACAAGAACCACGAGCTGCAGCCTCTGGTGGTGGATAACGTTACCCACCAGATCCTGGACGGCAACAAATCCATTATCGGCATCATGGTCGAAAGCAACCTGAAGGCCGGCAACCAGAAGATCAACAAAGATCGCAGCCAGATGGAATATGGCGTATCGGTTACCGACAAATGCATCGACTGGGAAACCACCGAATCCCTGCTGCTGAACATGGCCGAGCAACTGCGCGGCCCGCTGAAGGCACGACAGGGGTAAGACAGATGACGGCTGGCATCAGCCCAGCCAAGTCCCTAAAAAGCCGGCATTGCCGGCTTTTTTGTATATAAAATTCAAGACTGAGCAGCACTGGCTGCAGACGAGAACAGAGAGGTAAAACCCATGGGAAATAACAACGCGAACTTCACCCGCTTCGAAGACGGTGGCAACGTGTGGCTGTCACAAGCAACAGCGGCCGACAACACCCTTACCGACCACGGCATAACGCCCACCGTACTCGACAGCGAGACCGAAGTCGGCGAGGCCATGCTGAACGAACTGCTTGAAACCGCGGCAGCAAAAGACGGCGATATCAATGTCGCCCTGCTCGGCGGCCGCGGCGCCCAGGCCCTGCACCGACTGTTAGGCGAGCTGGCCAAAACGTCCGAGCACGACGCACTGCTCGGCCGCCTGAACGTCTTCACCCAGGACGCCCTGGCGCCAATGAGCATGGACAACGGCTTTAGCTTCGTACGCGATTTCGAGCGCATTCTGGGGCCGGACTTCTTCAAAAAAATCAAAAGCTTCACGCCGATGCAGACAGACACCGATGATCTGGAAGCCGGGCTGATTGCCTACCTGAACAAACTGGAGTCCCTCGGTGGCCTGGATATCTTCTTCATCGGCCACGGCCCGGAAGAAAACCAGGCTTCCCATCTCGCCTACATCAAGCCCTTTTCCGGCGCCAAGCGCGACCACGTGGCTGGTGTAATCCCGATCTCCAGCAGTATCCTCGAACACCATATCAGCAAGTTCAAAGCCGGCGGCAGCACCGTTAGCGAGCAGGACGAAGCCGAATGCCGTGCCGCCCAGTACATCCTTACCCTGGGCCCGGCGGCGATACTACAGGCAAAGAAAGTCGTGCAATCGGTCGTCGACGCCGACACCGCCCCGGCAAAGGTACAGACTTATGCAAAGGTGCTGAATACGCGGTTAAGTGAAGACAGAGAAGAAGCGCTACAGCAATTGAATGCGAATCCGGGGTTGTGGATCAGATTGCACCCAAACACCAGATCTTTCGTGTTGCCGAGTTTAGACATCAAATAGCCTGAGTACGGCGCCGTACAGCGCTTGGTGAACCTGCAGAGCGATCAATGGAAAACCTAGGCAGCTGCCATTGCGGGAATATCCGCCTGAACGTCAGCACGCTCCCCACGGAAGCGACTCAATGCAACTGCTCACTGTGCCGGCGATACGCGGGCTTGTGGGCCTATTACGAGCCCGATGAAATCGCCATCCACGATCAGAACACGCTGAAGAGTGTGTATAGTTGGGGCGACCGGGATATCGAGTACCACCGCTGCCACAACTGCGGCTGTGTGACGCACTACGTCACCACAAAGAAGTGCCCGATAAGGCGCATTGCGGTCAACCTGCGCATGGCAGACCCTGTGTTGCTGGAGGGGGTTACAATTCGGCAGGTGGATGGCGCTGCTTTCTAGGTCCGCCAGGCCGGCTCACAATGGCTCTGTACGCCCGAGGAGAATTTCAATGTCTGACGCTCAACTTACCCAGATCGTCTGCCCTTCCTGCACCACCCCGAATCGCGTCCCCCGACAGCGGCTGGGCGATCGCCCGTTGTGTGGCAAATGTCGCGCGCCGCTGATCGATGGGCGCCCGATCAACGGCACCGACGCCAACTTCCGGCGCTTCGTCGACAAGAGCGATTTACCGGTAGTGGTGGATTTCTGGGCCACCTGGTGCGGCCCCTGTCAGCAATTCGCCCCCGTATTCAGCCAGGTCGCCGGGGAACTCGCCACTCGGGCAGTTTTCTTAAAACTGGATACGGAGGCCAACCAACAGAGCGCCGGCGCATTCCAGATCCGCTCCATTCCCACACTGATGGTATTTCACCGCGGACGTGAAATTGCACGGCTGTCCGGAGCATTACCCAAGCCACAGTTTATCCAGTGGCTGGGTGATCACCTGCCGACCGGTGATTGACAGGCGGGCAACCAATGTCCGCATCCCATCACCAGCCGATCACTTTTTCCGGGATTGCTGGATTTTTTGTGTGATCTGCCTGGCCAGATCGTTTGGTATGGGGAAGTGCAGATTGTACTGGGCGATCTTCCACACTCCCCCTTCTTTAACCAGCACCCCGCTTCCGCGACACTCGCCGTAGGCTTCATTATCCAGCAGCTCGTCAAACCAGGCGACATCATTGTGGACCACGATGGTGCGATCTCTCGGCACATAGGTCCAGCCCTTGCCCTGGCTGAAATACGGTTTCACATACTGCTTGAAGGCTTCAACGCTCCAGCGCTCACTGGCATCCGTGCCAATGAATACCCCATCTTTACTGAACAAACCAAAGTAGGCATCAAAGTCTGCCTTGGAGGCAGCCTGATGAAAGTCCTCCAATTGCTCGGCAACGGCGGACTGCGCTGCTGTAGTAACGCCTGTATCAGCTGCTACCGCAGCTGTCGGTAAAACAGTCGCTGCAAACAATATCCACGTCATTCCCCACAAAATAGCCCGAACAGACATATCAGCGCCCTTCCTCATTGCCAATACCGAATTATTACCACCGGTGTGTCACCGCAGTTCCTACGCTAGGTAGTCCGAAATGCAAGCGAGAAAAACCGTCAGACTCGCAAACCAAACGACCAACAGGAGCGAGCGCCGGTACCAATTATATCTCGCCTCCTCCCGCAAGTGATCTCGAATTGCCGATTCATAGACGTCTGTCTTTGAATCAGCTGCAACTCCGCCTAAGGGCTTCACTGGCTGCGCCTGCAAAAGCGCCCCGACCAATGCCACCATGACAGCCACGGCAAAGCCAATTACATTCCACCAGAGCCAGGAAATTTCTGGTAGAAAAACCCAGCAGGTACCGTTGGCGACCATCCCCACTAGCAATCCTGCAATGACCTGCGGACCGTTTACCCGATGGGTCAGAAAGCCCAGGACAAATACCGCAAGTATTGGGCCATTGGCAAGGGAGCCAATTTTGTTAATGGCCTCCAGTACGGTGGGGGCAATATCGCCCACGTAGAATGCCATTATCAGGGTGATACCGCCCCAGATTGCGGTAATCGCGCGGGAAATTATCAGCTCTTTGTGCGCACTCCAGTTTCCCCGGTGAAAACGCCGCACGAAGTCTTCCATGGTGGTGGCACTGAGGGAATTTAGCACGGAATCCAGTGACGACATGGCCGCCGCAAACAGCGCCACCAGGCTGAGACCCACCAGCCCCACCGGCAGCGCATTGATCATGTACAGAGGTACCGCGAGGTTATACTCCGGCCCGCTGTCGGAATGCGGGAGAGCGGCGATAAACTCGGGATTCCGTGCCGCGTAGACCGCGATACCTACGCCCACCAGGCAATACAGCAATACCAGTGGGAAGCGCAACAGGCCGTTTATGAGCAGTGCATTATTGGTGCTATCGATATCCCGCGTGCTCAACTGCCGCTGTACCTGGCTCTGGTCACAGCCGTAATAGGAAACATAAAGAAACAGGCCGCCGATCAGCATCGGCCAGAAGGCGAATGTCTGGCCGTCACCAAACCCGTGGCTGGAGAAGTCCAGGGTGGTCTTGCGCCCGGCGTCGAATGAGTGCCACATCTGCGTGAACCCGCCGCTGGCGTCCACCAGAAAAAACAGCACCAGCACCAGCATTGCAGCCAGTATCAGCAATTGCAGCACATCCGAATAGATGACACCGCGTATCCCGCCCATCACGTCGTACACAACGGTAAACGCGCCCAGCAACAGCACCGACGCGGCGAAACCCACTCCGGTGATCAAGTCGATCACCAATGCAATACTGTATACCGTCACCGCAGTGGCGAAGGCGCGCACAAACAGGAACAGGCCACTCAATGTCAGTCGCGTGGTGAGATCGAAGCGTCGCTCGAGATAGGCGTAGACCGATACCAACTGCAGGTGACGGAACAGCGGCATAGCAAACAGGATCAGCACCACCATCGCCAGTGGCACCGCCAGCTCATACTGCAGCCAGAGCAACCCACCGCCGGCCGCAAACGCCACAAACGCCGGCGCACCGAGAATACTGTTGTTGGAACATTGGGTAGCCATAATCGAGAGCCCCACGGGCCAGGCCCCGACATTGCGGCCGGCCACGTAGTAATCCTCCCTGCTCTCCTGGCGACGAGCGAGCCAGTACGCCATGCACAGCAGCCCGACACAGTAGGCAGCAATAATCGCCCAATCGATCCAGGAAATACTTTGGTTCATCTCAGCCCCTAAGTTCTGGGTTTTCTAGCCTTTCAATATCGGGAAATACTGAAATTGCCTTCGATGAAACGTTAAAGAGCACTCGGTTAACCGGTGAAAGCCCTGGCAATAAGGCTCAAGACGTCCTAATCGCACTCATGCAGTATTAGTTTGTGTGCGGACAGGGCTTTCCTTACGTTGACTGTATTTTCTGTACGTATACGCAATACAACACCAGGCAATCAAAATCGGGTAGATCACTGTCTGCTCCAGCGTTAATCCAACCCCGATGCCAATTCGCAGTACAGCCATGGCGGCAAATGTGAATGCGAGTATCATTCTGACCATATGTCTGCGTACCCAGAAAAGTCGATCTCGCTCTATCTTACGAAAAAGCAGTAAATCCTCTATCAGCAGAAAACCAAAAGTCGATGCCATTAGAATGGGGCCGAGGGCGGGCAACGAAGCGTTCGTCAATCCGCGCACTGCCTGCATCGCCGCAAAGGTAAAAATTAGCAGAGGTATAACAATCAGAACGCGATCCCAGATAAGCGCGTACCCGCGGTGCTGGTGAAATGCGTTAATCGCACTTGGCACCATATACATCACCCCAACCGCCAGCAAAACAGCCAGAGGAAGAAGCTTGTCCATAGCGAATACCAGCGTCGTAATTGATACCACCAGCATCAAATAGGCAAAAACCTTTCCCGTCAGAACGTGACGCCGGCTCCCTTTTCTTGATGCAATGGCAACAATTCCAGCAAAAAATGCAATGAATCCGAGAAGAACGTGAACAATGTACACTATGGGGTCATAAGGATCCGAAAACATTTACTGTGCCCTCATTATTGTTAATGGCACCACTAAATTAACGGCTAGCTTTCAGGACCGTCAATCGTGGCATAACATATGAGGACTGGATAATGTCAGAAAATACAGGGCAGGCAGTATTGCGACCCGGGGATTCCTATTTGGCGACAGCCATTTTCCACTCAGGATATTCACTCTCAAGAAAGATAGTCGGCCAATACCCGTACCAGCTGTAGCCGGTGCGTCGCTCACTATCGACTTCCGACAACAGGTATACACGTTTTCCATCTCGGTTGGCCAGGAAAGGTTTTCCGGTTTCAAGGTCATAAAACCTGGCCCAGATCGGCTTTGCCTGGTCATCATCGACCACTATCAGATCGTAATCCGCCGCGTGATAATCGAAACGCTTGTTTTGGGCGGCAACGCGGTCGATGCGGAAACCGGAGAGTTTGGCGGATTCCAGCCAGGCTGCGCCGCCATTTACCGCTGCAATGACTCTATCGGTCGGGTCATCTATGGACATCAGGTATTGCAACACTGGCACCGTCTCCCAAGCGAGAATTCCTGGCAACTCGTATGCCCGCCCCGTTACTGGCTTGAGCGTTTCCTCATGGTATTGACCAGCCCAACCCGCAGGCTTTCCATTGAGTTGCACCTGCAATTTCAGCAGCAACGCATCGCCTCTGGCCACTGCATCCGATACCTTTATGCGCAACGGGGGCTCAATGTAATCGAAGGGGTAATTGCCACCGGCCACCTTGCGCAGAAAGGTCAGCACGCCCGGCATAACCTCATCAGCAATGGTGATATGTCGGTAGTAGGCATGCCCGGTGCGGTCCGGGGAGTGCGCCCAGCCGCCATTCGGGTACTGCCGATCCAGGGTGTATTCCAGGCCCTTGAGGGCCGCCGTGCGATAGCGCACATCGCCTGTTTGTCGGTAGGCCTCGGAAAGATATTCAATCTGCGGGTAGATATTGCGATTGTCGAAGCTGGCATCGCGCGCGCTTTTGTTTGCCAGCGCCGCCGCTCGCTCCCCCGGCGATACCACGCGCAGCGGGTGCTTGTTGGTGGGCCAGCCACCGCTGTCGCGCTGATAGAGCAAGAGATTGTCAGCGATTTTTCCAACCTGATGAAGTTTGTAGTGTGGAACCGCGCTTTCACCAGTGCGATCATTCCAGTGCTTGATCGCGTCCTGAAAACCAATGATGGATATAGGTGTGTAGGCGCGCTCCCCGGCAAGCAATTCCGAAGTGGCGCCAACCGCGCACCAGGCGCTGACACCGATGAGCAAAAAATATTTGGGGAAGTTGAGTATCATTTTTTTGTATCCGCTCGCCAATTCAATGGGTATTGCTAGTGGAATTTCCCCCGCACGGGTAGTACATGAATGAAAATACCAGATATTGCCCATCAAAGAACACGCAGCAGCCAATTTTTGAGATTCGCTCCGTTCCCGAGCGGCTGCCAAGGGTTGTCCGTTCGACTCACTCTGACGCTGGCCGCAGCCCGAGGCGCTCCCAGTCACCGTGTTTCAGTGCGCCATCCAGCTCCTTCGCCCGTTTGCGCATATCACTGATCTGATAATCGTAGTAATGGTTGGACACCTGTTGTTCGAGCACCTCCAGGTCACAATGCACGGAGTTCTCACACATCAGGTAGTCCCATGCGAGGCTATCCTCGGACCGCAGATAGTACCCGGAATCGTTGATGTCACCCTTATACTGGGTCGGTTCCACAAACATCCGGAAGAAGGCAAATGCCGACTGCCGGATAACCCGCTGCTGTATCCAGTCCCCCTCCGCAGCCTCGACCCCGGCCTGAAGCTGACGGTAGAGTGCATCGCTATCCTCGGCTTCCAGCTTCGACAATGAGAGCGCAACCCGGGCTACGGCAAGCTTTTCCGCCGCCTCCTCCAGCCAGAAAGCCCACAGTGTATCCAGGTCGTACTCGCCCAGCAGTTTGTACAATCCACCACAGCGCTCGAGGTTCGCCCGGTACTCTGTCAGTAATTCCGGCGACAGGTCGCCGCGAGACTCGAGCCTGGCCAGCGCCTCTGGGGACTGCACCGAAGAATGCCGGCAACGCTCGAGAATCTCCGTCAGCATCAGCTGCGCTCTGGGGTCTCCGGACTCGGCGCGATCGAGAAACTGGAGGTAAGCGGTGTGTGGAAGCTCCTCGAGGACGATCCGGCGTTCACTGGTATCGGGGTTTTCTTGCTCAAGCGCATCTTCAGGATTGGGCGGAGGTTCGGCCTTCTTTTTTGGGGCGGGAGACTCTGAGGGGGATGCGCCATCTTTGGGGCTGGCCGCTACCACGGATGGCTCCACAGCAACTCGCCCCTTCCCATCCATGTCGAGGCCAAGATAGAGCCCGCCGCAAATTGCAGCGGTAACAATCAGCAGTAACAGGACACTTCTGACTGAATACCATCTCTGCTTCATAAATTCCCTTTGCTTCGCGATCAAGCGGTCTGCAGAACCCAGATCACCTCGTTCGCGGTACACTTCCCTTTCAATCCACCGGGCACGTCCACGGCATCCAACAGGCGAAGCGTGTAATCCGCGCTGTACAGCGCGTTGACTTCGTCACTATTGACGCAGAACGGCGGTCCCGGCATTTGGCTTTGATCGTAATCAAAGGTGATCAGCAGCTGCGCCGCACCTCCGGTGATCGCGATCAGATGCTGAGCGTATTGCGTTCGCATGCCTTCGGGTAATGCCACCAGTGCTGCGCGGTCGTAAATGGCATCCACCGGTCCGAGGCTCTCCCCCGCAAGCTGGAAAATATCGCCAACAAAAATATCGATACCCGGGCCACTATAGCGCCGCAGCGCCCCTGCCTCCTCGACTTCGGGCTCGATCGCCAACTGTTCAAACAACTGGATTACCGCATCCTCGCTCAACTCCGCGCCGCAGACACTACAGCCCTGCTCCAGTAACCAACCGATATCCAGTGTCTTGCCACACAAGGGCACGAATACACGACTCCCGGGTGCCAATTCCAGTCGCCGGAAATACTTCACTAGCAGCCCGTGGGCCTCGGGGTTGTGGAAGCCGATCTCATTGCTCTGCCACTTATTCAACCAGAACGCTTTTTCCATCGAGAGCTCTCCAATGCAGAAACTGGCGGGTATAATAGCACCCATGTCAGAGTTACCCCGTTTGCCCATTCAGGACGTCTTGCCCGCACTGCAGGATGCGCTCGCCGATCACAGCAACGTGGTTTTACAGGCACCGCCGGGTGCTGGTAAAACCACCGCAGTACCGCTCGCATTGCTGGGTAGTCCCTGGCTGCAGCATCGCAAAATCATCATGCTGGAACCCCGGCGCCTGGCCGCACGCTCCGCGGCTGCGCGTATGGCGGAGCTCCTCGGCGAACCGGTCGGCAAGACCGTGGGTTACCAGATACGGGCAGAGCGTAAAGCCAGCGGGGCTACTCGCATCCTCGTGGTCACCGAGGGGATTCTGACCCGCCTGCTGCAATCCGACCCCGAGCTCGCGGATACCGCGCTGCTGATCTTCGACGAATTCCACGAACGCAACCTGCAGGGCGACCTGGCGCTGGCCCTGAGCCTGCAATCCCAGGAGGTGCTGCGGGAAGATCTGAAGCTTTTGGTGATGTCCGCCACCCTGGATGCGGAGGCGGTCGCCGGGCTGCTGGGCGGTGCGCCGGTCATCACCAGTGAAGGCCGCGCCTACCCGGTGGAGATTGAATATCTTTCCCACCGCGAAGTGCCCGAGGACAACCGTCAGCTCCCCGCACTGATGAGCCGCAAGATTGGCGAAATGGTGGCGCAAAAGGACGGCAGCCTGCTGGCCTTTCTGCCCGGTGTGCGGGAAATTCGCGCGGTGGAGAACCAATTGCGGGAGGCCTTTGCCGATCGCACCGACATCGTCGTTGCACCGCTCTACGGCGACCTGAACAAGCAACAGCAGGATGCTGCCATCGCACCCTGCCCCGATGGCCGGCGCAAGATCGTGCTCGCCACCAATGTGGCCGAGACCTCCATCACCATTGAGGGTATTCGCCTGGTGGTGGACTCCGGTCTGATGCGCGAATCCCGTTTCGATCCCAATACCGGTATGAACCGGCTGGTGACCACGCAGATTTCACAGGCGTCCGCCACCCAGCGCACCGGCCGTGCGGGTCGCCTTTGCGCGGGCCACAGCCTGCGCTTGTGGAGTGAATCCACCCAGCGCGGGATGGCAAAGAAAAGTACAGCGGAAATTCTGCTCAGCGACCTGGCACCGGTAATGCTGGACCTGGCCCAGTGGGGAGTGACCGATGTCGGGGAATTGCGCTGGCTCGACCTGCCCCCGCCCGGCCCGACCGCACAAGCCCGATCCCTGCTGCAGGCACTCGGTGCCCTCGATAAGGACCTGCGGATCACCGGCCACGGCGAGGCAATGCTGGGCCTCGGCACCCACCCACGGCTCGCCCATATGATGCTCCGCGGCAACGAGCTCGGACTCGGCGCGGAAGCCTGCCTGCTCGCCGCCCTGCTATCCGAGCGGGATATATTCCGCGGCGAACAGCGCTGGGACAGGGATATTCGCAAGCGGCTCGCGGTACTGAACGGCGACGACAAGCGCGGTGGTACCGACCCGGGTGCCATGCACCGCATTCGCCAGCAGGCGAAAACATGGCGGTCACAGCTACCGAAGGTCCCGCCCTCAATACACCCGACTCCAGATCCCCTGGATACCACCGGCGTGCTGCTCGCCTACGCCTATCCCGATCGCATCGCCAGTAACCGACACGATCGCGAGCGGCGCTTCCTGCTCTCCAACGGCCGCGGCGCCCACTTCTCCCACGATGATGAGCTGGCACACGCGGATTATCTGGTGATCGCCGACATCGATGGCCAGGGACGCGACGCGCGCATCCAGTTGGCTGCACAGATCTCCAGCGATGCACTCTACGAGTATTTCGAAGACCAGATAGAGCGAGAAACCGCTGTGCGCTGGGACGATAAGGCCGGGCGCGCCACCGCCAGCGAACGGACCCGCCTGGGGAAACTGGTGCTGGACGATAAACCGGTGCATGAAGTTTCCCCGGATTTACTCAGCCGCGCCCTGCTCGATGCCATTCGACAAAAGGGATTGCGTATTCTCCCCTGGGACAAGGACTCCGAGAGCCTGGTTGAGCGAGTGCGCTTCCTCTGCGGACAGGCAGACATGTATGCGGATTTACTGGAACAGCTCTCACTTCCGGACTGGAGCGAAGATGCACTGCTCGGCACACTCGACACCTGGTTACTACCGCACCTGAACGGGATGAACAAACTCGACCAGCTCAAACAACTGGACCTGAAAAGCATCCTGCTGGCACAACTGGCGTGGCCCACACAACAGCGTATTGACGAACTTGCACCGTCACACATGCAGGTGCCGAGCGGCTCTCGCATCGCCATTCAATACGCGGAATCACCGCCGGTACTTGCCGTGCGTTTGCAGGAAATGTTCGGACTCGCCCAGTCCCCGGCCATTCTCAAAGGCCGCTACCCACTGATGATCCACCTACTCTCTCCGGCGCAGCGACCGGTACAGGTAACCCGGGATCTCGCCAGCTTCTGGGCCAACACCTATCACGAGGTCAAAAAAGAACTGCGCATCAAATACCAGAAACATTTCTGGCCGGACGATCCGGAAACGGCACAGGCCACGAGCAAAACCAAGAAGCGCATGAACTCACAATAAACAGATAGAAGTATTACTGGCCCGGGCGCCTGATCGCGAGCCAAGCAACCTGGGACCATGGTACCGCATATTGCTTTCGCATCGACTTCGGTGCTATCCGTGCTATACATCAAAGCGTCACGACAACGGTGTCATCCGACGGAAAATCAGCCGCCAATTTTCCGGTTTTGCCCGTGCCACTTTTATTTTGACGCGGTTCTGGGACGCCAGCCTTTCATTTTCCCGTGATATTTCCGGGACCCGCATTTCTCAAGCAGCGGCAAAAGCGGGCTCACCCACCTCACAATAAAAATGAGAAGGCGAACATGAGAAAACCGAAACACACTGTATCTTGCAGAGGCCTCTGCACCCTGCTGACAGCCCTTTGCGCAATCCTGTTATCAGCCGGAGCCGGCGCAACCATCTTCCAGGCGGAAGACTACAACGCCTTTTACGACACCACCCCCGGCAATACCGGTGGCGCCTACCGCGCGGATGATGTCGATATTGAAGTGACCACAGACAGCGGCGGCGGCCACAATGTCGGCTGGGTTGCCGCCGGCGAATGGCTCGCGTACAACAACCTGA
>Ga0207814_100411_pt1 | contig 25735 bp, 22 predicted proteins | sample TtaePargueraPR_7_FD_187755 | JGI IMG/M metagenome (GOLD analysis project Ga0207814, IMG submission 187755) | Aerobic enrichment media microbial communities from Bioluminiscent Bay, La Parguera, Puerto Rico - Tt and P1 (2) (SPAdes) | ecosystem: Environmental > Aquatic > Marine > Unclassified ... | reverse complement strand
GTCGAACTGATCTCCCAGCTCCTGCTGCGCCTTGTCGCGCAGCTCGAGGATTTTCAGCATACCGATTTTGTAGGAGGTGGCCTGGCCCGGCAGGGTCAGGTAGCGACGCACCTCGGAGCGCACCGCACCCTCGGGGACGGCGGAGTTATCCAGGAAGTACTCCACCGCCTGTTCCTGGCTCCAGCCCTTGGCGTGCATACCGGTATCCACCACCAGGCGGATGGCGCGCCACATTTCCGCGGTCAGGCGGCCGAAGTCCTTGTAGGGATCCTGGAACTGTCCCATCTGCTTGGCCAAGGCTTCCGAGTAAAGCGCCCAACCCTCACTGTAGGGTGTGAAGCGCGCCTGGGTGCGGAATTGCGGGATGCCTTCCAGTTCCTGGGCGATGGAAATCTGCATATGGTGACCGGGGATGGCCTCGTGATAGGCGGTGGTTTCCATATCGGTGGAAGACAGCGCGCTCATATCGGACATGTGCACATAGTAGGTACCAGGGCGGGAACCGTCAGGCGTACCCGGCTGATAGTGCTGGGCGCCGCCGGGCACTTCGCGGAAGGCCTCCACGCGTTTCACTTCGAGCCCTGCCTTGGGCAGGATGCCGAAGTATTCCGGCAGTTTTTTGTGGATGGCATCGATAAAGCCCCGGGTATCGTCCAGGTATCCCTTGCGACCCTCATCGGTGTTCGGGTAGTAGAACTGGTCATCGGTGCGAATAAAGGCAAAGAACTCCTGCAGGTCGCCGTCAAAACCCACCTTTTCCTTGATCGCTTCCATTTCCTTGCGGATGCGCGCCACCTCGTCGAGGCCGATCTGGTGCACTTCTTCTGCTGTCAGCGGCAGGGTGGTGTAGTTGGCCAGGCGGTTGCTGTAGAACGCCTCGCCATCGGGTAGTTCAGAAACGCCCTTGGCCTCCTCGCCGGCGTTGGTACGATCTTCCTGCAACCAGGCGATGTAGGCGTCGTAGGAAGGCTTGAGCTGTTCCTTCAGCGCCTTGTTGACGCCCGCCAGCAGCTCCTCTGCGGTCTTGTCGTCGATCTTGCCGCCTTTCTTGAGGGCTTCGATCTTGCCCTTGGCATCTGCCAGCAGCGGCGCATCGTCGCCGTCGGAGAACGGCTGGCCGCTGGTTACCTTCTGCGCGCGCTCGATGGCGAGGTCGTAGGCGAAGCGCGGTGGACGGATGCCTTTTGCCGCGGATCCCTGGGCGCGCTCCAGCAGCTGGCCGAGGGCGGTGCTGATACCACCGAGGCGGGCGATATATGCGCGCATGTCTTCCTCGGTATCCACCTTGTGCTGGTTGATCATAAAGGTCGGCAGTTGCGCTTCCGGGCCGCCGAGCTCACCGGCAAAATAACCGTGATCCCAGAAGGGCTTGCCGGCCTTTGCCTGCTCGTACTGGAAAATCCACAGGTCGTAGGTTTCCTTGCCGATGGTATCCAGCTTGTCGTAATCGAACTTCTCCTGCATCTCGGCGACGGTTTTTGCCTTCCAGTCCAGTTCGCGCTGGTCCGCCGCCCTGGTCATATCGTCGATCTTGTCGTACTGCTCCTTGCGACCCAGGTAGCTGAGCTGCATCGGGCTGAACTGCAGTTGCTCCTCATAGCGCTCATCCAGCCACTTGCCGAGGCGCTCGGTTTCTGCGGCCTGATCCTGAGCAACCTGCTCACCACCGGCCTGGTCCACCGCCTGCACGGCACTGACATCCGCCTGCGGCTCCGGCTTTTTGGGTTCTTCGCTCTGCTGACAGCCGGCGATGACCGACGCTATCACCACGCTCAGGAGTACTTTACGCATAGATTTACCTCGTTGATGGACAATAAATAAGGGAATTAAAGATTAAACGTTTGGCAGCGGGCGCTTTCCCCTGGCACCCGCCTCCAACTACTCAACGCCGACTTTTTCCAGCGATGCTTTCTCAGACTGATTGATAATATGCAGCTCGCGCTGCGGGAAAGGGATACTGAGACCCTTTGCTTCCAGCGCGGGCTTCAGCTGCTTCATCAGGTCCCAGTACACATCCCAGTAATCGTCGGTCTTGGTCCAGGCGCGCAGGTGCAGGTTGACGGAGCTGTCCGCCAGGGCACGCACCGCGAATGCGGGCTCGGGATCGGCGAGGATACGCGGTTCATCCGCCACCAGCTGGCGCAGCACGCTCATGCCGGTCTCGATATCGTCGCCGTAGGCAATGCTGGCCACTATCTCGATACGACGGGAGGCATTGCGGGTGAAATTGGTGAGGGTTTCCCCCCAGACCTTGTCGTTGGGCGCGGATATGCGCAGCCCGTCGGGCGTATCCAGCTCGGTGGTGAACAGACCCACCTTGCGCACGGTGCCGATGGTACTGCCAAACTGGATGGTCTCGCCCACCCGGAAGGGGCGCAGCCCCAGCAGCACAAAGCCGGCGGCAATACTCTGCAATGTATCTTTCAGGGCCAGACCTACGGCGATACCGGCGGCACCCAGCAGGGCAACCAGGCTGGTGGTGTTGGCACCAAAAATATCCAGCACCACCAGGCCGCCAACGATATAGGTACCCCACACCGCGAGGGTTTCCAGTACCGGCACCAGGGTTTCATCGACACCCCGTTCGGTCAGCCGGTTCACCGCGCGGCTGACCAGCTTGGCCGCCAGCCAGGTCACCACCAGCGCCAGCAATGCCCAGAGGATATTCAGCCCCACGGAAATGACCATGGGCCACAGGGCTTCGAGTTGTTCCCTCAGGTGTTCCATCTATTTTCTCCTTTTCGTGACCAGTGAACGGTCGCAGCCTTGGCGATCATGCAACCGGGCTAGCATAGGGCAACTGCGATTACATTGCATCGCACCCGCCGGCAAACTTGTGACATCAACAAGTGGAGGGAAAAGAAAAGCGAGTAGCGCCTAGGCGGCAACGGAGAAAAAGTAGTGATCGATGATGCGCAGGATCAGCAGGGTCAACACCAGGATAAAAACGATATTTCTCCGGTTCATGCCGTATCTCCGGCTTCGCCGAGGCCCGGCAGAACCAACAGCCCCTCCTGCACCAGCCAGTCCCGTGACTCCCGCAGCATATCTCGCAGTGCCACTTCTGCCCGGTAATCCAGTTCGCGGTGCGCCCTGCCGGAACTTGCGCACACCCGCCGGGTAATCATCGCCGCTTTCTCCGGGGTGATCGCGGGCTCGCGTCCAGTAAACCGGGAGAGAAGGTCGTTGACGCCAGCCACCGCACGGATGGCCAACGCGGGTGTGGTGCGCCGGGGAGCCGGCTTGCCCACCAGTTCCGCTATCTGGCTGAAAAAGTCCAGGAAACTGGCGTCGGTACCGGCGAGGATATAGTTCTCACCGCTGCGGCCTTTGTGGAAAGCACTGATGTGTGCCCTGGCCACTTCTCCCGCGTGACAGAAGGAGCCGGATCCCGGCGGCACCCCGGGAAGACGGTCCTCCGCGAGCAGGAAAAACGTCTGCGCCCAGCTGGACCTGTCGTACTTGCCGACAATGCCACAGGGGTTCAGAAATACCGCGTCCAGGCCGCGGCCAATTTCTTCCCGCACCGCGAGTTCCGCGCGCTTTTTGCTGTACAGGTAGTGGTGGCGCGGGTCGTCCGCCAGTTGCGGGCTGTCCTCGGTGATGGTGTTGCCATGGTAGCCATAGGCGGATATCGAGCTGGTTACGATCATGCGTCCCGGTTTTGCCTGCGCGGCAAAGTGCTCCCGCGCCGCGCGCGCCATATTCGCCGATCCCTCTACATTGTCCCGCCACTGCCGTGCGTTGCCGCCGCGCCACATGCTGGTATTCGCGGCCATGTGGAACACCGCATCCAGGTTGTGCGGCAGGGCCGAAAGCAGGGCATCGGGATCTTCCAGAGAGGCCTGCACCAGCTCGACGTCCAACTGCTGCAACAGCGACGTATCCGACCCGGCCCTATGCATGGCGGTCACCTGCCATCCATCCCGCAATAACTGTTCGATCAGATTGGCTCCGAGAAAGCCGGTACCGCCGGTGACAAATGCGCGCATAAAATTATTTTCTTGCAGTGAGTTTCGGGCCCGGCAAGGGGCGCCAAACAGTTTATTTCAATTGCATGCCCAATCGCGCCGCGAGGAATGCGTATTGATTGGTAAAGTCTTCCACCTGCATCCACACCGGCTTGCCGGCACCGTGCCCCGCGCGAGTCTCCACCGCGAGATAGATGGGCTTGTCACAACCCTGGTCCCGCTGCAGAGCGGCGGCAAACTTGTAGCTGTGCCAGGGCACGACCCGGTCGTCGCGGTCGGCGGTGGTAATCAGGGTTGCGGGATAACAGGTGCCCTTGCGGGTGTTGTGCACCGGTGAGTAGGCATGCAGCGCCGCGAACTCGTCCTTGTTCTCGGACAGGCCATAATCGCTTGACCACTGGCGCGCGTTGGCCGAGGCGGTGTGATAGCGCAGCATATCCAGCACCCCCACAATCGGCAGTGCCGCAGCAAACAGCTCCGGGCGCTGTACTTCGGTCGCGCCGACCAGCAGGCCGCCGTTGGAGCGCCCCATAATGGCGAGTTTTTCCGGTGTGGTTACTTTGTTGTCGATCAGCCACTCCGCGGCGGCAATAAAATCATCGAACACATTCTGCTTCTGCAACTTGGTGCCCGCCTTGTGCCAGTCACCACCGTATTCGCTGCCACCGCGCAGGTTGACCATGGCAAAGGTGCCGCCCATGTCCAGCCAGCCGGCGAAACGGGTATAGAAACGCGGAAGCTGCGCGGCGTTGAAGCCGCCATAGCCATACAGCAGCGTCGGGTTGCTGCCGTCGTGCTTGATGCCCTTTTTATGCACCAGAAACATCGGCACCCTGGTGCCGTCCTTGCTCTTCAGGAACTCCTGGCTGATGGTGTATTCGGAAAAATCAGCGGGGTAATCCGGCGCTTTGACTTTTTCAGTTTTTCCACTGGCAACGTCCAGCTTGTATATGCTGGGCGGGGTGAGGAAGTTACTGAAGGAGTAGTAGGTTTCCGGATCATCGGGCTCGCCGTAAAAGCCTTCCACGGTACCCATACCCGGCAGCTCCAGTTCGTACTGTTGCTTGCCATCGAGATCCGTCACCACCACTTTGGATTTTGCATCCTGCAGGTAGTGCAGCACGAAACGCCCACCAATCAGGCTCGCACTCTGCAGCGCGTTTCGGGTTTCCGGCACCAGGGTTTTCCAGTTGGATTTTTCCGGCTTGTCGAGATCAACGGCAATAATGCGGCCGTTGGTGGCGTCGGCGTTGGTCTCGAAATAGAAGGTCCTGCCGCTGTTCCCCAGGTAGGTGTAGAGCGCATCCCAGTCATCCAGCAGTTTGACTACCCCGGCTTGTTTGTTTTTCAGATCCCGGTAATAGATGCCATTGCTGTCGTAGCCATCGAAAATCCCGAAAATCAGATAGTCGCCATCGTCACTGACCTGGGCTTCCGGGTTGCGGGTGGCGTGATCACTAATCTCGTATACCAGCTGGTCCCTGTTCTGGGGGTCGCCGATTTTGTGAAAATAGACAGACACCTGTTTGCTGTCGTCGGCGCTGCCATCCTTGTTAAACGGATAACGGCTGTAGTAAAAGCCGGATTCATCCTTGGCCCAGCTGGCACCGCTGAATTTGATGCCGCGCAGCCGGTCCGGAAGCTGGCGCCGGGTTTTCAGGTCGCGCACATGGTAGTCGGTCCAGTCGGTACCGCCGTCGGAGGTACCATAGGCCAGATAGCGGCCGTTGGGACTCACGGCATAGCGCCGGGCGGCGACGGTACCGTCCTTGCTCAGGGTACGCGGGTCGAGTACCACGCCGCCTTCCTTGCGAATGTCGCCGGTGCTGTAGAAAACGCTCTGGTCCCAGCTGCCGTCGTTGTATTCGTAGAATACCTGGCCCGCCTTTTTGTAGGGCACGCCATAGCGTTCGTACTGCCACAGCTCGGTCAGGCGATCATTGATTTTCTGCCAGCCGGGCAGGGCCTTGAGTTTCGGCAGTGCATAATCATTCTGTGCTTCCACCCACTGCTTTACGTCCCGGGAGTCCAGGTTTTCCAGCCAGCGGTAGGGGTCACTGACCCGGGTGCCGAAATAGTCGTCCTGCTGGTCGACGGTGGGGGTAGCGGGATACTGCGTGGCGGCCAGGGCCGCGGCGCTGGCTGCAATGCCAGCGGCCAGTGCCAGGAGGGCTTTTTTCATTGCAACTGGTCCGGTTTTTTCATCGTTTTCATTGCGCTAATCTAGGGCATTCTGCGCCCGTGAGCTACCGGGCTGCGCCAAGTTTAGAAGAGGTTTTCGATGAAAGGACTGATACAGCGGGTAAGCCACGCACGGGTTGAAGTGGGTGGCGAGACCGTGGGCGCCATCGATCACGGGATCCTGCTGTTGCTGGGGGTAGAGGCGACCGACACCCGCGAACTGGCCGACAAGCTGCTGCACAAGGTGCTGCACTACCGCATATTCGGCGATGATCAGGGCAAGATGAACCGCAATGTGCAGCAGGCGGGCGGCGGCCTGCTGGTGGTCAGCCAGTTCACCCTGGTGGCGGATACCGCCAGGGGGCTGCGCCCCAGTTTCAGCCGTGGTGCCAGCCCGCAGCAGGCGGAAGAACTGTACGCGTACTTCGTCGCGCAGGCGCGACTGAAACTGCCCGGCGTGGCCTGCGGTCAGTTTGCCGCAGACATGCAGGTATCGCTCTGCAACGATGGCCCGGTAACCTTTTTGCTGGAAGTCTGAGCGCGCTTGTTCAGCGCTTCCAGCCTCTCCTTGCGCTGCGCCTTCGGCAGGTCGCCCAGCTGCTCCACCGCCTGGTAGAAACGCTCCCAGTCACTGCCGCTGTCCTTGTACAGTTGTACAAAAGCCGGCACCCGGGACTGGTATTCGCTGACCAGCGCCAGGGTGGCGTTGTTGGTCTTCTCGATCATGGTCGCGAAGCGCTTGTCCTGCTGCCAGCCCTCGGACAATTTGCGATAGCAGTAACGCAGCCGCTGCAGGGTTTGCGCCTTCTCAGCGCGCTTTTGTTCATCACTGACATCCGACTTGTACAGTGTCTGCAGCCGTTTGCGCGCACTGACCATCAGGCCGTTGATACGGCGCGCCTGCTCGACGCTTGCCACCTTGGGCTTCGGCATGCCCTGGCGGCGGCGCCACTCCGGCAGCGCAATCTGTGAAACCGCGGTGGCAAAACTTTCGTTGAAGCGGGTATCGCCGGAGATATACACCCTGCGGTGTGCCAGCTCGTGAAACAGCAGCGCGGCGAGGCGGTCCGGCTTCCAGTCCACGAAGCTCGACAGTATCGGATCGTCGAACCACCCCAGGGTGCTGTAGGCGGGCACCGGTCCCAGGTAGACGTCATAGCCTTCCGCCCGCAGTCGCCCGGCCTGCACCTGCGCATCCGCCTTGTCGAAGTAACCGCGATAGCTGGCGCAGCCCGCTATGGGATAACACCAGCGTTTCGGCGACAGGGAAAACTCCGGCGCCGCGATCAGGTTCCACAGGGGGTATTCGTCATCCAGTTTGGTGAAATCACTGTAGGCGCTGCCCACCGGCAGGTGTAATTCAGCGTGCGCATAGGCGCGGATCGACTGCACCCACTGCAGCTGGGTTTTCAGTTTTGGGGCGGTGTGCTCGTCCTGCACCAGGCGATCGATGGACTTGCGCCCGGCGAGGATTTTCAGCTGGCCGGCGGCCGCCTGGGAATAGAAGTGCACGGTTTCGCAGGCGCTCAGCAGGCTGCAGAGTGAAAGCAGTAGGCAAACGCGCCATATCCCACAGGTCCGCGCGACAGCAGCTAACTTTATCTGCGGAAGGAAAGTATTCCGGTATTCGTCCATGCTGCCTGTCGCCGCCGTCAGTCTCGTGTTTGCCCTGGTACTCAGCGCCGTGCTGTGGGTTTATCTGGTGCGGGTGGGATTTGCCCAGTCCACCGTACACGGTATCGTGGCGATTATTCTGCCGCCGATTGCGCTGCTGATGCTGTTGCCGCACTGGCGCAAATTCCGCGAACTTTTTCTGCTGGCATTTGCCGCGCTCGGATTCATCAGCTTAGCTGCAATCCTCGGCTGAGCAACGCTCGGGAGGGAATTGACCCGCGCCACCGGTCACCGGCGGCACGGCAATACGGGAAACAGACGTCTGCGCGAGCGCCCGTCAGTCCCGCTCCGGTTCCTCTTCCTTGTTGCCGCGCTTGATCCAGCGTCCGCACAGAATCCCCACCTCGAACAGCAACCACATGGGTACGGCCAGCAGGGTCTGGGAAATCACATCCGGCGGGGTCAACAGCATGCCCAGGGCAAAGCACGCGACGATGACGTAGGGGCGTTTTTTGGCGAGGTCCCTGGCGGTGACGGCACCGCTCCAGATCAGCACCACGGTGGCGATGGGGATCTCGAAGGCAAAGCCGAAGGCGAAAAACAGCTTGAGCGCCAGATCGAGATACATGCGGATATCCGGCAGTACCTTGATGTCCGCATCCGCGGAGCTGATAAAGAATTCGAAGATAATCGGGAAGACCACGAAGTACGCAAAGGCCATACCCGCGTAAAACAGGAACACGCTGGAAATCATCAGCGGCGCGATCAGCCGCTTTTCGTTGCGATACAGCCCCGGGGCGATAAAGGCCCAAAACTGGAACAGCACGAAGGGGATGGAAACGAAAAATGCCAGTACGAAGGTGGTCTTGAACGGGGTCAGGAAGGGGGAGGTCACTTCCGTGGCGATCATTCCCGCACCCTCGGTCAGGCGCGCCTGCAGCGGGTCGGCGACAAAATCGTAGATTTCGTTGGCGAAGGGCACCATACAGGCAAAAATCGCAACCACCACCAGCAGGGTTTTCAGCAGGCGGTCGCGCAGCTCGATCAGGTGCTCGACAAACGGCTGGGCTTTTTCATTCATGGAGGCTTGGTTACTCATGGGCGCTTGTCTTCCGCTTCGCCTGAGTCGGATTCCGACAAGTTACTTTGCTTGCCGGAGTCGCCTTCACCATCTTCCACAAGATCTTCCTCGTAACTGAAATGGTTCGGGTGATGCGGGTTGAACTCCGGATCTCCGTGGTCGTGCAGGTGTTCCGGGTATTCCGGATCTTCCAGATCGGAATCGTCCTCGTCTTCCTCCGGCAGGTAGTCGTCGGCGAGCTTTTCCGGCTGATCCTCTTCCGGCAGGTAATCGGCGGCATTGCGGCGCTGGTCGGCTTCAACATCCACCTGCTGCTCCGCCTGTGCGCGGACCTTTTTCAGGTCCTCCTCGAACTTCTGCTCCGCCTGCTTGAAGTTGCGCTCCATTTCCTCCTGGCTCTCGCGCAATTCCTTCAACACACGCTCGTTGTGCAGCTCGCGGCGAATCTCGTCCGCGCCCACTTCCCGCTCCAGTTCATCCTTGGCACTGGAGAGCGTGTTCTTGATCTGGTTCCACCAGCGCACCGAGGTGCGCACGGCGTCGGGCAGCCGCTCGGGCCCGATCACCACCAGACCGACGATACCCACCAGCAGCAGTTCAAAAAAGCCGATATCAAACACGTGTTGCGCTCACCCTGTGAACCGCCAGGCGGTTACTTGTCCTGAGACTGCTTATCTTCAGCGGACTCTTTCTGCTGCGGCTTGACCTGCTCGTCCTTGCCCAGCAGCTCCGGATCCTTGTCTTCTTCCTCGCCCGGCTTGTTCTTGTCCTCATCCTTCATGGCTTTCTTGAAGCCCTTGATTGCGCCGCCCAGGTCGCCGCCGAGGTTGCGCAGACGCTTGGTGCCGAAGATCAGCAGTACGATGACCAGCAGAATGAGTAATTGTTGCCAGCTAATGCCCATGAGATGCTCCTGATAATTCTCAATGCCTGGCGCCGATACCGGCTGGCGCCCTGTTAAATTACAGTGCCGATTAAATCAGCTTTTCTGTCGCGCGGCCTTCTCGTCCAGCCCGGACAGGCCGAAGCGACGCCCCAGCTCGTCGAGTACCGCGCGGGAATCGGTTCCCAGATGCGCCAGCATCACCAGCGAATGAAACCAGAGATCCGCGGTTTCACCAATCAGTGCACGGTGCTCCGCAGACTCCAGGTCCCTGCCTTCCGCATCCTTGGCGGCGATGACCAGCTCGGTGGCCTCTTCGCCCACCTTCTCCAGAATCTTGTTCAGGCCCTTGTGGTGCAGGGAGGCGACATAAGACGAATCCCCATCTCCCTGCTGCATGCGCAGGCGCAGCACCCGGTCCAGTTGTGTCAGCATGTCACTCATGTAGAAAGGTCATCCGTCCGCTCGGTAGATTTCTTTGGGGTCGGCAATTACCGGCTGGTTGGTCTGCCATTCACCGTCTGTCAGCACCCGGTAAAAACAGCTGGTGCGCCCGGTGTGGCAGGCGATTCCGCCCAGTTGCTCCACCACCAGTACCAGGGTATCGCCGTCGCAGTCGAGGCGGATTTCCCGCAGCTGCTGCACGTGCCCGGAGGACTCGCCCTTGCGCCACAGCTTGCCGCGGGAGCGCGACCAGTAGACCGCGCGGCCTTCCTCGACGGTGAGGCGCAGCGACTCGCGGTTCATCCACGCCATCATCAGTATGCGCCCGGTCTGGTAGTCCTGGGCGATGGCGGGCACCAGCCCGTCGCTGTTCCAGCTGACCGCTTCAGTGAAATCGGTTTCGCTCAAGGGATGCGTCCTTACTTCTTTCGTTATTGTAGGCTGGCGGCCGGGACTCCCGTCCCGCTCGGCCCTGCCGGGTGCCCGCAATCACGGCCACAGCAGCAATGCCAGCGCCACCGCCCCCAGCGCCCAGCTCGCCGCCGGTATCTGCGCCAGCAGGTCCGGAGACGCCACCAGCGCTGCGCCGGCCGCCAACAGGGCGCCGGCAATGCGCCGCGCGTACTGCGCGCGCCCGCGCCGCTGGCTGCCGGCCAGCTGGTCACCAAGACGGTGCAATTGGGGTGCCAATTCGCGCCCCTGCTCCAGCGCGGAGAATGCCATCTGCGGCAGCTGGGGAAACTTCTCCAGCCATTCCGGGCCGTAGCGCTTGATCTCGCCCATGATGGTGCGCGGGTGGACGCGGTCGCGCATCCAGCGCTCCAGAAATGGATGGGCAGTCTTCCACAGATCCAGCTGCGGATAAAGCTGTCGTCCCAGGCCCTCGATATTGAGCAGGGTTTTCTGCAGCAATACCAGTTGCGGCTGCACTTCCATATCGAAGCGGCGCGCGGTCTGGAACAGGCTGATCAGCACCCGGGCAAAGGAAATCTCCCCCAGGGGCTTTTCGAAGATGGGCTCGCATACCGCGCGGATCGACGCTTCAAAGGCATTGATCGGGGTGTCCGCCCGCACCCAGCCGCTCTGCACATGCAGCTCCGCCACCATGCGGTAATCCCGGCGGAACATCGCCAGCAGGTTGCGCGCCAGGTAGTACTGGTCCTCGCGGGTCAGACTGCCGACGATCGCGGTATCGATGGCAATGTATTGCGGGCGCTGCGGCTGCTGACGGGACACGAAGATATTGCCCGGGTGCATGTCCGCGTGGAAGAAATTGTGCTCGAACACCTGCTTGAAGAAGATCTCCACCCCGCGCTCGGCCAACAATTCCATATCGGTGTTCTGCGCCTTCAGCTGGGCGATATCCGTGACCGGAATACCGTCGATGCGCTCCAGCACCATCACGTTCTCACGGGTGTAATCCCAGTACACCTCGGGGATATACAGCAGCGGCGAGTGACTGAAATTGCGCTTGAGCTGCGAGGCATTGGCCGCCTCGCGCACCAGGTCCAGTTCGCCCTCGATGGTGTGGCGGTAGTCTTCCACCACCTCCGCCGGGCGCAGGCGCTTGCCGTCCGGCAGAAAGCGCTCGATCCAGCGCGCAATATGCCCCAGCAGGCGCAGATCGTCCTGGATCACCCTGTCGATACCCGGACGCAACACCTTCACCACCACCGACTGCCCGGGCTGGCCATTCTTCCCGTGCAGGCGCGCCGCGTGCACCTGGGCCACCGACGCCGACGCCAGCGGCTCGCGCGCGAACTCCGCAAACAGCTCGTCGACACCGGCACCCAGTGCCGCCTCGATGCGGGCGATACACTGCTCCGCCGGGTAGGGCGGCACATTGTCCTGCAGCTTGTTCAGCTCCAGCACGATATCCGGCGGCAACAGGTCCGGGCGGGTGGACAACAGCTGGCCGAACTTCACGTAGATCGGCCCCAGGTCCTCCAGCGCCCGCCGCAGGCGTTCTCCCCGGCTCATCTCGCGGGTTTTGCGGCTCTGGGGTAACAGTGTGGCCGGCGCCCACAGCGCCCGCAGCCACAGCGGCTGCTGCTCCGCGGGCACCAGTTCATTCAGGCGGTAGCGCAGGAACACCCGCGCAATGGTGATACTTCTTGCGATCGGCACGGTCAGTCGGTCCCCCGCTGGTTCAGTCGCTGGCGCAGATGGGCAATCCGCGCCTCCAGCCGGTCGACCCCCTGGACCAGTTCGGACACATCCTCGGCAAACGCCTCGAACTGGGCCTGCGGCGGCGTCACCTGCCACTCCTCACTGACCGCCTCCGCCGCCGCACCGGGCGCCTTGCCCAAGGCGTCTTTCAGCCAACCGGCCGCGGCGCGCACGCCGAGACCAATCTGATGGGCCGGGGAATCGCCCACCAGTTTCGACAGCGGCTCCTCCCAGTCGATATCCAGGTCCCGCAGGATCGACTGCAGTTCTGCCAGAAATGCACTGGAACCCCGCACCGTCACCCCCAGCTTGGCGGGTGTAGCATCGCGGTTTTTCAACAGCTGCAGAAAGGCGATCGCCGAACCCTGCAGCTCCGTGGTCACCTCGCCGCCCCAGCGGCTGTGTACCTCGATACGCTCGTCTTCTATCACCAGGAACAGGTTCATTTTCGGCGCACTGAGCGCCACCGCCAGCACCTTGCCCGCCAGTTTATCCAGACGCGCACGGGTACCCGGATCGTACCGAAGTGCAGAGTTGATGGCGGTTTCCAGGGTGGCGTCGAAGCCGGCGCGGAAAGTGGGATCGGTCATAATTATTTGGAAGCCAGTACAGAGTCAGATGCGAAGGTCCGGGTGCTGGTGCGTGTTTGCGGGACCGTCTGCGGCCAGGACGGCCGCAGCCGAGCCCCCAGGGATGGGTTCACGGCGTGTCCCGCAAACACGCACCAGCACCCCGGCCGCCACGGCGCAAATTTCAGGCTAGGGCTTGATGCCCTTGTGCAGCGCCACAATGCCACCGGTCATATTGTGGAATTCGCAGTCCACAAAGCCGGCCTCGCCCATCATGTCTTTCAGGGTCTGCTGATCCGGGTGCATGCGGATACTTTCCGCCAGATAGCGATAGCTTTCCGCATCGTTCGCCACCAGCTTGCCCATGAATGGCAACAGGCGGAAAGAATACTGGTCGTAGACCTTCTCCAGCAGCTTCGACTCCGGCTTGGAAAACTCCAGCACCAGCAGGCGGCCGCCGGGCTTCAGTACCCGCAGCATCGAGCGCAGCGCCAGATCCTTGTCCGTCACATTGCGCAGGCCAAAGGCAATGGTAATGCAATCGAAGGTGTTGTCCGGGAAAGGCAGGTACTGGGCGTCCGCCTGCACCGTCTCCACATTGCCGGCAATACCGCGGTCCAGCAGGCGATCGCGCCCCACCTTCAGCATCGACTCATTGATATCCGCCAGCACCACCTTGCCGGCAGGGCCCACAATGCGGGAGAAACGCGCGGTCAGATCCCCGGTACCACCGGCGATATCCAGGATCGTCTGCCCCGGGCGGGCCGCGGAAAGCTCGATGGTGAACCGCTTCCACAGGCGGTGAATACCCCCCGACATCAGGTCGTTCATCACATCGTAACGGGCCGCCACCGAATGAAAAACATCCGCCACGCGCCCCGCCTTCTCTTCCACCGGCACCTGCTGGTAACCGAAATGGGTGGTCTTGCGTTCCGTCATTTTATGCCTGCTGGGGTAAATACAGGGGCGGTATTGTACATGGGGGAGAACTGGATGGGATACGGCTGGTCAGCAACCTGTGCAGACAGGGCTGGCCGGCATTCACCAGTGTGCAGCCGGCGCTCACCAGCGCGAACCACTTCGCGACTTGCCGCAACTCCGATTACGGCAGCAACTCAATTGGCATAAATCAGTCAAATTTTCCCACTTTGGACAATTGTATCAATCTACAGTCCCCGCTTGCGCAATATTTCGTCTTTCGAACTTTGTGAAGTATGGGATCTTTCCTCCCATTCGTTACAGGTTCACGGCAGAAAATTCTGTCCACAACGATCTGACAAGACTATCTGGTAAGACAAGAAGAACCCTGAAGGGGGGGATATAAGAATATGAAAGGAAATATACTTTCCATGGCCATCCGCGGCGCGATCCTCGCAGCCGTTGGCGCCACTCCCGCATTTGCGCAGGAAGACAGCCAAGCCGTAGAAGCTTCTTCCATCGACGAGGGAACCATTGAGCAAGTCACCGTGACCGGCTCCCGTATCGCGCGTCCCAACGCGGTAAGCCCAACCCCGGTTACCTCCCTGACCGCTGAAGATATCAGCCTCAGCGGCGAGACCAACCTGGGTGACTTCCTGAACGAACTCCCGGCTCTGCGCTCCACCTTTTCCGGCCAGAACTCCGGTCGCTTTATCGGCACCGTGGGTCTGAACCTGCTGGACCTGCGCGGTCTCGGCACTTCCCGTACCCTGGTACTGCAGGACGGCCGCCGCCATATCGCCTCCTCCGTAGGTACCTCTGCGGTTGACGTGAACACCATTCCGGAAGACCTGATCGAACGCGTCGACGTGATCACCGGTGGCGCCTCCGCCATTTACGGTGCCGACGCCGTATCCGGTGTGGTCAACTTCGTCATGAAAGACGATTTCGAAGGCCTGAAAATCAGCGCGTTCGGCAGCGACACCGAAAATGGCGGTGCAGAAACCACCGAGACTTCCATCACTTTCGGTCAGAACCTGTTCGACGGTCGCGCCAATATTGCCGGTAGCTTCTCACACACCAGCCGCGGCGACGTCTACGGCACCGATCGTGAGTGGATCGCCAAAGGTTACGGCACCCTGTACAACCCGGAAGACACCGGCCCCGAAGATGGCATTCCGGATCGCATCGTAGTGGAAAACTACACCGCGCCGATCCTGAGCGAACAGGGCGTGCTGTGGGCCATGGATCCTGCAACCGGAGGCTTGGCTGGCTATATGGCGCAGACCTGGGATCCGGATGGTTCATTCCGCGACCAGCAATATGGCGACTACTGTGACTCCCGGCTGCGATGCGACGGTGGTGACGGTTACCGCTGGATCGGCGAGAACCAGATGTATCCGAGCATGGAAACCAACAACCTGTTCGTGAAAGGTCACTTCGACCTGAACGATTCCACGCGCCTGTTTGCAGAAGGCAAGTTCGTGACCCACGAAGCGGAAAGCTGGGGCCAGGCGAGCTTTGGCGCGACGCCGTTCAAGTCCACCAACCCGTTCCTCAGTGAAGAAGCTGCCGCTTCCGCAGCCCAGCTCGAATCCTGGGGCTACCTCCCCGCCACCTATCGCATGCATACCGACCTGGGCTATCGCGGCGATCTGACCGAGCGCGAAACCCAGCGCTATGTGGTTGGCGTGAAAGGCGATATCGGCAGCCGCTGGAACTACGAGGCCAGCGTGGTGTACGGCGAATACAACGCCGACATCTACTACGTGAATAACCGTCACGAAGAGCGTTTCTTCCAGGCAGTTGATGCAATCCAGCTGGAATCCGGTGAAATCGTATGTGCCGACGAAGAAGCGCGCGCGGCCGGCTGTCAGCCACTGAACATTTTCGGTTCCGGTCTCAACTCCCAGGAGGCGATCGACTGGGTAATGCTGGACGACACCGGCTCCGAAGAGAAGATGACCCAGACCGTAGCTTCCGGCTTTATCGGCGGTGACGTCATCGACCTGCCGGCGGGCCCGCTGTCTGTCGTGGGCGGTTTCGAATATCGCGAAGAAACCAGTGCTGTAGATTTCGACGATATCATCAAGAACGGCGATACCTTCATGAACGCGCTGGCGAGCACTAAAGGTGAATACGACGTGACCGAAGCCTACGTGGAACTGTCCGCGCCGCTGCTGTCCGATCTCCCCGGCGTTCAGAGCCTGGTATTCGACACCGCATACCGCGCTGCAGACTACTCCACCATCGGCAGCACCGGTGCCTGGAAAGCGGGTCTCGACTGGACCATCGTCGACGACGTACGTGTTCGTGCAACTGCCTCCCAGGCTGTACGTGCACCGAACATCGACGAGCTGTTCGCGCCGCTGGGCCAGAACTTCTTTAGCATTGCCGACCCGTGTCACCCCACCGAAATCGCCTATGCTCCGAACCCTGAGCAGCGGGCAGCCAACTGTGCGGCGCTGGGCGTCGGTGATAACGCCACCTTCCCGTACAATGCTGGGCCGACACTGCCGGGCTTCAGTGGCGGTAACGTGAACCTGCAGGAAGAAACCGCTGTTACCCAGACCGTCGGTTTGGTCGTTACTCCGCGCTTCGCGGAAGGCCTGACCATCACCGCAGATTACTGGGATATCGAGATCGAAGATGCGATTTCCTACTATGGTGGCCAGACCATCCTGGACAAGTGTGTGGACGCCTCCTCCATCAACAACCAGTTCTGCGGCAATATCGAGCGCGACGCGAACGGCGACCTGGTATCCCTGACCAGCTCCGCACTGAACGCCTCCAAGCTCACCGCCAAGGGTATCGACTACGAAGTGCGCTACGAAATGGCGCTGGCCGACCTGTTCAAGTCTGAACTGGGCAGCCTGACCCTGAGCCTGCAGGGCACCCACCTGCTGGAGCGGGACGACTACTCCTTCCAGAACGAGCCGGACAGCGTTGACCGTATCGACGGCGAACTGGGCGACCCCACCAATGCGTACAACATGAATGTCACCTACCGCTATGGCGATCTGTCCGTAAACTGGTCACACCGCTACCTGGATGACATGGCGCTGTACGACCTGGGTCTCTCCCAGCCGGAAAGTGCGGCGCCGAGCAACACCGGTGAAGTGCGCTACAACGATCTGCGCGCCAGCTACCTGTTCCAGGACAGCATCGAGGTGTACGGCGGTATCAACAATATCGAAGACCAGGAACCGCCGGCCTACCTGAGCGGTATCGGTGGTGGCTCCGGTATGTACGATACCCTGGGCCGCAGCTTCTACCTGGGTGCCAACTACACCTTCTAAGTTTTCCCAGATCAACAACAAGAAACCCGAGGCCTCCGGGCCTCTTCCTCAAAGCCGCATCAAACGATGCGGCTTTTTTTGTTTTTATCGACAACATCCTAAACTTGAGCGGATTCGCCCTGAAAAGCCCCTTAGAAAAGCCCTTTACCCAATAGCTTTCACAATGCGCTACTCGCTGCCAACCGGCTCAGATATCGGCAACAAGCTGAAACAGATCGCACGATCCCAGCTTGAAAGGGCGCTGGCGGAAACAGAACTCGCAGACGGGGAAAAAGCCACCCACCAGATTCGCAAGCGCGGCAAGAAGATGCGCGCCCTGGTGCGCCTGATCCGCACAACCGACCCCGCCAGCGAATCCCTCTACCAGTTTGAAAACGCCCACTACCGCAGCGTCAACGATCTGCTTTCCGGCAGCCGCGATGCGACATCCCTGTATCAGGCGCTTGTACAGCAACTGCAGGCAGAAGATTTTCCGCAGATGGCGGCGTACCTGAAAGCCAGAATCCCCCAGGCCACTGGCAATGAATTATTTGAGGCGCGCAATCTGTTGCAGCGCGGCAGATTGCATATCGACGATTGGAAGGTCGACCAGCTGACGTGGAAGGACTTGCGCAGGGGCTACAGGAAAAGTTATCGGCGCGCCTGCAAGGCGTTGAAAAAGGCGCGGAAAAATGAAGACGACCAGAGTTTCCATACCCTGCGCAAGCGGGTAAAGGATCAGTGGTATCACAGTCGCCTGCTGCAACACCGCTACCCGAAGAAAATCGGCAAGCGCTGTAAATCGCTGAATACGCTGGCAGGCGATCTGGGCGACTGGCGTGACCTGCGCCTGCTGTGCCACTTTCTGGCCCGCAATAGCGCGAATCTCGATCCCGAGGTCCGCGCCGAACTGATACCGCTGCTGGACCGAGCCCAGCAGCGGCTGCAGATTTTAAGAAAAGACATCGACCGCCACTGCCAGCAATTGTTTGCCAGGAAAACATGGCGCAAACAGAAAAAGTGGCAAACAGCGGTCGAGTGACCCGCTCGCTAGTTTTCCAGCAGGCCCCCGGCATGCACCATCACGTGAAAGATAAAGTTCTGCTCGTTGGTGCCCGACAACAGGTGTGCCCCGGGGCCGCGCGCCCAGATACCCACATCCTCGCCGCCGTGGGTCTCACCGCCGGTGGGCACGAGAGCTTCCTGGAAAAAGCCGGGGGCGCGGGTGTCTACCTTGCCGAGATCGCTGCGGCCGGCACCTACCGGCGCCTCGCGGCGGGCGTCGGAGTTGGTCTCCTGCCCCAGGTCGGCAAAGCCGGGACCATTGGCGTAGCCCACGGTGGTGTAGGGTTTGCCGTCTGCCGCCAGTTGCGGTTGGTCCAGCGGCTCGCCGCGCTCGTCGTTGCCCACCACCTTGCCGAGGATGGGGTTACCGCGGGTGGGGTAGCCGGCGATGGTGAAGGTGTGACTGTGATCGGCGGTGACGATTATCAGGGTTTCCCGCGGGTCGGTGTTGTCCATTGCCACCTGTACCGCCTTGGCGAATTCCACCGCGTCGTGCAGCGCATTGTAGGCGTTGCCGGCGTGGTGACCGTGGTCGATACGACCGCCCTCGACCAGCATGAAATAACCGTCGCTACCTTTCTGCACCAGCTCCAGGCCCTTGGCGGTCATCTCGCTGAGGGACGGCTCGCCGGCCTTGTCGTTCGCGCGGTCCGATTCATAGCGCATGTGCGAGGGCTGAAACAGGCCCAGCAGCTTGTCGGTAGACTTGATGTCGAGCCTGTCGAAACCGGACCGATCTTCGATATACACGCCGTTTTTGCCGTAACGCTGCTGCCACTCCTGCACCAGGTTGCGGCCGTCTTCGCGCTTGCCGGGAACCCCCTCCAGGTCGGTCATATCCGTCGGCAGGAAGCCGCGGCGGCCGCCGCCCAGGATCACGTCGATACCATCGCCAACCGGCATTTCCACCAGCTGCGCGGCGATGTCGCGACAGCCCGCGGGGGCCTGGTACTCCCAGTCGCGCTCCGGCACCTTGGCGTAGGTCGTCGCCGGGGTGGCGTGGGTAATGCGCGCGGTGCTGATGATGCCGGTGCGCTTGCCCCGGGCTTCCGCCAGCTCCAGTGCCGTGGTCAGGCCGTGCTTGAGGCTCGCGGGGCAATCGCCACGGGCGACGCTCTCATCCACGCTGATAAAACCGGCCTTGGTTTTCACTCCGGTGACCATGGCGGTGGCGGTACCGGCGGAATCCGGCGTCTGCTGGTTGGTGTTGTAGGTTTTGATCAGGCCGACAAAGGGCATTTTTTCAAAACTGAGCTGGTACTCTTCGCCGGTCTGGCCCAGCTGCTGGCCGGCGAGAATACGCGCGGCGGTGACGGTGGAAATGCCCATGCCGTCGCCCACAAACAGAATGATGTTCTTCGCAGCCCCGCGCTGGTTGTTGATCGGTCGCTCCGCCGCGCGCTGCAGCGCCTGCGCGGCGTCTTTGTACCAGTGGCTGGACTGCTGGCCGGCAGCCAGCCCCTGCTGATCATCGGCGTAACTGTTCGCGGTAGCGAGCAGTGCCAGCGTGGAGAGCGCAGCGGCGAGTGTTTTCGGAATCATTCTGTTACCCCCAAAATTAGAAACGCGCCAATTAGATAGCGGGGATATTACAGAACCGTGACGGCCGCGACGAACTTTCCTCGGTCAGAAATAGGATGACACCTGCTGTACCCCGGTCTCCTGTCCCTCGGCCCCCTGCCGCAGCAGGTTCTGCCGCGGTGACACAACCGCATCCCGGCCCTCGCGATAGCTCTGCTCTTCCACCACCGCTCGGTAGGCCTTGTTCAGATCGAGCGCGCGGCGGCGGGATGGCATGATCAGCACGTTGATGTCCTGTGCCAGCCGCTCGAGCATTGTGATCTTGAGGCTACCGTCCTCGGCAAAAAAGCGCGCGCGCACCTCCGCGTTTGCGCGGTACTCGTCCGCATTGCCCACCTGCTGCAGGTAGTAGGCGTATTCGCCCTGGCCGTCTTCACGGCGGGGTTCCGGCAGCCCTGCCAGGGGCTTCTGCGACCAGTGATACCAGCCGCGCTGGAAACCGTCCGCCGCATCCAGTTTGCGGCTCATGGCGAAACTGCCATCGACGTTGGCACCGATGGCGCCGTGGCAACCGCTGCAGGTGGCCAGTTCCTCGTAGGACTGCGGACGCATTGCGCCGTGCCGGTCCTCGATAAACCCGCTGTAGCGCCAGCCACGACGGTTGCTGACGCCGCGCTCGATATCCCCCACGACCGGCTCGATACGGTCGGGGAAATCGTGCGCTTCCTTGAGTTCGCCGGCGGCCAGTTCCCGGTGCTGGAAATAAGTCACCCAGCGCACCTTGCGCGCGTAGCGCAGCTCCTTCATACGGGGCGCCATGGCAACCCGCCCGTCTCGCTTTACATCCAGGTAGCGCACGCTGTGCAGGAATTCGGTCCCCAATGGATAGGAGCCGGCGGACAGCGGTGCTTCGCCTTTTTCCTGCGCCAGGCGCGCCTGCCCAACATAGGACATAAAACGCTGCTGGAGCGGCGCCCAGTCGTAGGTAACCTGGTTGGCGGTGGCGAGCTCGCCGTCCTTGTCCAGGTCCACCGCCAGTGCCGCTTCATCCACCGTATCGATGGCGATATCGCGGCGTTTGATCAGCGCCTCGACGATCGCCAGGTTTACCCGGTACACGGTACGGTCGTAGTCGCCCTGTGCGTTATGGCGGTAGATTTCCGGCAGGCGGATCAGCACATCATCGGCGGAACCGTTGGAGGGGAAGAAGGTGCCGGGAAACGGGGTGTAGGCCAGGGCCCTCCAGCCACTCAGCTCACCGTCGCTGGTACGGTCGAAACCCTCGCTGTCAAAATCAAACCCCGCGTCCGGCACATAGCCATCCCAGCGGCCATTGCGGTTGCCGTCCCAGTGCGGCGGCAGGTTTTCGGTAAGCTTTTTCGCCAGCGGAATACTGCCGTCGGTTGCGCGGTAGTTGCCCCCGCGCACGTACTCGAGAATCTGCGCGTCACTGACCGATGCCAGGTAATCCGACCGGTCCTTGAACAGGTTGTGCCAGCGGTTGTGCCGCGCCGGCGCGGCAAAGTCGTACACCAGTTGCAGATCCACATCGTTGGTGAAGTTCGGTGCGCGGCTGTCGGTGTGGCACACGTAGCAGGGATTGCTCGCGGTGCCAGTGGTGTTTTCGGTTTTGGTATAGCACTGCGGCGGGGTCGCCGCGGTGGGATTCGACAGGTACAGGCGGCCGAGGTTTTGCGGCGCTGCGGCGGAACCCTGGTCGACGCCGAACAGATGCCCCGACAGGGCGGCGATGGCGATCGCGGTTAGCGGAAGAATTACACGCATGGGGCTGACTCGATGATCGGAAACACAAAACCCCGGCAGAAACCTGCCGGGGTTCGCTTGAGACGCTGTGAACTGCTTATTCAGCAGTCACATCCATCGCCGGGAAGGGACCCACGTAGCCGGTGTAGGCGCGGTGCTCCAGGGAGCCCGGTGCCAGCTGGTCTCCATCGGATTCGCCGTACGGGTGCTGGATCACGCTCATCAGGTAACCGAAGCCGTTGATGTTCGGGTACCAGTAGGGCGAGGTGGTCTCGGAACCGTAAGGGGTGGTCTGGATACGGGTCAGGCCGGCAGTGGAATCCGCCGCATCGACCTCGTCCAGATTCAGGGACCAGATCACATCGTTCTGGTGCCCGGAGCCGGTGTCCTCGCCGATGATCAGGGTGTTGTAGCCGGTGATGAAGGTGACGTTGTCCGGGTTGGCGATGGCGTCTGCATCACAGCTGTAGCTGGCGAAGGGGCTGTCGGCCGGGTATTTGCTCTCGTCATCCAGTGCAATACCCCCGATCAGGCCGCCCATATTCGTGGCCACATAATCGGATCCGATTTCACTATCCGTTGCCACGTCCAGCTGATACACCGCGCCACAGGCATTGGCTTCGGCAATCTGTACATGACCGGTTCCATCGGTCATGCCCTTGCCGACTTGACTCATCGCCAGATACAACTTGCTGGCAGCGGGATCGAAGGTAACACCTTCCTCCTTGCGGAATTCGGTGGTGGCGCCCATCAGTGCCGCGTAGCGACGGGTTTCCAGGCGCGAGGCGATTTTTTCCATCCCGGGCTTCACACTCAGGCATTCGCTGTTGCCATTGGTGGCCGTTTCCACGCAGCCTTCACCGTCCACTGCGAAAATGTCGTCGAAGGTCACTGCCGGTACACCGTCGCCACCGTGCACCGCCACATTGATCTCATCGTCGTTGGCGTGGCCGAGGGAAACCCATTCCAGGTCCGCAGCACCCAGGCCCTCGCCGGAGGTCTGGTTCCACTTGGCCGCATATACGGTACCGGCGCTGAGGTCACCGGCGGTATCGGCGATGAACATGTAGAAACCCACATTGGTGCCGTCGTCGGTCATATATACGGTTTTGCTGTCGGGCATAACGTAGGACAGCTCGAAGGCCAGGCGTCCCATGGCGTAGTGTTTGGTCAGCTCGGCGGTCGGTGCCGCATCGCCTTCGGCGGCCACGTTGATCTCGATATTCCAACCGTAGAAGTAGGGGTTCCACTGCGACGGATCGGCGTAGTAACTCAGCATGGTGCGAGAGTAGCGATCACCCTCAACCTCGACATGGGTCGGCAGTGCCCGCGCATCCGGCTCGTATTCCTCGGATGCCAGGTGCGCATTCCACGGAGTAACGGATGCGGCACAGTGTACCCAGCCACCGTCCACACCGGACTGGTCGATCTGCCACAGGTCTTTGGTGGAGAGTTCTCCGCTTTCCGGATTCTGATCCAGCTCCATCAGGAACATGGCGCCGGGACGGGTTTCCATCTGCGATACGGAAAACAAGCGATCACCTACGGGGAGCAGGGAAGTGTGCTCGTTGGCATCGGTCACCTTGAGCATGCCATCTTCGCCGTACAGCGGCTGGCCGGCCGCATCCACCAGCTGGCCAAATACCACGCTGCTGTTTACCGAGTCGCCGGAACGCAGCAGGGTGTGAAAACCAATTTCGTATTCTTCGCCATCGATTGCCACCGAGGGCGCGGCGAGGATCTGGCGCTTTTCGCTGTCGCTGGCCGGCGCGGGTACACCGGTAAAGCTCAGGGAGCGCTCCGGTGTTTCGTCACCGCCGTCACCCGGAGCGGGGTCCGGAGTCACCACGGGAGGATCGTTGCGATTGTTGTCGTCACTGCAGGCGGGAATCAGCGCGAAGGCTGCAAGAATTACGCCGAGCTTTAACGCCAGCGGAGTTTTGGAAAACGGAATCATTTAAGAAGCCCCCCAACTCAAAGTTATTTTAGGAGCGGGGATTGAAACGACTGCGCGTGACAGCGGCGTGACACAGCCGTCGGCGTTTATGAAGTGTTGGTGAAGATTGTGTGAATGTAGATATCCTTCACACCGGGATGCTGCTGTATGGCACCAGAGTACCAATTACCCTTCAGCCGATAAACTTTACCGCGCTTTCATCCGGATCGCGGCCCTTGCCTTCGCTCTGCAAACGTTGCAGGTATGCCTGCCATTTTTCTGCCTGTTGCTCGCAGAGTTCGCGCAGATAATCCCAGGTATAGATGCCACTATCGTGGCCATCATCAAAAAATATCTGCAACGCGTAGCGGCCGGCGGCAGCGACGCGCTCGATACCCACATGCATTTTTCCACTGACCAGCTTGCCCTCGCCGACGCCGTGGCCGCGCACTTCGGCACTGGGGGAATACACCCGCAGATACTCTGCGGGCAGCGAAAATTCACCATCCGCATATTCAAGGGTGAGTTGCTTTGCGGCTTTCTCGAGTCGGACTTTTTTCGGGGGATTCATCGGGTATCTGGCGGGATACGATTGCGCATCCCGCACTTCATTTAATTACAGAATAAAGCGGGAGAGATCTTCGTCTTTGCTCAGCTCACCCAGCTGCTTGTCCACATAGGCTGCGTCGATGGTGATACTGGTTTCACCATCACCGCCGGCAAAGGAAATTTCTTCCAGCAGTCTTTCCAGCACGGTGTGCAGGCGACGGGCACCGATATTTTCGGTGGTTTCGTTGACCTCGAACGCAACCTCCGCAATGCGGCGGATGCCGTCTTCGGAAAATTCGAGATTCACCCCTTCGGTATTCATCAGCGCCTTTTGCTGCTCGGTGAGCGAGGCGGACGGTTCGGTGAGGATGCGCTGGAAATCGTTGGAGGTGAGCGAGCTCAGTTCCACACGAATCGGCAGGCGCCCCTGCAGTTCCGGAATCAGGTCCGAGGGCTTGGACAGGTGGAAGGCACCGGAGGCGATGAACAGGATGTGGTCGGTCTTGATCATGCCGTATTTGGTGGTGACGGTGCAGCCTTCGATCAGCGGCAGCAGGTCGCGCTGCACGCCCTCGCGGGACACGTCGGCACCGCCGCTTTCCTGGCGTTTGGCCACCTTGTCGATCTCGTCGAGAAATACGATGCCGTTCTGTTCCGCGGATTGAATCGCGCGGGTTTTGATTTCTTCGTCGTTGATCAGTTTCGCCGCTTCGTCGTCGGTGAGCTGCTTGAGCGCCTGCTTGACGGTGAGTTTGCGCTTCTGGGTTTTGCCCTTGGACATGTTGGAGAACATGCCCTGCAGCTGGTTGGTCATTTCTTCCATGCCGGGAGGCGCCATGATCTCGACGCCCATGGGGCTGGCGGATACGTCGATTTCGATTTCCTTGTCGTCGAGCTCGCCTTCGCGCAATTTTTTGCGGAAGACCTGGCGGGTACTGGAATCGCGCTCGCCGGGTTCGGTGGAGCGGGCGGGGGGCAACAGGGCGTCGAGCACGCGCTCTTCGGCGGCGTCCATGGCACGCTGTTTGACCCCATCCATGGCATTTTCTCGCTCGAGTTTGATGGACATTTCCACCAGGTCGCGAACAATAGATTCCACATCGCGGCCGACGTAGCCGACTTCGGTGAATTTGGTGGCTTCGACCTTGATAAACGGGGCGTTGGCGAGTTTGGCGAGGCGCCGGGCGATTTCGGTTTTGCCGACGCCGGTGGGGCCGATCATCAGAATATTTTTAGGGGTGATTTCCGCGCGCAGTTCCTCGCTCACCTGCATGCGGCGCCAGCGGTTGCGCAGGGCAATGGCGACGGCGCGCTTGGCGTCGTTCTGGCCGACGATATGGCGGTCGAGTTCGTGGACGATTTCTCTGGGGGTCATGGACATAACAATACTCGGATTCTTTCAGGTTGTTCCACCACCGCGAGTTTTAAAGCGGGCCTGGTGGCGGCCGCGCACCGGGGGAAAGGTTTCGAAAACGCTGTAAATACATCCCTGTAAGCTCCGGCGGCGACGTCCTGTCGCCGACGGTTTCGAAACCTTTCCCCCGGCACCCGGCCTTCAATTCTGGGCGCTGTGCTTCGTCGCTTGGTCGCGATCAGTAATTCAGCTCTTCAATCGTGTTGTTGTGGTTGGTGTACACACAGATATCACCGGCAATTTTCAGCCCCTGTTCGACGATGCTGCGCGCGTCCATATCGGTATTGTCCAGCAGCGCGCGGGCGGCGGACTGGGCGAAGGGGCCGCCGGAGCCGATGGCGATGAGGTCGTCTTCCGGCTGGATCACATCGCCGTTGC
>Ga0207814_100410_pt1 | contig 25847 bp, 21 predicted proteins | sample TtaePargueraPR_7_FD_187755 | JGI IMG/M metagenome (GOLD analysis project Ga0207814, IMG submission 187755) | Aerobic enrichment media microbial communities from Bioluminiscent Bay, La Parguera, Puerto Rico - Tt and P1 (2) (SPAdes) | ecosystem: Environmental > Aquatic > Marine > Unclassified ... | reverse complement strand
CCCGCCGTATTTCCCTCACCGTCGGCGGCGGCATCCAGCAGAATCGGACCGGAATAGATGGATACCGTGTTGTGGTCGCGGTCGATATCCCAGGCCACGGTGCCGCGCGCGGCGCTGAATTCGAAAGGCGCATCGTAGAGCAGCGGGAAGTGTGCGCTGAAGCCGGCACTGCTCGCCAGCTCCACCCGGCCGCCCTTGCCGTTGAGGGACAGATAGCCGTTGACGCCGGTAACCGCGGGCGCACCGCGGTGCGCGCCGGCCACTACATCGCGCAGGTTGGCCGCCACCGAAACTTCCCCGTCAGTGCGCGACAGGCGCACATTCTGCAGATCACCGGTAGGCTCCAGGGCCCTGAGCCACTCGTCGGCCTTCTCGGGGATCAGTTCCAGCACCCGCAGCACCCGGTGCCAGGCCTGCAGTTCGATCTGATCCACCGCCAGCTGCAGATTGCCGTTCTGATCACCGCTGGCCTGCAGATTGACGTCCGGCACCTCCAGCTGCTGCCAGTTGAGCCCCAGCTCCTGCAGTACCAGCTCCCAGGAGTCACCCGGGCGCCAGCGGCCGGAGAGTTTGCTGGACAGGGCGTTCAGGGTTTCCAGCGCGCCCCGTTTGGCTGCTGCTGCAGTGTTTTCTTCCTGTTCGTCGCGGGCAACCTGGGCAAGGCTCAGGTCTCCGCGCAGGCTGTAACCGTTGGTGGCGTCAGAACTCAGCCACAGCCGACCGCCGGCAAGCTTGCGCCCGGGCCAGTACAGTTTTTCCGGCAGCGGCGACAGCTGGTACAGAAGCCCGACCAGGTCGGCGTCCACCAGCAGCTCGTTCAGCTGCACGTAACCCTTGAGGGAAAATTCTTCGCTGTTGCGGGGGTTGCCGCGCCCTTCCAGCACCAGGCGCAGGCTTTCTTCCTTGGCATTGAGGCTTTCCATGGCGCCGGTCACAAAGGCCCGCGCCACCAGGCGGTGAAATTCACCGCTGTTTTCCAGCAGGATTTCCCGCAGATCCAGAGTGGCGGACTGGCCATCGGTCAGCGTCAGGCCGATGCTGGCATCGCGCACCAGGACTTTCGGCCCCAGCTGGAAAATCCGCGCGGGGTCTCCCAGTCGCATGGCGGACTGCGCATCACTGCCTGCCGGCGCGGTGACCAGCGGAAAGCCCTGAACCTGCCAACCGCCCTCGCCCCGCTGCTCCAGCTGCGCGGAGAAGCCATCGGCCTCCAGGTTCTTCCAGATCAGTTCCCGGTTCCAGAGACTGGCCAGCAAATCCAGATGGAACAGGCCCCGCTCCAGCTTTACCTGCCCCGCCGCGCCAATTTTCAGACCGTCGATCTGCAGTGCCACTTCCAGTGCCTGCCAGCGCAGGGAGATGTGCTCCAGTTGCACCGGTGCGCCCAGCCGTTCGGATAACCAATCGCCGATCTGCGGGCTGTACTTGCCCACCTGGGGTGACAGGATACGGCCGGTCTGAACCAGAATGGCGAGCGAGATGACCACGATCACCACCAGCAACCAGAATTTGCGGGCAAACCAGCGCAACCACAGCATCAGGAGTACCTCCCGAAGCCGCCATGGCGCAGGAAACGGCCGCCGCAGCTGGCGCCTGTAGGGCACTCACACCAGTACAATGTCGTACTGCTCCTGGTTGTAGATAGGCTCCACCTGAAACTGGATGGGGCGCGCGATAAACTCTTCCAGGTCCGCCACATTGGCGGACTCCTCGTCCAGCAACAGGTCGATCACCACCTGGCTGGCCAGCACCATGATCTTTTCACTGTCGTAGGCCCGCGCTTCGCGAATGATCTCGCGAAAGATTTCATAGCACACGGTTTCCGCCGTTTTCAGTGTGCCGCGGCCGGCGCATACGGAACAGGGCTCGCACAACATCTGGCCGAGGGACTCGCGCGTGCGTTTGCGCGTCATTTCCACCAGCCCGAGCTCGGAGACGCCGGTAATACTGCTCTTGGCGTGATCCCGCTCCAGCGACTTCTCCAGGGTACGCAAGACCTGGCGCTGGTGCTCGGTATCCTGCATGTCGATAAAATCGATGATGATGATGCCGCCCAGGTTGCGCAGGCGCAGCTGGCGGGCAATGGCGGTGGCCGCTTCCAGGTTGGTCTTGAAGATGGTCTCTTCCAGGTTGCGGTGGCCCACGAACGCACCGGTATTCACATCGATGGTGCTCATGGCCTCAGTCTGCTCGACGATCAGATAACCGCCGGACTTGAGGGTAACCTTGTTCTGCAGGGCCTTGCGGATCTCATCCTCGACGCCGTAGAGGTCGAACAGCGGGCGCTCGCCGGGATAGTGCTCGATCCTCGGAGCGATTTCCGGGGCGTACTTGCTGGTGAATTTGGCCGCACGGGCATGAGCCTCGCGGGAATCGATGCGGATTTTCTCGGTGTGCGGGCGGGCCAGATCCCGCAGCGCGCGCATGAACAGCGGCAGATCCTCGTAGATGATCGCCGGCTCTTTTTCGACCTTGATGCGCTGCTCGAGTTCGCTCCACAATTTGTAGAGGAAGGGAATATCCCGCAGCAGCTCTTCCTCACTGACACCCTCCGCCACGGTGCGCAGGATAAACCCGCCGTCACCGCTGTGGCCCTCCTCGGCAAGTTTCGCCGAGGCCAGGTCCACCAGCTCGCGCAGGCGCTCGCGCTCGGATTCGTCCTCGATGCGGTTGGAGATACCGATATGGCGGGTCTGGGGCATGTACACGAGATAGCGGGCAGAGACGGAAAGATGCGTGGTCAGGCGCGCGCCCTTGCTGGAGATGGGGTCTTTCACCACCTGCACCACCAGCGATTGGCCCTCGCGCACCAGAGCGCGGATATCCGCCACTTCGCCCTCGCGGGACTCCATACCGTCTTCGTCCAGTGGGGCGATATCCGAGGCGTGAATAAACCCGGCCCGCTCCAGGCCGATATCCACGAACGCCGCCTGCATGCCCGGCAGCACCCGCACCACCTTGCCTTTGTAGATATTGCCGACAATACCGCGGCTGGCGCTGCGCTCCAGATAGACTTCCTGCAGCACGCCGTTTTCCACCAGCGCCACTCGGGTTTCCATCGGCGCCACGTTGATGAGTAATTCTTCGCTCACTGGGGGTAACTCCTAAACCATCCCTGGGCCGGCGGCAGAGCCAGCGGTACGCTTGTCAAACTGCCAGTAGGGAATACCCGCGCGCTCCAGAAAGCCGCCCAGGGTTTCCAGTGGCAGCCCCACCACGTTGCTGTAACTGCCGTGTATGGATTCCACCAGCAGCGCCCCCATGCCCTGAATGCCGTAGCCACCGGCCTTGTCGGCGGGCTCTCCGGTGTTCCAGTAGCCCTCGATCAACGTCCGGTCCAGCGCGCGAAACCGCACCCGGGTCTCCACCACTTCACTGAACGACTGCGCCGCCCCGGTGAGGCAGATAGCGGTCAGCACCGAATGCTCGCGGCCGGACATCAGGCGCATCATGCGGGCAAAATCGGTGAAATCGCGGGGTTTTTCCAGAATTTCGTCGTCAACCACCCCCAGGGTGTCCGCGCCCAGGGACCAGGTACCGGGCTTGTCCTGCAGCGCCAGACCGGCGCGGGACTTTTCCTGTGCCAGGCGCAGGACATAGGCTTCGGGAGACTCATCCGGGTGACGTCGCTCTTCGACCGACGTTGCCGCCGAAGAAAAAGGCACGCCGATCTGCATCAGCAGTTCCGCCCTCCGCGGGGACGCGGAGGCGAGCACCAGGCGCTGCGGCGTATCGGGCTGGGATCTGTCGGACTTTTCAGCGTCAAAACTGGGGTCGAATTTGGGCACGGGCACGGCTTATGGTTATTGGTGTTGCAAAGTGGGTCTGCTGAAGGCCCGATTATAGCGTCAGCGCTCGAAAAATGACCGCATTCAGTGCAGGACTTAACACTATTTTGCGCGATCAGGCACTTGCGGCGACTCCGGCTCAGCGAATCTGCAGCCGGGACGCCATTCCGTGCAACCAGGGCGTCACCAGCGGCCACAACAGCGCCGTGGTGAGCGCCGGCCACAGAAACGTCAGCCCGGGGACCTGCTTGCCCGCCAGGCTGTGCACCCAGTTGCCCAGCAACTGATGAATCCCCACCAGCACAAACACCCACATCAGCTGCTGCCCCGGGTTGAAGGCGCGGGTGCGGCGGTAGGTCAGCAGGCTGAAATAGGCCAGCACCGCCAATGCCAGGGCATGTGCCCCCAGGGTAGAACCGGTGACCAGATCCTCGACCAGACCAACCATCCACGCAAAGCCGACACCCAGCTCCTGGGGCATGCGGGTGGTCCAGAAAATCACCAGCAGCGCGCAGAAGGCGGGGCGGAACCACAGCCAGTTGGTGGGTAACGGCATCACCGCCAGCAACAGCGCGAAAAAGATGGTCAGCAGGATGAACCAGCGGTTGTGAGCTTCCATGGCGTCAGTCCCGGGGTACGGCGCCGTTTTCCACCCCGGGTTCCAGGGCGGGCTCAGCGGGTAACTCACTGGACGGCTGATCGATCACGGCCAGCACAAAGCGGCTGCGGTTCATGCGCCCGCGAGGCTGCACATCCACATCGGCGAAGGCGCGACCGGGATCGCGTTTGACAGAGATCACCTCGCCCACCGGATAACCCGCCGGGAAGCGGCTACCGAGGCCGGAACTCAGCAACAGGTCGCCTTCACGAATGTCGCTGGTATTGGCCAGATGGCGCAGTTTGAGGCGGTACAGGTCACCGGTACCCTCGGCCACGGCGCGCACACTGTTGCGCAGTACCTGCACGGGCAACGCGTGGTTGGCATCGGTAATCAGCAGCACCCGGCTGGAAAAGTCCCCCGCCTCGATCACCTGCCCTAGCAGCCCGCTGGCATCCATGATCGCCGCGCCCTGCATCACCCCGTCGGAGCGGCCTTTGTCGATGATCAGCACATGCTCCAGCGGATCCGGGGAGACACCGATCACCTGCGCCACCAGCACGCGCTGGTCCACGCTTTCGGCGGAGTTCATCAGTTCCTTGAGCTGGGTATTTTCCGCGCGCACCGCGGCGAGCAGCTGGGTCTGTTGCTCCAGCAGCATCACCTGGTGCTGCAGGCGGCTGTTTTCCTCCAGCAGCTCCTCGCGGGTGCGCAACTGCTCACCGGCCCAGTCGCCCACGCGGGAGGGAGTGTCGGTCAGCCAGTAGAAAGGGGCAGAGAGACTGGAGAGGCGCTCGCGCACCGGATCCAGCCAGTCGGTGTAGAGGTTGATCAGGATCAACGCCGTCGCTGCCAGCCCCAGCACGATGATGCGGGATTCCGGCGACGGACCTCGGGTAAATAGCGGTTTAATGGGCGGCCCCCATCGACCTGTTCAGCAAGAATATTGTTATTGGCTGTTGCGCGTGTCCGTACGCGGGAGATTCGGCCGTACTCGCCAATCTGCCTGGAAAGCAGTCCCTGAGTACAGCCGCAAGCCAGACAGACGGGTTCCGGTCAGTTGGAAACCAGGTACAGGCGGCTCTTGTCCATCATATCCAGTGCCTGGCCGCCGCCGCGGGCAACACAGGTCAGCGGATCGTCGGCGACAATGACCGGCAGGCCGGACTCTTCCATCAGCAGGCGGTCCAGATCCCGCAGCAGCGCACCACCGCCGGTCAGTACCATACCGCGCTCGGCGATGTCCGAGGCCAGTTCGGGGGGAGACTGCTCCAGGGCACTCTTCACCGCCTGCACGATCCCGGTGAGCGGCTCCTGCAGGGCTTCCAGGATTTCGTCGCTGTTCAGGGTGAAGCTGCGCGGCACCCCTTCGGCCAGGTTGCGGCCGCGCACGTCGATCTCACGCACTTCGCTGCCGGCGTAGGCACAGCCGATCTCTTCTTTGATGCGCTCGGCGGTCGCGTCGCCGATCACACTGCCGTAGTTGCGGCGCACGTAATTGACGATAGCCTCGTCAAAGCGGTCGCCACCAATACGCACGGAATCCGAGTAGACCACGCCGTTCAGGGAGATGATGGCAATCTCGGTGGTACCACCGCCGATATCCACCACCATGGAGCCACTGGCCTCTTCCACTTTCAGGCCGGCACCGATGGCCGCGGCCATGGGTTCCTCGATCAGCCATACCTCGCGGGCGCCGGCACCCAGGGCGGATTCGCGAATCGCGCGGCGCTCCACCTCGGTGGACTGGCAGGGAACACACACCAGAACCCGCGGGCTCGGGCGCATCCAGCTGTTTTCGTGCACTTTCTTGATGAAGTGCTGCAGCATCTTTTCGGTGACTTGGAAGTCGGCGATCACCCCGTCTTTCAGCGGGCGGATGGCCGTGATGTTGCCCGGGGTACGGCCCAGCATGCGCTTGGCCTCCACACCCACTGCTTCCACGATCTTGGTGCCGTTGTAGTGGCGAATAGCGACAACAGAGGGTTCATCGAGGACTACGCCGCGATCGCGCACGTAGATCAGCGTGTTGGCAGTACCCAGGTCGATGGAAAGATCACTGGAGAACATGCCCCGCAAACGTTTAAACATGGAATTCGGTTACCTTAATTCTGAAGTACAACACCCAAGCTGGGTCAGGTGCCGTGAGCGCCGACTGGAGCCCGTGCAGCGCCCCCGGCGGGGAAAGCGTTACAGGGTAGTTAGTCCACGCAAATAATTCTGTGTTCCGGGCGGCGTTTTCGCCCGGCTTCTGCAAATCAGCCAGGCGCAATGGTGCCCCGGCCAGAATCGGCAAACTCTAACAACGGCGGGGGTTCAGGGCAAGGATGAATAATAAGGATAAAGAGATTCCCCCACAGTTATGGTAAATTTGCGCTCCTTCTGTTCCCGCCAGCCCTGCCAAACCGGGCCTGGCCGCAATTTAGCCAATGAGAAGCTGGAGTCTCTATCCCCATGGCCGTGGACGCGCAAACCGTTGAAAAGCTGGCCGAACTGGCCCGCATCGCCATTTCCGAAGAAACCATTGACGAAGTCAGCAGCCGCCTCGGCGACGTGCTGCAACTGGTGGACCAGCTGCAGGCGGTCAATACCGACGGCGTCGAGCCCATGGCGCACCCCCTGGACGAAGTGCAGGTGCTGCGCAAAGACGAAGTGACCGAGCCCAACCGCCGCGACGAGTTCCTCGCCCTGGCCCCACAGACCGAAGCGGGCCTTTATCTGGTGCCGAAGGTGATCGACTGACCGACCGCCCACCAGACCCTACGCGAATACAGAATAGACAAGAAACCGGATTTCCAATGCACCAGTTGACCATCGCCGAGATCATCCGCGGCCTGCGCGACAAACAGTTCTCCAGTGTCGAGATCACCAGCCACCTGCTGGAACGCATCCAGCAGCTGGACAGCCAGTTCAACAGCTTCATTACCGTCACCGGTGACCAGGCGATCAGAGCGGCCGCCGCCGCCGACGCGCGCCTGGCCCAGGGCGACGCTCCGGCCCTGTGCGGTGTACCCATCGCCCACAAGGACATCTTCACCACCAACGGCGTGCGCACCAGCTGCGGCTCGAAGATGCTCGACAACTTCATACCGCCCTACGACGCCACCGTGGTGGACAACTTCCAGCAGGCCGGCGCCGTGAGCCTGGGCAAGACCAATATGGACGAGTTCGCCATGGGCTCCTCCAATGAGTCCAGCTACTACGGCCCGGTGAAAAACCCCTGGGACCCGGAGCGGATTCCCGGCGGTTCCTCCGGCGGCTCTGCCGCGGCGGTGGCCGCGCAACTGGTGCCCGGCACCACCGCCACCGACACCGGCGGCTCCATCCGCCAGCCCGCGGCCATGACCGGCACCACCGGCCTCAAGCCCACCTACGGGCGAGTGTCGCGCTGGGGCATGATCGCGTTTGCCTCCAGCCTCGACCAGGGCGGCCCCATTGCCCGCACCGCGGAGGACGCCGCGCTGATGCTGTCGGTGATGGCTGGCCCGGACAAAAAAGACTCCACCTGCCTGGATCGCCCCGCAGAGGACTTCACCGCCAGACTGAATGACAGCATTCAGGGCCTGAAAATCGGCGTACCCAGTGAGTACTTCGGCGAGGGTCTCGACAGCGAAGTGGGTGCGCGGGTGCAGGAGGCACTCAAGGAATACGAAAAGCTCGGCGCCGAGCTGGTGGAAATCAACCTGCCCCACAGCAAGCTGGCGGTACCCGCCTACTACGTGATTGCCCCCGCCGAGGCCTCCGCCAACCTGTCCCGTTTCGATGGCGTTCGCTACGGCTACCGCTGCGAAAACCCGGCGGACCTGCGCGACCTGTATATGCGCTCCCGCGGCGAGGGTTTCGGTGAGGAAGTGAAGCGCCGTATTCTCGTGGGCAGCTATGCCCTGTCCGCCGGCTACTACGATGCCTACTACAACAAGGCCCAGCAGGTGCGCCGCCTGATCAAGCAGGATTTTGTCGATGCCTTCCAGAGCGTCGACGTCATCATGGGCCCCACGGCGCCCAACCCGGCGTTCAAGCTGGGCGAGAAGAATGCCGACCCGGTGGCCATGTACCTGGAAGATATCTACACCATCGCCACCAACCTGGCCGGCCTGCCCGGCATGTCCATCCCCTGCGGTTTCGCCCACGGCCTGCCCGTCGGCCTGCAGCTCATTGGCAACTACCTGGACGAGGCGCGCATGCTCAATGTGGCGCACCAGTTCCAGCAGGCCAGTGACTGGCACCAGCAAACCGCCCCCGCAGCAGAATAAGTAGGAACAAGGAGAAGCGACGTGGAATGGGAAGTCGTCATCGGGCTGGAAGTGCATGTGCAACTGGCCACCCAATCTAAAATTTTCTCCGGCGCCAGCACCGCGTTTGGTGCCGAGCCGAATACCCAGGCCTGCGCGATAGACCTGGCCATGCCGGGCACCTTGCCGGTACCGAATGAAGAAGCGTTCCGCTATGCGGTGATGTTCGGTCTCGCCATGAACGCGGAGATCGGCAAGCGCTCGGTATTCGAGCGCAAGAACTATTTCTACCCGGACCTGCCCAAGGGTTACCAGACCACCCAGCTGGAACAGCCGATCGTCGGCGCGGGCCAGATCGAGATTCACCTGGAAGACGGCAGCAGCAAGACCGTGCGCCTGCACCACGCGCACCTGGAAGAGGACGCAGGCAAATCACTCCATGAGGACTTTCATGGCATGTCCGGGATCGACCTGAACCGCGCCGGCACGCCGCTGATCGAAATCGTGTCCGAGCCGGATATGCGCAGTGCCGCCGAGGCCGTGGCCTACTTGAAGAAGATTCACAGTATCGTTACTTACCTGGGTATTTCCGATGGCGATATGTCCCAGGGTTCCCTGCGCTGCGATGCCAACGTTTCCGTTCGCCTCAAAGGCGAAGAGAAGCTGGGCACCCGCGCGGAGATTAAGAACCTGAACTCCTTCCGCTTTATCGAGAAGGCGATCAAGGTGGAGGCCCAGCGCCAGATCGATCTGATCGAGGACGGCGGCAAGGTGGTTCAGGAGACCCGCCTGTACGATGCGGACAAAAACGAAACTCGCTCCATGCGCAGCAAGGAAGTGGCCAACGATTACCGCTACTTCCCCTGCCCGGATCTGTTGCCGGTGGTGCTCACCGACGATTACGTGGAGCAGATTCGCGGCGAATTGCCGGAGCTGCCGGATGCGAAGTGTGCACGCTTCGAGAAGGAGTACGGCCTATCTGCCTATGACGCGGACCAGCTGACCCAGGAGCGCGCCACGGCGGATTATTTCGAGCAGGTGGCGGCCAAATCTGGCGAGCCTAAACTGGCGGCGAACTGGGTAATGGGTGAGCTGGCGGCGCTGCTGAACCGCGAGGAAAAATCCATCGCGCAGTCGCCGGTTTCTGCGGAAAACCTTGCCGGTCTGATCGCGCGCATCAAGGACAACACCATTTCCTCGAAGATTGCCAAACAGGTATTCGAGGCAATGGCGAATGGTGACGGTGATGCGGATACGGTGATCGAGGCGAAGGGCCTGAAGCAGGTTTCCGACACCGGTGCTATTGAGAAAATGGTGGACGATGTGATTGCGGCGTCCGCTTCGCAGGTAGAAAACTACCGCAATGCGGATCCGGACAAGCGGCCCAAGATGATGGGCTTCTTTGTTGGCCAGATTATGAAGGCCTCCAAGGGGCAGGCGAATCCGCAGATGATCAACAAGATATTGAAAGAGAAACTGGACTCCCTACTCTGATTTTTAGTCCGCTGGTATGGGTGGTATTACCTAACCTGCGGTGGCGGCCGGGCACCGGGCAAAGCTTTTCGAAACCGCTGTGGATACATCCCTGTACGCTGCGTCGGCGACGTCCCTGTCGCCGACGCTTTCGAAAAGCTTTGCCCGGCACCCGCCCTTCAATTTAAACGGCTGCACTTCGCACGGGTTCCCAGAACAATCTGGACTTTGATGCGAAGGCGATGTCGCCGGGATTTGTTTGCGAAACCTTCACCGCCATGGATGGCGGTGCAGAGCCCCCAGGGATGGGTGCACGGCGTGTTTCGCAAACAAATACCGGCGGCAGCGCCGCCACCCAACCATCCGACAAGGAACAAAGGGGGCGCAGGCACAAAAGCACACACAGACCACGAAAGGAATTAACAAGTGAGCCTGAAAAAAGACAAACAAAAAGTCCTCGGCGAAGTCTTCGACGACGAGCGTATCGCCGGCTTTCTGGAAGGTGAAGCACCGGAGGGATTCAATCGGAATTTCTACCTGCTGGAGCGCGCCTATCGCGGCATGAAGGCAGAGAACTTCGAGACGTTCGTGCGCATGTTCAGGGAGCAGGGGCTGGACCTGAATAGCCAGAGCCCGGAGGGACAGACATTGTTGGCGCGTATCAGTGAGCACGAACAGAGTGCCGAATACGCGGATATTCTCAAGGCCGCAGGAGCGGAGTAAATCATGACATCCAACCCGGCACATGGCGTACACGCACTGATCCGGGGGGCGCAGCTGCTTACCCGGAAAGAGCTGCGCCCGTTCATTATCATCCCCCTGCTCATCAACCTGATGCTGTTTATTGCACTGGGCGCGCTGATGGTCAGCCAGTTCGACGACCTCGGCCGCTATATCGGCAGCCTGCTCTCCGACACCCCCGTCGACACCACCAATATGTCCTGGTGGCGGGCGATTCTCGCCAAGGGTGCGGACTGGGCCGCGGGTGTATTCCAGTGGCTGGCGTGGCTGATTGCCATCGTCGTCGTACTGCTGTTCTTCTTTGTGTACGGCTACCTGTTCGGCATCATCACCAACATTATTGCCGCACCCTTTAATGGTTTTCTCGCGGAAAAAGTCGAAGAGCTGCTCACCGGCCACCCCCCGCCCCCGGAAGCATTGCACAGCATGGTGTTCCGCACCCTGGGACGTGAGCTGCGCAAGCTGATGTACTTTATTGGCTGGGGGCTCGTGATTTTCATTATCGCCCTGCTCACCAGCTGGACCGTGTTTATCCCGGCGGTTCTCGGCGCACTCTGGGGCGCCTGGTGTATGGCAATCCAGTACGTGGACTATCCACTGGATAACCACCAGCGCTCCTTCAGCGAATTGAAACGCGTACTGATGCGCAAGAAGTTCACCACCCTGGGATTTGGTGGCGCGGTGATGCTGGCGAAGATGGTGCCGATTCTGAATATCTTTGTGATGCCGGCGGCAGTTGCGGGCGGCACCGCACTGTGGGTAGAGCGCATCTGGACCGAAGGCGACCCCGGGAAAGGGCCGAATGGCGCCGATGTGCCCGCCACTTCAGCGCAACCCACCACTTCAGCGCAACCCGCCACCGAAAAGAAATGGCCCAAAGGGATCGACGGCCCCAAAAAATAGCGTTAGCAATCGATCACCCTAGCGAACCCCCAACGCCCCGCTGCCCTTGTCTAACATTAAATGAAGACAGGGGCAGCGGAGTGTATGGGTAGATGAAGATTGACTGGAAGGCAATCCGATTCGATGGCACAGAGAAATACCGGCGGGAAAAATGCCCCACCCGGATAGATTCTCTCTATCGCGACAAGAAGGATTACCAGAAAAAGATTCGCAGGTTGCGCAGCGACATCGATGTGCGCCAGCAGGTCATGTACGCCCACAACCGTTACAGCCTGCTGACCATTTTCCAGGCCCTGGATGCCGCAGGCAAAGACGGCACCATCCGCGCGGTATTCAATGGCGTCAATCCACACGGCGTAGAAATCACCTCTTTCAAACACCCCACCAGTGCCGAGTTGGAACACAACTTTCTCTGGCGCACTTTCATCGCCATGCCCAAGCGGGGAAATATAGGGGTCTTCAACCGCTCTTACTACGAAGAAGTACTGGTGTGTCGCGTGCACCCGGAGCTGGTCACTGAATACCAGAAAATACCCGGAGAGCACACGCGCGACCTGGACGCACTCTTTGCCAGCCGCTTTGAAGCTATCCGGGCGCTCGAGCGCTATACCGCAGACAATGGCACCGTCACGCTGAAGTTTTTCCTCAACCTTTCCCGGAAAGAGCAGCGCAATCGTTTTCTGGCGCGTATCGATGAGCCCGACAAGAACTGGAAATTTTCCGAAGCGGATCTCAAGGAACGTGGTTTCTGGGAGGATTATCAGTGTGCGTTCGAGGACATGATCAACGAGACTGCCACCCCTCATGCTCCGTGGTTTGTGGTGCCCGCAGATGACAAGAAGAACATGCGCCTTATCGTGGCGAGCGCAGTGCTCAACGCGCTGGATGAAATGAAGATGTGCTACCCCCAGGTCTCCAGCACACGTCGCAAGGAACTCAAGAGGTATCGCAAACAACTACTCGAGGACTGATGTAAGCCCTGCTGGCTGACATTGACCTGGGGCCTACCCGGGAGCGGAGTCGTCCCGGGCAGCAAACCAAAGACGGGGTTAGCGGCGCGGACGTCCACCGCCGCGACGCCCACCGCGATTGCCGCCGCGGTCATTGCGATCGCCACCGCTGCTGCGCTTCACGTGCACCTTGGGCGGCGCAACCAGCAGCTCCTCCGGCGGTACTTCACACTTGAGCTTGTTGCCCAGCAGGCTCTCGATCGGTTCCAGGCGCATGGCGTCGTCTTCACAGGCGAAACTGATGGAGGTGCCGCTCTTGCCCGCGCGTCCGGTACGGCCGATGCGGTGTACATAGTCTTCGGGCTCTTCCGGCAGGGTGTAATTCACCACGTGGCTGATGCCATCGATATGGATACCGCGGCCCGCCACGTCGGTGGCCACCAGCACCTTGGACTTGCCGGTTTTGAAATCGTCCAGGGTGCGCACGCGCTTGTTCTGGGCCACTTCGCCAGACAGCAACCCGGCATTGATACCGTGGGCCAGCAGGTTCTCGTGCAGGCGGCGGCACTGGTCGCGACGGTTGGCAAAGACGATCAGGCTTTCCACGTCATCCTGCTGCACGATGTTGTACAGCAGCGGGTACTTCTCATCACCGGACACCAGGTACACATGCTGGGTGACCGAGTCCGTTGCCACCCGCTCCGGCTCGATCTCCACAATCACCGGATCCATGGTCCAATGTTCCACCAGGTCGTCCACTTCTGGCGTGAAGGTGGCGGAGAAGAACATGGTCTGGCGGTGGGTCTTGCGCGGGGTCTGACGCACGATACGGCGCACATCGGGGATGAAGCCCATATCCAGCATCCGGTCCGCCTCGTCGATGACCAGTATCTCGGTCTGATCGAGGAAGCAGTCGCGCTTGCTGACAAAGTCCAGCAGGCGGCCGGGAGTGGCCACCAGGATATCCACCAGGCGCTCGTTCAGCGCCTTCTGCTGCTTCTGGTAATCCATACCACCCACCAGGGTGTGAATTTCCAGGTCGGTGTACTTGCACAGGCCCTTGGCGTCGTCGGCAATCTGCATCACCAGTTCACGGGTCGGTGCGATGATCAGCGCCCGCGCCTCGCCGGCGTAGCGCTCGCCTTCAAACGGGTTCTTGAGCAGGTCGTCGATGACGGTGATCAGGAAGGCGGCGGTCTTGCCGGTACCGGTCTGGGCCTTGCCCACCAGGTCGTGGCCATTGAGGGTATGCGGGAGAGACTGCCCCTGGATGGGGGAGGCGTACTGGAAACCGAGGTCGGCGATGGCGTGCATCAGCGGCAGCGGCAGGTCGAGGTCGTGGAAGCGCACCTTGCCTTCCTGTTCCGGGACCTGGAACTCGTCCAGGCTCCAGGGTTTTTCCGGTGCCTTGTTACGAGTGTCGCGCGAGTCTTTGCGCTTGTCGCGACCGCTGCCACCGTCACTGCTGCCACCGCGGCGGCGATTGCGCTGGCGACCGCCGCCGGAGCGCCCCTCCGTCGCACCGCCATCGGCAGAGCGGTTTTGGGAACCGGACTTGCTGGCGGAAGCTTCGGACTTCGGCCCGCTGGATGCGTTTTCAGACTTGTCAGACTTCTCAGAGGAACGACGGAAAAACTTGCCTATCAAAAGATTGCTCGCTCAATTGCGCCGGCTGGCCGGAAGGCCCCGCCGGACATTGCCGTGACCTGTCAGCCACGGAAACGGGTTAAATAATCGGCGAGTATATCATCTATAGGCAATTAGCGAGCTAAAGGTGCAAACCCCGGATTCGCGCCTCAGTCCTGTAGCAGCCCCCGGTGGCGCGCAATCCAGTAGTCCAGGCTCACAAAGCGCCCGCCGCCGGTGAATAACAGCGCCAGCAGCATGGCGAAGTAAGTGGCCGCAAACTCGATACCGTTCTTGAGCACGGTGAAGTTGCCCGCCTCGGTGAGCCAGGCATAGTTGCCGTGCGCCTTCAGCAGCTCTTCCGCCTTTTCCTTGCGCTCCACGCCCGCCGCGATCAGATCCGCCCGCCACTCCCAGGGCATGGTGAGTGTCTGCTCCGGCAGTGCGTGCCAGCCGTACTGCCAGTGAGCGGTCACTGCGGCCACCGCCATGGTGAACATCAGCGGTATAGCCGCCAGGCGCACCCCCAGCCCCAGCACCAGCGCGATGCCGCCGAGAAACTCGGTGAGGGCCGCCAGCCAGGCCAGTAACAGTGGCGCGGGCAACCCCAACCCCCAGTCCGGGTTGCCGAACCAGGCCGCCACATTTTCGATTCCGGTCAACTTGTTCCAGCCGGCGAGAATAAAGATTGGCCCCAGAAACAGTCGCAACACCAGCGGCCCCAGGCCATCCACAGGCCGCAGCAGATGCAAAAAACAGCTGTATATCCGATTGATGCCGCTCGACGCCCCGTCCATAATCCGCTCCCGTTTTCACCAATACCGATCCCAGTAATACACTGGTTGGTCGCCGCAGGTCAGGATTTCTTACACACCTGCCCATCTCGGCCATAACCACAGTGCGATCAGTTTAGCCAGCCCGTACACCCCCATGTTAAGACTCTACAAACGCGCCTCAGCCACGGAGCTGCGCCACCTCACCAATCTGGGTGGGCCACTGGTAGTGAGCAACCTGGCGGTGGTCAGCATGGGCGTTACGGATACCATCGTTGCCGGCCAGTCCGGCGAAGTGAACCTGGCCGGGCTGGCGCTCGGCTCCAGTATCTGGGCGGTGTGTGCGGTTACCCTGATCGGCATGCTGGCGGCGGTGTCGCCGGTGGTGGCGCACCTTCGTGGAGGGCGCGATGAAGCGGGCTGTGCGCGGCAGATGAGCCAGTCGGTGTGGATTGCACTGATCGGTGGCCTGCTGGTCGCCGGCGCCCTGCTGGCCTCACCCGTGTGGAGCCAGTGGGTGCAGACCGAGGAGCCGGTGCGCAAGGTGATGGTGCAGTACCTGCTGGCGCTGGCCACAGGCACCCTGCCCTTTGCCTTCGGCAGCGCCCTGCGCGGCTATTGCGAGGGCATGGCCCAGGTGCGCCCGGTAATGCGGATTTACCTGGCCGCGGCGGCCCTGAATATTCCGCTGGATATCCTTTTCGTGTTCGGCTGGGGCCCCATCCCCGCCATGGGCGGTGCCGGCTGTGGCTGGGCTACCAGCCTGGTGTGCTGGTGTATCGCCATCGCGCTTTACTGGCATGCGGGGCAGGACCCGGCGTATCGCGCGCTGGACCTGAAACTGCTGCCGCCGCGCCCCCACTGGCCGACCCTGCGACACCTGCTGGCGGTGGGCATGCCGATCTGTATCGGCGCCGCCAGTGAGGTCACATTCTTCGCCAGCCTCACACTGCTGCTCGCGTCCTATGGTGCTACCATCGTCGCCGCCCACCAGATCGCGCTCAGCATCGGTTCCACTTTCTACCTGGTCGCCCTGGCCCTGGCCCAGGCGGTGAGTATCCGCACCGCGCAGGTACTCGGGCAGCACCGCCCCAAACGGGCGCGATTCGTCAGTATTGTCGGCGTCGGCAGCGGGCTGGTGTACGCGCTGTTGACGGGGGTGATTCTGATCGGCCTGCGCAATGTGCTGGTGCTCGCTTACACCGGCAACCCCGACATTATTGCCGTTGCCAGCAACCTGCTGCTGCTTGCCGCCGCCTTCCAGCTGGTGGATGTCACCCAGGCCATGGCATGGGGCGCCCTGCGCGGCTACAAGGACACCCGGGTACCCATGTACATGCAGCTGTTCTCCTACTGGCTGGTGGGGCTATCGGCGGCCTACTGGCTGGGCGAGGGCTACTGGGGTGTGTACGGCTACTGGACCGGCATCTGCATCGGTCTTGGCACCGCGGCGGTATTGCTGATGCTGCGTTTGCGCCGCATCAGCCGACGGGCCCTCATTCGCGCCTGATCGCGCGTTTCGCCAATTGCCGCGCAATTTCCCGGGAACCGATTGGCTATACTCGCGCTCTCATCTGACTGACATCGGATTCCCCGAGATTTTTCGCACGGAGTTTTTCATGCGCTGCCGCTCTTCGAGCCGTTCTACCCGAATTTCCCTGATCCTTGCCCTCGCCTGTTACACCGCGCCCCTGATCGCGGAGGAATCCGACGAGAATGGCGAGCCGGTGAAGAGCGCCTCAACGCAGGTTTCAGAACCGCAACCGGATCGCTCCCCGCGAAACCCGGAGGAGCCACAGGAACTGGAGGACACCCAGCGCCCGGCAACCGACGCCAGCACATCCGACGAACCGGAAAAACCGATGCCGAAAGCCAAGAGCATCGAGCTGGACAAACCCGTCAGCGAACAGGAGCTGGCTGCCCCGCCGCAGGAGGAAACGGTCAGCGAGCCGCAAGCCGACACGCCGGGCGCAAGCGCACCGCAGGCTGAGACCACTGCACCGACACCGGAAGAGGTGGCACCGGTAGGCAAGGCGCTGCAGCTGCTCGGTTCCGAAGTGCCGCCGGCCACCTCTACGCGCCTGGCCTGGTCCCCCAGCCAGCACTTCGAAGGCGTCTACAGCGCGACGCCGGTACTGGTGGTCAACGGTGCGGAAACCGGACCGACCCTGTGCCTGTTCGCGGCGATTCACGGCGACGAGTTGAACGGTATCGAGACGGTGCGCCGGGTCATGTACAACCTGAACCCGGATGCGCTCAAGGGTGCAGTGATCGGCGTGCCTATCGTCAACCTGCAGGGCTTCCACCGCGGATCCCGCTACCTGACCGACCGCCGCGACCTCAACCGGCACTTTCCCGGTGATACCGACGGTTCCTCCGCGTCGCGTATTGCGCGCTCGTTCTTTGACGAAGTGGTGGTGCACTGCAACGCCATCGTCGACCTGCACACCGGGTCTTTTTACCGCACCAACCTGCCGCAGCTGCGCGGCGACCTGAAAAACCCCAAGGTGGTCAAACTCACCAAGGGCTTCGGCTCCACGGTGGTACTGCACAGCGACGGCGCCAAGGGCACACTGCGCCGCTCCGCCGTGGAAGCGGGCATTCCCACGGTCACCCTGGAAGCCGGCGCACCCATGGTGCTGGACGAGCCCTCGGTCAGCCACAGTGTGAAGGGCATTCGCACCCTGCTGAATCAACTGGGGATGGTGAACAAGTTCCGCCTGTGGGGCGACCCGGAGCCGGTCTACTACAACTCCACCTGGCAGCGCGCGACCACCGGCGGCATCATTTTCAGCAAGGTGCAACTGGGAGAATTCGTGCGCAAGGGCGACCTGCTGGGCACAGTCACCAACCCGATCACCAATGTGCGCAGGGAGATCCGCTCCGAACACAACGGGCGCATTCTGGGCATGGCCATGAACCAGGTGGTGCAGCCGGGGTTTGCGGCGTATCACATCGGTATTCAGGCGCCGGAGGAGCAGATCAGCCCGCCGGAGGAAGTGACCGCGGAAGCGGAGCCAGTTGAGGCCGGACAGAGTGAACCGGCGGCTGCGGAGCAACCGGCCGAGCAGGCGCCACAACAGGCACCAGATGAATCCTCTTCCGAGGGCGACGCACCGCCGGTGGAGCACGAAGAGGATCGGGAAGAGGATTGAGGCAAAACCGTTATCGGCCGGGGCTGACCCGATCGATGATCGGCGTGGTGTCAAAATGCAACGGCTCCGGCTGCAGCGTGACATGGTGAATGTCGAAGCGCTGGATCAGTGTTTTTCGCAGCCGCTCCAGCACCCGCGGCCAGGCCCCCAGGTCATCCACCACAATATGCGCGGACAGCGAGACCATCCGGCTGTCCAGTCGCCAGATGTGCAGGTCGTGCACCGAGCGCACCCCCTCCACCGCCGCCAGGGCTTCGCCCACCATGGGCAGACTCAGCTCCCGCGGCACACGCTGCATCAACACATCCACCGCATCGCGCAGCAGCTTCAGGCTGGAAAACAGGATCAGCACACAGATCAATACCGACAGCAGCGGGTCGATCGGTGTCCAGCCGGTGAAATAAATCACCGCGCCCGCGACCAGTGCCGCGACCGAGCCCAGCAGGTCGCCCATCACGTGCAGCAGCGCGCCGCGGATATTCAATGTCTGCTCGCCCCGGTGCAGCACCCAGGCGACCACCACATTGACCAGCAACCCGATCGCCGCGATCACCATCACCATACCGCCCTGCACCGGCTGCGGATGGCGCAGGCGATCGAAGGCGGCAACGGAAATCCCCACCACGATCAGCAGCATCAGCACCGCATTGATCATCGCCGCCAGCACTTCTGCCCGCCCCCAGCCAAACGACATTTCCCGGCTCGCCGGTTTCTGCGCGAGCAGGGCGGCGATGGCGCCGAGCGCCAGGGAGAAGGAGTCGGTGATCATGTGCCCGGCGTCGCCGAGCAGTGCGAGGGAGCCGGAGAGCAAACCGCCGATGGCTTCCACCACGGCAAAGGCCAGTGTGATGACAAGACCCCAGACCAGGGGTTTCAGGTGGCCGCTGCCGTGGTGGTGATGGGAATGATCGTGCATGAACTCCTTTCCTCGCGATCCATTAGCTTTGTCGGTACCACCCCAACGTAATACGTTCCCGCCCGGCATAGTCAAGGCGGGTTTCCACATCGGTGTAGCCCAGCTCGGAAAATAGTCTTCTTACCGGCCTGCCCTGCTCCCAGCCGTGTTCCACCGCTAGCAATCCATTGTCGTTGAGAAAATCCCGTCCATCCGCGGCGATCCTGCGGATATCCGCCAGCCCCTGCTCCTCCGCCACCAGTGCGGACAGCGGTTCGAAGCGCACATCGCCCTGCCGCAAATGCGGGTCCTGGGTATCAATATACGGGGGGTTGCTGACGATCACATCGAATCGCTGCGCATCCAGCGCGGAAAACCAGTCACTGCGCAGAACGCGCACATTGGTAAACCCGAGCCTGCTGCGATTTTCCTCCGCCAGGGCTACCGCCGCCGGCATGGTATCGACGGCGGTAATCTGCCAGCGCGACTTTTCACTGGCCAACGCCAGGGCAATGGCACCGGTACCGGTGCCCAGATCGAGCACCGCGGCCTCTTCCTGCGGGCACCGCGCCAGCACGGTTTCCACCAGTACCTCGGTGTCCGGGCGGGGGATCAGGGTGGAGCGATTGACCTTTAATGGCAGGGACCAGAACTCGCGGCTGCCGGTCAGGTGCGCCACCGGCTCGCCGGCGATTCGGCGCTTCAGCAGCGCATCGAACTGCGCCTGCTGCGTGTTATCCAACGGGTGTTCCGGCCAGGTGTAGAGCCAGGCGCGGGACTTGCCCAGCAGATGGCACAGCAGCACTTCCAGGTCCAGCCGCGGGCTGTCGCTTTCCGTCAGTTCCACAGCGCGCAGCAGGTTGTCCTTTACCGTGGCCATGGGGGTCAGTGCTGCCCCAGCGCCGCCAGCTGGTCTGCCTGGTATTCGTTGCGCAGCGGGCCGATCACTTCGTCGAGGGCGCCCTGCATAACCTCATCGAGCTTGTACAGGGTCAGGCCGATGCGGTGATCGGTGACCCGCCCCTGGGGGAAATTGTAGGTGCGGATGCGCTCGGAGCGATCGCCGCTGCCCACCAGGTTACGGCGCGCATCGGAGATTTCCTGGGCGGCGGCGGATTCCTGGGCGCTGTTCAGTTTCGCCTGCAACAGCGCCATGGCCTTGGCGCGGTTCTTGTGCTGGGAGCGCTCGTCCTGGCACTCCACCACAATACCGGTGGGGATATGGGTCAGGCGCACCGCGGAATCGGTTTTGTTGACGTGCTGGCCGCCGGCGCCGGAGGCGCGGTAGGTATCGGTGCGCAGGTCCGCCTTGTTGATCTCGATAGCATCGCGCTCATCGGGCTCGGGCATGACCGCCACGGTGCACGCGGAGGTATGAATGCGTCCCTGGGATTCAGTTTCCGGCACCCGCTGCACCCGGTGGGCACCGGACTCGAATTTCAGTTTTGCATAGACCTCTTCGCCGGCCACGCGGGTAATGATTTCCTTGTAACCGCCGTGCTCACCGGGGTTTTCGCTGATCACCTCGATGCGCCAGCCCTGCTTCTCGGCGTAGCGAGAATACATGCGGAACAGGTCGCCGGAAAAAATCGCGGCCTCGTCGCCGCCGGTACCGGCGCGGATTTCCAGATAGACGTTCTTGCGGTCGTTGGGATCGCGGGGCAACAGCAGGGTCTGCAGCTCTTTTTCCAGCGGCTCCAGCTGGGCCTCGGCCTCGCGCAGTTCCTCCTGCGCCATCTCCCGCATGTCCTCGTCGCTCTCGTCGAGCATCTCGCGGGCAGTGGCCATATCGCCCTGCAGCGATTTATAGCGGCTGTAGCATTGGACCACTTCCTCCAGCTCGGAATATTCCCGCGAGAGATCGCGGAACTTGTCCTGATCGCTGATGATTTCCGCATCGCCGAGCAGCGCGGAGACTTCCTCGTGGCGCTCCACCAGGTTGTCGAGTTTCTGTTGTACAGAAGCTTTCATTACTTGAGTTTCTTTTTGTCCGGCGATGCCGCCGATACATCCGTTTGCTGGCCGCCATCTTCCGGGGCCAGGCCTATGATTTCCCGCGCGATACGCAGCCGCTCCAGATCGCCATCGGCGGTGGCCTGGCGCAGGGCCACGGTGGGCGCGTGGATCAGTTTGTTGGTCAACGAGCGCGCCAGTTGCTCCAGCAGCTGCTCCGGGTCACCACCCGCACGCAGCTGGATCAGCGTTTTCTCCAGCTCATCCTTGCTGATGCCCTGGGCCTGCTGCCGGTAACTGCGAATGGAGTCCACCGCGCGCAGGCTGCGGTGCTCACGCATAAAGGCCTGGGCCGCGGAATCGACAATCAGGTCGGCCGCTTCTGCCGCCTTCTCGCGCAGGCGCCGGCCCTCGTCAATCACCCCGCGCAGGTCGTCCACGGTATAGAGGTAGACATCGTCCAGCTTGCCCACCTGCGGCTCGATGTCCCGCGGCACGGCAATGTCTACCATGAACATGGGGCTGTGGCGGCGCTGCTTGAGCGCGGTCTCCACCGCGCCCTTGCCGAGAATCGGCAACTGGCTGGCGGTCGAGCTGATAACAATATCCGCCCGCGGCAGATGCTCGGGAATATCCGCGAGCAGGATCGCCTCGGCGCCAAACTCCTCCGCCAGCAACTGCGCCCGGTGCAGGGTGCGGTTGGCGACGATCAGCTTCTTCACCCCTTTATCCAGCAAATGGCGGGCCACCAGTTCGATGGTCTCCCCGGCGCCGATCAGCAGCGCGGTCTGCTGGCCGAGGTCGGTGAAGATCCGCGACGCCAGGGACACCGCAGCAAAGGCCACAGATACCGGGTTTTCGCCAATGGCGGTCTCGGTGCGCACTTTTTTGGCCACCGAGAACACCTGCTGGAACACATTGTGCAGGGTAGAGCCGACACTGCCGGACTCCCGCGCCACCGCATAGGCCGATTTCATCTGCCCGAGAATCTGCGGCTCCCCGAGCACCAGGGAGTCGAGGCCACAGGCCACGCGCATCATATGGCGCACGGCGGTTTCATCGGTGAACTGGTAATAGCAGCTGGTCAGCTGGTCGAGGGGCACATTGTGGTACTGGGCGATCCACGCCAGCACAGACTCTGGAGTCGCTTCGCCGTAAATCTCGGTGCGGTTGCAGGTGGAGAGGATCGCCAGCTCGCGACAATCCAGCGCCGCACGGGCTTCGGCCAGCGCGCTGGGCATCACCTCGGGCGCGAACGCGACCCGCTCGCGCACGGCAACCGGTGCACTGTCGTGATTGATTCCCAGAGCTAGAATCGGCATAGGCTCTCATCATCTCGTGCGCATGCCACTGTGCACCCGCCGCGAAATCGCTACTTCTGTGGTTGAAATGGCCGCACATTGTCCGGGGCTGCCGCACGCCGTGCAAGCGGTATCACGCTATCTTGGCAATAGTCTGCGCCCCGGTGGCCGCGCTAGCGCGCGGTGATCCGGGGCAGTTTGACGCGACTTGACCCGGTTTAAATAGATGCTGACTTTGCCGCTCTAACCGGCCCGACACCACCGGACACACACTTTTAGAACTAGAATTATACGGCGATAACCCGGAAAAATACGCCAACAGACGCCTCACCACACGGATTGGTCTGGGGTTGCTGCCGGATGCAGTGACTACAGGGCCACAGCGCGGCCAGAGACAGGTCGCCAAACGGTGCCAGGCGCGAACGTACGGATACGTTTTTATGCAGCTTTTCTCCTCCCCAGTGCTTGCCACCCTGTTTGCCCCACGCCCCATGCGCAAGGCGGCGAATCCAGCGCCCCCGCGACCGCTGGCCCTTCATCGGGGGAAACGGCTGGCGGCGGCAGTCTCGGTCGCGGTTCTCTGCGCCTGCACCCAGCAACCGCAACTGACAGGCTCGTCGCCGACCCTGGCGGCCGCCGAACCCACCCCGGAATCCGCCGCTGAAGAATCCGCTGCAGCGCAGGCGCCGGTTGCCAAATCCGTTTCCGGCTCCCACAGCGAGGCGGACATCGAGCCTGCGCCGGAGCCAGAGAGCAAGACCCGCCCCTTCCCCATCGAGACCTTCTATACCCTGCTGGTCGCCGAAGTGGCGGGTAATCGCGAGCAATACGACCTGGCGCTCGCCAACTATTACTTCCAGGCCGAGCGCACCAAGGACGCCGGCATCGCCGCCCGCGCCACCCGTATCGCACGCTTCCTCAACGCACGCCGCGCCGCGCTGCGCTCCGCCCAGCTGTGGGTGGAACTGGAGCCGGAAAATCCCGATGCGCAACTCGCGGCCACCGCCGAGCTCACCCTGGCCGGCGAGCTGGACGACGCCCTGCGCCACGCGGAACTCGCCCTGGACCTCGGTGGTGATGCCCCGCTGCAATCCGTGGCCGCAACCGCAGTGGACAATGAAGAGCTCGCCGCGAAAGTCCTGCCGGAATTCCAGCGCCTGTCCCAGAAACATCCGCGCAACAACGAGGTCACCCTGGCCCTGGCGATGATGCTGCGCGCCAACAAACGCGCCGAGGAAGCCCTGAGCCTCACCCGCCGGGTGCAGGAGCGAGACCCATCACTGCTGGATGCCCCACTGCTGGAATCCCACATCCTGATTGATATGGGGCGCAATAAAGAGGCCCGCCGACTGCTGGAAAACCTGGTCAGCCTGTACCCGAAGGAAAGCCGCCTGCGACTACAGTATGCCCGCCTGCTGATCCGCGAAGATCTCGATCTCGCCCAGCAGCAGTTTGTGGAACTGGTCAAACAGCGCCCCAACGATGCCAACCTGATTCTGTCGCTGGCCTTGATCCAGTACGAAACGGACCAATTCGAAAACGCCAAGCCACTGCTGGAAAAACTACTGGTACTTGAGGAGCACGAATCCGCCGCGCACTTCTACCTCGCCGGCATTGCCGAACAGAGCAACCAGATCGAACAGGCCGTTACCCACTACCGCATGGTGCGCCCCGGTGGCGACTATGTGCAGGCCATCACCCGCGGCACCAGCCTGCTCGCCGCCAACGGGAACACCTCAGAAGCGCAGGCGTGGTTCGAGGAGCTGCGCCAGCGTCACCCGGGACAGGAAGAGCAGTTCTATCTGCTGCAGACGGAACTGCTCACCAAGCACGGTTACCTGAAAGAAGCACAGGCACTACTGACCGCCGCGCTGAAAAACAACGACGACAGCAACCGTCTGATCTACGCCCACGCAATGACCAGTGAGCAATTGGGCGATGTGGAAAATTTTGAACTGGGTTTGCGCAAATTGTTGTCCCGCGACCCGGATAATGCGAACCTGCTGAACACATTGGGTTACAAACTGCTTTCCTATGACGACCGCCTCGATGAGGCACTGATATTGATCACCAAAGCACTGGCGCTGAGCCCGGACGATCCGGCCATCATCGACAGTATGGGCTGGGCACACCACCGACTGGGCAATCATGTCGAAGCGGTGAAGTACCTGCAAAGAGCCCACGAGCTGATGAAGGACCACGAAATTGCCGCGCATCTGGGAGAGGCTTTGTGGGCCATTGGCGAGCGCCAACAGGCCATGCAGGTGTGGGAGCAGGGATTGCAGACCAACCCGGAAAGTAAACTTATCCCGGAAGCCATGCAGCGGCTGCAGGATCAACAAAGACTGGAACAGCATGTTACGGAAAGCTGAAGTTCTCTCTCTGCCCTCTCTTCACATCGGTATTTCGTTTTCCAGGGGCGCACAGCGCGCCCTGCGTCTTTTGGGCGCGACGCTGCTGCTGACCCTGACAGCGTGCAGCGCCCAGAAACAACAGCCACAACAGCCGCCGGTACCCGAAACCGTACAGCCGCAGACCGCGGCGGCGCTGCAGCGCTGGGAAGCCAAGGGCAAACTGGGTGTGCGCTCCCCCAAGGAAAACGGCAGCGCCAACCTGATCTGGCAGCAGGCCAATGCCAATTACCGTATTCACCTGAGCGGTCCGCTGGGTGCCGGCGCCACCACCATCAGCGGGTCTCCGGGCGGCGTCAGCCTGCAACGGGGTAGCGATCCGGCGGTGCTCGCCTCGGATCCGGCACAGCTCACCGAACAGCTCATGGGCTGGCCGCTGCCGGTGTCGGAGATGTTTTACTGGGTACGCGGACTGGCCGCACCGGGCGCTGTTGCCGGGCAACAGAAAAACGCGCAGGGTCTGTTACAGAGCCTGCAGCAGTCCGGGTGGCAGCTGAATTTCAGCGGCTACCAGTCCGTGGGGCCCTACCAGCTCCCCAGCCGCATTAAGGCCGCGACCAATAATGCGGCGGGGCCGGTGAGCGTGACCGTGGTCATCAAGGAGTGGCTCCCCCGGTAGGGAATTCCGGGCGAATAGCCCCGGGCAGACGCACCTCCCCGAAGATACTGGCGGCTGTTAAACTGGCCGCCAGACTTCCAAAGCCCTCCACGCAATGAACACACCCACACCGGCACCCGCGCAAGCGACCCGCCTCACACTCACGGCCCCGGCAAAGCTGAACCTGATGCTGCGCATTCTCGGCCGCCGCGAAGACGGCTATCACGAATTACAGACGGTCTTTCAGCTGCTGGATTTCGGGGACACGCTGACGTTTGAAAACTCGGACGACGATCGCATCCACCTGCATTGCCCCGGCGTTGACGTAAGCCCGGAACAGAACCTGATCTATCGCGCCGCGCACCTGCTCAGGCAGGCGAGCGGTCGCACGGATTGCGGGGCGCGCATCTCCGTAGAGAAACACCTTCCCGCCGGCGGCGGTATCGGCGG
>Ga0207814_100407_pt1 | contig 26085 bp, 12 predicted proteins | sample TtaePargueraPR_7_FD_187755 | JGI IMG/M metagenome (GOLD analysis project Ga0207814, IMG submission 187755) | Aerobic enrichment media microbial communities from Bioluminiscent Bay, La Parguera, Puerto Rico - Tt and P1 (2) (SPAdes) | ecosystem: Environmental > Aquatic > Marine > Unclassified ... | reverse complement strand
CGACGGCACATACACACTGGCGGCTTCTTCCAGCGGGCGACCGACCCACTCTGCCAGCACTTCGCGCGCCACGGGTCCCGCGACACCACCGCCTTTCTCACCATTTTCCACCAGCACTGCCACCGCGATCTGGGGGTCATCCACCGGCGCAAAGGCGATAAACAGCGCGTGGTCGCGGTGGCGCTCTTTCAGCGCTTCGGAGTCGTAACGCTCGCCCTGGGCAATCCCGACCACCTGTGCGGTACCGGATTTACCGGCCACCCTGAAATCGAGGTCAGCGCCGGCTTTTTTACCGGTGCCGTGCAGGCTGTATACAACGGCCTCCATCCCCTCAAACACCAGATCCCAGTACTCGGGTTTGGCGTCCACGTGATGCAGTACTTCCGGTGGCTGCTCGATTCCGTCCATCGCCATCACCACCTGCGGCCGGTAATGGGTACCGCGATTGGCAATGGTGGCGGTCATTACCGCCAGCTGCAGCGGCGTCGCCAGTACGAACCCCTGCCCCAGAACCGCGTTCAGGCTGTCGCCCGGGAACCAGGGCACACCGCGGGCACCGCGTTTCCAGGCCCGCGATGGGAACAGGCCGGTGCGTTCAATGGGGAGGTCGATGCCGGTTTTGGCACCGAGACCAAAGCGGGTCGCGATATCGTGCATACCGTCGATGTTCCAGCGCGCGGCCATATCCCAGAAATAGACGTCGCAGCTCTGCGCCAGCCCCTGGATCAGATCCACATGCTTGCCATGGCCCCAGCGCTTCCAGTCCCGATAAATACGCGGGTCATTGGGCAGTTTGTAATATCCGGGATCGGGCACTTCGGTTTCTTCGGTGATCACCCCGGCGGCCAGCCCGCCGCCCGAGAGGGGCACGAGCAAAACCTCGATATCGGGCCGTGCCGCCATGATCTCGAGCCCGATGGTGCCCTGACCCGCGATCACAAGCGGATCGTCGAAAGGCGAGATCTCGGTGAGCCCCTCCTCGGCCACCAGCCGGCCGCCCACCGCCACCTCGTTGGTCCGCACCCGCAGGGTCAGGCTCGAGCCCTCGAGCAGGCTCACCCGCCAGGTGTCCTTCAGCTCCCGCGCCTCGCCCGCCGTCGCCACGGGTGGCTCGATCCGAGCATCGACCCCGGCGACCTCCGGCAGCACGTAGGCGCGCACCGAGTAGTCGGGGGTCGACCCGCCCTCGAAGGTGATCCGGTAGCTGCCGTCGCCCGCGACCCGCGGAATCGCCGCCGCGAAGATCGGGTCGGCCAGGCTCTGCCTCATCGAAAAGCTGCGCTCGACGCCCGCCAGCGTCGTTTCCAGGCGGGCTTCGGCCGGCACCCCGCCGTCGAAGCGCGCGGTCACCAGCAACCGGTGTCCCCGTTCCACCTCGACGTCGCCCGGGCTCACCTCCACCGTCCAGTCGGCCCCCGGCACCTCGACCACGCCGGACCGGGTCCCGTGGCCGGCGACCTCACCGGGCCCTCCCGTGCGGGCTCCGAGCCAGGCTGCCGCCAGCGCCACGACGGCCGCCGTGGCGAGAACTCCGGCGACCCGTTCCCCCCACCGCCACGCCTCGCGCCCCCTGCCGCCGACCGTCTCCCGCCAGCGCTCGCGAATCGCCCGCTCCGCCGCCTGAAACACGACCTGCTCCTGCAGGAATCCCAGTCGCTTGCCGCCCGCCCGCTCTTCCTCCTCCACCGCGGTGAGCAACAGCGCCCGCAGCTCCGGATGGTCGCGCTCGATCTCCTTCGCGACCGCCCGCAGGTCGAGCTCCGGGCGGCGCCACAGCAGGCGACAAACCAGGGCCGCCACCAGGCCCGCCAGCAGCGGACCCGCGACCGCCCAACCGTCGACCGCGAGGCCGGAGCGGATCGCTCCCGCCATCCCCAGCGCGACGAGCGCCGCCACCGCCAGCGCCACGCTGCGGATCCGGCTGCGGCGCGCGGCGGCGTGACGCTCGGCGATCGGGGCCAGTTGACGTTGTAGGATCGATTCCATCATGACGGTGCTCCTTCCGGAATAGCTTGTGAGCCCCCCGACCGGGAGGCGGTCCACGATTCGACGATCAACAGCACCAGCAGCCCCAGTGCGGCCCATCGCCACAGGTTCTGGTTCGACTCGGCTTCGCGATCACGCAAGCTCCGCTTTCCCGTCCCGGCCCCGTCCACGGGATCGCTTCCCCCGCCGGCAAGCGGCACCCCGAGCGATTCCAGGGCCGTCGCCTCCAAGGGCTTCAGCTCCGACTCCGAGCGCCGCAGGTTCACGGCATACCGCCGTGTCCGGAACTCGCCCTCCACTTCGTAGATGCCCGGGGCATCCGCCCGCACCGCCGGGGCATCCGCCGCCCGACGGCGCTCGCCCGACGGCAGCACCACCCTCCGATCTCCCTCCTCGAGAGGCAGTGCGTCGCCCACGAAGAATTGCCTCGCTTCCCCGACCCGGGCGACGCGATCGGCAAACAGCGAGTAGAGCAGGGGCACGAACTTCGACGACAGCGCCAATTGACTGTCGCGCGGATGCCAGCCGGCGCTCATCACGAACAGTCCGCCGCGGCCCACCGGCACCTCGAGCCACGCCGGGTCCCCGTTGTCGAAGCGCGCAAGCACCCGCGCACCGTCGAAGTCCCCGGCTTCGATCACCCGGTGCCTCCAGAAGTGCACCCCGGTGAAGTCCCGCCAGCGCGGGTCGCGGAAGCCCGCCAGCAGCGGGTCGTCGAAATCGATCCCCTCGAGCAGGGCGTAGCGGCCGCCCGACTCCTCCACCACCGGAACCTCGCCCGTGCCGGCCAGGTCGCCAAGGGTCTCCGCCATTCCCGTGGAACTCACCACCACCAGCACCCTCGCCCCCTTGTCGAGGGCCGCGCGGACCGCGCGGGTCTCGGCCTGGTCCAGCGGGCGGGCCACCGCCAGGACCGACGCCGGCTCGTCGAGGTCGTCGACGAAGACCGGCTCCAGCAAGTCGGAGCCGCCGAAGGCACGACGAAAGTAGTACTCCAGGCCGCCACTGTCGTCGGGCTCCCCCTCGCCCAGGAAGTGCAGGGTCACCCGCTCGGGCTCTCGCGGCGACAGGTGCAGGGTGTTGTCGAACTCATGGGCGTCGCCGACCAGAGAGACTTCCGGGACCGGCCCGGGAAGCGCGAACACCCGGCTCTCACCCGCGGGAACGACCGCCGGCAGCACCCGGTCGCCGACCCTCAGCGTGAACGACTCCCGCTCCGAGTCCTCGCTGTTCCAGACCCGCACCGCCGGGCGCTCCGGATCCACGGAGGGCGACACCGTGACGGTCGCATTCGTCGCCTCGCGCGCCTCCACCGCGCGCAGCTCGACCTCCACCCCGGGCGGCCACGACGCGCCGGCCACGCTGCCGAGCGCGGCGCCCCCCTGCAGGTCGCTGACCAGCACGACTCGCGAGGTGCCGGAGGACTCCTCGCCCACCGCGGCATCCCCGAGCGCCTCGGCCGCAGCCAGCAGGCCGATCCCCAGGTTGCTGCCTCCCCAGCCCGGCTCCACCGCCTCGAGCGCGCTTGCGGCAATCGCCCGTCGACGGCCCGCCTCCGCGCCGGCACCGTCCTCGAAGTCGACCAGCATCCGGGGGGCGTCCGCCACCGCCATCACCGCCAACGAGTCCGCGTCGTCGAGTCCGGCAATCACGCCGGACGCCTCGTCGAGCGCGGCCTGCCAGACCCCGTCGCGGCGCATCGAGGCACTGGTGTCGAGCAGCAGCACGGTCCGCGTCGCGCCCTTCCCGAGTTCCTCCTCGCCTCCCCGGAGGAAGGGGCGGGCGAACAAGCCGGCAAGCAGCAGCAGGGCCAGGCACCGGAGCAGCAGCAGTGGCAGGTTTTCCAGCTGGCGACTCCGCTTGACCGGGGGATGCGGTGTCGGACGGAGGAACATCAGGGAGCCGAACTCGACCGAGTCCTTCGGCGGCCGGCGGCGCAGGTGCAGGTAGATCGGGATCGCCACCGCAAGCGCCCCGGCCAGGTAGAGCGGAACCAGGAAGTTCATCAGGAGGCGCGCCGGAGGTTGGGACGCGCGCGACCGGGATCGGGCCCCCGTCGCGTGCGGCTACTAAGAAAATCGTACAAGGCCAGGTCGAGCGGCCGGTCGCTCGGCGACAGCACGAAGTCGATGCCCGTCCGCCGGCAGATGCCCCGCAACGCCTCCTGGTGCTCGCCGAAGCGCTCCAGGTAGCCGTCCCGCGCCCGGTCGGGGTCGATGAACTGCTGCCGGCCGGACTCCAGCCCGGTGAAGCGCGCCGCACGGTCGAAGCCGAAGTCGAGCTCCCGCGGGTCGAGCACCCGGAAGACCAGCACCTCGTGACCCCGGGCCCGCAGCAGCCCGAGCTGGCGCTCGAGCTCCTCGAGCGGCGCCAGGAAGTCGGAAAGCAGCACGAAGAGCCCCCGACGGTCGTGCATCTGCGCGACCCGCTCGAGGGGTTCCCCGAACGAGGTCGAGCGCCCCTCGGCGGGACGCTCGAGGCTCAGCATCAGGCGCCGCAGGTGGCCGGGACGGTTGCGCGCGGGAAGGTAGTCGACGATCCGTTCGTCGAAGCGGGTCACCCCGACCGCGTCGCCCTGCCCGCTGAGGAAATGGGCCAGCGTCGCGGCCAGCGTCGCCGCATAGCCGTGCTTGGTGAGGCCGGGCGTCGAGCCGTAGGACATCGACCGGCTGCCGTCGACCAGCAGCTGGCAGCGCAGGTTCGTCTCGTCCTCGTACTTCTTCACGAAGTAGCGGTCGCTGCGGCCGTAGACCCGCCAGTCGATGTGCCGCAGGTCGTCGCCGGGCACGTACTGGCGGTACTCGCTGAACTCCGCCGAGAACCCGTGGTAGGGGCTGCGGTGGATCCCGCTCAGGAAGCCCTCGACCACGATCCGCGCCCGCAGCTCGAGCGAGCGGATCCGCATCAGTGCGGCCGGCTCCAGCAGTCGGGTCGGAGGGGGGTCGGCCATGGTCGTCAGAGCTTCACCGGCACCGTCTCGAGCAGGTGCCCGATGATCTCCGGCACGCCGATCCCCTCGGCTTCGGCCCGGTAGTTCGGCAGCACCCGGTGGCGCAGCACCGGCGCCGCCAGCGCCCGGATGTCATCGGGCGAGACATGCGCGCGCCCCTCGAGCAGGGCCCGCGTCTTGGAACCGAGGATCAGGAACTGCGCGGCGCGGGTGCCCGCCCCCCAGTTGACGTAGTCGTTGACGAAGGCGCTGGCCCCCTCGCGGCCCGGTCGCGAGGCCGCCGCCAGCCTCACCGCGTAGCGCACCACCTCCTCGGCCACCGGCACCTTGCGCACCACCTCCTGGCAGGAGACCAGCTCCGCCGCCCCGAAGATCGGCTCGATCCTCGAACCCGCCGCCCCGGTCGTGCGGGTGACCACCCGCACCTCGTCGTCCTCCGACAGGTAGTCGATCACGATGTTGAACATGAAGCGGTCGAGCTGGGCCTCCGGCAGCGGATAGGTGCCCTCCATCTCGATCGGGTTCTGGGTCGCCAGCACGAAGAACGGCTCGTCGAGGGCGAAGGTCGTCCCGGCCGCCGTCACCTGGTGCTCCTGCATCGCCTCGAGCAGCGCGGCCTGGGTCTTGGGCGGCGTGCGGTTGATCTCGTCGGCCAGGATCATGTTGGCGAAGATCGGGCCCTTCTGGAACACCATCTCGCGCCCCCCCGCGGTCTCGCGGATCATCTCGGTGCCCGTGATGTCGGAGGGCATCAGGTCCGGCGTGAACTGGATCCGGTGGAAGCCCAGGTGAAACAGGTCGGCGAGCGACTTCACCAGCAGGGTCTTCGCCAGGCCGGGCGCCCCGGTGATCAGGCAATGCCCGCCACTGAGCAGCGCGATGAGCATCTCGTCGATCACGTCGCCCTGGCCGACGATCACCTTCGAGAGCTCGGCGCCGATCCGCTCGCGGGCGTCCGCCAGGCGGCTGACGGCGTCCCGGTCGCGATCGTAGTCGCTCGGTTCGGCAAGCGGCGGCAGCGGCGGCGTGGCAACGGGAGGGTCGGTTTCGGAACTGGACATGGTCGATCTGGCTCTCGGGGTGGGTTCGCGCTCAGTGGGTGAGCGCGTAGAACACGATGTTGATTCCCATCGGGTACGACTTCTTCTCGGAGAACTCGCGGAAGTACCACTCGTTCTCGCCCTCGCGCTCCCAGCCGTCGCCGAGGTCGGTGTTGAAGCAGATGATGCACATCATCCGCCCGTCCTCGTCGTGCAGCGCGCGGTAGGCAACGTCGCGGGCGCCGGGCTTGCGCCACTCCCAGGTGATGCCCTGCTCGCGACCGCGGATGGCATCCCCCATCGCCGGCACCTGCGGCTTCTCGTGCAGCTTGAAGACGCACTCGAAGATCTCGTGGCCGAGTTCGAGCTCGGTCAGCTCGGCATCGACGTCGCGGTCCGGGAACACCTGCCGGAACTCCCCCATGAAGCCCTCCCACTCGTCGTCGCCCCAGAAGTCGTCGACCATCAGGAAGCCGCCGTTCTCCAGGTAGCGCCGCAGGGCGGTCCGCTCCTCCTCGTCGAGCCAGATCCCGCCCGGCTCGATCATGTAGATGAAGGGGTAGTCGAAGAGCTCGGGGTCGGTGAGATCGAGAATCCTGCCGTCGGGATGCACCTCGATCGAGGTCAATTCCTGGAGCCGGTAGGAGAAGTTCAAATCGCTGTCCGGATAGTCGGTCCGCCAGTTGCCGTCGCCCCGCCAGCCGGTCGAGCGGTAGCGGACCCGGACGAAGGTGAAGACGTCGTCCGGCATGTGCGGCTTCACCTGCCAGTCCGGCACCCCGTAGCGGTCGGGGCGGACGCCCTCGGCGAAGTCCTCGAAGCCACGGTTCCGCCGGTCGCGTCCGAACTGCGCGAGCGCGACGCCCGCCAGCACGACCGCCGCGATGGCCAGCGCCGTCCTCATCACGGCTCCTCCCTCCCCTCGGCCGGCTGGGTCTCGTCCGTCGCGCCATCCAGATCCCGGAGCAGGCCGTAGGCGGCGCGGAAACGGGGCGCCTCCTCGAGGGCGAGCAGGACGTGACGCTTGGCCGTCGGCAGGTCCCGCGGGCGATGGAGCCTGCCCAGGCGATAGTGCACCTCCGCGGGGTTGACCGGGTCGAGCTGCAGCAGGGTCTCGAAGGCCTCGATCGCGGCCTCGGTCTCGCCCTGTTCCTCCGCCGCCAGCCCCAGGGCATGGTGCGGGGCCGACAGCATCGGATTGACCGACAGGACCCGCCGCGACGACCAGGACAGCGCCTCCCAGTCCTTGGCGTCCAGATCGAGCTCCACCAGCCGCAGGAAGGCCTCGCTGGCCTCCCCGTCGACCTCCGCCCAGCGGCGCAGTGCCGCCCGTTCCTCCTCGGTTTCGCCGAGGTTGCGGCAGGCCACCGCGACCAGCGCATGACCGTTGCCGGGGCCGGCACAGCCGGGGTCGAGATCGACCAGGCGCATCCCGAGCTCCCTCGCCTCCTCCCAGCGGCCCTCGCCCACCAGGAACTCGCCGCGGGCCGCGAGCGCCCAGAGGTTGTCCGGGTGTTCATCCAGGAAGTCCGCGAGACCTGCAGGATCCCGCCGCAGCGGCGAATCCGGCTCGGGCAGCGTCCAGTCGGCCCCCGGGACCCGATCCTCCGCCCGCTTCCGGGCGAAGCGCGCGAAGCCCCGATCGAGGGCCTCGATGCCCGCCATGCGCCGCGCCAGCACCTCGCCGGCCGAGCCGTTCGACCGCAGGTCGTCCAGCACGCGACGCAACGAGGCCTCGCCGAACTCCTCGAGGAAATACTCCACCAGCAGCGAGGCCTGGTAGTAGGCGAAGCCGATCGTCTCCGGGTCGCTGAAGGCCGTCAGCGCCGCGCTGAGGTGGGCGATCGGAATCAGGCCGTCCTCCGCGAGGATCCGGGTGCGGTACTCGGGGCTCATCGAGCTCGCGCACGAGGCGTCGCGCTGGCGTTCCTCGTAGACGGAGATCCCCTCGGTCAACCAGCGGGGGATCCGGCTGGCGGTCGCACCGAGCGTGATGGTGTGACAGAACTCGTGCCACAGCGTGGACTCCCAGTTGGTGTCCATCGCCGCCGGGCTGCCCGGGCTGTTCATCGCGATGACGTTGCCGAAGCAGGCGCCCAGGATCCCCAGCCCGCCGGGAATGCCGAGGGTCCGCACCGCGAAATCCTGCTGGTCGGGGAAGAAGTCGACCACCACCGGCTCCTCCGGCTTGAACCCGTACTTGCCGCCGAGCGTGCGTCGGGCGTCCTCGAGCAGCGCCATCACCCGGCGTCCGTAGACCGCGGCCTCGCCGGGCCGCATCCGCACCACGAAGTCCCCCGAGCGGAGCGTCTCGAAGCCCTCCAGCTCGTCGTGGAGCAGCATCAGGTTGTAGACCTCGACGTCGTAGGGATCCGCCTTCTGGACCTCCTCGATCAGCGTCCACCCTTCCTCGTCCCGCCCGAGCCGGAGCAGGTCCTGGCCGAGGGCCTTCTTGCTCGCAAGGTGCCCGGGGTCGGCCTCGAGCGCCCGCCGCAGGAATTCGGCCCCCTCGGCGAAGCGCCGCATCTGCGAGACCTTGAGGCCGATCCGGTAGTCGACCTCGGGGTTCTCCGGCCAGGCCTCGAGCGCCTTGCGCCTCGCCTCGGCCCCCTTTTCCCGCTCGTCGAGGAGGTAGCAGATCGCCGCCTCGAGGGCCCAGGCCCGGGGATGGCGGGCATTGGTCGCCCACACCTCGCCGAGCCACTCCCGCGCCCGTGCATGGTCCTCGACGTCGATCGCGTGCTCCGCGCGCAGCAGCAGCGCGGGAAGGTGGCGGGGATTCAGCTCGAGGACCTCGTCGAGGAAACCCTCCGAGCGCTGCCGGTCGGACGGCGAGTGCGCGCGGGCCTGCAGGTAGAGCAGGTTGGGAAGCGGACCGATCCGGGTTCGGGCCTCGTTGAGCACCCGCGACGCCAGCGCGTAGTCCGCCTTGTCGACCGCCAGCTCCGCGGTGGCCACCGCTGCGCCCCATCCCGACGCCTCGAGCTTCCGCGCCGGATCGTAGAACTGCCGGAGCACCAGCTTCGGCTCCGCCCCGAGAAGCAGCGCCGCCCGCCCCAACGCGACCAGCTCCACGGCGTTGAGGTTCTTCGGGTTGCTCTCCTTCGCCAAGGCGTCCAGCTGCTCCAGCAGGGCCTTCGCCTCGTCCACGTGGCCGGTCTGACGCAGCACCTCGATCGACTGCACCAGCATCGGCAGGTAGCCGTCGAAGGTCGCGGCAGCCTCCGCGGCCAGCTCCGCGGCCTCCGCATACTCGCCGAGGGCCATCCGGGCGTCCAGCCACGCGGAGACCACCTGCGGGTCGGGCCGGCGATACTCGCTGCGCTCCTCGGCGTAGGCGGCCGCGGTCTCGTACTCGCCCTCCAGCACCATCGCCCGGGCCCGCATCCCGGCGCGCGACCAGCCTTCCTGCCCGAAACCCGGCGACGTCCCCAGCAGCGCGGCCGTCAGCACCACGGCGAACGCTCGGATTCCGGGAGAGGGGCGGTGGGGCATCACAGGTAAAACACCAAGGCGAGAACAGGTTGCGGGCCAACCCTTCGAAAACGTGACACGTGCCGGCGGCCTTTCTACTGGAAAACGCGCCAGCCCTGCCCGACAACCGGTAGCCTTCCCGCCAATTCCCCGTGCTCAGGCTAGGGCATGCAGAACCGCATCCCCCCCGGATCGATGAAGCGCTGCGAAACCTGCGACGCGCCGCTGCCGCCCGCCTGCCCCGGCGGACGCTGCCCCGCCTGCCTCATGGCCGAGGCGATCGACCCGGTCGAGACGCTCAGCCGGGAGTCCTCGGTCGAGGCCACCGCGACGCCCGGGGATCCGCTCGAGGGCGTGACGATCGGCCCCGGCGGCCGCTACAGGATCCTCCAGCGGATCGGCGAGGGCGGCTTCGGCACCGTCTACATGGCCGAGCAGGCCAAGCCGATGCGTCGGCGGGTGGCGCTGAAGATCCTCAAGGCCGGCATGGACACCCGCGAGGTGGTCGCCCGCTTCGAGGCCGAGCGCCAGGCGCTGGCGATGATGGAGCACCCGAACATCGCCCGGGTCCTCGACGGCGGCGAGACCGACCACGGCCGGCCCTTTTTCGTGATGGAACTGGTCCGCGGCACGCCGATCACCGATTTCTGCGACCGCGAACGGCTCGACACCGCCGCCCGGCTGCGGCTCTTCACCCGGGTCTGCCGCGCCGTCCAGCACGCCCACCAGAAGGGGGTCATCCACCGCGACCTCAAGCCCGGCAACGTGCTGGTCACCATCGAGGAGGGCGCGGAGCCGGTCCCCAAGGTCATCGACTTCGGCGTCGCCAAGGCGATCGAGACCCCGCTCACCGACAAGACCCTGTTCACCCGCTTCGAGCAGATGGTCGGCACGCCGGCCTACATGAGCCCGGAGCAGGCGGCCGGCGACGCCGCCACCGACATCGACACCCGGGCCGACATCTACGCCCTCGGGGTGCTGCTCTACGAGCTGCTCACCGGCACCACGCCCTTCGAGGCCGGCACACTGCAGCGGGCGGCGTTTGATGAGGTCCGCCGCATTCTGCGCGAGGAGGAGGCCCCGCGGCCGAGCGCCCGGCTTTCGAGCCTGCAGCAGGACCGCCGCAGCACCATCGCCCGTGAGCGCGGGGTCGAACCGTCCACCCTCGACCGCCAGCTCCGCGGGGACCTCGACTGGATCGTGATGAAGGCGATCGAGAAGGACCGGCGCCGCCGCTACGAAACCGCCAACGGCCTGGCGGTCGACATCGAGAGATTCCTTGGCGACGAGGAAGTCCTGGCCCGCCCCCCGTCGACGGGGTATCGGCTGCGCAAGTTCGCGCGCCGGCACCGGCCGCTCCTGGCAACCGCCGCGCTCGTCGCCGCGATCCTGGTGGTGGCCACGGTGGTGAGTGGCATCGCCGCCGTCCGCGCCGTCCGCGCCGAACGGCTGGCCGAGCAGCGACTCGGGATCGTCGCGCATGAGCGTGACCTGAAGGTGGCGGCGCTGCAGAGCGCCGAGCTCCAGCGCGCCGAGGCCTTGTGGGGCCAGTATGCCGCCCGCCAATCCAAGGTCAGCGAGGCTCTGAAAAACCGGGCACACATCCAGCTCGAGGAACTGCTTGCGGAATTCGCCCCGAAACCGGGTGAGCCCGACTTCCGGAGCTGGGAATGGTGCTACCTCCGTGACCAATGTCGGCAGGCCCTCACCACCGTCCCGGGCACCTTCGCCATCTGGCATCCCGAGGAGCCGTGGCTGACCGTGCTCAACCGCCGCGATGGGGCCCCCTCCACAATCGAACTCCGGTCCGCAAGCGACGGGTCGCTGGTCCGAATCGTGACTGAAGTCCCCGCCGACAAAGCGACCAGCATGTGGACCATGCGATGGGCGGGAGACGGCTCGCGGCTCGGTTACCTTGCGCGCAACACCGCCACCGTGGTCGATGCGGGCTCCGGAGAGGTCCTGTTCGAGAAAGGCGAGGAGTTCCTGGCTCCGGGTCAGAGTGGCGTCAAACCCTTCGCCGTGCGGGCCATCGACCTCAGCCACGATGGGCGGACTTTGGTCACCGGATCGTCCGCCGGCCATGTCCAGCTCTGGAACGTGGATGAGGGAAGCCCGGGCCGGGTGCTCCAGTACGCCGACGACAATTCCAATCTCGAGGAGCTCAGGTTTGACCCGACAGGTTCATTCATCGCTTCCGCCCTGCGATGGGGGCGTCGCACCACTTGGAACGTCGATTCGGGCGATGCTTTCGAGTACACGCGCCAGTCGTATGAAAACGGCCGGGTTGCCTGGAGCCCATTGGGAACACGCTTCGCGGCCACTGACAGTGACTCCGTCGGGGTCTACCACTTGAACCAAGCCGAGCCCGCCGGATCCGTTCCCCACCGGAACGTCACGAACAAGCCTGTCTTTTGGCTCGGAGCTGATCGACTCGTCACTTCGGGCGACGACCAGACGCTCCGGATCTGGGATGCGGAAACCCTCGAACACGTCGGTTCCATTCCGATGGCCAGGGATCGGACCCTTGTCGTCGGGGCCGGGCCCGAGCAAGAACACATCGCGCTCCAGGGAATCCGCGACAGCAAAGTCCTGCCGGTCGAAGCACCGCGTGGGCCTGCCGTCGAGCTCACTCCCCAACCACCCCTCCAGCCGGGGGAGTTCCACTTCATCGATTGGAGCGACGACGGAAACCGGATCACCTCCGGGCATCAGGCTATCCTCGGGCCCCACGAGCGGCTCACCCACCTGCGCATCTGGGACCTACCGAGCCAACGGCTCCTGCAGACCCGAGACATGGGGATCATCCGGACCTTGGGATGGGCTGCCACGCAGTCCTCGGTGTTCGCCGTCAGCAACCGAGGCGAACTGCTGGAGATGGACGAAACATCCGGTTCGCTTGATGGGCTGTGGGATTTCGCCGATGATATCAACTACTCGATGTCGAGCATCAGTCCGAACCGGCGGTGGCTTTTCCTCGGTCATCAGGATGGAGGGATGTGCATCGACACGGCGACACGGAAGGTCATCCACCGACGAGTGAGCCGATCGCCCTGGCAATCTCGGTGGAGCCGAGATTCCCGATCCGTGGCGATTGCTCATTGGGCCAGGGTGCACGTCTGGAACCCGTTCGACAGCACCTCGGTCTCGAAGCTGTTGGCTGCGAGAATCCGGAACCTCGCCTGGTCCCCGGATGACCGGCTTCTCGCCGTGGCGCTGCAAGACAGCCGCTGCGAGATTGTCGAACTCGCTTCGTACGAGTCCGCTGGCGTTCTCGTAGGCCACAACGGTCCGGTGCTGGACGTCGACTGGTCCGACAACGGCCGGATCGCCACCGCCAGTGCCGACGGCACGGTGAGGATCTGGGACGACTCCACCGGAGACGAGTTGCTCGTCCTCCACCATCCAGACGGCGCCAAGTTCTTGTCCGTTCGCTGGAGTCCGGACGGCCGACGCCTGGCAGCCGGAGGCGAACACGGCCGAGTCTTCGTCTGGGGCTCGGGGAGAATCGAGGCCCGGCCCGCCGGAGCGCGGGGGCTCGCCACCGGAGCGATCGCCCGGGCGTCAGGGGAGTGATCCGGACACGCCGCCAGTGGCTGTAACCAATCCCTGAAAACCCTGTAGGATGGATACCGGGTCGCGGATCTGCGCTCCCGAATCCAACCCACACGATCCCCATGAAGCCATTACGCAACGCTCCAAGCGACCGCCCATGCCGCGGGAGGATCCTCGCGATCGGCACCCTCCTGCTCGTCGGTGCCGCCAGCCCCGTCCTCGCCAAGAAGGGCGGCAAAGGCGGTGGCGGCAACGGAGGAGGCGAAGATCCGCCGCCTCCCCGTTCTGCCCCCATCCACTACTCGCTCACCTGGCTGAGCGAGGAGCCGGACAGTTCCATTCTGTGGGACATTGATCCCGATGGCGTCGCCGTCGGGCAATTCCGTCCGTTTGACAGCTATGCCGATCGCTACGGCATCATCTCATTCCCGGGCCGGACGGCCACCGACCTTGGTGCCATTGTGGCAGCCGGGAACCATGCTGGTGATCCACTGCCCGCGGGTTGGGCGCTGACCTCGGTCTACACGATCTCCGACGGACTGCTCGTCAGCGGCGACGTCGTCGGAATCGATGGCGTCACCCGTTGCTTCGCGGCCCAGCTCAGTGACGACGGGAGCTCCACCACCGTGGACTGGTTCCGCATTCACCCGGCGCCCGCCAACGCGACCCAGGTCTACGTGCAGGATGCCTCGGAGGATGGCGACGACTTCGTTCTCGACGTGCGATCGACCGGTCCGGGAGGGGAGAACGTCCGCGAGATTCATCGCTGGTCCCCGCGCGACACCCCCGAGGTCTCCACTTGGGTCACGACCCTCAGTAGCACCTTGGTGGCGACGAGCGTCAACAACGCCGGACAGGTCTGCTGGTCGGTCGTCAACCAGAGCCGCGACGTGTTCGTGGATGACCCCGTCCTCGGCATCCTCGACGTGGACTCCGATCCCAAGCTCTCCAGCAACGGCATGGACATCGCGGAGAGCGGAGCGGTGGTCGGGGGCTTCACGAGCAGTCGACGGGGTGGCTTCAGCCCGGGGATATGGCGATTGGGAACCGGATGGCAGGAGCTTTCGGGGACCTCTCGGGAGAAGGGTTTCGTCGCCGCGGTCAACAGCGTCGAGCAGGTGATCGGGCTCGAATACGAGACGAACCGCCTCTTCTTCCACTCGAACGCCGACGGACTGCATCCGATCGACGAGCTGGTGATCGGCACGACTGAGGATCTCGCCCGCTGGACCGACACCCTCTACTATCTCTCCAGTAGTATGAGCGCCCCCGATGGCACCGGCTACGGCAAGATCGCGGGACACGCCGTCGTGGCGGCGGGTGGGAATGACCACGGCTTCATCCTGACCCCAGTGCCCGTCGACCCCTGATGCGAAGCCCGGCCCAGACCTTCCGCTGCGCCCGAGTGTCTTCCCGGCTCTGTCGGGAGGGCGCCTTGCGGCATCGACGTCTGTCCCGAGGCCGGAATCCCTGTTCGTCACAACCCCCATCGTGATAGTGGTCACGAACCTTCACAACTCCCCCATGCCCTCCCCCGATCGTTTCCCCGACACCCGCTGGAGCGTCGTGCTCCGCGCCGGCGATGGCGAGACGGCGATCCGGCGGCGGGCACTGGAGGAGCTGTGCCGGACCTACTGGCTGCCGATCTACGCCTTCGCCCGCGGCCAGGGGCTGTCGCCGCCCGATGCCGAGGACCTGACCCAGGACGTGCTCGGCGGGCTGCTGAAGCATGGCGACTTCGAACGGATCGTCGAGGGCCGCGGCAAGCTGCGCTCGTTCCTGCGGGTGGCGACCAAGAACCACCTGCGCAGCGACTGGCGCAGGGCGCGGTGCCAGAAGCGTGGCGGCGGGGCGGAGCACCTGTCGCTGGACTGGAAGGACGCCGAGCGGCGCTGCGTGCTGGAACCAAGCGACGACGAGACGCCCGACCGCCTGTTCGACCGCCACTGGGCGATCAACCTGCTGCACCGGACGATGGAGCGGCTCGAGTCGCACTACACCGGCGAGGGGAAGGGCGAGCTCTTCGCGGCGCTCAAGGAAGTGCTCGGCCGCAAGAGCGGCGGCCCGAGTTACCGCGAGCTCGCCGGGCAGCTATCGATGAGCGAGGGGGCCGTCAAGGTGGCCGTCCACCGCCTTCGCAAGCGCTACCGCACCCTCCTGCGGCAGGAGATCGCACGCACCCTCGACAACGAGAGCGAGGAAGCGATCGAGGAGGAAGTCCGCTCGCTGTTCGGGGTGTTCGCGGGTTGAGCCTCCGCGTCCTGAACGGACCAATCGGGGTCCCCCTACCTCACCTCGACCGCCACGCTGCCGCTGTGGGCCGCGAACTCCGGGGCATACATGCAACGGATCTCCGCGGTGCCGGTCTGGTAGCGGCCCCGGCGCGCGACCAGCCTTCCTGTCCGAAACCCGGCGACGTCCCCAGCAGCGCGGCCGTCAGCACCACGGCGAACGCTCGGATTCCGGGGGAAGGGCGGCGGGACATCACAGGTAAAACACCAAGGCGAGAACAGGTTGCGGGCCAACCGTTCGAAAACGTGACACAAGCCGGCCAGCTTTCGAGCGGAAAGCCGACCTCCGGATTCCCCGGGGCGAGCGGGCTCGCCGCCACCGGTCGCGAACCCGGTCCGGATGCCGCCGGACCTAGCGCCCGGCGAAGCTCGCCATCACCGGCAGGTGATCGCTCAGCGCGAACGACCGGGGATCCTCCGGGTTCGTTCGAAACCCGCCCTCGAACAGGACCCGGCACTCCCTCAGCCGGCCGGCGATCGGCCCGTGCGCGAAGATGTAGTCGATCCGCCGCCGCCGCTCCGTGCTTCGGAACGTCCTGCCATCGCCCTTCCCGGCCCGCGCAAAGGTATCCACCCAGCCCGCTTCCCGCCAGCGCCCGTATTCGGGTCCGTCCGGCGTGTGATTCAGGTCGCCCTGGAAGATCAGCGACCTGCCCGAGTCCAGGTCGTCCTTCATCACCTCCAGCATTTCGGACACCTCGCGCTCGCGGATCCGGGCCTTCGATGGGTGAAGGTGCGCGCTGAAGAGGACGATCTCCTCGCCATGCACCCGCAGCACGGCCCGGCCCCAGTGGCGCGTGAAGAGTCCGCCGGGCCGTGGTTGCTTGGCCCGGGGACGGTTCTGCACGGAGACCACCTCATGCCTCGACAGCAGGGACCCCGGGAAGTCGTCCTCAAAGGAGGCATGACGATACCCCATGCGCTCCGCGATGGCGGCCACCCGCGGCGCCGGTGGCGATTCCTGGAAGGTCACGATGTCCGGTTCATGAAGCTCGAGTTCGAGGGCGAGGCGATCGCCCATGTGTTCTCCCGCGCGCTCCAGCCGGTTCCGGTTGGCATCCGTTCGCGGGTACCCGCGACACCCGAGCACATTGTAAGTGATCGTACGAACCGGCGGACCGGGCGACTCCAGCCGCTCCCGGGCCACCAGGGATCCGGCCACGACGGTCGCCCCGGTGCGCAGGAACTGGCGTCGCGAGGCGTTCACCGGCGATCCCTCCGGGCGAGGGCGGCGGTGGCGCAGCTGGCGATGGCCGACCGGCTGGTCCTGCGCGCGTCGTCCCGAATCCAGCCGATCAGGCGATCCGCCTCCGGCGATCCGATCTGCTCAAGCAGGCTGACGGTCCGCAGGAGCCGCCGATCCGCCTCCCGCCCGAAGGCGTCGTCCGCCACCCCCTCGAGCCGGGTGATGATCTGCTCGATCCGGATCGCGGCCTCGGTCGGCTCATGGTCCCCGCCGAGCCGTTCGAGGACCGGCACCACGGCCGGACCCAGCCTCAGGAGTTCGCGGGTCGCCCGCTCGCGGGCCGGGTAGCCCTCGACCCCGAGTTGGGCGACATGCTCCCGAACCTTCGCCTCCAGTCCGTCGGCATCCGGCCGAACCCGGGATTCGATGAAGCGCAGGGCGGGCTCCCCGCCGGCGACCAGGGCGAGCAGGGCGGACTCGGCCCGGCGCCCGTCCGGATCGGCCAGGTCGCTCCATGCCCGGGCCGTCTCATGATCGGAGAGCACGGCCCGATCCTGCCCGGCCCGGCGGCGCACCGGCCCGGGATGCCAGGCGAGTTGTCGGACCTGCTCGGCGCCCAGTGCCCGGCGGTAGACGCAGACTTCGTCGAGAACGCCGCGGAACATCCGCTTGGAACTGCCGAAGGACCCGACATTACACGCCCGCATGCGGCCGTTGGGGTCGTAGGGCGCAACCCGGGTGGAGTCGAGCTCCCCGTCGATGTAGATGGCGTAGGTGGCCCGCTCCGGGTCCCGGGCATCGACGGTCACCGCCAGGTGGCGCCAAGCCCCCGCGTCGAAACGCCCTTGCGATGTCAACCGGCGGGACTTTCCGTCCCCGACGGCGACCGAGCGATTCGGAAGCAGGCTGATGCTCAACTCGGAGCGAGGCTCGGGTCGGCAAAAGTGAACGAGATAGGCCCAATGATCGTTGGCAGCCTTGACCCAGGCGGCGATGGTGTACTGGTCGCTGGGAGGCACGGCATCGGGACTCAGCGCCAGGCGGCCCTCCTCACCATCGAATCGGTACGCCGCCTCCGGCCACCCCCAGCGATCCACGACCTTCCTGACTCCGGTCGCGGAGAATTCCGAGGCCATCCGCCCCCCTGCACCCTCTGCCTCACCCACGGGGATGGCGACCACCAGGCCGTCGTCGAGACCGAACGCTGCAGCCATCGCGTCGCCCGCCGCTTGCCGCAGGACGGCGCTCCACCCTGCCTCCAGCATCTCGTCCGCGGTTCCCCGCGGGCCAATGGGCCCGAGTGTGCCGGCCATCACGCGCTCAAGGGCGGAGTCCTTCCCCTGCTTGAAGAGATAGCCTTGGATCGACTGGAAGGACGTCGGATCCCCGGGACGGATCAAGCGGAGCAGGTTGACCCGGCGGATCCTCCTGTCGTAGGTGCCAACAACCGGCTGGCCGTACACCGTTCCTTCCAGTCGGACGAGGTGACCGGATCCCCGGTCGGCGGTCAGGACGAGCTCTCCCTTGCGTCCGTTTCCATTGAATTCCCAGGTGCCTTCCGGGAATGGTGCGGCGGACACCGGGGCCGCCAGGAGGACGGCGATCGGCAAGCAGAATCGTGTCAGGTTCATGGTATTTTCGGTTGCAGCGGCGGAACCTCGAAAGCCCTTCGGAGGCCCCGGCCTGTGGTTCTCGTGGGAGGGCATCTCCCGCCGCCTGCGCGGGCGGTCCGACTCCCCTTCCACCGGGGAACCGGAGGGCCGGCAGCCCCGGGGGAAGGCGAGTTTCGCAGCGGCAGTTGAAATCCCTACTCACCCTCTTCATGCGCGATCCGGCCGGCGAAACGGCCAACCCGCCGAGGATCTTTGTCCCCGGGGACGACATGCCGGCTCGCCCGCTGTGAAGCGGCCACCCCCGGAGCGGACCGAACGAGTCCCCTCGGTCCGGAGCGCGGGCGTCCCGGACCCCGACTCCATCCGCCACGCCGGGGTCCCCGCCGGAACCCGCCCCCCATGGAAGGAAACCCTCCGCGCCTTACCTCACCTCGACCGCCACGCTGCCGCTGTGGGCTGCGAACTCCGGGGCATACATGCAGCGGATTTCCGCGGTTCCGGTCTGGTAGCGACCCCGGTGCTGCACCCGCACGCTGCTCTCGAACACGTGGGTCCCCGGCGGCAGCCGGTCGATGAAGAAGTGGCTCGCGGTGTCGCGGGTCATCTCGTAGTAGCCGAAGCCGTCCTGCCAGCGGTAGCCGCTGAGCACCTTCACCGGCTCGGTCCCGCTGCCTCGCCGGTCCTTGAGGTGGACGAACTCCATCGCCCGGTCGTTGCGCAGCACCAGCCGGGTCACCAGTTCGTCGCCGACCTCCAGCGGACCGTCCACCGGCTCGAGCACCTGGCCCTGGTCGCGGTTGCGCTTCACGAACAGCTGCTTCTCCAGCTTGAGCTGCCCGCCCTCGGCGGCGGTCACCTTGGCCATGTCCTCGAGGTACTGCCAGTGGAGGCTCGCCCAGGCCACGCCGTCGTCGGTTTTGCTCAGCGTCGCCTCACCCAGCGCGGGTTTCACCTCGGCGCCCGCGAAGCGCGCCTCGTAGAAGCCGGTGCCGGCCTCGACATCGGCCGGCTCGACCTTCCGTCCTCCCAGGCTGACCTCGAGCAGCGCGTCGGAGGACAGCAGCTTGCGCCCGCCCATCAGCAGCGCGTGCACCGCGTCGGCGGTCGCCTTGGTGGTCTTCCAGTCCGACACCTGCTTCTGCTTGATCAGCCACACCTGGCAGTCCTCGACCGCCCGCTCGTCGGCGTCGATCTCGCGGAACGCCTCGATCATCATCGCCTGGGTCTCCACCGGCGCCTGCCACCACCACCAGCCCTCGCCCTCGGCGTCGCGCCAGAACATCCCCTGCTCCTCGCTCACCTTGGCGTTCTCCTTGAGCGAGCGGGTGACGAGCTCCGGCACCGCCTTGTCGCCGATCCGGTGGAGCGCCAGCGCCGCGTGGGCCCGCGACATCCGGCTGCCCAGCTTCGTCCAGTGTGCGCGGGCCTGGCCGACGAAGTAGTCGAATGCCACCCGGTCCTTTTCCTCGATCTTCCGGTCCTTAAGGAAGAAGGTCCGGGTGTAGAGGTGGTGCGCCACCCACGGCGTCAGGTTCGGGTCCTCGAGCCTGCCGTGCTCGCGAATCCGCTGGTAGGTCTCGGTCAGTTCGGCATCGAGCGCGGGCAGCGCCTGCAGCGCCGGGGTGATGTCGGTCGCGATCCCGATCGCCCGCAGCCGCGCGAAGCCGGTGGTGATGTAGCGGGTGATGTAGGAGTTGCCCCGCCCCCCCGGGAACCAGGGCCAAAGGCCGTCGCCTCCCTGCATCTCGCGCAGCCTGCCCAGGGCCTTGTCGAGCTCGCGCTCCAGGTGGTTCGAGTCGAACAGCTGGCCGACGCGGCGACGCGCCTCGGACTCGTCCTCGGCCTCCGCCAGCCACGGCGTCTCCTCGATCAGGATCCCCTTCAGGTCCTGGTTCTTGAGCAGCGGGCTGTCGAGGGTGTCCCCCCCCTTCTTCCACAGCTCGAAGATCCGCCGGATCCTGGGGTCGGAGTTCGCGACGTGCCCCGCCAGGGCGTTCGCGTAGTAGCGGTTGAAGGTCTGCTCGGAGCACTCGTGCGGAAACTCCATCAGGTAGGGCAGGGCCATCACCGCATACCAGGCCGGCTGCGACACGACTTGCAGGTGGACGAAGCGGTTCTCGAGGCTGTCAGAGCCGCCGCTGGCGACGAGCTTGTCGAAGCGGAAGTCCTTGGTTCCCGCATCGCGGACCGGCAGCGACATCGACTCGGTGACCAGGATGCGGCGCGGAATCACCGGCAGCCAGCCTTCCTCGCCGTCGCTCAGCGGGCCCGCCGAGGCGGTCGCCCGGTAGCGCAGGAATGCCATGCCGTCCGGGACCTCGATCCGCCAGCTCAGCGTGCGACTCTCCCCGGCCGGAACCTCGAAGGGCTGGGCGGTCTCCGCCACGCCGAGCGCCGCGTTGCGGGCCTCCTCGGTCGCCGCATCCGCCAGCTCGAGCCGCGCGATGCCCTGCTTCGCCTCGTCGCTCTGGTTGCTGACCTTGACGGTGAACTCGAGCACATCGCCCTCGCGCAGGAAGCGCGGCGGGTTCGGCTGCACCATCAGGTCCTTGGACGTGATCGTCTCGCCCTCGAGCAGGCCGTGGCGGAGCTCGCGGTCGTGGGCGAAGCCGAGGAAGCGCCAGGTCGTCAGCGCCTCGGGCATGGTGAAGCTCATCCGCACCGTGCCGTCGGCATCGGTGCTCAGGTCGGGATAGAAGAAGGCGGTCTCCTGCAGGTTGCTGCGCACCGGCACCGGCGCCTCCTCTCCCGCGGGATCGGCTCCCCCGCCCTGGCTCCGGGCCGGGGCCGCCTTGTCGAGCGCGAGGCCCGCGTCCGCCAGCTCCCCGGCCGGGGCCGCCGCCGGGGCGAAGGCGTCCATTTCCGCGAGCTCGCGCCCGAGCATCGCGGTTCTCGTCTGCACCATCATCCCGCGTCCGAAGCCACCCCGGCCTCCCGCGCCGCCCCATCCGACCCGGACACCGCCCCAGGCCTGGAAACCACCCTCCGCCTGGGCGAACTGCCGGTAGGGGTCGTGGAGCGTGTACCACGACACCCCGGCGAAGTTCGTCCGCATCTGCCAGCCGGCGGTCGCGCTGCTGTAGCGCCCGTCGAACCACATGCCCGACTCCCGCCGGAACAGGCCCGCCAGGCCGCCGAAGCCGTGCCTCACGAAGGCGTCGAGCGAGGCGTCGTAGAGCGTCGCCACCATCTCCGCCGCATCGCCGCCCTCGATCACCGCGGTCCAGGTCTCCTTCGCTCCGGGCTCCAGCTTCGACACCATGTGCTCCCAGCGCAGCTTCAGCCGCTTGTTCGACCACGGCACCTCGATGGTGCGGCTCAGGTCGTGGCGACGGTTCTGGGTGACCTGGTGGACGATCACCGTGAATCCCCCGCGCTGCTTTTCCTCGACCGGAAAGCGGAACCGCTGCTGGGTCCTTCCCGGCTCCGACCACTCGCGCTTCACCAGGCGTCGGTCCTGGTACCACTCGACGCAGGCCCGCGCCCGCTCGTGGCCGCTGCCCCAGACGATCTCGAAGTCCTCGCCCGGCTCGAGGCTCCACGACGGCGCGGCGGTGAAGAAGGGCATCATGGTGGGAAAGTCGGCCGCCTCCGGGTCGACCACCTGGATTCCCCGGAAGGCCTTCACGCTGCGTCCGTTGGCGTCCTTCGCCTCGTAGACCCAGCGATAGGCCCCGGCCTCCAGTTGGCGCTCGACTTTCACCTCGCCGGACTCGGCGTCGGTGGCGGCCTCGAACTCCTCGACGAGCTCGCCGAGTTCCCAGCGGTTGGGATCGATGGAAGGAAGATCCTCGCGGGCGACCGGCCCGTGGTGACCGTTTCCGGCCGGGCGCGGGCAGTTCTCGGGTTCCTTGAGCCGGTGCAGCTTCAGCACGCCCTTCACGCCCCGCGCGGCGCCGTCGTGGGTCTCGGTCTTCAGGGTGATCTTCACCGGCTCGCCGGACACCTGCCAGTCGTCGCAGCGAAGCTCGGCCCGGAAGGCGGTGTAGGCCACCGACACCCTGCGGCTGGCGCTGCGCGTCTCGCCCGCCCCGTCGGTGACATCGGCCGTCACCAGGAAGTCGAACACCGGCTCGACGTCCTCCGGCACCCCGAGGTCGGGCTTGGCCTCGAAGCCGATGGTGAAGGTCCCGTCGACCCCGGTCTCGCTCACGCCGTGGGCGATCTCCTCGGCCCCGGAATTCGGCGGCTCGAACCACCAGCACCAGCGGATCCACTCCGGCCAGCGGACCTGCCGGGTGACCCGCCAGCTGACCTTCGCCCCGTCGACCGCCGCGCCGGTGTAGGCCTCCGCCCGGCCCTTCACTCGGACCCGCTGTCCCAGCGCCGCAACCCCGTCGGTCTCGCCGATCTCGGTGAAGAACTTCGGCCGCTTGTATTCCTCGATGCGCACCTGGGAAGCCCCGCTCACCCCCGGGACGCGGATCGAGTAGACGCCGAGCGCCCGCCCCTCGGGCGCGACGAAGGAGCCCGAAAACGAGCCCCTTTCGCCGGTCGAGAAGGCCAGGGTCGCCACTTGCTTGTTGTTGGGATCAATCAGCGCCACCTCCCCGTCGCGACCGCCGACGGTCCGGTAGTCGCCGCCGGCCGGGTCGGCCCGGCACCAGACGCCCTTGAAGTGCACCGTCTGCCCCGGCCGGTAAATCGCCCGGTCGGTGAAGAAGATCACCCGCTCGAAGGGCTCCGCCTTGCGATCGCGCCCGCCCGACGCCCAGGTCCGGACCACCGCCCGCTCAAGGCCGCGATTCGCCACCACCAGGCAACGCCGGTCGGCCCCGTCGAAACGGAAGTGGCCCTCCGCATCCGTCTCGGCCTGACGTTCCTCGACCCGCTCGTTGTCACGGGCGACCCAGAGGCCGACCTTGACGCCGCCCTGCGGCGCGCCGCTGACGGCATCGACCACGAAGCCTTCCAGCCCGCCGTTCGGGGGCCGGCGCACGGTCATCCCGAGCGACGAAACGTGCACGCCGACCGCCGAGATCGCGTTGTCCTCGCCGGAAAAGTCCTCCGCCGCGCTCGCCACGATCACGTGGTAGCCGGCCGGCAAGTCCAAGGGCGGCACCAGCCGCTCGCTGTGCCGGGCGTAGTCGCCCTCGTGGCGCAACGCCGCGTCCCAGGCGGCCACCGGCTCGCCCTTGAGCAGGTCGCTGAGCCACTCGCCCTCCGGAACCGGATCCTGGCTCAGGGTCGCGCGACCCGGCCTGAACCCGACCGAGTAGGCCCGGAACCACACCTTCCCGAGGTTGCGGTGCGTCACCCGGATCGGTTCCTTCACCGGGCTCCACTGCGTCTCGGTGACCAGCGACAGCTGCCGGGCCTCGAGCGACGCCACGATGTTCCCGCAGAGCTTGCCGTAGGGATGATCGGGAAAGGCATCGCGGCCGGCCGAGGCGAGTTCGTGCGCCTCCTTGGTGCGTTCGTCCGCCTGCATCCGGAGCGCCAGCAACCAGCGGGCGCGGGCGCTCTCGACCTGGTCCCCGTGCGCCTCGATGAAGCGACGCAGGGCCGCCTCGGAGCGCTCGGCCGCCCGCGGCGCGACCGCGACCTCCCCCGCCCAGCGGATCCGCTCGAGGTCGCAGTGCAGCAGGGCCGCCGGGTCGTCGTCGCCACGGTGGAACTCGAGCAGCTTCCGGAACACCTCGACCGCCCGCCCGGCCGGTGCCTCGCCGGCCTCCGGCGACCAGGCCAGGAACTCGTCGAGCGTGCCGAGCACCGGCGAGTCGCCGGTCACCTGGAAGCGCTCGGCCGGCCGCGCCGCCGCCGCTTCCTCGAGGGAGTAGAAGGCGACCGCCTCGTGGGCGATGAAGTCGAACACCGTCGGCCGGATCGCGTCGTCGAGCGTCGCCTCGCTCAGCAGGCCCTCGTAATCGGCGACCGCCAGTTGCTTGAGCGCCGCCTCCTCCGCCAGCGCCGCCTGCAGCCGGCGGTCGATCTCGGAAAGCATCCGCGGCAGGCTCCAGGCCTCGATGTCGTCCCCCTCCCCGCCTGCCTCGGTCCGCTGGGCATAGCGCCAGCGGTTCTGCTGGTAGTGGCTGAAGAGCCACTCGGCGGAAAGGGTGCGCAGCAGCGGCCGCAAGGCCTCGGGCGCGTCCTCGATCTCCTCGTCGAGCCCCTTCACCGCCTTGGCCATACCGCCCTCGATCCGTCCCTCGAGCAGCAGCCGCATCGCGATCGCCTTGCCCGCCTCCCCCCAGGCCTCATCCGCGATCGCCGCCGTTTCCAGCGGCGCCAGCCGCTCGATCACCGTCCGCGGCTGGTCCTTCTCCAGCGCCTCCTCGACTTCCTTCCACTCCGCCTCCCGGTCGGCCGCCACCACCGCCAGCACTCCGCACCACATCGGCAAGATCCATCGCAACAAGGTCTTCATCACATTGAAAGGGTCTCCTCCATTGAAGGCGGCGCCCTTTGCTGTGACACGCAATTCCCGCGTCGATTGGAAAAAAGCATGTGCCCCCGGTGGAGCGCCGGTTCGGAAACCGGCATTCGTCGGTCCGGGGGGATGCCGGTTTCCAAACCGGCGCTCCTTTCTCAGGCCTTCCCCGGCTTGAGCCAGTAGAGGACCGCCATGCGGACCGCGATGCCGTTCTCGACCTGCTGGTTGATCAGGCTCCGCTCGTAGTCCATCGCCTCGTCGCAAAGCTCGACCCCGCGGTTGACGGGTCCCGGGTGCATCAGCCAGATCCCCTCGTCCTCGAGGCGCTTCAGTCGCTCGCGGTTCACCCCGTAGACCTTGTGGTACTCGCGCAGGCTGGGGAAGAACTGGACGTCCTGGCGTTCCATCTGGACCCGCAGCAGGTACACGACCTCCGGTTTCCAGCGCATCGCCTCCTCGTAGTCGGTGAAGCGGGTCACCCCGGCCGGGCCGTTGCGCGGCACCAGGCTTCCCGGGCCGAGGTAGGCGACCTCGGCCCCGAGCCGGCGCATCACCGTGCTGGTCGAGCGCGCCACCCGGCTGTGGAGGATGTCGCCGACGATCAGCACCCGCCTTCCCTCGGGCTCGGGAAAGACCTCCTTCAGCGTGAAGGCGTCGAGCAGCCCCTGGGTCGGATGCGCGTGCGCGCCGTCACCCGCGTTGACCACGCTGGCCCGGGTCTGGCGGGCGATCATCGCCGGCAGGCCGCTGCGGCCGTGGCGCACGACGATGTAGTCGGTCCGCATCGCCTGCAGGGTCTCGACCGTCTCGCGCACCGACTCGCCCTTGACCACCGAGGAGTGGGGGACGTCGAAGTTGGTGACGTCCGCCGACAGCCGCTTGGCCGCGACCTCGAAGGACGAGTGGGTCCGGGTGCTGGGCTCGTAGAACAGCATCAGCACCGACTTCCCCTTCAGCGCCGGCACCTTCTTAACCGAGCGGGTGAACAGGTCCTTGAACGGCACGGCCTGGTCGAGAAGATCATCGATTTCCTCGCGGCTGAGCGAGGCCAGGTCGAGCAGGTCCTTACGCGCCATGGAGCTGGGGAAAGAAGTAGAGGGTTCCGAAGACGAGCACAAGCACCGCGAGGATGGTCAGGATGCCGGCGTGGTGGCTCGAGCGCTTCTTCCGCCACCCGATCCAGCCGGCCCCCAGGAGCATGATCCCCGCGCCGCCCGCCAGGATCCCGAAGAGCACCATCCGGTAGCCGGGACGGACCACCGCAGCCGCCAGCCAGTCAAAGGGAAGGTCCATCGGGGGCAGCGTCGACGCCCACACGCCGAGCATCGCCAGCCCGCAGCCGAGGACGCCCGCCCCGTAAAGCAGCCCGAGGGCCGCCGGGTGCGCGCCGAGCTTCTCGAGCTGGACCGCGGGCGGAGTCGCCGGCCCCGACTGGGCCCGGCGCAGCTGCATCAGCTCCCGCTCGCTGTGGCGATGGACGGGCAGCTCGCCGCTGTCGCGCGCCACCGCCTTTTTCGGCTGGTCGACGACCAGCTGCTCGGACTTCCGGAGCGAGTGCTTCGGCAGGAGCTTGGGCACCTCGGGCACCGAGCGCTCCCCGGCCGGCGGCTCGGGCTC
>Ga0207814_100404_pt1 | contig 26389 bp, 20 predicted proteins | sample TtaePargueraPR_7_FD_187755 | JGI IMG/M metagenome (GOLD analysis project Ga0207814, IMG submission 187755) | Aerobic enrichment media microbial communities from Bioluminiscent Bay, La Parguera, Puerto Rico - Tt and P1 (2) (SPAdes) | ecosystem: Environmental > Aquatic > Marine > Unclassified ... | reverse complement strand
TTCAACGGTAACCGAGGGATCATCCGGAGCGCCGCCACCGGCACCGGTGGGCATATTCAGCTCGAGGATGGTCACCCGGGAAAACACTGCGGAAACCAGCAGGAAGGGCACCAGCACAACCATCAGGTTGAGGAATGCGGTGATGTCCAGTTCCGGGGCTTCTTTGGCCCTGCTGTGACGCCGGCTTCTCATTACGCAGTTTCCGGGTTGGTTTTCTCAGCGGGCTTTGCAGTTGCGGCAGCGGGTTTGGCAGCGGCCCTGGCCTGCTGGGTCTGCTGCACATCGCGGTTTACCGGCTTCTTGGCCTTGTCCTCTTCCGCTGCGTCACTGCGGCGGCGGGTGCTGGAAGACATGATGTTCAGCGCCTTGACGGAAACCATTTCCAGGCTGTCGACGATCTGACCGGTCAGCGAGTTGAGGAGTGCGTGCACAACCAGCAGCGCGATACCCACCATCAGGCCGAATGCGGTGGTGTTCATGGCCACGGAGATACTGGCGGACAGCAGGTCGGCTTTCTCCGCCGGGTTGGCGTTGGCCACCGCGGTAAACGCTTCGATCAGACCCATAATGGTACCGAGCAGACCCAGCAGCGTGGCGATGTTGGAACCCAGCGCCACGTACGGCGTGCGCTTTTCCAGCTGCGGGATGGTCTCCATGATGCTTTCTTCCATCGCGATTTCGATATCTTCGCGACGGCGCACGGCACCCTGGCGAGCCAGGCCCATGGAAAGGAGCCGGCCGACACCGGTATCGTCGTCTTTGACCAGGTTGCGGGCGCGGTCAAAATCACCGGCATTCAGCACCGGCTGGAGCTTTTCCCAGGTGGCGCGGTTGGTGTGCCGCTCGTACACCAGGCGAATGTAGCGTTCAATTGCTACCGCGGCGCCCAGCGCGAATACCACCAGAATGGGGTACATGAACGCACCACCAGTCTGAAAAAACGCGATTACGCTGTTAAAGAAATCCATCATTAGCCCTCTTGGTTTTCTTTTCGGTTCCGCGGCTGCTTCCGCTTTCCCTGTATTGACCTTGTCGGTCGGAGTTAAAGTTTAAGTACTTGGTCAGGTTTCAGTCTTGCGACTGGCTCAGCTGGTAGAACTCCAGCTCGCGCATAAACACTTCTTTATCCAGTGGTTGCAGCGTGGGATCCAGCAAGCTGGAATTCAGGCCACTCTCCACCCCCACTTCGGAACTTTTCCACGGCACGATGTAAAGCGATTTTGGCGCTTCCTTGTTACCGATAATGGAAATACCGGAAAGCTGTTTAACCTCGTTGTCGACCTTCTTCTGACTTGCGTCATTTTCGTCTTCTGCCGCGACGCTCCACGGCGCAGCGACAACCAGCACAAAGGCAACAAAAGAGTGCAAAAGCTGTTTTTTCTGCTTCATCAGTTCGCCCGCCGTTTCAGGTCCGCCACCCACACAGAGACCGTTGAGTCTTCCGGTTCATATTTCAGGTACTGCTGGAATTGTGCGAGTGCACAATTCACATCCTGGAGATAGAGGTCGCAGAGAATTCCGAGATTCTTGATCAATGGCAGATTATCCGGGTGAAGCCTTAGCGCGTCGGTGTAGGTTGCGCGGGCCTCGTCGAATCGCCCCTGGCGGCGATAGAGCACACCGAGTTCACTGCTGGCCACCGGGTCCAGCGGGGCAGCCCGCAACGCTTCCAGGTATGCCTCTTCCGCATGCTTTTCATCGCCGGTGCGGTAGTAGGCAATACCGAGATTGACGTAGGGCGCCGGCAGGCGCTGCTCCCGCGCGGTGACGTCCAACAGCAGCTCAATAGCTTCCGGGTACTGCTCACCCTGCATGTGTTCGACCGCGCGGTTGAAGTCGCGGGTCACGCTGCCGGACACCTTGACCGCGCTTGGGTCCACCGGGTGCCGGGAAGTCTGCGGGCCGGAGGCACAGGCACTGAGCAGTAGCGCCGCGGCGATCAGTACCGCCTGAACGAATCTGGATTGATGGTTCATCCCTGTTCCTCCGCTACCGCAGCCGCCGTGTCCGCCTCTACTACAGGTTCACCGGCAGCATTACTTTCCAGTTCCGCTTCCGCTTCTGTTTCCACTTCCGGCAGCGGAACTATGCTGGTGATGATATTGCCCGCATCCTCTTCCCGCGCATAGCGGGCCGGCACCAGTCCGGCGAGCTGGCCGATACTCTTTTCCACCCAGCGGTTGTAGATGCCGGCGGCCATCAGGTCGATGTTTTTCTCGTGGACCGAGATGGCCTTTTCCTCGAACGGATAAATCTGCTCTTCCAGCGCCAGTTCGTACTCTTCCAGCTCCAGCGCACTCAGATTGGTGGGGCGCTCGGAATCTTTCAGGGCCTGGCTGAAGTGCAGGTAAATTTCGCCCAGGTGGTAAGTGGCCGCGGCAGTCACGTCCGCCACCTTATAGTCGATCAGGTCGGAGTAGGCAGTGATGGCCGCTTTCATGCGCGTGCGCTTGTTGTTCAGGTTGCGCTCCAGTGGCGCCACCAGCGCGATCTCGCGGAAGGCGTCAAAATGCGGCTCTGCCAGTACCAGTGCCGCGTTGCCGGCCAGGTAGCGGGTGCGGTCGTTGCGCTCGTTGCCGCCGCGTACCTCGATGCGCACCATGTCCTCGAGCGCTTTGAAATAGGCCTGGCGATTGCCGCTGTTGTTGTGGATTTCGGCAATCTTCTGCCGGGTCTCCAGTGCCGGCTCCATCGGGCTCGGGAACAGCTTCACGTAGCGGTTCAGCACCGCCAGCGCCTTGTCGTTGGCCCTGGCCGCAGCGTACAGGTCTGCGGCCTGGGTCAGCGCTTCGCGGCGTACATCCTCGTCTTCGGATTCCTGTTCGATGCGTTCGAACTCGGCACCTGCCAGCAGCAGCTGGCCACTCTCCTGGTAAACCACCGCCAGTTTCTTGGTGACTTCCCTCTGCAGCTCATGCTTGGGGTGATTCGCGCGGAACGCCTTCAGCACTCCGGCAGCGCGAGTCCAGTCTTCCAGCTGGATCAGCGATGCCGCAGCATCGTATTCCGCCGTGGCGAGAATGGTGGCGCCGGGCGCTGCTTTGCGGATACGCAGGAAATGTTCCGCGGCCAGCTGGTGATTTTCCTGTTTGCGCGCCACATCACCCTGCTGGTAGATGGAGCCCGCCAGATTGTCGATCAGGTCTGCGCGGTCCTTGGCGTCCGCAGCGGTCAGGGCCAACGCTTCGCGGTAACCGGCTTCCGCATCGGCGTAGGCAGCAGTATCGAAGGAGGCGTGGGCCACCAGCATCCACGCGGAACGGCGAATACCCTGCTCTGCCGCGGGGAATTTCTCCAGCAGCAGGCGACCATTCTGGATCGTCTCAGCAAAGTTCTTCAGGCTGTACAGGTCATCCACCGCACCCAGCAGGATTTGCGGTGCCTTGCCGTGCTCCGGGAAGGTTTCGGCAAAGGTCAGGGAGGAGCGAATGATTTCTTTCTGCACAACCGCCTTTTCCGCGGAGCTGCCCTTGACCAGGTTGTTTTTCAAGTGCTCGCGGTAGGCAAATACTGCCGCGTAACCCGCCTCGCTGGCATCCTTGTGTTGCGGATACTGGTAGGCGGTGCGCTCGTATTCCTGCGCCGCGTTCATAAAGTCGCGGTTCTCTAGCATCAGGCCGGCGAGCTGATAGTTGATCTCCGGCGCCTTGGGCTGGTCGGCGAAGGACTTGAGGTAACGACGGTACCAGTGAATGGCCTCCGCGTAGTTCTCGCTTCTCTTTTGCTGGAAGGCCTTGTCCTTGGGCTTCACGTTCTGGTACGCCGCGTGGTAGTGGCTGGCCAGGTCGATCAGGTTGGTCTGCAGGAACTCCACCACGGTGGCGTATTCCTGGATATCGAAAACGGTCCAGTATTCCGCTTCCAGCCCGTAGGTGTTGGCAAAATCTTTCTTGGATTCCAGCACCAGTTTCGGGAAACCACCCTTCTGGTAGATCTCGATCACGCGAATGGAAAAGTCCGGCGCGACCCTGTGCAGCGGGTTGCGCTCGACGAAGGCGGTATAGGCTTCGGCGGCATCCTGGTAGCGGCGCTTGTCGAGGAAGTATTCGCCCAGGTGGCTGTAAACGTACGACTCGTAGTCCCGCGCACCCTTGCGGTTGAAGTAATCCACAATGTACTCGGCGCCACCGAGATAGGAGAAGCTCAGGCTGATGACACGGAAGGTGTCTTCAATATGTTTGCGCTCGGTCTCGTTGGTCTTCTGCTCGAAGTCATAGCCCTCGGAAACCTTGTAATCGAGCATGCGCACATAGTCGTCCAGTGCCATCTCGTACAGTTCCTGCTTGAAGAGGGACCAGCCGCGCTTGTACAGCGCAATTTCATAGAAGCTGGAGACCACGCCCATATCGATGACACGACCGTAGGACTCTTCCGCATCCCGGTATTTCTTGCGGGTGAAATAGTATTCACCGAGGCGGAAATAGGCCTCATCCACATGGCGGGAACCGGGGAACTTTGCCACCAGTTCACGCAGCACCGCGACCGCCTCATCGATCTGCCCGATTTCTTCATAGGCGCGGGAAAGCTGGTACATCACCTGGTCGTTGCGGTCATACAACGGGTACTGCACCAGCAATTTCTTGTACAGGGTGATGGCTTCGCGGGCGTTGGCGGCCAGCAGCGCCTCGGGATCGTCCCCGGGCACGACACCGGCAAGATCCGCGGCTGCGGAGGTATCGCTGGCAATCTCCACGGCGCCGGCAGCACGGGCCTCAAAGTCCGACTCGCTCTCTCCGCTGCTGCGGGCAACGCTGTCCAGCTCCACCGACTGCTGCGAAGCGCCCGCTGCAATACTGGCCGCTTCCGGCGCATCCAGGTTTGCCTGCCGGGTCCCTGCCTTGCGCAGCTGCGCCTGCTCCACAGAGCTGGCCACTTCTTCCGCGGAGAGAATGCGGGTTTCCGTGGAGGCGGAATAGCCCCCCTCTTCCGCGCGGTGCGCCTGCTTGATTTTCAGGTCGGCAATCCGGCGGATGGCTTCCGGGGTCAGGGCTGTTTCCGGGGTTTCCTGCAGGTATTTCTGGTAACTGGCGAGGGCCTTTTCCAGGCTCCCATCGATGCGGGTTTCCTGAATTTCGATATCGACTTTCTGCAGGCTGGCAATGGTCTTGCCGCTGTTGCTGGCGCAGGCACTGAGCAACAGCGCAGTGGAAGCAACCGTGGCAAGGCCCAGGGAACTGAAGCGGGTACAGAGCAGTTTCTTATTCATCGTCCGCTCCCTCTCCGGTTTCATCTCCAGGTTCTTCGCTCTTTATCTCTTCACCCTGTTCCGGCTCGCCGAGTTCCGGCGGGTTGTCGGTGGGCAGCAATTCGCCGTCGGGATGGTCGGCTGCGGGAGCCTCTTTGCTCGCCTCCCGCTCTTTCAACTGTTCAACCTGTTCGCGATACTGCTCGACCTTTTGCGCATCCTGGCGCTGTTCCTGCAACTCGTTGGCGCGGTCGTAGCTGTCCGCAAGGGCAAAGCGGGCCTTGATCTGGTAATCCTCCAGCTGTGCGCGGCGCTGATCCAGCTCGTGGATGGCAAGCTGCTCCAGCATGCGCCCCTGGCGCGCCATCAGCATATCGATCCTGTCCTGGGATCGATTGAGGCCGCCGCGTAGCTTTCTGATCTGATCGTCGTAGCCTTCGTAGCTGTGGGTGGCGGCCTGGCGACTGCGCACATAGCGGTGGTAGGTTTCCTGCAGGGTGGCGATCACCGCATCCAGCTCCTGCAGGTGCTTGTAGGCTTCGGTCAGGCGCTGGTCGAACTCTCGCGACAGCTGGAATTTCAATATACCCTCGAGTCGCGCGACGCGGGCTTCGGTTTCTTCGCTGTTGAGGCTCGGGTTATATGCGAGCAGCGCGCGGACTTTTTCCAGCCGCAGGCGCGCCTCGGTCTCGTCACTTTTCGCCAGCAGTTCCGGGCGGCGGTTGACCAGCAGGTTGTCGATACGGCGTGCCAGGCGCTGGCGCTGCTCCATGCGCATCTTGATCCGCGCGTCGACCTGGCGGAACTGGACATCCAGCCCCGGCAGAATCGGTTCGTAATAGCTGCGGCGCAGGGCGATGATTTCGTCAAACGCATCGAGGCTTTCCAGCCACGACTTGTTGCGCTCGAACAGGTCGTTCAGGTCCTGGTAGTTGCGCAGAAACTCCTGGTAATCGTTGGACGCCATCAGGTCCAGCAGGTAGTGGGTTTCCGGCGCGCCCGGCAGCTTGCGCAATTCCACCACCCAGTTCTTCACCTGGGTGGCCTCTTTGCGGCGCAGGGCTTCCAGCAATTTGCCTTCGCGAATACTGGTGATGGAGTGTGTCAGCACATCCACCTGCTCACCGAACAGGTCCAGTGCCTGGCCGTAATTCACCGCCGCGGTACTGTGTACATCCAGCTTGCCGTAGGCGTAGGGCACCGCCAGCATGGCTTCGTGCACCGCGGGATTGGTGGGCTGGCGCTGCTTCAGCAACTGCCAGGGCACCAGCGCGCGATCGAAGCGGCCGGCGTTGGCCTCCACCCAGCCGGCGCCCAGTAGCGCCTGGTTGGAAAAGGGGCCAGAGAGCTGCACGCGGTCAAAGTAGGTGCGGGCGCGCTCGAATTCTTTCGCTTCCATCAACTGGTAGCCGAGCAGCAGATTGGTTTTGTCCTGCAGCGCCTGCATGCCCTCGCTGTTGCCGGCATCGCGCCCCAGGGCATCCAGTTCCTGCAGCCCTTTTTCCGCTTCACCGGCCTTCAGCAGGGCGATACCCAGGTTGTATTCCACAAAACCGGCGAGGGATTTTTCCCCTTTCAGGTCGCGCAACAGGGCGACGGCTTCCTCGAAGCGTCCCAGCTGCATGTATACCCGCGCGCGCAGGAACTGCTCTTGCGCGCGCACGCGCTCCGGCACCCGGCCCTCGATCATCTCCAGTGCGTGCAGCGCATTGGCGAACTGCTGCTTGTGGTAGTGGATGCGGGCGAGGCGGTAGGCGGCTTCGTTCTTGATCGGCTGGGAGACATTGCCCTTGAGCACGGCCTCGATGGCCCGGCCAGCCTCCTGGTGCATGCGATAGGAAAGTTCCAGGTCGCCCACGGCGAATTCCGCCTGGCCGAAGTGGATGCTGAACGGATCCAGTTCCGGGTCATCCAGCAGGCGGTACTGCTTCAGCTCGGTATCGAGGCCGACAATCGCATCGAAGTACTCATCCTGGTAGGCGTCGAACAGGGCTTCGCCGAAGAACAGGTCTTTCAGCTCTCTGGTCTGCAGTGCGGTGGGGTCGGCGGACTCTTTGGCGTGCACGGGCGCTGCCGCACCGAACAGTACGGCGAGACTGCACAGCGCGGTGCCGGCAATTGCGCAGGCCAGGCGGGGCAACATGCTTACCAGTCCTTGAAGTTGATGGCTGACTGGGTTCCGGCGATCTGGATTTCAACGAATTTGGGGCCTACCGCCTTTTCCACGCTGAAGCTCGCAGTACCGCGGTATTCCTTGCCGGACTTGGACTTGCCGAAGTAGCTGACCACCAGCGGGTGGGCACCGGTCTGGACGTTGGCGGTGTGGATGCGCTGCACCCCGCCCTGCTGCAGGGCTTCAATTTCGCGGTAGGTGTAGAGGTGGTGGGCCACGACCTGGTTGTCGAGCTTGACCTCCACCGACTCCAGGCTGAACTCTTCGCCACCGGACAGCGACACAAAAATGGCGGCCTGGGTGTTGGAGGGGAACAGGAGCTTTTCCTCGAGCCGGTTCAGCTCGGAGGTAAGATCAATCACGTCTTTCTTGACGTCCTGGATCTGTTCGTCGAGACCGCGAATCTCCTCGCGGCTCACGTCCTGGGCATTGGCCAGAACTGGCAGTGACAGCAGCAGCGCCGTTGTCAGCGAAATCAGAAATCTACACATATCCCTTATACCTCAGGCCCCGCCCCGTGAGTAGGAAGTAGAAACACTGCACTGAGGCCCGCAGTGAGTGCTTAGCGGTGCGATTGTATGGCAATAGCGACGGGGGGATATGTGAGGCGCTTCAAATCTCACGCAAAGAATTGGAGGTTAATTTTTTCTTTAAATTCAATGAACAAGCGATAAAAGCTCGACAATGTGACAGGTTTCACGGCCTGTGCGCGGGGTGCCAGTGCGAACTGCCTCGCAGTTTTGGCAAAGTACGAGAGGAATATCACATGAAGAGTGTAAACCGTACGGCAACAGCCGTGAGGAACGCTAGCAAGTACTCACTTTCGAAATTTCCGGGAAGGCGATAACGGGCGAGGGTTACCACTTTTTAAGCGCATCCTCATCACTGCTGCGGGCTTCCACCCAGTCGCCACTGCCTCCATCACTGTCCAGCTCGCGCTTCCAGAACGGTGCGCGGCTTTTCAGGAAGTCCATGATAAAGCTGCAGGCATCCAGTGATGCCTGGCGGTGGGCGGAAGTCGTACCCACAAACACGATCTCGTCACCGGCGGCGAGCCTGCCGTAGCGGTGGATGATCCGGATCCGCCCCAGGGGCCAGCGCGCCGCCGCCCGCTCGGCGATCTGGGTCAGTGCCGATTCCGCCATGCCCGGGTAGTGCTCGAGCTCCAGCACCCCCACTTCTTTGTGCTGGCCGGCAGCCGCCGGGGAAAAATCCCGCACATTGCCCACGAACATGGCGGTGGCGCCGTCTGCGGTATTGCCGCTGCGCAGCCCGGTGTATTCGGCTCCGGGGTCAAACCCCTGCACCTGTACCGAAACGGAAATTTCCGCGGCCATGGCTAACCTCCGGTCACCGGCGGGAAGAAGGCCACTTCGTCGCCGTCTTTGACCGCGGCATCGGCACAGGCCAGCTCCTGGTTGAGCGCCATCTGCAGGCGCTCGTCCGCCAGTGCAGCGGCCCACTCAGCGCTCTGCTGCCCGAGCTTGTGGCGCACGCCATCCAGGGTTTCCACCCCCTCACCGGCCAGCTCCAGGCTGTCGCAGGCGAGGCGTTCGCGCAGGCCGGCAAAGAACAGCACCTTGATCATTGCCCTTGCTCCCGGTGCCCTTCCCCATGGTGCCCGGCACTCCAGTTGCCGCGCTTGCCTCCGGTTTTTTCCTGCAGTCTTGTCGGTCCGATCACCATCGCCGGGTCCACCGCCTTGCACATGTCATAGATGGTGAGTGCGGCCACGCTGGCGGCGGTGAGCGCTTCCATTTCCACTCCGGTGCGGCCGGCGAGGCGGCAGAAGCTGGCGATGTGCACGGTGTTGCCGGCTTCATCGAGGGTGAAATCCACCTGCACCTTGGTGAGCGCCAGCGGGTGACACAGGGGGATCAGGTCGGCGGTTTTCTTGGCGGCCTGGATGCCGGCAATGCGCGCGGTGGCGAGCACATCGCCCTTTTTGTTGTTGCCGGCCTTGAGCTGGGCGAAGGCCTCGGCGGACATGGCGACGGCGGACTGGGCGCGGGCGGAGCGGTCGGTGATGTCTTTGTCGGTGACATCGACCATGCTGGCTTCGCCCTGCTGGTTCAGGTGTGTGAGGGTCATTTCGACAAATACCCCACGAAGTTGCACGGTTTGTGGCTGGCGGTGAGCTGTTCCTGCAGCAGTTTGCTCCAGCCGGTGCGGCAGGCGCCGGTGGAGCCGGGCAGGCAGGCGATCAGTGTGCGGTTGGCGATGCCGGCGAGGGCGCGGGACTGGATAGTGGAGGAGCCGATTTCCTCGTAGCTGATGGAGCGGAACATTTCGCCGAAGCCGTCGATGTGTTTGTCGAACAGGGGGGCGAGGGCTTCGGGGGTGGAGTCGCGCCCGGCGAAGCCGGTGCCGCCGGTGGAGATGATGACCTGAATTTCGGGGTCGGCGATCCAGGCGGAAACTTTGGCGCGCAGGAGGTATTTGTCGTCGATGACGATGGCTTTGTCGGCGAGGTTGTGACCATCTGCTTGCAGGGCTTCTACCAGGTACTGGCCGGAGGTGTCGTTTTCTTCGGTTCTGGTGTCGGAGACGGTCAGTACGGCGATGTTGAGTTTCTGGTTTATATCTATTGGCTCGTGTGCCATTGGATTTTTACTCCGTAGCCTTTTGGTGCTCTGTTCTTGGTTCTGTGGCGGCCGGGCACCGGGGGCGGGTTTTCAGGACCGCTGTGAACCCATCCATGGGCGCTTCGGCGGCAACATCCCTGTTGCCGACGATCCTGAAAACCCGCCCCCGGTGCCCGGCCTTCAATTCCGGTTTTTGTGCTTCGTAAGCGTTGTGGATTACCCACCGATAATCGAGAGGTTCTGGGTGCCGCCCGTATTCCCCTGTTGCAGGTAGTGGCTGACTTCTTTGTTGCCGATCAGGTCTCTTACTTTTTCTGCCAGCAGGTCTGCGTCGCCGGTGCGGATGGTCTGGCGCAGGTCGAGCCCGGTGTCGGAGAACAGGCACAGGTGCAATTTGCCCTGGGCGGAGACCCGCAGGCGGTTGCAGCTGGTGCAGAAGTCATTGCTGTAGGGGGTGATCAGGCCGATGCGGCCGGCGTAGTCCGGGTGGACGTATTCCCGGGCGGGGCCGGCGTCGATGGGTCTTGGCAGGAGTTGCCAGCCGGTTTCGATCAGCTGCCGCTCAATTGCGGCGCCGCGCAGGTGGTTGCTGGCGAAGTATTCGCGGTTGTCGCCGGTCTGCATCAGTTCGATAAAGCGCAGGGTGACGGGGGTGGTTTTGAGCCAGTGGAGGAACTGTTGCAGGCGGGCCTGGGCGCCGTCGCTGAGCAGTACGGCGTTGACCTTGGTCTGCACGCCCAGTGCCAGTGCGCGGTCGATGCCGGTGAGAATTTTGGGCAGGCTGTGGTGGCCGGTGATGCGGGCGAATTCTGCGGGGTCGAGGCTGTCGATGCTGATGTTGAGCTGGTCGAGCCCGTTCTGCTGCCAGGTGTCGATGACCCCGGGCAGTTTGTAGCCGTTGCTGGTGACGGCGACCCGCTGGATGCCCGGGGTGCTGCTGGCGGCCTGGATCAGTTCGGGCAGGTCTTTGCGCAGGGAGGGTTCGCCGCCGCTCAGGCGCACTTTGCGGGTGCCCAGTCTGGCAAAGGCGTGCATGACGGTGCGGGCCTCGGCGACACTGAGGTCCGGGGGCCGCTGGCCGGCACTTTTGTCCTGGGTGTAGCCGTCGGGGAGGCAGTAGTCGCAACGGAAGTTGCACACGTCCGTCACCGACAGGCGCAAATAGTAAAAGCGACGGCCGTGACCGTCTTGCAGTATTTCTTGTTGTCTCATCACCTTTCCAAATGCGGGAGGCCGTTCGGTTTCCCTCGCGACCCTGGCGGGCTAGCAGTGCTGCCCGCGGCCAAATGCTCTTATCTCGCGTTCTTCAGGAAAGAGTCCCGGGACTTAGAACAGGTGGCTCGGTGTATTAGTGTTCGGTTTCAATCAAAACCGCTTTCAATTTATAACGCCTGCAGAAATAACGCCAGTTCTGCAGCTCCCGGACAGTATATGCCGGTTCCGGTGGACGTGGGATTCAGTCCTCCACTTGCAGGATTTTCAGGGTATTTGTTCCGCCATGGGACTGCATCAGGTCGCCGCGGATCAGGATCGCCAGGTCTCCCGGGCGGGCGATGCCGTGCTCCTTGAGGATGCCCAGGGCGCGGGTGTTCAGCGCCCGGTCGTCCTCGTCGCTGCCGGGCTGGAACAGGATCGACAGCACGCCGCGGTACAGGGCCATGCGCCGCTGGGCCACCGGGTCGTGGGCCAGGCCGACAATGGGCAGGCCGGAGCGGATGCGGGAGGCGATCAGCGGGGTGTAGCCGGTCTGGGTCATACAGGCGATGGCAGTCACGCCGGCCAGGTGGTTGGCGGCGTACATGGCGGACAGGGAGATGGTTTCGTCGATGCGGCTGAAGCCCTCGTGCATGCGGTGGCCGGATTCCTGCGCGGATTTCTCGCGCTCGGCGCCGAGACACAGCCGGTGCATGGCCTCCACCGCCTCGACCGGATAGTTACCGGCGGCGGTTTCCGCCGACAGCATCACCGCATCGGTGCCGTCCAGCACCGCGTTGGCCACGTCGAACACCTCGGCGCGGGTGGGCAGCGGGGCGGTGATCATGGTTTCCAGCATCTGGGTGGCAGTGATCACCGCGCGGTTGAGCTGGCGCGCGCGCTTGATCATGCGTTTCTGCACGCCGATCAGGGCGGCATCGCCGATTTCCACCCCGAGGTCGCCGCGGGCCACCATCACCGCTTCCGAGGCGCGGATGATATCGTCCAGCACTTCGCTGTCCGCCACCGCCTCGGCGCGCTCCACCTTGGCCACCAGGCCGATGTCCCTGCCCGCTTCCCCCAGCAGCGCGCGCGCTTCGCGCATATCGTCGGCGCCGCGGGGGAAGGAGACGGCGAGGTAGTCCACGCCGATCTCGATCGCGGTTTTCAGGTCCTGCTTGTCCTTGTCGGTCAGCGCCGCTGCGGAGAGGCCGCCGCCCTGTTTGTTGATGCCCTTGTTATTGGAGAGTTTGCCGCCAACGGTGACGCGGGTATGCACTGCGCTGTCGCTGACGGATTCCACCTGCAGCACCACGCGGCCATCGTCCAGCAGCAGGGTGTCGCCGGCGGCCACATCGCGGGTCAGCGCCTTGTAATCACAGCCCACCCGCTCGTCGCAGCCGGCGCCGCTGTCGAGCTGCATATCCAGCACAAACGCCTGCCCTTCTGCCAGGGTTACCGCGCCGTCCTTGAAGCGGGCGATGCGGATCTTGGGCCCCTGCAGGTCTCCCAGCGCGGCCACGGTTCGCCCCAGGCGGTCGGCGATTTCCCGCACCTGCTGCAGGCGCCGGCGGTGGTCGTCGGCGGTGCCGTGGGAAAAGTTCAGCCGCACCACGTCCACCCCCGCCTGCAGCATTTTTTCCAGCACCCCGGGCTTGTCGCTGGCGGGGCCGAGGGTGGCGACGATCTTGGTGCGGCGGATGGGCTTGGCGGTGCGTTCGCTGGCGGGGGTCTGATTCATGGAATTTTCGGCTTGAGCCTCCGATTAATTGCGGCGAATCAACGCCCCCCAAGCGCTCACTCTGTTGGCATCACCAGGATGGCGCGGAAGTCGTTGACGTTGGTTCTGGTGGGGCCGGTGACGATCAGGTTTCCCAGCTCCGCAAAGAAACTATAGGCATCATTATTCGCAAGGTACCCGGCGGGGTCGAGACCCTGCGCCTGCATCTTCTTCCAGTCAGCGGGGGCAAAGAAGGCACCGGCATTGTCTTCCGAGCCGTCGATGCCGTCGGTATCGATCGCCAGCCCGTAAATCCCGGGCGCGCCCTCGAGTGCGGAGAACAGCCCCAGCAGGTACTCCACATTGCGCCCGCCGCGACCGTTGCCGGTGACGGTGACACTGGTTTCTCCGCCGGACAGGATCAGCAGCGGTTCGCGGGTGGCCCGCTGCGAGGTCAGCGCCAGTTGCGCGTGGGCGGCACCGAGTTCGCGCGCCTCCCCCTCCAGGTTGTCCCCCAGCACCCGCACCTCGATTCCGGCGGCGAGGGCAGCCTCGCGCGCCGCCTCCAGGGCATCGGCGGCCTTGGCCAGTACGTCGGCACTGTCCCGCGCGAAGGCGGCATCTTTCGGGTCCGGCACATCGGTGGTGCCCTGCAGGTGCATCAGTACCTGGTCGTCGATCTCGATGTTGTAGTGGCGCAGGATCGCCAGGGCATCCGCCGGAGTGGATTCGTCCGGCAGTGTGGGGCCGGAGGCTATCAGGGTGGGATCGTCCCCCGGCACGTCGGAGATCAGGTAAGTGACCACTCGCGCCGGGTGTGCAGCCGCCGCCAGGCGACCGCCCTTGATCGCCGACAGATGCCGGCGCACGGTGTTGATATCGCGGATCGGTGCACCACTGCGCAGCAGCGCCTTGTTGATGCCCTGCTTCTGCGCGAGGCTCAGCCCTGGGGCCGGCAGCGACATCAGCGCGGATCCGCCGCCGGAAATCAGCGCGATCACCAGGTCGTCCTCGCTGAGGTCACTCACTTCCCGCAGCATGCGCGCGGCGGCCTCTTCCCCCAGGCGGTCTGGCATCGGGTGCGATGCCTCCAGCACCTCGATATTGATGCAGTGGGCGCCGTGGCCGTAGCGGGTAACCACTACCCCGCCGAGGGCGCGGCCCGGATAGTGATGGCACCAGGCGGATTCCAGCGCGGCCGCCATCGCCGCACTGGCCTTGCCCGCGCCGACCACCAAAGTGCGCCGCCCCGGCTCGGGCAGCGCTTGAGATATCAGGTTGTCCGGGTGTACCGCCTCCACGGCGATATCCGCCAGTGCCTGCAACCACTGGGATATTTCCCGGGAATCCGTGTCGGTATGGATTGGCGGCAGTTGTTTCACGTGATCATCTCCCTGCTTTGCTTGCCCGATACCGGAATATTGCAAGATCGGTTCCCATTTCGGCACCTGTTGCCTTGCCGTTTGCACAGCGACCGCTATTTACCCCGGTGTCACGCCCGCGGCGCGCCCTCACAGAAACGCGAAGCGGGCGAGAAAAATGGCGCTGAGCACATACAGGCTGAGCGAGATCTGCCGGTGCTGGCCGGTGCACAGTTTCAGCACGGTATAGGTGATAAACCCGAGGGCGATGCCATTGGCGATGGAAAAGGTGAGCGGCATCATGATCATGGTGATCACCGCGGGAATCGCATCCGTCAGGTCGCCCCAATCGATGTGCGCCACCCCGCCCATCATCAGCATCGCCACATAGATCAGCGCGCCGGCGGTGGCGTAGGCCGGGATCATGCCCGCCAGCGGGGCGAAGAATACACACAGGATAAACAGCACCCCCACGGTCACCGCCGTGAGCCCGGTGCGCCCGCCGGCAGCCACCCCGGAAGCACTCTCCACAAAACTGGTGACCGGCGGGCAGCCGACAAAGGCACCCAGCACGCTGGAGGTGCTGTCGGCCTTCAGTGCCCGCGGCAGGTTCTGGATTTCATTGTTGGACTCGATCAGCCCGGCGCGGAGTGCGACGCCCATCAGGGTGCCCGCGGTATCGAATATATTGATGAACAGAAACGCCAGGATCACACTGACCATGCTCAGGTCCAGGGCGCCGCGGATATCCATCGCCAGCCACGTCGGCGCCAGGCTCGGCGGCGCCGATACCAGCCCGCGGTACTCCACCAGCCCCAGCCCCCAGCCGATCAGCGTCACCAGCAGGATGCTGATCAGGATGGCGCCGAATACCCGCCAGAAACTCAGTATCCCGATCAACAGAAAGCACAGCGCCCCCAGCAGCGCCTGCGGCTCGCGGAACGAGCCGATGGTCAGCATGGTGGCATCACTCGGCACCACGATACCCGCGGACTTGAGCCCGATCAGCCCGAGAAACAGACCGACCCCGGCGCCCATGGAGTAGCGCAGGCACAGGGGAATGCTGTTCATGATCCACTCCCGCACCCGTGACACACTCATCAGCACAAACAGCACACCGGCAATAAACACCGCCCCCAGTGCCACCTGCCAGCTGTAGCCCATATCCCCCACCACGGTGTAGGCGAAGAACGCCGTCAACCCGATCCCCGGCGCCAGCCCCACCGGCCAGTTGGCATAGAGCCCCATCAACAGGCAGGCCACCGCACTGCCCAGGCAGGTGGCGACAAACACTGCGCCCTGGTCCATGCCGGTGCCGGCGAGGATGTTCGGCGTCACGAACACCACATAGGCCATGGTGACAAAGGTGGTCAGCCCCGCCATCAGCTCCCGCCTTACGGTGGTGCCGTGGTCGCGCAGGGCAAAGATTCGCTCGATCAAGCTGTGCTGTTCCTGATGCAATGGCGGCTCCACAGGCCGAGGTGAACTTATCCAAAACTATAGGGCAAAACCCCGGCCCAACCCGACCAGAGCCCGGCAGGGAGTCAGCCACTTCTCGCGACTGGTAACGAAGCGCTTCAACTCCCCCCGGCCCGCCAGTAAAATCGCCCCTTTACCCGATACCCAGTATTACCGGAGCACCAGCCCATGGGCAGAGCCTATCAGAACCGCAAAGAGTCAATGGCCAAGACCTCGAATATGAAAGCCAGGGTCTACAGCCGCTATGGCCGCGAAATCTACGTGAGCGCAAAGTCTGGAGGCGTCGACCCCAACGGCAACCTGGCCCTGCGCAGCCTGATCGAGCGCGCCAAGAAAGACCAGGTGCCCACCCACGTGATTGAAAAGGCCATCGACAAGGCCAAGGGCGGCGCCGGCGAGGACTTTGCCCGCGCCCGCTACGAAGGCTTCGGCCCCGGTGGCTGCATGGCCATCATCGAATGCCTCACCGACAACCCCAACCGCACCTTCGGCGACGTGCGCCAGGCCTTCACCAAAACCAAATGCAAGATCGGCACCGAAGGCTCCGTCAGCCACAGCTTCGACCACCTGGCGATCCTCGTATTCAAACACGACGACGAGGAAGCGGCACTGGAAGCGCTGATGGAAGCGGATGTCGACGTGACCGACATCGAAAACGAAGACGGCAAACTCTCCGTATTCGCCCCCCACACCGAATACTTCAAGGCCAAGCAGGCGCTGATCGAAGCCTTTGGCGATATCGACTTTGAGGTGGACGAGATTCAGTTTGTGCCGCAGACCTATACCCAGATCAGCGGGGATGACGTGGCGCTGTTTGAGAAGTTTACTTCGATGCTGGATGACCTGGAGGATGTGCAGGCGGTTTACCACAATGTGGAAAATGTGTAACGCCGTATGAATTAAATGCAACAGTCAGAGCCGGGCCAGCGATTCCAGACGCTGAAAAATCAGTTCTTCGCGATCGATAGAGCCTTTGGCCTGGCTCTGAACGGCATAGGAAAAATCATCCAGAGCAAGTAATTTTCCTACTTCTTTGGCAATGTAGGCTCTTACCTTCTTATCAGATTTCTCAACCTCTTATACCAGCTCATCACGGCCATCAACCAGATTGAGAATATCCTCAATGTCCCGACTGGATATGGGGTCGTTACTTCTCCGTCCCTTGTAAGCCTCCAGCCCCAGGTGCTGCCTCAACAGGTCTGAGGCCAGATTGCGCTCTCGAGCCTGACCGATACGGATGGCATCCACCAGTGCCAGCAAGGCGTACATTTCCGGATCCTTCCTGCTCGCAAATACCGCGCTCTTGAATAGGGGCTCAACTTCCAGTCCTTTGATATCACCGATCGCATCGGGCCATACCGGTTGCAGATCACCGGCGCTCATCAATTTGTCCCGTAAAACTGGCGCCGCGAACGCAGTCGCCACGCCTCGAGTAAGCCGCCCGGGTTTTGCCGGGAACACATAGCGAATGCCGTAAACAATAAACTCATACAGGGCTTTTTTGTTAGCCCGGGGAATGCCCAGATTGCGGTCCTTTGTCGCCAACCCAACATCAATACAGCGGTTTAACGACAGATTGATCTGGGACTTACTGATGCCAGTTTCCGCTTCCAATCCACGAGCTGAGTAGACTGAAACTGGCAGCTTACTAACATCCTGCAACACCTCCTGAACGCCGGAATGAGCAGTGCCATCCGGTATTCCAACCGGGTATCTTAGCTCCTGCTTTTGCAGGGAAACCAATTTGAGCAATAGACCTATATCGTGGCTTTTCACCGGATCGCCGCCTCGCTCTAAAAGAAGTTTGTCCCAGGTCCCGGGATTTGGGACAATCATGGGCCGACTCCGCCCATATTGCAAGAGGTAGCCGTTATATCTCTCGTACCACCGCGCTGAACGCCGCGCCATAATCCGCCTGACGCCATCATCTTGGTAGAGCGCAGGGAGGCCCTGTGATAGAACCAGCTCAATAACAATAATCAGAGGATCACAGGCGATGGAAAGACCGAGAGAAGGCTATGCCCACCCCAAACTGTGGCTGCTGCCGATGTTGGCCGCGGCAGTGCTTACCGCCTGTGGCGCCGACACGCAGCAGAGCGCCACTGCGCAAACCGCAACAGATCAGGTGGTAGCACGCGTCGGCAAGAGCGCAATCACCCTGAAAGAAGTGGACCAGAAAATCCGCCTCGAACGGCACGATCTGGCACTGGCCGAGTATCAGCTGCGATTCAACACATTGAAATCGATGGTGGACGCCAGACTCCCGACATCTGCCGCCACCGGGGAACAGCCTGCCGTCGACTGGTTGCTCCCCTACCCCCGCCCCCCAAGACTGGAAATCAATACCGGTGGACGCCCATTGCGCGGCAACCCCGAAGCCCCCGTCACCCTCGCCGTGTTCTGCTCCTACCAGTCCGTGCACTGTGCAACCACCAACCTGGTGCTGCGAGAGTTACTGGATCGCTATGCCGGCTGGATCGCCGTAGCGCCCTTTGACTTCCCCATGCACTACCACCGGCAGGGAGCGCAGGCGGCGACAGCGGTGCACTGCGCCGGCCGGCAGGACAAGCCCTGGGACTATGCGGATGGCCTCTATACCCGGGCCAAAACACTGGAGGACAAAGCCTTCATCCAGCTGGCATCACAGCTCGGATTTGCGCAGGACGCATTTGCACAATGCCTTGGCGAACCCGACCGCAACGACCGGATTGCCGCAGATACCGCCCTCGCCGGTTCGCTCGGCCTGCAGAGTGTGCCGGTGGTGTTCGTCAACGGGCTCTACGTAAAGGGCCCGCAGTCTCCAGAGCACTACGCCATGTGGATCGACCGGGAACTGCAGCGCCTCGGTCACGATCCCGCAAGCCCCCACACCGATGCCGCGCGCTGGCGGCAGTCCGCGGAGCATATTGCCGAGACCGATCTGCCGCTGCAGCTGAACGGCACCAGTGTCTCCTCTCGACCGGAGCAATCCACGGCGCTCATTCGCGTCCGCGACGCGACTGCGAGCCCATTCTCTCCCGGAGACACCCCGATGCCCGGCGCCACCCTCAAACAGATATACGAGCGCCACGTCATCCTGCAGGTCGACGGCCGTCTCGAGCGGCTCACCCTGAACGGCGGGGACGGCGACTATGTGCACGTGCCCAGGACCGCAACTACCCCGCGGGACGAGGCCACCATGCAGCGCATCGAACAGCCGGAAGGAGAGTCCCGCAAGCTCATCCCGCCTACCGGGGTTCTGCCACTGGGACAGGAGTGGCTGGAAAAACAATTACAGAACCGGGCCGAACTGGAGCGAAAGTTTGTTCCCGCAGAGCACGTGGTCGACGGACACAACCTGCTGCGGCTCGAAGGCATTGAGAACAGCGAATTCTTCACCGCCCTGGGCTTTGAGGAAGGCGATGTGGTGGTGCGGGTCAACGACAGCTGGGTGCACAGCGACCAGAATCAACTCTGGGACGCGCTCACCAGCGGCCAGGTGGTTGACGTGACCTTTATGCGCAACGGCCTGCCGCAGCGGGTGCAATACGTGGTTCAGGAGAAGAGCTACTTCGAGGAAAACAACGGCCAGGAGAATTCCGACGGTAAGGAGAAAACGGACTGATGCCTCGTGGCAGGGGGCACTAACGTAGCTTTATCCTGCAACAAATATAGGGCTCCCTGAGGAGCCCTGTTCACCGCCCGGGGTTAGTGTTTTCGGGTTTAGCTTTTTCGGTTTTACTTGTCCGGGTTACCGTTCCACATCAGATTCGCCACGGTGTTCTGCCCGCGCACACTGGGGTGGAAGCAGTCGCCACCGTCGATATCATCCTTGCCGAACTGGAAGGTGCCCACATTGGTCTGGTCGGCCCCGGAATATTCCGCCACCACTTCCACACCATTGGTGCCATTGTAGGCCGCGGCCTCCTGCTGCAGCACCTCGTTGTAGAGGCGCTGCGCTGTATTGATTCCCGCATAGCGCGTGGCAAAGGTTTCACCATTCATGGTTCCACCATTGGTGGCAATCCGGCAGATACCGAAGGTAGACCAGACACTCTCGCAATTGACCCGCCAGTTGCGGGACTGCTTGGCGATACCCGCGGCACGCAGATCCTGTACCCGCGGCACCGAGCCCAGCACCACCGTCGAGCCATTGGGCAGACCGCCCACCAGCTTGTCGAGCCCCGCCTTGACCGCCCCGCGCCACTCACTCTCGGTCAACAGTGGATCAGAGCAGTTGGCCGGATCGACGCAGTCGCGATTGCAGATATCGTTGCCGCCGAGCACCACCTCCACATGGTCCGCGACCACAGTTTCGGCAAGAATCCGGTCCGCCTGCACGCTGAAACTGTCACCACCACCGCGCATCTCGGCACCGGAACGGGCGGCGCTCTTGTTGGCCGCAACATTCGGGTCTACCGCCTTGAATTTGTCATGCACACTGCTGACGTTGCCTGACCAGCCGTCAAACCAGCTGTGCTCCGGCTGGTCTCCACCCAGAAGGCAGAAAAAGCCGCCAGTAAAGAACGTATTGCCGCTACAGTCCGCCGCGAACCCCATGGTGATACTGTCTCCGGCGGCCGTGCCTTTGGCAGGCGCCGCCGCGGTACCCATGGAACACAGCGCGGAAGTAATCGCGAGAGAAATTAACAGACGGGATTTGAGCATGAGGTTATCTCCGATCATCGATTTATGGTTTATTTTTGTTAATGCGGTGAACGGATACAGGTTAGTCGGTCACGTTAATACCCGCCGGAATAGGCGCGGGATTGAACGGCCGGAGTCCAGGTCTGAGAGGCAACACACAGAATTGTCGCCGGAAGCCTTTGCCGTGCCGGAAAGCACTCGAACGATTATCACCGATGCATCTTCTCCCTGACCTATCCTGCAAAGACCCGGAGCCCAAACCGCTCTGGAAGTAACAACCCACGCCACACGCTATCTACCCCATGCCTATCTACCGAAAAATCCCGCAAAACCGCGCGAACAAGGACTTCGTTGTCGGTGATGTGCACGGGCACCTGAAACAACTCCAGGACCAGCTGAAAGCACTGGCATTCGATCCCGCGAGCGACCGCCTCTTCTGCCTGGGCGACGTGGTAGACCGCGGCCCCGATAGCGCCGCAATGCTGGACATGATCGACCAGAAAAGCGTGTTCAGCATCCTCGGCAACCACGAGGCCATGATGATTGCCGGCTTCGAAAACCCGGCAGATGTACAGCTGCACTTTAGCAATGGCGGTGAATGGTTTTACGACCTGAACCGCAGCGAGCAGAGCCGCCTGGTGGACAAGGTCCGCCTGTGGCCGTGGGCGATGGAGGTAGAGACGGGCAGCGGCACCGCGGGACTGGTCCATGCCGATGTCCCGGAAAGCAGTTGGGACGTCGTTCAGAAGCTGACCGAGTTCGCCAGCAAGCCCTGGGCAGAAGGTGCCCCCATGTCCGATCCGCATATCGCAATCGCGACGCAGCCATTACTGTGGAATCGCGGGCTTATCCGGCGGCTGTACCGGGATGTGCTCGGTCTGGACCGCGACAAAATGACCGACGTTCAATATGAGGATGCGTTTCGGCAATGGGCCGTAAAAGTAGCGGGGGCTGATTCAAAACAGTGCCGGCCGTTTCACATATCGGGGATTGATACGGTGTACCTTGGGCACTCCTATGTGCCGGTTGCTACGAGTATTGGTGACTGCCGGTTTCTCGATTCGTTTCGTGGAAAGGCGGGGGAAGAGTTGAGCGTGGTCTGCATCAATGGAGCCTAAAGAGTATCAATTGAAGCTGGGAGAATACTCACAAGGAAACATCCCCTTCACGCCACCTACCTAATATTCCCCAACCACTTTCAGCGGGCAAAACGCCTAAATTACGGCCTAATCGGACAACTGAAAAAATATATTCATTGGCGCACTGCCCTCGTGGCTTTTGTACTCAACCGGGCCGTAATAGATAAATGGCGCCGCCTTTCCATTGCTCAGCTTATTTTCCCGAATGAATAAGTGCACAGAAAGTCCAAGGCTTTTATGATTAATCAACTCCCTTCCACGTTTACTTTCTGGGGTAGTAGAGTTTTGACTCTGCCAATGAAATGTACTCTCATCGATCCAGTGGTCCACATAGCGATGCGACTCGCCCTTCCCCTGCTTATTAAGTGTCACCAGCAGAATATGTGCCGCAGCCTCTTTCAAAAAAACGTGGCCACTTTGCCAGTTTCCAGGATTGAACACCGAACCGAATAGAGCAGGTATATCCTCACGTAATAATTCTTGCCCCCGAGCCATTTCCAAGGGCGATATAACATCTTTGAGTCGAGCAAATGTTCTAAGCTGCTCTATGAACTCTGGCGTAACCACAATATCGTCATATTCTGGGTTCGCAGCCTCCAAGACGTACTCTCCCTCTGGGGACTTCCTCACTGTGCGGAGCAAATACTGAGTATCCCCCACCTCATCTAGTTTCTCGATAGCTAGTGTCTCACCACTGATCTTTCCAGCTGCGCTCGTGGTGATATGCTCAAGAAGCAAGTAATCACCATCATGAATCGGCCACTTACCACCATCCATTGAGCTGCCGGAAGCCCGAGCGATGAAGTGCCTATCTGAATTCAAGCGTCCATACCCGCCACTCAAAGACCTGTATTCCACATCCTCCAATGTAGCTTGACTATTTCTGAAATGGCCACACGCAATTTTTAAGGTCGGGAAGTATGGCAACTGTGTACCCTCTAGCGGTACTGGCGCTACGCTACCGGACAGATCGTTTTCACGCTTGGAGCTCTGTCGAGCCTCATATGATGCAAGCCTGTAGTCTACAAGTTCTTGCACCATCAACTCGAAAGCTGCCAACGCAGATGGCTCAACCCTAAACGCAGGCTCAAATCGCCCACCTTCAACAACAAATAAGGCTGGTGATTTATTGGTCCAGTGTTTTACTGGGTTTCGCATCCAGTATTGCTGCCACTCATTAGATCTACCATCTAGCTCGCGAACCGAATCTGCCACTTCCGAAAATAGCCGAGGTCTGCGCTTTACTATCTGCCAAGACGCCTCAGCCAGATCTCGAAGCCCTACCCCATGTTTCCAGCCATCAACCGATTGAAAAGCCTCAAGAAGTATCATTTTAAACGACTTACTCATAGAGGTAATTTCCACTTCAACCAAAAAGCCATTGTGCACAGCCAACAGCGTTTTTTCAGTCTCGGTTAGATCCTCCATATCACGCAGCAACCCAAACCAACTTCCATGTTGCTTACGCGCTTGCGTGATATTTGCGCCAAAATGATAATACTCGGTGAGCGTGGGCCGCCTACCAAGCGTATCTTTTAGGGTTTGATAGTCTTTTTCAGCCCCTTTTCTATCCAACCCTTTCAGGAAATCGATAACTTGCAAGTCATAATTAACAAAGCATCCTTCAGGGAGGTCCAGTCGGTTTGTCTCGGCCCTCCGGGCGAAATCCGCCAACTGACGCATGGTCATTGACTGCCCCATTAGAGCCTGGGGTTTATGAAGGAAGCTTTGATGATTTCCGACAAAGTCGAGAATAACGAGTCTATCTTTACCGTCACTTCTCCGAAGACCTCGCCCGATTTGCTGTAGAAACAGAACTTTGGATTCTGTCGGCCTGAGTAAAAGAACAGTATCAATGGCAGGAAGGTCAACACCCTCATTGAACAAATCGACGGAAAAGATAACATCTAGGTCACCCGCCTCCAGTAACTCCAGTGCCTCCCCTCGAGACATATCAGACTCACCGTGCACTGATGCAGCTCGCACACCACTCCCTTGGAAATACTCTGCCATGAAATCTGCATGGAGCCGGGAGACACAAAAAGCCAGCGTACGAACCTGTTTACGCTGATTCCATACCCTTAACGCATGTCGTGCACGCCCCAACGTCGCGAGCTTATGCGCCAATAAATCCGGATCAAATTTTCCGTTGCGCCAAGGAATTTCCTGGTACTCAACCGTCTCGTCGTAGATACCAAAGTAGTGAAATGGAACAAGAAAATGCCCACGAACACCCTCAAACAATGGGCACTCATAAACTAGATTGTCATCACAGAGCGAAAGAATGTCAGAGCGATCAGTTCGATCAGGAGTAGCCGTTAGCCCTAACAAAAACTGTGGTGCAAAATATTTTAGGATCCGATGATAGGTTGGTGCCGCAGCATGATGAAACTCGTCTACCACGATGTAGTCAAAATGCTGGGGTGAGAACCGTTCCAGATGTACTTCTTTCCCTAAGGTCTGAATAGAGGCACAAAGGATATCTACAGAATGATCTCTCTGCTTGCCCATGTAAAAACCGACACGGCTTTCTGGCTTTATTCGGACAAATGTTTCAGCGGCTTGATTGAGAATTTCCTCGCGATGTGCCACAAACAGTATTCGACGCGCCCCCAACTGCTTTGCATCAAAGGCTGACAACCAAGTTTTACCAAGCCCTGTTGCCAAAACAACAATCCCCCTCGAATATCCCTCCTGTCGAGTTTTATCTAGAGCTGCGAGAGCAGCCTTTTGAACGTCGTTTGGCGTAGGTGGGGGATCTTGTTCTGTGCTCCCTGGAGCAATGGAACGGGGCGGAGGAACCCGCCGTCTAGCATATTCATCAATCCAATGATCAGTAAGCGGGACCACTTTTGGATGCCTGAACAATTCCTCAAAACGGCTAGCAGCCTCCAAATATCCTGTCTCAGGTGGGTAGTCGATCTGATAGTTCCATTCAAGCCCATCCTGTAGGGCTTGCTTACTAATATTGCTAGAACCAATAAAGGCTCTCCCCCAATACTTATCTGACTGCTCTGATTGACCGCCACCTGCAAACAGGTAGGCCTTCATGTGAAAACTGCTGCCCTTACTTTCGTAGACTCCCACCTGCGCTCCGTGATCTTGAAGCAATAGCAACTTCCGCAATGCTTCTGGATCGGTAATATCCAGGTAGTCACTGGTAAGAATCCGAACACGTGCCGGGGCTGGTTTCCGCGGCTTGCGTAACACGCCCAATAAGTCCGGCAATAAAAGGTTTAAGCCGGTCGTTTTCACGAACGCCACTGCCATATCAACCTGATCCGAGATATGAATGGCATGACAGAGTTTTGGCAGGAAGTGATGCTGCTTTCCACCAGTTGTCAGTCGCTCATGCGCTGCCGGAGCTTTGTGCGCTCGTATGTTCAGCCACTGCTCGTCGCGGCCGGGGCGCTGATCCTCCGTTCGCCAGAATGCTAATTCCAAATCACTATCGATCGATTCAAACCAACGAGCAGCCCTTTCTTCATTGGCGTCCGTAAAGTGTCTACCGCTGCTCTCACGCTCACCGTCGCCAACTTTGAAACTGGCATACATAACTCCTCCCGGCTTAAGCGCAAGCCAGAGGCGATTCAACACTTCGGGAATTTTGTTTTCGGGAAGGTGCAGCAAACTGGCGCATGCCCAAATGCCGTCATAAACATGGCGCTCATCCACATCGTGGAATGTTCGACAGGCAACGGATAACCCAGTTTTCTGGCGAGCTAAAACTGCAATTTCTTGAGATGCATCGAACGCAGAAACCCGGAAGCCCAGACGGTGGAAGTGCAAGGTATCACGGCCTGAGCCGCAGCCTGCGTCCAGTATGTGACCACCCTCGACTACATGGGGGATGAAGGTGCGATATATTTCATCCATCGATACATCTAATGTCGAATTCACAAAGGCTTCGGCATTTTCGTTGTAATAGCCCAGTGTATCTGTCATGCGAGGGTTTCCTTAGCACTCATTCGCACCTAATAGTGTCGACCAGGTTACCAATGGTCCCGAAATTCTCCAATGCCCAAATGGCACACCGCCCCCACCAATTCCTCCTTAACCTCCCCCACTCCCAACGCCCCTTACCGCCAATTTTCCCATTGTAAAAAGGTAGAACCCCCTAGAAATTTCCCCTTCTAGACGGAAGCAACACTCTGTTTGGGTCATTTTTTAAGCGGCTGCTAAAGAGGCGCTTACTAAAATTGCTTGAAGGACAAGATTGCAGGCAAGCTCTCCCTAGAAATACCAGGGAAGCTATGTAGGAGAGAAATATAGAAAAAGGGCTGGATGGACAATAGTGATGCCCAGAAACACAAAAGCCCCGCAATGCGGGGCTTTTGGAAGGATACCGGATCGATCGAGCCGGCTTTCAATGTGGTGCCCAGGGCGGGACATGAATTAGAGTCTAAGCCATTGATTTAACATGCTTAAATTATAGCAGGTGAATCAGTACCCCCATAGGTACCCCCAGAGCACTTCTGTACCGCCGGTTCAAGTGACACAGTCAGCTTATCCACAGGCTATGACCAAATATTAACCATTACCACCTTGTCACAGATCCCTGTTCTTTTACGATTTCTTGAGAAAAGTTACCTCAAAGGCCTTGCTGGACCGAAACTGCTGCAGTCTATTGGCAAAAGCGAACGCTTCATTCATCTCGTAGTGCTGGAAGATATCCAGCCCCCGGTCAAGCGATATCTTCCAACCGTGGTCCGTGATGATATGGCGGGCGTGAATCGTGCCGGTTTCGTCAAACTCCCAGGTGAAGTCGATACCAACTGTACGAGCAGACTCCTGGATTCTTTCGAAGTTCTCCTCTTGCTGATCCCCCTTGAATTCATCTCGTGCGGTAACCAGGTGTACAGCTACTTCATCTTCCTGAGCCTTGTTTTTCACGATTGCCTCAAGAAACTCCATAAAGTTACGGATC
>Ga0207814_100400_pt1 | contig 26578 bp, 25 predicted proteins | sample TtaePargueraPR_7_FD_187755 | JGI IMG/M metagenome (GOLD analysis project Ga0207814, IMG submission 187755) | Aerobic enrichment media microbial communities from Bioluminiscent Bay, La Parguera, Puerto Rico - Tt and P1 (2) (SPAdes) | ecosystem: Environmental > Aquatic > Marine > Unclassified ... | reverse complement strand
GCGGATCAGGGTCTCTTCCTCACCAATACGCCTGAACAGGGTCTTCATGCTCTGCTCAATCACATAGCGCTCGAGGTCCATATCCGGCTTGTTGGCGAGAGGCAATTTCTCGTAAGTGGCCTGCAGACTCTTGTACTGGTCGTAAAAACCCGTCTTGCGCAGATTGGCTTCCACAATCGGCTGGTAGCGCACACGCAGGGTGCTCTCGGTTTGGCGCTGGAAATATTCCGTCGCCGCGGTGTCGCTGCCGCGGATAATACCCAGCGCATCATTGACGGTCATTCCGGTGATCGCCTGCTTGAATACCGGCGCAGCCTCGGCCGCCGCCTGCTCCGCGCCGCGATTCATCGCATTCTCCAGCTGATCCACATAGTTGCCGAAACCGAACTGCCGCAGACCATCTTCCACCGGGCGAACCGATGCAGGCAGCCCGAGATTGAACGCACCCACCTGCGACAGGCTGTTGCTGGCCCGGTCCGTACTGGTGCGCAGGGTATCCTTGATGCCCCGCGCGAGCTTCGAGTCCGTGTCATAACCCGCGTTTTTTGCGACCTGATTCCCCAGATCAATCCACGGAGAGGCGGCGCCCATATTCTCGCAGCCGGCCAACGCGAGCCCGGTGGCGATTACCGCTGCGCATATCCAATATTTTCTCATGGTCATCCCCCTTGAAATTCGATGTCGGCGAAATTCGATGCGGGCATAGTACCGCAGTCGCCATCGCGCGATAGTGACCGGATTCCTGCTTCCGCTATATCCGGACAAACGCAATACCCGGCGTCACCAGCACGGCAGAGGCCATCAAGACGGCTCGGCGCTTTCGTAACTGATCCCTTCCGCCTGAAACTGCCCGCGAAGCTCGGCCCACTGATCCACCGGCAACCGGATCGGCATGCTCACCTTGTCGCTGTAGGTCGCCTCTGCGCACTCACCGTTTTTTTGCGCCACCAGAAAGCGCACCCGCGACTCCTCGGCAAAGTTGCAGGTTACCTGCACAGCCAACAGGGGCACGAAGGTTTTCAGTTCAGCCAACTGCAGGGCGGCGCCCACCGCGCCGCGGTAGGCTCGCATCAGCCCACCGACACCCAGCTTGGTGCCGCCAAAATAGCGGGTGACGATGGCGCCCACGTTGCCGATTTCCTGCTTCAGCAACAATTCCAGCATCGGGCGGCCGGCGCTACCACCGGGCTCCCCATCATCATCGGACTGCATCACCTCGGGATTGGAGGGATTGCCGATCACCAGCGCGGTGCAATGGTGTGTGGCATCCGGGTACCGGGCCCGCACCGCTTCCAATTGATACAAAAAAGCCGCTTTATCGGAAACCGGCCCCAGCCAGCAGATAAAGCGGCTTTTTTTCTCTTCCGTCTCAGTGACAACGGGAGAGCAGGGAATCTGATAACTCACCTGAAAATTCGTCCCACGACTGTTTCTGTAAGCGCTCGTACAGGGGCTGCAGCTTGGTCTGCCAGATGCGGTCATCCACCACACCTACATGTTTGCAGCGAATGGTGCCACCCGCATCTACCAGGAAAGTTTCCGGCGCACCGAACACCCCGAGATCCAGCGCCAGACGCCCCTCCACATCAGATACCGAGAACAGGTAGGGGTTGTGGAATTTTTCCAGCCACTTCTGCGCCGCTTCGTTATCGTCTTTCAGGTTGATCCCGACAATGGGAACGCCCTCTTCCGCCAGCTTGTTCAGGTAGGGATGCTCTACCCGGCAGGATACACACCAGGTGGCCCAGACGTTCAGCAGCAGCGGCTGACTGGGCAAATCCGATTTTTTCAGTTCGCGATTGGTTTCCACATCCAGCAGCGCAAATTCGGGCACCGGCTTGTTCAACAGCGCCGAAGGCATATCCTGCGGGTTCAGCGACAGTCCGCGCCAGAACAGCAGCGCCAGTGCCACAAAAATAATCAGGGGTAAAAAAAGCTTCAGTCTCGCCACAGCAAATTCCAGATTTCCGTTCTTTCAGACCTCAGGCCCGGGCCAGGGAGGCGTCATCGGCAGCCATTGCCCGACCGCTGTTTGCGCGCGCAGCCTTGACCTTGCGATAACGTTTGTCCGCCACTGCAATACCGCCACCGAGCGCCATCAATGCCGCGCCCAGCCAGATCCATACAACAAAGGCTTTGTACTGCAGGCGCACCGCCCAGTCACCGGCCGGGTTGCTCTTGTCCATCGGTTCGCCCAGCGCCACATAGAGATCGCGGAACAGGCTCGAATCAATGGCGGCCTCGGTCATGGTGTTGCCACCGGACAGGTAATTGCGCTTCTGCGGGTGCAGCTCGGCAATCACCCGGCCATTGTCGCGCACCATCAACACGCCCTCTGAAGCCCGGTAGTTGGGCCCGGACACCTGGCGCACGCCTTCGAAAGTAAATTCGTAACCGGACATCTCGGCACTCTGGCCCGGCGACATGCGCAGATCCTTCTCAACGCTGTATACCGTGGTCAGTGCAACCCCGAGCACGGAAACCGCGAGACCGATATGCCCCAGGTGCATGCCGTAATAGCTGGCACGCTGGCGCTTGAGGCCCGCCCACAGGTTGTCGGCATTGCGCGTCTTGGCCAGCACGTCGGCGACACTGGCGGTAATCACCCAGAGTCCGGCAAAAATTCCCAATAGGGCGCCCCAGTGGAATTCACCAGCCAGCAGTGTTAGCAGCGGCGCGGCAACGGCAGCCACCAGTGCCGGCAACCCCCATGCGCGCAGCAGCTTCCCAACCCGGGAATCTTTCCAGTTGGCGTGGATCCCCAACCCCAGCAGCACACACAGCACCAGCATCAGCGGCACAAAAAACATATTGAAGAAAGGTGGGCCGACACTGATCTTGCCCAGGTTGAGCGCATCCGCCAGCAGCGGGTACAGGGTACCGGTCAGCACCACCGCCATGATCAGTACCAGCACAACATTGTTGCCGAGCAGGAAGGTCTCCCGGGACCGGAACGAGAACACACTGCCGGCGCTCACCGCCGGCGCGCGCAGCGCGAACAGCAGCAGTGACGCCCCCACCACGATCGCCAGGAAGGCGAGAATAAACCCGCCGCGCAGTGGATCCGTGGCAAACGCGTGCACCGAAGTCAGTACCCCGGAGCGCACCAGGAAGGTACCCAGCAGGCTGAGGCTGAAGGAGAAGATCGACAGCAGAATGGTCCAGCTGCGGAACAGCCCGCGTTTTTCGGTGACCGCCAGCGAGTGCAGCAATGCGGTCCCCACCAGCCAGGGCATGAACGAGGCATTTTCCACCGGGTCCCAGAACCACCAGCCGCCCCAGCCCAATTCGTAGTAAGCCCACCAGCTGCCCAGGGCGATACCCAGGGTCAGGAAAGACCAGGCCACCGCAGTCCAGGGGCGCGCCCAGCGCGCCCAGGCACTGTCGAGGCGACCTTCCAGCAGCGCCGCGATGGCAAACGCGAATGCCACCGAGAAGCCCACATACCCCATATACAACAGGGGCGGATGAATAATCATTCCCGGATCCTGCAGCAACGGATTCAGGTCACTGCCGTCGCCGGGCGGAAACGGCAGCGCCCGCTCGAAGGGGTTGGAGGTGAGCAGAATGAACAGGAAGAAGCCGACCAGCAGCATGCCGAGCACCGACAGCACCCGCGCCACCAGCACATCCGGAAGCTGCCGGCTGAACAGCGCCACTGTTACGGTCCAGCCCGCCAGCATCAGTAGCCACAACAGGATCGAGCCTTCGTGACCACCCCACACCGCGGTGATCTTGTAAATCGTCGGCAGAATACTGTTGGAATTCTGCGCCACATAAGCCACGGAAAAATCACTGTTGGCAAAGGCAACGGTCAGGCACACATAGGACAGGACAGTAAATGCCAGCACTCCCAGAGCCAGGGGCCGCCCGGTGTCCATCCACAGCACTCGCCCGCTGTAGGTGCCGAGCATTGGCACTACCGCCAGTGCCAGCGACAGCAGCAGGCCGACAATCAGGGCAAAATGGCCCAGTTCGGGACTCATATCTTCGCATCTCCGTGACAGCTGGCCTTACCTTTCATGCTCTCCATGACTTCCGGCGGGGTGTAGGATTCATCGTGTTTTGCCAACACCTGGTCTGCGCGCACAAAACCACCCTGCTGCAGCTTGCCGGTCACAATCGCGGCCTCACCTTCGGCAAACAGGTCTGGAAGAATCTTGTCGAACACCACTTCCAGCTCCGCTTCGCCATCGGTGATGGCAAAGCGCACATCGAGGGAGTCGCTGTCCCGAACCACACTGCCCGGCACCACACAACCGCCAGCGCGGATTCGCTTTGCAAACGGTACTTCACCGGCGGCAAAGGCGCTCGGCGCGTAAAAGTAATCCATATTGGAGCGCATGGCATAAGTTACGAATCCCACCGCGGCACTGGACAGTACCACCAGCAGAATGACGAGAATCAGGCGTTGTTTACGGGCTGGATGCATGGTGATCGGATATCTGAAAATATATTAATCGGTCTGCTGCCACCCACTCGGCTTTCCAGGCGGGCGGCAACTCGGGTTGCGGGTACTGGCCCGGCACTATTGAGTGGCGACCGCCCCGCGGGATTCTTCAGCGCGCTCGCGAGCGGCGCGGCGACGGGCCTCTTCCAGGCGTAATTCCTGCGCGACTTCCCTGCGCAGACGGCGCCGGATGACCAGCGGTGCCACTGCCAGGGCGATCATCACCACGGCGGCAACCAGATAGGACACCCACACATAGGGTCCGTGGCCGTTCATGGCCAGAAACTCGGCAAAAGAACTGAACTGAAACTCCATGAATCCCCCTATGCTCAAGGGCGCCCGGGCGCCGTTTGTCCCAGCAGTTCACGCACCCACTGGGTACGCCACTCGCGCTGCAGGATCATTGTGCGCGTGTGCAGGGTCAGCACCCAGGCGTAAAACAGGTAGAAGCCCGCGATCATGGTGATCAGTGGATAGAACATACTCGGGTCAATGGTGCTGGCCTGGGTCAGCTTGAGGGTCGCGGGCTGGTGCAATGTGAACCACCAGTCGACCGACTTGTAGATGATCGGGATATTGACGGTTCCCACCAGGGCCAGCAGCGCACTGGCCTTGTCCCCGGACTGTTCGCGACTGAACGCACCGGACAGCGCCATTACCCCCAGGTAGAGGAAAAACAGGATCAGCATCGAGGTGATGCGCGCATCCCACACCCAGTAGGTGCCCCAGGTGGGCTTGCCCCACAAGGCACCGGTAAACAGGGAGATAAAGGTGAGTGCGGCACCAATGGGCGCCGCAGCGCGCATGACCACAAAAGAGAGCTTCATCTTCCAGATCAGGCCGATAGCGCCACAGATGGCCATGATGTAGTAGCCAGCGAGCGCCAGGAATGCCGCCGGCACGTGGATATAGATGATGCGGTAGCTGTTGCCCTGTTTGCCATCCTGTGGGGCAAAACCCAGCCCCCAGACACAGCCGATCAGCAACAGCAACAGGCTGGCCACCCCCAACCAGGGCAACCAGGCGCTGGACTTCTGATAGAACCAGCGCGGCGATCCGAGTCTGTGAAACCATTGCCAGGCCAATGTCGTTCTCCTGTTGCGCCGCCAACTGCTGCGGCAAACGGATAAATTCAAATAACCGGTTTAGTGGTCCAGGCTGATGCGAATCGCACCGGCCGCCGCCAGTGGTGCCAGCGCCGCAGCCGCCGCCAGTATCGCTCCCAACACCGCCAGTTGCGCACTGTATGCGTACCCATCCAGTGCCGCCTGCACCGTACCGGTGCCAAAGATTAACACGGGCACATACAGCGGCATAATAATCAGTGCCAGCAGCAGTCCCGGGCGCTGCAGGGCCACGGTCAATGCCGCCCCCACCGCACCGATCAAGCTCAGGCTGGCGGTGCCCAGCAACAGCGATATCACCAGCGGCAGGTAGCCCGCCGCCGGCAGGTTCAGCATCAGTCCCAGCAGTGGCGACAGAACCGCGAGAGGCAGGCCGGTCACCAGCCAGTGCACCGCCACCTTGGCCAGCACCGCGAAATACAGCGGTTGCGGCAGTAGTGAGATCTGCTCCAGGGAGCCGTCCTCGTAATCTCCGCGAAACAGTGACTCCTGGGACAGGAGTGTCGCCAGCAGCGCCATCACCCAGATAAGTCCCGGCGCCATCCGCGCCAGCATTTCCGGGTCCGGACCTATGCCCAGGGGCATCATCGCCAGCACGGTGACAAAAAACAGCAGTGGATTGACGATATCCGCCCGGCGGCGAATCGCCAGCAACAATTCTGTCCGCAACAGGGCCATGAATCCCGGCCCGGCACCTGCACTCACACCCGCCTCCTGCGCCTGCCCGCCCTTTGCCACGGCAACGCTTTCACTGCACACTGCCTGCCTCCATCGCGATGTCATATCCCGCTGGCACCTGGAAATCCAGGAGATTCACTTGTTTGAGGGGGCTCAGGTTTACCGGCTGGTGGGAAGTGAGCAGGATGCTGCCACCTGCGCCGAGATGATCTGCCATGCGCGACTCCAGGCGCGCCACACCGCGCACATCCAGGGCCGCGAGGGGCTCATCCAGAATCCACAGGGATGCCACCGATGGCAGGAACAGGCGCGCCAGCGCAACCCGGCGGGTCTGCCCCGCCGACAGCTGTTGGCACAGTACGTCCTCGAACCCATACAGATCCACCGCCTCCAGCGCCACCAGGGCATCCTCGCGCCGCGCGCCGTACCAGGCGAGATTCTCCATTGGCGTCAGCCCGCGGCGCACGCCGGCATTGTGCCCGATATACAGGAGGGACTGGCGCATCTGCGCGAGGGAAGCAGGAAAGGGTTTATCGCCCCAGAGGATTTCACCACGGTAGTCCGTGGCACTGCCGATCAATGTGCGAATCAGGGTGCTCTTGCCGGCGCCGTTGGTTCCCAGCACCTGCATCGCAGCACCCGGCTCCAGAGTGAACCCGAGACCGCAGAACAACGGCCGACCTCCTCTCTCGCAGGAGAGGTCGCGCACCTGTAATGATCCCGGGGTATTCGAGCCCATGAGCCACCGATATTGATGAAAAACCGACCAGCATTATACCGACCGCGGTCGGGTTTGTACGGTTTTCTCCCCCGGCGCCTCCCCGGCCTGGCCCGGCGCCACGCCACTCCCCCATTCGATCACGGCCCGCACCCGGCTACTGCCGGGACGGGTTTCCAGCTCCCTGCAGATCGTCTTGAGGAGGCTCAGGCCGCGCCCGGAGTAGACCCCTTTCTGCTCGCTGACATGGGGAAAACCGGGGCCACTGTCCTCCACTTCCAGCTGTAATTCGCCACCCCTGCCCCGATCACGGCAGCGCAGGCTGATCTCGATCCAGCCGTGACTCAAGCCACTGCGCCGCTCCGCCATCAGGTCGTAATAGTGCACAAAGCCCTCGTCGGTACACTTGAGGGACGAGTCCAGCCCCAGCACCCCGTGCTCCAGGGCATTGCGAAACAGCTCGCCCAGGGAAATCGCCAGCTCCTCCTGAAAGCGCGCCGCACCGGGCATCTGCGCCAGCACGCCCAGCAGGTGCGGCAACGGATCGCCACTGCGCAGTTCCGAGTCTGCCAGGCGCAGGTTAATCGACCACTCGCCAACACGACCGCCCTTGCGGTTACCGTTATTTTCCATCTCCTCGCACCGGGGCCGCAGCAGGGAGCCGTGGGCAAGGTCCATTTCAACCAGGGACAGGTCATCGTGCTGCTGCGAGGCGTGCGCGTTCACCGCAATCAGGATCCGCTCGAACGCAGACTCCCCGCTGTGATCGCCATCCTGCACCAGCTCCAACAGGCGGGATTCACCGAAGTGCTCCCCGCACTTGTTGCGCGCCTCGTGGATGCCGTCACTCCACAGGAAAAGCCGGTCCCCCGGGTACACCCGCAGGTTGACCACCGCGCTGTCAATCTGGTCCGCCGCCAACACGCCGAAGGGCAGGTGTCGGGACTCCAGCAGGCGCAGCTTGCCATCGGAACTTTTCACACAGGGACTGGGCATACCGGCATTGAGCAGCCTCAGGTGATTGCGGCGAGGGTCCAGCTCCAGCATCGCCAGACAGCAGAACATCTGTCGCGGCAAAATATCGTGCAGCTTGCGGTTGATCTCCTTCAGTACCCGGGTGAAGGAGAAGCCGCGGGGAATCATGGAATAGAAAATGGACGTCAGTGGCACCGCCCCCACCGCCGCCGCCAGTCCGTGACCGGCGAAATCCCCCAGCATCAGCACCAGTTTGCCGTCGGGGGCGTGGGTCGCTGCCAGCACATCGCCGTTGAGCACCGCCCGCGGCGACAGGTGATAGCGTATCGCCGGGGTATCGTCGAGACAGCTTTCATTGCCGAGATTGCCGAATATCTCACGGGCGTTGGCCTGTTCCTGCAGAAAGTCCGCGTGATGCCTGCGCATGCGGTCGCGCTGGGCCATCAGGGAACGGCCGAACTCACAAAAGCGGCGGATGGAGGCGAGCTTCAGCTGTACCAGAGGCGGGCTGTAGGGCCTGACGAGAATATCGTCGCAGCCGTCAATGTTCGGACTCCCGGATGCTTCCTTTTGATCCAGGACAAACAGGATCGGGACCGGTTCTATGCCGCTGTACTGGCGCAGCTGGCGCAACTGAACCTTTTCGGCCGTTTTCGACGCGCAGGGGCCGAAAATGACCAGGCTGGGTTGATAGTCCTGATAAATGGCCAGGGCCAGGCCGGCGTCATCCACGGTGCAGGTTTCGGCAGGACTGGCCGCCACCGACGAGCTGGTGTATTCCCAATCCTCCAACTGCGCCCGCAACTCGGCCGCCTCCCGCGTGTCGCGCTCGATGATCAGAACCCGGAAAGACGGCATGATACAGGGGCCCGGTAGGGACAATCAGCGGATGCTGAAAATCCGGTCGAAATTGGAAACACTCAGAATATGGGAGACATGGGCGTTGGCGTTGACCAGTTCCACGTCGGGCTGAAAACCCTCGCGGCTCACCTCCACGCAATAGTCCCGCAACAGCAGGAGCATACCCAGGGCAGCGCTATCCAGGTGGTCGGTAGCCGACAGGTCCACGATGAACTGCTTTGGCGGAGGGGCGACATTGCGGTAAGCACGCTGGAATTCCCGGTGCATATTGAAATCGAAGTTGCCCACAATGCGGATAACCAGCGCATTGCCGTCGTCCGGGACTTCCGAAAACACCCGGCTGTCAAACCTGTCGGAAACTACCATCTGAAGGTCCTTTTTCCCCTATCCTGCCCCGCTACTGCTCTTACTGCCGCAGGGCCGGCCGCTGGCTGATGAGACATAACGCCTCGCTTCAACCCTCCTGTGTGAAATGCACGCGTTACAGCGCCAATATACACCCCGCCGCTCCAGGTGCAAACCGGGCGGACGGGTAACAGAGACACCGGGGAGAGGCAGAGAGAAGGAGTGCGAAAGATGAAAAAGAAAAGGTACCTGTCAGGCACCTTTTCTCGAACTGTTCCGGGTTTGGGCACGGGGAAAACGATTGTGCGGTACGAAATGGGCTCGGTCTGGCCTCCAGCAACGCGGTCTGACTACCGCCGCGCCGAATATGCCGCCGTTAAATACCCGGATTGACCGCGAAAAACCGGAAGGCCGGTTTATTGGCTTGCAGCCCCTTACCCGGTAAGAAGTCCAGTCAGAAGTCCAGCTGGTAATCCATCAATTCCCGGCGCAGACGCATTTCCTCCAGTTTGTCTTCGACCAACCTTCGGGCATCCCGGGGGTTATCTGGGGTATACAGCAATTCTCCTACCACGGAAGAATCCGCTTCATCAAAATCAATGTCATTTTCGATAACGTTGCCGCTCATAGAAAACTCCATAATCTCGATCTGCCAGGGCAGAAACACTTTGTCTGTTTTTGTTGTGCTATTGCAGATTAGCCAGCTCCGGCTTTTCCGGTCAAGCAACTTTTGCGCCCCCGCCACGGTTTTTTTCCGATGGTTACACAGGGCATCTCGGCCGCCGGCAAGCGGATAGATCTCACAGACCCCGTTCGCCGCGGCTGGCGCCAAAATAGCCTCTAAATATGACCGAATCGCGACAATTTTTCGGCGCGATCATGAATTTGTCGACCGGAGACCGATGCGGGTGAGGAGGTTACCCACGATGGGGCAGGCGTTACCGTTGGTGACACAGATCCGGAGGGTCGGCGACGGCGGGCGATCAGTGTATTGAGCGTAAACCGGGAATGATGCGGGAGAGCGCGAGAGTGATAAAGGAGTACGAAATTTGACCGACGCATTTCCCACACCCTACCACTCATGACAGATGCAGACACAGTCGTTAGAATGGCCGCCCGTCCGCTCCCGTCGGTTAACAGGATAAACCACGGACCTCCTAAGTCCGGACTGCTGGTTCGAGTCCAGCCGGGAGCGCCATCTTTGCAGTCTCTCTTTCCTTCCACGGGCGCATCGGCGCCCTACCCGTTATATTCCTCCCCCTGCATACACACATATTCCGGAGCGTGATCTTTGAAGACCTTTCTCGGTGTCATCCTGTTCGCCATCCTGATCTGGGTGATCCCCTACCTGTGGCAGCGCTGGCGCTTGCGCTACCTCCGCGGGCGCAAACTGACGCGGGAACAGGAAGCCATCCTGTCCCGGCGACTGGCCCTGTTCCCGGTGCTGCCCGCCGCCCTGCAACAGGAGCTGAAAGCCAATGTCAGCCTGTTCCTGCGGGACAAGGAATTTGTCGGCTGCAACGGACTTCAGGTGACCGAGGAGATGCGGGTTACGGTGGCGGCGCACGCCTGCCTGTTGCTGTTACAGCGGGATAACCGCTGTTATCCCGGGCTGCACACGGTACTGCTCTATCCCGATGCCTATCTGGCCGAGGAGATTCACCGGGAGGGCTATGTGGAATCCGCGCGCACCAGCGCCCGCGCCGGGGAATCCCACTACCGGGGGCCCATCGTCATTTCCTGGGCGGACCTGCAGCGCGGCCTGAGGTACCCGGAACAGGGCCACAATGTGGCCGTTCACGAGTTTGCCCACAAGCTGGACGAAGAAGATGGTTATGTGGATGGCAGGCCGCCGTTCGATAGCAGCGAAGCCGGACGGGGCTGGGCCCCGGTGATGCGCGAGGCCTTCAACGAATTGCGCCAGCGATTGCACCTGCTACATGGAGAGCAGGGGGATGGAGAACAGGGGAATGGAGAGCACCGGGAATCCGGGCCCTCGGTACTCGACACCTACGGCGCACAGTCGCCGGCCGAATTTTTTGCGGTGGCCACCGAGGCCTACTTCATTATTCCGACGCAGATGGCTGCGGCACATCCTGCAGTGTATCGGGAGATGCAAAAATTTTTCCGAACAGATCCTGCCGCGCTACTGCGTGGTAATCCTCCGGACGATTGATGTCGCAATTGATCGCCGGGTCGTGCACCTCCACATCCTGCACCGCCTCATCGTACAGGCGCAGGACCTTTTCCAGGCCATTGCGGCGCAAGCGCGCCAGCGCCGACAGGAAGCGCCGGCCGATAACAATCGGATAGCCCCGGGTACCGGCGCACACCGGCACGCAGATCCGGTCTTCGTCGGCCGCACGCAACAGGGTGCGAATGGTCTCCGGCTCCACAAATGGCATGTCGCCGAGACAGACCATCACCCCTTTCGGAACACACCCCTGCCGGGTCAATTGTTCAACCGCGGAAGACAGGCTGGTACCGATACTGACCGGCCAAACCGGTGCGTGCAGCACCTGCACCGGAAGCTTGGCCAGCTGCTGGCCAACCAGGGGGTCACTGGCACGCAGCACCACCTGAACTCCGACATCCTCTTCTCCCTCCACTGCCGCAAGCAGGTTCTGCAGTGTGGCCATGAGCATCGGCTGGCCGTGAATACTGGCAAGGCGCTTATCACTACCGAAGCGATGGGAATATCCCGCAGCCAATACGACAATTGAATATTCCATAAGGTGTTTCCCGGGGGTTGTTTATAACGTTTTCTTTTTATAGTTCGTCAGTAATCCTTCTTCCACTGCAGCTCGATACTACCGGCACTGGTTTCATTGCTGTCGGACGATTTGATTTCCAGCCGCAGATTCTTGCGCAATTCAATCTGCATTTCCGCCTGCCACGGGTTCAGCGGGTCGGTGCTGCGCTGCAGTTCCAGGTAGATGCGGCTGGTGATGTATTTCCCCAGGCTGAGGGAGTACTGGTCGCCCTCGTCGGTCTCTTCCGTTTCCACATCCAGGGTGTCCAGCCCGATCAGCTCGCGGGTTTTCGCCACCGGGTCAAAACCGGTGCCGCCACTCTGCAAGGTGCGCACCACGGTGACGAGGCGCACCGCCTGCAGTGGAGAGATATCCGTCAGGGATTTCCCGAACAGCAGCTGCGCAAAGATTTCATCCTGCGCCGCGGCGGGGGACGAACTGAATTCTACTTTCAGGTCGTCGGTGGTACCGGAAATTTCTGCGGTAATTTCCCCTTCCGGATAGGTATGCACCCCCTTGACGTAGATGGCGGCAACCATATTCTCGAACTGCACCTGTCCCTCCTGCAGCTCAAACTTTTTCCCCAGCAGGTCGAATTTTCCGCGCACGATGGTCAGTGAGCCGGAGGGCTGCGGACTGGCTGCGGTACCGCCGATATCCACCTGGCCCTTCAGTTCCGAATCCAGCCCCAGGCCGCGCACGTAGGACTGTTCCTTCAGCACAATCCGCAGGGCCAGGGCGATGTTCTGCAGTATCGATGGACCCTGTTGCTGGCGGCTGTCATCCACCTCCACTTCGATCACGTCGATTTCCGGCACACTGCTGCCGAGAAAGTGCTCCACCTGCACCGCCAGCGGCCGCAGATTCAGGGTACCGGCCAGCAGGGCGTCATCGGTGGAACCGGTTAGCGTCAGTTCCCCGCTAAAGGCACCGCGGGCGCCGGGCATGTTCAGCAGGTGCGCTTCCCTGGCGCGCAGCACAAAATCCAGTGAGGGCGCGTCCGGAGCGCGGAAGGTCATGGCACCGTCGAGATCGATACGCCCCCGGTCGCGATCGCTGGCACCGGCCTCGACAATGCGCCACTGCTCCGGGGTCAGTTCCGCCACAAAAACCAGGTTGCGCAGGCGGGTGTTGGTGGGGCGGTGCTCGTAGTAGCCGTCCCGCAGGTTGATCCTGCCGCGCATGTTGGGCGAGCGGGTATTGCCATCTGCCAACATATCGAATGCCAGCACCCCGCGCATAGAGTGGATTTCCGGGTCAAAAAATGCGCTCAGGGCCTGCAGGTCCGCCTCGCCGCGGGCCTCGAGATCCAGCGGCAGCGGCGGACTCTCCACCCCTTCCGCACGCTCTGCAAACAGCTGCTCGAGAATCGGTGCAATGGCCAGGGTGAGCGACGCCTCTGCCGCCCGGCGGGCGCCGTGACTGGCATCCAGTTTCGCATTCAACTTGCCATCCGCAGTCTGCCACCCGAGCACCAGGTTCAGGGGCGCCTGCACCAGGGCGTCGTCGTGCATTGCCGGCGCACGGCCGGTCAGCTTGAGTTCGCCAGCCAGCACCGGCGCTTTCGGGGAGCCCTTGGCGGTCGCCCACAGCGTGAGTTCGCCGCTGTCACTGATATCCGCGGCGATCCACTCCTCGAAATCCGCCAGTGTCGCCTTGGCCCGCAGATCCAGCTCCAGGGTATCCGCGCTGAGGTTGCCATTGGCGGTGAGCTGGTTGCGTGCCGCCCACAGCAGGTTCACGTCCGCCAGCTGCACGCTGCCGCTGGCGTAATGGATATCCCCCTGTATCTGCCAGGGTTCACCGCGGAAGCTGCCCAGTCCCAGTACATTGACCCCCACCTCCGGTGCGGTGAACGGGCCGGAGAACTGGCCATCAATACTGATTTCACCATCCAGTGAAGGCGGCAGCGCCACCCCGGCCAGCTCCGCCAGGGTCACCGGAATATTGCGCCCGGCGATACTGCCATTGGCACGCCGGGCCTTCAGCTCGACAACACCGTTGACTTCGAGCCAGGCATTGCCGCGGCTGGCGGCCTGTTCGGCTTCCTCGGCCAGGGCGCCGATACCGGCCCCGGACTGGGCCTGCAGGGGGTAATCTTCCTCCGGTGGGGACGGGTCGGCGGCCACCAGAGATTGATCCCTGGTAGACGCAGGGTCACCGCTACCCGCGGAAAGCAGGTCGAGGCGCAGGCGGTCTAGGGTCAGCTTTTCCGCATTGCCGGCAACGCCGCCGCCGAGCCGGTAGCGGTAGTCGCGGTAGGTCCCTCGGGAGGAAATCTGCGCAGACATCTGCGGGTTGTCCCAGGGCCCGGTCACGGCCACCACCGCGTCCAGATTGACCCGGGTGCCGGGATCCACGGGCAGTCCCAGTTGCTCTGCGGGCTGCAGGTCGCGCGCCGCCACATCCAGCTGGAACTGCAGGGTTTTGGCGTCGATGCCCACGGTGCCACTGCCGCTGACGCGCACGCCCTCGCCTTCCACCAGAATGTCGTTGACGGCAAATTGCTTGAGGTCGCCACTGGCGGCACCGTGCACTTCGGTACTCAATTCCTGGTAATCCACGGAACCGTCGAGCTTGATGTCCAGCTTTGGATTGCGCCAGCTTCCCTCGGCGGACACTGCCAGCCGGCCGATATTGGCATCCACCTCCGGTGGAATTGCGATATCGCGGGTCTCCTCCAGGGCCGCGAGGATCTCCCGGACCTTTTCCAGTGGCAACTGCTCCACCAGCCCTTCGAGGTCGATGGTCTCGCCGGCGATATCCACCTCGCCGCTGGCATCGACGCGGGCCCCCGCCAGCTTTACCCGCGCGGTTTTGATCTGGATGACCTTTTCCCTGGTTTGCACCTCGCCGGTAACTTGCAGCGGCTGCTTCTGGTAGCTGCTTTTCAGTTCCAGGGTGCCGTTGACCTCGGGCAGCGCAAGCGGACCGCGAACATCCACATCCGCACTCAGCCAGCCGCCTTGCAAATAGTCCTGCCACGGCTGGGAAATCGCCACCGGCAATTTGTTCAGTTTCACTTCCAGCGCCACGGCTTCGCCATCGATACTGCCGGCAATGCGATGCCGGCTGTCATCGGCGGTCAAAATCAGGCCATCGGTTGTAACCGCCCAGGGTGCAAGGGTGATTGCAGCGGCGCCGGTAAGGCCAAAGCGGTGATCAACCAGCGGCAGCGAAAAGCGCTCCACGGTGGCGGTCAGGTGTTTTTCATCGCGGATATCCAGCACCACCCTGCCATCGGCATCCAGGTTCTGCCCCTGCGGCAGTTGCAGCTTGCCGGTAACAAAACCGCCGGCGTTTTCGCTGGCGCTAAACTCCAGCAGGTAGCGATCTGGGGACTGCATGACCCCGCTGAGGCGAACCTGCAATGCGCTGCCGCCATGTTCGTCGACGGACAGTTCCAGTCCCGATTCCGCTCCCGGCCAGCGGTAACTGCCCTGCCCCTTGACCGCCAGTACCGGGAAGCCCGGCAGTTGCCGGTCGATCACGGTGAGGCTATCGACGGCCAGCTGCTCCACCCAGATGGCGGGGATATTGAGCCCGGAAGTTTCTTCCGCGGCTTCCGCCACCTCTTCCGTACTGACGTGGGCAGCCAGGTAATCCCCCAGCACCGTATTGTCGAACAGTAGCGAGCTGGCGGTGACCTCAGCCACATGTACCTGGTTGCGCAACAACCGGTGCAGGTCCACCTTCAGGCTCACCTCGCGCCCCTCGACCATGGGCTTATCCCGATAGCGCACGCTCAGGTGGGAGAAATACCAGTGGCCGAATTCGCGACTCGCCAAGCCTTCGGCAGCAATTTCCAGGTCGGGAAGGAAGTGCCCCGCGATGGCGATACCACCGCGGGTCAGGGCAACGCGGCCGGATTCCGAGCCCACCAGAAATACCAGCAGCAACAGTGGGATCAGCACCGCCAGGGCAATGGCGGTAAGTCGCGGCCACCGCAGCCTGAACCAGGATCTTCGCTCCGCCCCCATATCAGAACGCCTGCCCTAGGCTCACGTAGACCTGGTAACTGCCGATGTCGAGGTCCTTGGGGCGCTCGAGGGGAAAGGCGATATCGAAACGCAGCGGTGCGAATGAGGTCATGTAGCGCACACCCAGTCCGGCGCCCCAGTAGAGGTCGTCGAAGCTGGGCTGTGGATCGGCATAGGAATTGCCGCCATCCAGGAACAACACGCCACCCCAGGTTTCGGTAAAGCGGAAGCGGCCCTCCAGCGAAATCTCGCTCAGGCCGCGGCCGCCGATCGGGTCCGACAGGGTCGGCGGATCACCGGGGTTTTCCGGCGGTATCAGCCGCCGGGGCCCCAGGGACTGATAGGGGTAGCCACGCACGGAACCGCCGCCACCGGCATAGAAGCGCTCGTCCGCGGGGATATCCAGGTTGTCGATACCGCTGATCACACCGGCTTTGATACGCAGCGCCAGGGTCGGGTCGTATTTGATCTCTTCGCCGGTGAGGTAACCGGTCATCACCAGGGTGTTTTTGACGAAGCGAGTACCGGTTCCCTTGAGGTCCAGGTACGGCTTCACTTCCATGGTGACGGTAGCGCCACTGCGGGCGTCCAGCAGGTTGTCGGTGGTATCTATCTTTATCGCCAGGGGAAATGACAACAGCCGGTAATTCTCGCTTTCCTCCCCTTCTTCCTGCACCTGGCTGAATTTCAGTTCGCTGCCAACACTGAAGGTGCGGTGCTTGGTGTGGCGGCGGGAAATGGTGCCGCCGATGGTCAGGGCCTCCGCATTGTAGGAATCCCGCTCTTCGTTGGAGGCCTCAGCGGTGGCGGAAAACTCCTGGTCATCGCGGAAAAATCGCGGCACCAGCAGTTCGCTTTTGAGGGATTGCTTGACCTCATTCACCCGCGCTTCCACTTCAATTTTTTCGCCGCGCCCTAAAATATTGCGGTGCTCCCAGCCGGCAGAAACCCCCGCGCCTTCGTCCGAGGTGTACCCCACCCCCAGGCGGATGGTGCGGTGTTTGCGCTCGATCAGGTTAAAGGTGACATCGACGACGCCGTCGCGGGGCTCGGAAACCTCGCTGTTGACACCGGCAACCAGGTTGGTGCGCAACAGGCGCAGCCGCGCTGCGTCCAGCTTGCGGCGGCTGAAACAGTCTCCGGGTTCAATCTGCAGGCGCTTGTACAGGAACTCCTCGTTGATGGTGGCAAGCCCGTCCATACGCACTTCGCCAACATGCACCTCGGGGCTTTCGGCCACCAGGTATTCAAGCCGCGCCGCATGTTCACTGTGGATGACCGTGGCCTGGTAATCCACATCCACATTCAGCAGGCAGGCATTTTCGCCGAGATATTTTTCGATCACGCCGACGCCTTCGGTGACCTTCTCTGCCACTAGCGGATCGCTCACAGTCAGCCCGACACCGGGGAACCCCGCGAGCAGGTGTGGCGGCATGTCGATGGTGAGGGATTTGATGCGATACACCGGACCGGGTACCACGCGGTAGAGGATTTCCCCGTCGGTTACGGTCTGGCGCACCCGACCGTCGTAATACCCGCGGGAGCGCAGCAGTTTTTCCAGTGTGCCCCGTTCATAGCGGGCGACATCCAGTGGGTCTTCATAGCTTTTCAGTACGCTGCTGGATTTGCGCTGTTCGTTCAGCTGGTCCTTGAGCCACTCCTGCAACTCCCGGTCTTCGGACACCCGGACCTTGAACTTGGGCAGGCGGTCAAAAAACGGCAACGCCGCCGCTGGCTGCACGGACAGCCCCGGCAGCCAGCACAGTAGTATGGCCAGCACTATTTGCAGCGCGGGATGGGCACGGAGGTGGCGCAATTCAACAATCCGTTTGCAAAGTTTCACAACTGCGACGCCAGGCGCGCGGGAAAGTTGCCGGAGCTGCGGCAATTTGTTCGCGCAGCCCCGGAATCAGTAGGCGTTTACTCAGCGCGCGGGAAAGGCCCCGGAAGCTTCTTTCTTTTCGATCAGGGGGTTACAGTTTTTGATGATGACGCGACCTTCCAGCAGGTTGCCTTTGGAGTATTCGCTGAATATACATTCGTTGCTTTTGGGGTCGTAGTTTTCCACCCACAGGTTGTCGTCTTTCCAGGTGGAGCCTAGATGCCGCTGCCCTTCGGGCACGTTGATGCGCATGACGCCACCGAAGCGTTTTACAAAGACCTGTTCAAAGTGGAAGTAATAGGCCAGCCAGCCGGACAGAAATACGATGGCCCCCACAATGGCGCCTTTCCCCAGACTGCCGAGGCGGCTGCCGGCGTACAGACAGAGCACCACCAGTGCGATAACGGCGGCCCAATAAAGGTAAGTGATCATACTTATCTTCCATGAATTTATTGGTTTAGTTAGCTCCCAACAGGGTAGCGCAGAATGTCGGGCGCGGTATACCACAGAGGGAGGATTAAGGGAACGCCACGGGCTGTGATGACGTAACCATCCGACACTGAGAGAGCACGGTGGCGGCGCCGCTGCCGGGTATGGCCTTGCGAGACACGCCGTGGACCCATCCCTGGGGGCTCTTCGAAAACGTCCCTGTTTTCGAAGGTCTCGCAAGGCCATACCCGGCATCAACGCCTTCGCGGATAGCTCTGTGATCCACAGCATTACTTTTTGATTCAGATCAAGGGCTTTGCCCTAGTGGCTCATACACTGCAATCAGTGCCAATCAACTTGAGGAGCCGACCATGGATGCACTGATTGATCTGTTCACCAGCTTTTCTGGCTTGCTGAGCCTGGGCGTTATCGGATTTGTGTGCCTGATGGCGGCCTACTTCACGCGTCTGGCCTTGCGGAAGATGGTCGATGAGGAGCGCCGGGCAAGCGTTCGGGAAAAGACCGCACATTGATTTGAGGCGAGCTGCCAAATTAGGTAGAGAAGTAGTCTTCAGGTAAGACTACCGAACTTTCTGCGAAGGTACTGAGACCGGGTGCAGCCTTGTGAGACCGTCACCGCCATGGATGGCGGTGCAGAGCCCCCATGGATGGATTTAGGGGGGGGCGCCTAGCTCGTGTCCAGCAAACCCGTACCGGTGACGCCACCGCCACCGGTACTATTCAGGGCACCGGGCCCTACCCCGATCAGTCTGCCAGCTGCTCCAGGTTCTCAAACAGCTTGAGCGCTTCCGGGTTGGCCAGCGCTTCCTGGTTCTTCACCGGCTTGCCATGCACCACGTTGCGCACCGCCAGTTCCACGATCTTGCCGCTGATGGTCCGCGGGATATCCGCCACCTGAATCACCTTCGCCGGCACGTGGCGCGGGGTGGTGTTGGCGCGGATGGTGGTGCGGATTTTCTGGGTCAGGTCGTCGTCCAGCTCCAGTCCTTGCCGCAGCACCACAAACAGCACCACCCGTACATCATCGCGCCACTCCTGGCCGATACACACGCTGTCCAGCACCTCTTCCACCTTCTCCACCTGACGGTAGATCTCCGCGGTACCGATACGCACACCACCCGGGTTCAACACCGCATCGGAGCGACCGTAAATGATCACACCGCCATGGCCGGTGATCTCCGCGTAATCCCCGTGGGCCCAGACGCCCGGCCAGTTCTCGAAGTAGGCAGAGTGATACTTGCTGCCATCCGGATCGTTCCAGAAACCGATTGGCATACACGGGAAAGACTTGCTGCACACCAGCTCGCCCTTGTCCTGCAACACCGGTTGGCCGTCGTCGTTCCACACTTCCACCGCCATTCCCAGGCCGCGGCACTGCAGCTCACCGGCGTACACCGGCAGTGCCGGGTTGCCGAGGGCGAAACAGGAAACGATGTCGGTACCGCCGGAAATGGAAGACAGGCACACGTCGGACTTGATGTCCCGGTACACGTAGCGGAAGCCTTCGTGGGCCAGCGGCGAGCCGGTGGACAGCACCGCGCGCAGTTTGTCCAGGTTGTGGCTCTCGCGGGGTTTGCAGCCCGCCTTTTCCAGCGCCGCCAGGTACTTGGCGCTGGTGCCGAACACACTGATGTTTTCCTCATCCGCCATATCCCAAAGGGTCTGCGCCGCGGGATAGAACGGGGAGCCGTCGAACAGCACCAGGGTAGCGCCACAGGCGAGGCCACTTACCAGCCAGTTCCACATCATCCAGCCACAGGTGGTGAAGTAAAACAGGGTGTCGTCACGGCGAATGTCGGTGTGCAGGCGGTGCTCTTTCAGGTGCTGCAACAGGGTGCCGCCGACGCCGTGGACGATGCACTTGGGCACCCCGGTGGTGCCGGAGGAATACATGATATAGAGCGGGTGGTTGAAGTCGGTCTGCTCGAAGCTCAGCTCGCGCGCCGGCGCGGCGGCGACGAAGTCCTGCAGCGCAACCGCCTTGGGCAGCGCGCTGATGGCGGCTGCGGTCTCTTCCGCGCTGCGGGCAACCGGCACCACCACCATGGTCTTGATGGACTCGATCTGCGCCACGATCTGCTCCAGCCGCGGCAGGGAGTCGATGGTTTTGCCGTTGTAGAAATAGCCTTCGCAGGCAAACAGCACTTTCGGTTCAACCTGGCCGAAGCGGTCGAGCACACCGTTGATGCCGAAATCCGGGGAACAGGAGGTCCAGATGGCCCCCAGGCTGGTGGTCGCCAGCATGGCCACGGCGGTGTCGATGATATTGGGCATAAAGCCCGCCACGCGGTCGCCCTTCTCCACACCGGCAGCGGCCAGCGCCGATGCCAGCTCGGTGACACGCTGGTAGAGCTCGGCGTAGGTCAGCTGGCGGCGACTGCCGCTCTCCAGCCGTTGGATCAGCGCCACGCGGTCATCCCGGTAACGCAGCAGGTTTTCGGCAAAATTCAGCTTTGCATCGGGGAACCACTCGGCCCCCGGCATTTCGTCCGCCCCCAGGACCTGATCACCGCGCGCGCTGGCGACCACACCGGTGAAGTTCCACAGCGCACTCCAGAAGTCTTCGCGGGCCTCTACCGACCACTGATACAGGTCACCGTAGTCCGCCAGCTGCTGGCTGTAGCGGTCGTTGACGTAGCGGCGGAACTCGTCCATCTGGGTGGCGGCGACGGCCTCGGCACTGGGTTGCCACAGGGGCTGGGCTTGATTACTCATCTCGGCAGAACTCTCTTGGCGGATTCGTTATTGGATTTAAACGGTCTTTCCCGGCTCTATATTTGGGTTAGACCATTATTCGCCAGAATGCGAAGTGGACAATCATGCCTTGGTCTAACACTTTAAACCAATTTAAACTTATTAATATTTATTAACTTTCATTTAACTATTGGATAGTCCCCCTTGAGCGCCACCATCAAGCAATTGCGGGCCTTTGTCGCCGTCGCCACCACCCGCAGCCTGGCGGATGCCAGCGAGCGCCTGCATATCTCCCAGCCGGCCCTGTCCGTGGCCATCCGCAATCTGGAAAGCACCGTGGGCGGGGCGCTGTTCAACCGCGAGAGCCGGCAGCTGAGCCTGACCCCCGAAGGGGAGCGCTTCGCCGCCCGCGCGGAACAGTTGCTGCAAAGCTGGGACAAATCCATCGAGGATATCCAGCGGCAGTTCGCCCTGGAGCGGGGAAATCTCACGGTGGCGGCGATACCCGCCTTTGCCCTCAACCGGCTGCCGCCGCTGCTGGCGGAATTTCACCGCCGCCACCCCCAGGTGGACCTGGCGCTGGAAGACATTGTGATGGAGCAGGTACTGGCGGCGGTGCGCGAGGGGCGCGCGGAAATCGGCATCACCTTCCGGCCCGATGACCTGGCGGGGCTGGAATTCGCCCCCCTGGAACGGGGGAGCTTTCACGGGGTGTTGCCCGAGCAACATCCATTGTCCGGGCGCAAAAGCCTGCGCTGGGCGGATCTCGCCAGGATGCCGTTTATCGCCATGAACCGGGGCTCTGCGGTGCGCCGCTGGACGGAACAGGCCTTTGCCGAATGCGGCACGCCCGCGCGCCTGTTCTGTGAGGCCTACCAGCTGAGCACCATCGGCAAGCTGGTCCAGGCCGGACTGGGAGTGAGTGCCATGCCCAGCCTGTGTGCACCGCAGATGCGCGATTACGGGCTGTGCAGTATTCCGCTGACGGCGCCCGTGGTGGCTCCGCAACTGGGCGCGGTGTTGCGCAGCCGCGGCGCCCTGTCGGCACCGGCACGGGCGTTTCTCGACCTGCTGCACGAATAAAAAAATGGCCCGCACTTTTGCGGGCCATTTTTATTCCACGAGACAAATTAGAAAAACTACTCAGATTAGAGAAACTACTCAGAGAAATTACTGCGCGGTGGCGCGCAACATCCAGGCGGTTTTCTCGTGCACGCTCATGCGATCTGACACCAGCGCGATGGTGGATTCGTCATCCCCGCCCTGGGCAATCTTCAGGACTTCGCGGCAGGTCTTCACCACCTGCTCGTGGCCCTGGGTGAGGATGCGCACCATCTCTTCCGCTGCCGGCACCGAATCCGTCTCCTTGATGGAACTGAGTTCCGCGAACTCCTTGTAGGTGCCGGGTGCGACAACGTCCAGGGTGCGGATACGCTCGGCAATATCATCTACCGCAGTGGCGAGCTCGGTATACTGCTCCTCAAACATCAGGTGCAGTTCGCGGAACAGGCGCCCGGTGACATTCCAGTGGAAGTAGTGCGTTTGCAGGTACAGGGTATAGGAATCTGCCAGCAGGCGTTTCAAGCCCTCGGCAATCTCTGCACGATCTTTGGCACCGATACCGATATCAATATTGCTCATTCTCAACCTCACTTGGTCGTTTTCAATTCCATTTAGCCGTTGCTGCAACTCTGGCTGAACGCTCAGCGCATTACACAACACGATAACTGCCAATCTTTTTCACTTGGAACAGCTTATCTACAACAAGTGGTGTCGACTTGTTCTGAATCAACCCCCGGGGTGCACTTTGTGAAAAATCTGTCACAAAACGAACCACCAGGCGCAACGGCGCTCGGGAGAGATAATAGGCTCGATTTTGCGCGTTCAAAATTGATTGAAAAAATGAGGCCAATAGCGACAGACAATACGGTGCCCGGTTAGCGTGCAGTCTCGGCTTCAGCTTGGGGGGTCGCCATAAAGCGTATCAAATGTTCGTAATCCTCATCGCTACAGCTGTAGCACAACCCGGCGGGAGGCATCGCCTTGAATCCGTCCCGCGCATGGGCGACCAGGGCATCCATGCCCTGGGCCATTCTCGGCGACCAGGCCGTGGCATCCCCGGTTTTTGGCGCATTGATCACCCCCCGCTCGTGACAGGTACCGCAGGTCTGACGATAGGTATCGAGCAAGTTCTCGGGGAGGTGTACCGGGTCGAGTTCGGTTACCGGCTGCGTCTCCACTTCTTTTACTGCGGCTTCATGTGCCGTTTCCGGGGGCTGTTGCGCACTGTCATTTTTTCCGGAATCAGTTTCGGAACAGGCCAGCACAAACATGCTAAGGGTGGCAATCAATAATACTTTGGACACTGGAAAAGACACGGGTCGGGCACTCCCTGGATATTATTGTTTGATGGAATGCGTATCTTTTTAAAGATTATCCGCACACGGGGCAAGCCTTGTTTGCCGGCAGCTTGAGCGCGCGCCACTCCAGGCTGGCGGCCTCGAACAGCTGCAACCGGTTGAGGCTGGAAACGGGCAGGTCCAGCAGGAACTTGAGCGCCTCCAGTGCCTGCGCACTGCCCATTATCCCCAGTGCAGGCCCTATCACCCCGATGGTCGCGCAATTCTCTGCCTCCGGCAGGTCACTCTGCTCTGCGGCGGGCGGAAACAGGCAGGCATAACAGGGGTTCGCTGCGTGGCGAAAATCGAAGCTCACCAGCTGTCCGGAAAAACTGCGCACCGAAGCCATCACCACCGGTGTTTTTTCCCGCTGGCAGACACGGTTGATGACGTGGCGAATATTGAGGTTATCGGTACAGTCCAGAACCACGTCAAAATGCTGTCCTGCGAGCAGTGATCCCAGCCAGGCTTCATCCGCCATTTGCCCGTGTGGGTGGACACGGATTTCCGGATTGGCAGCAGTCAGTTGCTGCGCTGCCACCTGTGCCTTGTTTTTGTCCCGATGGTTGGTTTTGTAGAGAACCTGGCGCTGCAGGTTGGAAATTTCCACCGTATCACCGTCCACCAGATGCAACTCACCGATCCCCGCTGCCGCCAGGTACAGCGCGGCCGGACTGCCGAGGCCACCGAGTCCTAGGATCAGGATCTTGGCCCGGCCCAGTTTATCCTGTCCGGCCTCCCCAATTTCGGGCAACATGATCTGGCGGCTGTAGCGCTGTAGCTGTTTGCGGCTCAACATCGCAGTACTCCGGTTAACGCGACTCTATTATTGCCGCCAATTGTGCCACAGCCTGGCGGTAATCCGGTGATTCGGTAATCGCACTGACTACGGCAATACTGCCCACCCCGCTCGCCACTACCGCCGGCGCCCGCTCGAGGTTGATCCCGCCGATGGCCACCAGCGGGTACTCCGGCAGTAGCGCTGCCATCCGCGCCAGCTTTTCCGTCCCCTGCAGCTGGCCGCGCATGTCTTTGGTGCTGGTAGCGTAAATGGCGCCAATGGCCAGATAGCTGGGCCGGAACTGGTGCGCATACAGCAGCTCGAAAAAACCGTGGGTACTGATACCGAGTTTCAGACCGGCGACCTGTATCGCCTTCAGGTCCGCGGTCTGCAGATCTTGCTGCCCCAGATGTACCCCGTAAGCGCCGCACTCGATGGCCAGTTGCCAGTGGTCGTTGATAAACAGGCGCAGGTTGTAATCCCGGCCTATGGCCACCGCGCGCGCGACCTGCTCGCGCAGGTCGTCACCGGGCTGCTTGATCCGCAGCTGCAGTGTGCGCACTCCGGCCTGCGCGAGCCGCTCTATCCATTCGACGGAATCCACCACCGGGTAAAGCCCCAGGTAGTTGCTGTCCACTTGCGCAAATTCAACGGCAAAGCGCGCGGCCTGTTGCGGGGAAAAACAACCATAGCGTTTCGCCCGCTCGCTGCCTTTGGCCAGTACCTGCGGAAAATCCCGCAGGTGCTGCGGCCAGCCACAGTGGCCCAGAGGGCTCGCACCGGCGCCGATGTGGCTGTTGTTATCCATACGCAACCCCCGTCGCACATAGGCGTTGGCCACCACACAGGCGTCTGTCAGCGGATACCCCTGTGCCAGCAACGCGGCAATGGCGGAGGACAGGGTACAGCCGGTACCGTGGCTGTTGCGGGTTTCAATTTTCTCCCCGATCAGCCAGTCTTCTGCCAGAGCGTCCCCGCTGCCGCGGCACAGCAGGTCGGCGGTGGCACCGGGTTCGAGGTCAAAGTGGCCGCCGGTAACCAGTAGTGCGAAGCGGTGATCACCGCGCAGCTTGCGCGCGGCGGCGAGAATCGCTGCTGCCCCCGCCACGTCACCATGCCCCGCATCGCCATGCCCGACATCACCATGCCCGACATTGGCATCCGCCAGCCACGCCAGCTCCTCGCGATTGGGGGTTACCAGGTCGCACAGGGGGAGCAGCGCCTTCACTACTGCCCCGCCGGTGTTGCCTTCGGTCAGGCGCGCGCCGCTGGTGGCGACGGCCACCGGATCGTAGACCACCGGTACTGCTGCGCCCTGCTGTTTCAGCGCCTGCAGGAATCGCGCTACCAGTGTTACCTGCGCGACATTGGCCAGTAAACCGATCTTGATCGCCGCGGGCCTAAGGTCCGCGATCAAAACGTCCAGCTGCGCTTGCAACACCTCCTCGGTGACCGCATTGATTGCGGCCACCCCGAGGGTATTCTGCGCGGTGTTGGCGGTAATGGCGCTGCAGCCGTGGACGCCGAGATCGTGCATGGTAAGCAGGTCCGCCTGTATGCCGGCACCACCGCCGGAGTCACTGCCGGCAATGGTCCAGACAATCGGGCGCGGTTGCTGGGCAATACTCATGATTCTTCCCCGGAATTGATCGTCTGCTGCCAGAACGGCATGTCCAGCGTGGGTGTACTCGGGCTGGCTGTCTGGCGCTGCAACATCAGGCCTGCGTTGCGCGCGGCGCGGCCGGACTCTATCGCCAGCCTGAACGCCTCGGCCATCAACACCGGGTTCTGCGCCCGGGCGATGGCGGTGTTCAGCAGCACCCCGTCGAAACCCATTTCCATGGCCTCACAGGCCTGGGAAGGTGCGCCGATGCCGGCGTCGATAATCAGCGGCGTGTCGGGCAAGCGCTCGCGCAGGGTCCGCAGGTTGTATTTGTTCATCAGTCCGCGCCCGGTGCCGATGGGGGAGCCCCAGGGCATCAGCACTTCGCAGCCCACGTCGAGTAATTTCCGGCACACCACCAGATCATCGGTGCAGTAAGGCAGAACCCTGAAACCGCGCTTGAGCAGTTCGCGGGCCGCTTCGACCAGGCCGAAGGGATCGGGCTGCAGGTTGTAGTCGTCGCCGATCACTTCCAGCTTGAGCCAGTCGGTACCAAATATTTCCCGGCTCATTTCGGCGAGCGCGATCACCTCTTTTGGGGTTTTGCAGCCGGCGGTGTTGGGCAGCAGCTGGCAGCCGGATTCCTGAATATAGTCCCAGAGTATTTTGCCCTGCTGCTGTGCGGGGCTCTGGCGGCGCAGGGACAGGGTAATGATTTGCGCTCCGGAGGCGGCGACGGCTTCGCGCATGATCGCCGGTGACGGATACAGTGCGGTGCCGACCAGCAGGCGGCTGTCGAATTCCTTGCCGTAGAGTGTCAGTTTGTCAGCCATGTCCTCTCTCCTGTCAGCCTCCTACAACCGGCGCAACGATATCGACATTGTC